>Ga0182018_10004963_pt1 | contig 10919 bp, 10 predicted proteins | sample 812P2MmetaG_FD_120490 | JGI IMG/M metagenome (GOLD analysis project Ga0182018, IMG submission 120490) | Permafrost microbial communities from Stordalen Mire, Sweden - 812P2M metaG | ecosystem: Environmental > Terrestrial > Soil > Wetlands > Permafrost | place: Sweden: Stordalen | collected... | reverse complement strand
TGGCCAACGCGAGGGTGACGATAGAGAACGTCGCGACCGGCGAAACAGAGTCGCCCGCGCACACCAACGCGCAAGGCACGTTCCTGTTTCCGTTGCTGAAGCCCGGCTCCTACATCGCGAGAGTAAGTACGCCCAACTTCCACACCATGATCGCCAAGGTCGAAGTCCAGGTGGGTTCCACCTCCAACATCAGGTTCAAGCTTGAGGTCGGCGCGGCGACTCAGACCGTCGAGGTCAGCGAGACAGCCATTACGCTGGACGTTCGCGATACCAGTTCCGGGTCGGATCTGACCCAGCAGCAGGTTCAGCAGACGCCGAACCCCGGCAACGACCTTACTTATGCCGCGCAGATGGCCACTGGAACGGCTATGAACACCGAGGCGGGTTACGGCAACTTTTCGGCCAACGGCATCTCCGCCACCAGCAACCTCTTTACGATCGATGGCATGGACGACAACGATCCTTATCTGAACCTGAACAATTCCGGGGCCACCAACCTTTCGCTCGGCCTCAACGAGATTCAGGAAGTGACTGTAACTACCAGCAGCTACTCGGGAGCGTTCGGCGGATCGGCTGGCTCCAACGTGAACTACGTTACCCGCTCTGGGTCCAACCAGTTTCACGGCAAAGTGAACTATTTCTGGGACGGAAGCGCGACCAACGCGAACACCTGGTTCAATGACAGTTCCACGCCGACTACGCCAAAGCCATTCGTCAATGCCAACCAGTACGGCGCCGACTTCGGCGGACCAGTGATCAAGAACAAGCTCTTCTTTTATTTCGACGCTGAGGGCCTCTTTCTGATCATCCCTAGCAGCGGCCCTGTTTACGTCCCCAGTAAGGCATTTGAAACCGCGACGATCGCGAATTTGAACGCCCAGGGGTTGTCTGACTCGGTTCCGTATTACAACACGATGTTCAACCTCTACAACAACGCCCCGGGGGCCAGCCGAGCCACCTTCCCTGTTCCGGGCGAAACTCCAAACGAGTCCTGCCAAGGATGGACAGGCCCGAATGGCTTGGGCACTACGGTTCCTTGCGCTGGACAGTTTGAAACCAATGTGAGCAGCCCGACGCACGAAAAGATCTATGCCTTCCGAATTGATTACGTCCTGGATAGCAAGGACACTATATTCGGTCGCTGGCAAGAGGATCATGGCTTGCAAGCCACCTATACGGATCCGCTCGATTCGGCCTTCAACGCTGGCAGCGTTCAGCCGGAGTTTGAAGGACAGTTGAACGAAACCCATACGTTCGGACCGTCGGCAATCAACCAACTGGTCGTCTCCAGCGAATGGTATGCGGCGCCGTTCAATTTCTTGAATCCTTCCGCTGCTTTGGCGGCGTTCCCGACATCGATGTATTACGCGAATGGCCTGTTTTCGCCGATCGACGCCGACGGCTACGCCTGGCCCGAAGGTCGTAATGTGACCATGGCCCAGCTGTCCGATGACTTTTCCAAGTCCCACGGCCGGGAGACGTTCAAATTCGGGGCCAAGTATCGTACTAATTACTCTACGGATTCGGGCTTTGGCGTGTATACGCACGGCTTGCAGGAAGCGCTCGATACCGACGCATTTTTCAATGGCGGCATCGACGGGACAGAGAGTCAATCGGACGCTCTCGACAATGGCGATTTTTCGATCATGGAACAGGCGTTCCCCCAGAGTCCGGAGCAGCGCTTCAAGTTTTGGGGCATAGGAGGTTACGCCGAGGATGACATTCAGGTTAAGCCGAGCTTGACGCTTACGTTGTCGCTTCGGTTGGATCACGAATCCAATCCGACCTGCAAGAATGATTGCTTTGCGCGCCTGAGTGAGGATTTCGAGAGCGTCGTCGCAAGTCCGACCCTGAGTAGCAATGACACCCCCTACAATTCCGTCCTGACTGGCGGCTTCCGGGATGCGCTCAACGGGCTCGAAGGGCTGGAATGGCAGCCTCGCATCGGATTCGCCTGGGAACCGGGTGGCGATAGATCGCACACTGTTATCCGTGGAGGATTCGGAATATTTAACGATCCCTTCCCGGGTCAAATCACGGAGAGCATCGCCTCAAATCCTCCCTTGCTCCAGTTCTTCGAGGTGTATGGAGACTACCTCTCTCCGAAGCAATCGACCTCGACGACAACGAATCTTTTCGCCGACGAAACCTCTTCTAATGCCGGCTTCCTTACCGGCTACTCTTCGGGCGAATCGGCCGCCCAAATCGAGGCAGCAGTGCCTGCTTTTGCGCCACCTAACCTCACGTACACGCAAGCTCACACCGAGGCTCCGCAATATCAAAAGTGGAATCTCGAAATCGAGCATCGTTTCGGTGCGAATACCTCGCTGGCCATCGAATACGACGGGAACCACGGTATTCACGAAGCGATCCAAGATAACTCGCTGAACGCATCCACGTCCGGCTTCGCGGGGCTACCATCGTCCGCTCCGGATCCGGAGTTCACCGAAGTTACCGGTGTTTTCACGGAGGGCATCTCGAATTACAACGGCTTGAGCGCAACTTTTACCCACAGATACAAGACTGGCGAGGTGCAGGTTTCCTACACTTATGCCCACGGAATGGATGACATCTCGAATGGCGGTTTCGAGCCATTCGCGGACTCTACGAATATCTCGCCGGATTACCCCCAGAATCCGTTTAATCTCAAAGGAAACTATGGGGATTCGGACTACGATATTCGGCACTATTTGAAGGCCAACTATGTTTGGGAGCTTCCATTCGACAAGCTGACGGGCGGCCATGCAAAGGAGATCGTCGGCGGCTGGCAGGTTTCCGGCTCCTTTATCGTCCACACCGGCCTTCCGTTCACTCCGTACGACGAGGGCACAACGGGCGCCCTTGCCGCCACCGGTTACGGCGGACAAGTCTTCGCCACGCTCACCGGAAATCACGGCTCCGCTCCTTGCTCGGGACCCGGCATGGATGTTGACGTCGCGTGCATCAATACCGCCGATTACACGACATCTGGAAGCGGGTTTGGTAACGTTACGCGCAACTCGGTCCGCGGGCCCGGCTTCTTTGATTCCGACTTCTCCCTTACCAAATACTTTTCATTGCCACGGTGGGAGGGCGCCCGAATCGGACTCTCAGCCAACGCATACAACGTTTTCAACCATCCAAACTTCCAGAATCCCGTTGCGAACGTGGCGGACAGCGAATTTGGACAAATCCAGGACACCGCCTCGTCGCCAACCAGCACCTTTGGCTCGTTCCTGGGCGCGAACGCGTCGGCGCGAATTCTACAACTCAAGGCGTCGTTTGAGTTCTAACCTCTAACCGAAACTCGCAGCACCCCGGGGGCGGCCCGTAAGGGCTGCCCCTTTTCTTTTCTGAGCCCTTATCCACGCCCCTGCCAGAGGACGCAAAGTCAGTTCGGCCGCACTCGGCCGGCTCTCGATGGCACTCGAGGCCGCTGAGTGGAGGTTCGCGCGGTTCGTAAATCAGGTCTTTGTTTCGGAGGGTGCGTCCAAGAGGGAACGGCTCGCGTGTCTGCGGAAGAATTCCAACAACCGCGCTTCGGCCCAGAATCGATCCGAGCCTTTCCAGCGCGAAATAAATCCGCTGTGCCCGCCGTGCGCGGGCGCTTCAAACGTCACGTGCGGGTTCTCACGAATCGCCGGCACGTCGAAGGTGCGGATCGGAACGACCGGATCGTCTTGCGCCGTCAATATCAGCGTCGGAATGCTCACGCGATCGACCACGCGGAGCGCGCTGGATCGCTGGTAGTAATCTTCCGCATCGCGAAAACCGAACTGTGGCGCGATAACGGCGTCGTCAAAATCGCGCACCGTGCGCACGCGCGCGAGGTCATCCACGCGAATCGTGCCGGGATACTGACGCGCCTTGCGCAGCGTGCGCTCCTTCAGATTTCGCACGAAGTGCCGGAGGTAAATGAAATTTCGCGGCTCAGCAAGCGTGTCGGCACAGACCGAAAGATTCAACGCCGGACAAACCACCGCTAGCGCGCGGAATTCCTTCGGTGCCGCAGCGCCGAGCTCTCCGGCCATTTTCATCAGCAGATTGCCACCCATGGACCAACCGGCGAAGAGAATCTCCGGCACACGATCCGCCTCCACCAGTTCGGTGAGCACCGCGCGATAATCGCCGGAAAGTCCCGAGTGGTACAGCGTGGAAGAAAACTGTTCGCCCGCGCCGCAATTACGCTGGTTCAATCGTATGACGCTGAACCCGGCGCGGAATGCCTTCTCCGAAAGACCGCGCAAGTTTCCCGATTCGCTCGATCCCTCAAGACCATGTACCAGGACCAGCATGGGGCGTTCGCGGCGTGCCACTTGCCAATGCGCGATGCCGGCGAGTTGCACTCCGGGTGCAGCGTCGAAAAGACGCATCTCGCCAGGCGGAAGATCCGGAAAGCGCCGGCGCAACAGCGCGGGCACGATGGTCATGGCGTGCGCGTTGCGCAACAGCGGATGAGGCTCGAAAGGGCGCATCTGCGGGAGCGCCTATCATACTCGACCTCGCCCGGCTGCGGCGCGCGGCTGGCGCGACGCGCGCCCGCGAGCGCGCGATCAGGCCAGCGTTCACTTGACCTCGCGTGCAGCGCCGCCTAAAATGTTGCCCTTGAATATGAAGTTCTGTGATTCTGACGGAAAGCCATCAGCAGCCCAGCGGTGTGCCGCTGGGCTGAAAGTTTTTTAGGACTGTCTTCTCCACGCGAAGGAGCCGGGATGCAAGGACCTATCGTCGAGGGTCTGACGTTTGACGACGTGCTGTTGCTGCCGGGAAAATCCTCGGTGCTGCCGACTGAAGTCGATACGCGGACCTGGCTGACGCGCAGAATCCCACTGAATATTCCTCTGGTCTCCGCCGCGATGGACACCGTCACGGAATCGCGCCTGGCGATTGCGCTCGCGCGGCAGGGCGGACTCGGATTCATCCACCGCAACATGCCGCCCGACCGGCAAGCGGAAGAAGTGGACCGCGTGAAACGTTCTGAAAGCGGAATGATCGTGGACCCGGTGACCATCGCGCCCGAGGAAACCGTGCGCGGCGCGCTCGAACTGATGCACAAGTTTCATCTTTCGGGTCTGCCGGTAACGCGCGGCCCGCTGCTGGTGGGAATTCTCACGAATCGCGATCTGCGGTTTGAGAAAGATTTGAGCCAACCGGTCAGCGGGATCATGACTAAGGAAAATCTGATCACCGTGCCGGTCGGCACCACGCTCGAAGAAGCCGAGCGCATTCTGCAAAAGCATCGCATCGAAAAGCTGCTGGTTGTGGACAAGGAATTCCACCTCAAGGGCCTGATCACCGTGAAGGACATCCAAAAAAAACTGGATTACCCACGCGCCAGCACCGATGAACACGGGCGCTTACGCGTCGGCGCGGCGGTGGGCGCCTCGGGAGATTATCTCGAGCGTGCCGTGGAAATCGCTCGCGCTAAGGCCGACGTTCTCGCCGTGGACACCGCGCATGGCCACTCCGCGCGCGTGATGGAAGCCATCCGCTCGATCAAGCATCGCCTGCCCGAAGTGCAACTGGTGGCCGGCAACGTCGCGACGTATGAAGGCGCGCGCGATTTGATCGCGCTGGGCCTTGATGGACTAAAAGTGGGCATCGGGCCCGGCTCGATTTGCACCACGCGCGTGGTGACTGGAGCGGGCGTGCCGCAAATCACCGCCATTCTCGAGTGTACGCGCGCCGGCGCCGATTCCGGAGTGCCGATCATCGCCGATGGCGGCATCAAGTATTCAGGCGACATTACCAAAGCGATCGCGGCCGGAGGGTCGGTCGCCATGGTCGGCGGATTGATGGCCGGCACTGAAGAGGCGCCGGGAGAAACCATCCTCTATCAAGGTCGCACGTTTAAAACTTACCGCGGCATGGGCTCGCTCGGTGCGATGGAAGCGGGCTCGGCCGATCGCTACGCGCAAGAGATGGCGCTGCCCGGAAAATCGGTGCCCGAGGGCGTCGAGGGGCGCGTGCCTTACAAGGGCGCTCTTTCAGGATTGGTGGAGCAACTGATCGGGGGCCTGAAAAGCGGCATGGGATACTGCGGAGCGGCGACGCTTCCCGAGCTTCGTGAACGAGCGCAATTCGTGCGCATCACTTCAGCAGGGCTGCGCGAGAGCCACGTGCACGACGTGATTATCACGCGCGAGGCGCCCAATTATCAGGTCGAGTGATGTTGTGCGTCCGCGCGGACCGCGCGAAAGCGTGAGACGCCGAATTGGGCCGTGGATCGCGGCCGGGCTTTGGGCTTGCCTAATTTTTTCCGCGTCAACCGGAAATTTCTCGAGCGAACACACCAGCCGGTACATCGTTCCCTTCCTGCAGTGGCTTTTGCCGCACGCTTCGCTCTCGACGATTTTGTTTCTGCACTTGGCGATTCGCAAGAGCGCGCATGTAACCGAATATTTCATTTTCAGCGTGCTGCTGTGGCGCGCCATTCGCAGTGAGCGCAACCGCTGGAGGTTTCGCTGGGCGCTTCTGGCCGTGCTGATCGCCGCGGTCTACGCATCATCCGACGAATTCCATCAGCTTTTCGTTCCCGGCAGAAGCGCATCGGTGCACGACGTAATGATTGACGTCTCGGGCGCGATCCTCGCCCAAATCGTGATCTGGCTCTGGATGCGGCCGCGGCGCGACACCGTCGTCTCATAAATAAAAAAGGCCGCCCCGAATTCGGGACGGCCTCGATTAGTGCGATCTCATCGATCGCGCGGGTTCTTTTCTTAGTCGGGTTTCTTCAGACCTTCCTTGACGCCTTCGGTCGGTTCTTCCTGCTCCGGAAGCGCTGCCTTCCCGGTTTTTTCTTTTTTGTCTTTCTTGCGCAGCTTTGAACCGAGCAATTCAAGGATGGCCACGCTGGCGCCATCGCCAACGCGGAAGCCGGCGCGGATGATTCGCGTGTAGCCGCCGGCGCGATCCGAAAAGCGCGGAGCGATATCGGCGAAAAGTTTCTTGGTTGCGCCCGGCGTCATCAAGTAGGCCGCGGCTTGCCGGCGCGAGTGCAGCGTGTCGCGCTTGCCGAGCGTGATCATTTGCTCGACGAGCGGACGCGCTGCCTTGGCGCGCGTGAGCGTGGTGGTGATGCGCTCACGCTCGATGACGTTGGTCACCAGGTTGCGGAGCGTAGCCCGGCGATGCGCCGGCTGACGCCCGAGTTTCGAGCCTTGGTTTCTATGTCGCATAAGAAGGATGCTCGCGCGGGACTACAAGCCCGCCGATTCCTCCGGAGTGGGCGGCGCAGTCTGGCTCGGGAGCGGCGGCCAGATGATCCGGCCGTGCTCATCGAATTTCATGCCCAGGCTCAAGCCCATCTTTTGCAGGATTTCCTTGATCTCGTTGAGCGATTTCCTGCCGAAGTTTTTGGTCTTCAGCATTTCGTTTTCGCTTTTTTGCACGAGCTCACGAATGGTCTGGATGTTGGCGTTCTTCAGGCAATTGTAGGAGCGCACGGAAAGTTCAAGCTCTTCGACCGAGCGGTCCAGATGCTCGACGCGCGGATCGTTGTAGGGTTCGATGGACTCTTCGCTGATTTCCGGCTGCTCTTCGAAATTGATGAAGATGCTCATGTGATCTTTCACGAGCTTCGAAGCCAGACCGATGGAATCCTGCGGCGTGATCGCGCCGTTGGTCCAGACTTCGAGCGAGAGCTTTTCATAATCGGTCATTTGGCCCAAACGAGCGGCTTCGACCGAGTAATTGACTTTGCGCACCGGCGAATGAACCGAATCGACCGGGATGTACCCGATCGGCAGATCCTCGTCGAAGTTACGGTCGGCGGCGACGTAGCCGCGGCCGTTCTTGACGCGCATTTCGAGCTGTAACTTTCCGCCCTCGCTGACGGTGGCGATGTAAACATTCTTGTCGAGGACGGCGAAATCGGCGTCCTCTTCAATCGCCGACGAGGTGACCACGCCGGGATTTTCGATGTTCAGATAGATCGTCTTGGGCTGATCGTTGTTGAGCTTGAGCGGCACCTGCTTCAAGTTCAGAATGATGTCGGTTGCGTCCTCAACCACGCCGGGAATCGAAGAAAATTCGTGCAGCACGCCTTCGATCTTTACCGCGGTGATGGCGGCACCCTCGATCGAGCTGAGCAGAGCACGCCGAAGCGAATTGCCCACGGTGGTGCCCCAGCCGCGCTCAAACGGTTGTGCCGAAAACTTCCCGTACTTGTCGGTCAACGACTCGAGTTCCGCTGCTAACCTCTTTGGCTTCTGAAAACCCTTCCACATTGTTTGCGTCCTCCTCCCCGCGAGCGCGGGGCAATAACCTGACAAAAATCTTGTGCGTCTTGCGCCGGCTACTTCGAGTACAGCTCGACGATAAGCTGTTCGGTGATGGGCGGCGTTTGCACGTTTTCGCGCTTGGGCAAAGCGACCACGCGCGCTTTGAATTTTTCGCGATCCTGATCGAGCCAGGGCACGCCGCTTTGGCTTTGCGCGACGTTGCGCGATTCGAGGACCATGGCGTTCTGATGCATATCTTCTTTCAGGCTGATTTCCTCGCCGACACTCACCGAATACGAGGGAATGTTGACCTTCTTGCCGTTCACGTGAACGTGGCCGTGCAAGACGAACTGACGCCCTTGCGAGCGCGAGCTGGCAACACCCATGCGCCAAATCGCGTTGTCCAGGCGCCGCTCGAGCATCACGATCAAGTTTTCGCCCGTGGGGCCTTGCATGCGCTCGGCCTTTTCAAAGTAATTACGGAATTGGCGCTCGAGCAGGCCGTAGGTGCGCTTGACCTTTTGCTTTTCGCGCAATTGTAGGCCGTAGCCGACGAGCTTCTTCGCACGGCGCGTTTGCCCGTGCTGACCGGGAACGAAGTTGCGCTTTTCGATCGCGCACTTCTCGGTGAAGCACCGTAGGCCCTTCAAAAATAGCTTCTGCCCTTCGCGACGGCAGAGCCTGCAAACCGCTTCTCTATGTCTTGCCAACGACGTCTCTCCTTTTATTTCTGTAACTAAATTCTTGCCGAGCGTTCAACATTGAGGCTCAGACGCGCCGACGCTTTGGCGGCCTGCATCCGTTGTGCGGAATCGGCGTCACGTCTTTGATGTGCACGATGTGCAAGCCCGCCGCGGCCAACGCGCGCACCGCGGATTCGCGGCCCGAGCCCGGCCCCTTGAGCCGCACCTCGATGCTCTTCATACCGTACTGATCGCGCGCGATGCCGGCAGCGGTGATCGAAGCTTGCTGCGCGGCGTACGGCGTGCCTTTGCGCGAGCCCTTGAATCCGATCGAGCCTGCCGATGACCAGCAGACCGCCCGGCCGTCGGGACCGCAGATGGTGACGATCGTGTTGTTGAACGTGGCTTGGATGTGCGCCACGCCATGCGGCACGATGCGCCGCTCGCGCTTCTTCTTGAACTCTTTCTTCTTCTTGGCAGATTTCGCCGCTGCTGCTCCTGTTGCCGCGGCGTCCTGCACTTGTTCTTTGGCCACTTCGTTCCCCTCTCGGCTAAATCTCGAAAGCTACTTCCTGGCGGCGACCTTTTTCTTCGCGGCCACCGCACCCTTGCGCGGACCTTTGCGCGTGCGGGCGTTGGTGTGCGTGCGCTGCCCGCGAACCGGCAGATTGCGCCGATGACGCAGGCCGCGGTAGCACTGAATTTCGATCAGCCGGCGAATGTTCATCTGAACCTCCTTGCGGAGATCCCCTTCGACGCGGCCTTCGGATTCAATCGCCTGCCGGAGACGATTGACCTCTTCCTCGGTGAGGTCCTTGATCTTCTTAGTTTCTTCGACATTGGCCTTCGCGCACAGCTTCTTCGCGCGCTGCAGACCGATGCCATAGATCGAGGTCAAGCCCACCCAGAGCCGCTTCTGTGGCGGCAAATCGACGCCTGCGATACGAGCCATCTATGCTTCCTCCCGATTTCCCGCTTGGCAATTTCCCGACTGTCGATTCTCGAATTAACCCTGGCGCTGCTTGTGCTTTGGGTTGACGCAAATCACGCGCACAACTCCGCGCCGGTGAATCACCTTGCACTTGTCGCAAATCTTTTTTACCGATGCTCTAACTTTCATGATTGCTCCCTCGCGCCGTCTACTTGTAGCGGTAAACGATGCGCCCTCGCGTCAGGTCATAAGGCGAAAGCTCGACCGCGACCTTGTCTCCCGCGAGGATCCTGATGAAATTCTTGCGCATCTTGCCGGAAATGTGCGCCAGCACTTTGTGCTTATTTTCGAGCTGCACGCGAAACATCGCGTTCGGCAAAGGCTCGATGACCGTGGCCATCACTTCGATGGCATCCTCTTTCGGATTGCCGGCGTCGGCTTTCAGCTTGTCCGGTGGGCGCTGTTTTCTCATTAAGTCTTGTTCCTTCTCACCACGCTGGTCCAGTCGCTTCGCGCGGTCGCGTCAAAATCCAAGGCCCACTTGCGGTGACGGCGACGGTGTGCTCGAAGTGCGCCGAATAGCTGCCGTCGGTCGTAACCGCCGTCCAGCGATCTTCGAGAACACGCACATCCGCTTTGCCCGCGTTGACCATCGGCTCGATCGCGAAGACCATGCCCTCTTGCAGCTTGGGGCCCTTGCCTGGGTCGCCGTAATTCGGCACGTTGGGCTCTTCATGCATGCGCGTTCCGATTCCATGGCCTACGAATTCGCGCACGATCGAAAAACCATTGCGCTCAACCCATTCCTGCACGGACGAAGAAACTTCGCCAAGGCGGTGCCCCGAGCGAACATTATCGATCGCCTTGTCCAGCGAGACGCGCGTTACGTCGAGCAATTTCGCGAGCTCCGGGCGAATCGCGCCGACCGGAACCGTCAAGGCCGCGTCGGCGTAATACCCGCCGAGTTCGACGCCGAAATCGAGCGACAAAATATCTCCCTCGCGCAGCAGCCGGTCCGACGGAATACCGTGCACCACTTGCTCATTCACCGAGGTGCATAGCGACGCCGGATAGCCGCGATAATTCTTGAATGCCGGGCGCGCT
>Ga0182018_10004962_pt1 | contig 10920 bp, 11 predicted proteins | sample 812P2MmetaG_FD_120490 | JGI IMG/M metagenome (GOLD analysis project Ga0182018, IMG submission 120490) | Permafrost microbial communities from Stordalen Mire, Sweden - 812P2M metaG | ecosystem: Environmental > Terrestrial > Soil > Wetlands > Permafrost | place: Sweden: Stordalen | collected... | reverse complement strand
TCACCCACTCGAAGGTGATGGCGTGGGTGGCCGTTGACCGGGCGGTCCGGACACTCGAGTCCTGGCCAGAGCTCGAGGGGCCGATCGAAAAGTGGCGCAAGCTCCGCGACGAGATCCACGCCGAGGTCTGCGAGAAGGGGTTCAACAAGGAGAAGCAGGCCTTCACCCAGTACTACGGGTGCGACCTCCTCGACGCCAGCATCCTCATGATCCCGCTGGTCGGGTTCCTGCCGCCGGAGGACCCGCGCGTGATCTCGACGGTGGAAGCCATCGAGCGCGAGCTCGTCGACGACGGTTTTGTGCTCCGGTACCGGACGACCGACGACGGCGCGGTGGACGGCCTGATCGGTCGCGAGGGGGCGTTCCTCGCCTGCTCGTTCTGGCTCGCCGACTGCCTGCACATGATCGGCCGCACCGATGACGCGCACGATTTGTTCGACCGCCTGCTCGCGCTGTGCAACGACGTTGGCCTGCTGAGCGAGGAGTACGACCCGGTGCTCAAGCGGCAGGTGGGGAACTTCCCCCAGGCGTTCTCGCACGTGTCGTTGGTCAATACGGCGTGCCGCCTCAGCGGGCAGGACACCGTGGCCGCCCGTGACGCGCCGGTCCTGTCGACCATCAGCACGCTGACGGCGATCCGCCAGCCGTGGCACGTGCTGGGCGCGGGGGTCACGGCCGACGACCGGCACCCGTCGAGACAGCGGCGCCTGGAGCGGCTCCGGGTCAACCGGTTGGACAGGGCCGCCGAACGCGCCGCCGACAAGACCGCGAGGAGAGAGCCATGAAGGCGCTGACCGTCGTCCCGCTGAAGGCGGGGACCGCCGAGCTCTCCGATGTGGACGACCCGCCCGAGTCCGACGGGCCGGTGCTCGTCGAGACGCTCGGCGTCGGGATCTGCGGCACCGACGCCGAGATCCTCTCGGGCGCCTACGGGTGGGCGCCACCGGGGCGCGAGCGGCTGGTGCTCGGACACGAGTCGCTGGGCCGGGTGCTGGACGCGCCTGCGGGAGCCGCAGTCGCGAAGGGTGACCTCGTGGTCGGCATCGTGCGCCGGCCCGACCCGGTGCCGTGCGCCAACTGCGCCGTCGGGGAGTGGGACTTCTGCCGAAACGGGCAGTACACCGAGCGCGGGATCAAAGAGCATGACGGGTACCTTTCCGAGCACTACCGGATCACGGCCGACTTCGCGGTGAAGGTCGACCCCTCCCTCGGTGAGCTCGGTGTGCTGCTCGAACCGACGAGCGTCGTGGCCAAGGCGTGGGAACAGGTCGACCGCATCGGCGGGCGGGCCCACTGGGAGCCGAAGACGGCCGTCGTGACGGGTGCCGGACCGGTCGGGCTGCTGGCGGCGCTGCTCGGGGTCCAACGCGGCCTCGAGGTCCACGTCATCGACCAGATGGCATCCGGGCTGAAACCCGATCTCGCCCGCGCACTCGGCGCCCAGTACCACACCGGCTCGATCTCGGACGCCTGCAAGCTGCCCGATGCGATCATCGAGTGCACCGGCGTGGGCTCGCTCGTGTTTGACGCGATGGAACATGTCGGGCCGGGTGGCGTGGTCTGCCTGACCGGTGTGTCGTCGGGGGGGCGGTCTCTCGACATCGACGCCGGCTCACTCAATCGTTCGATGGTGCTCGAGAACGAGGCCGTGGTCGGTTCGGTGAACGCCAACCGGCGCCACTACGAGGCCGGCGCCGAAGCCCTCGCCAAGGCGGACCGCGCGTGGCTGCAGCGCCTGATCACCCGGCGGGTGCCGCTGGCGGACTGGGCGCAGGCCCTCGACCGCAAGCCCGACGACGTGAAGGTCGTCGTGGAGGTCGCGTCGGCGTGAGCGACGGGGGTTCGGCCATGCCCCACCCGATCGCGCCCGGGGTGGTCGAGATCGACACGCTCCTCGGCGGCTGGCAGCGCGTCACGGCCGGGTACCTGATCGAGGGCCCGGCGCCGGTCCTGGTCGAGACCGGGAGCCAGTCGTCGGTCCCGGTCCTCCTCGAGGCTCTGGCCGGCCTCGGCCTCGGGCCCGACGACCTGGCGGGCGTCGTCGTCACCCACATCCATCTCGACCACGCAGGCGGCGTCGGCGACGTCGCGAGGGCATTCCCGAACGCGACCGTCTACGTGCACGAGAAGGGGGCGCGCCACCTGGCCGACCCCACCCGCCTCGTCGACTCGGCCGCCCTCGTCTACGGCCCGTTGCTCGACTCGCTCTACGGGCGGCTCGACCCGACACCGGTCGAGCGGTTGCACGTGTTGGACGACGGCGAGGAGATCGTGGTCGGCCCGGGGCGAACCCTCACCGCCGTCGACTCACCGGGCCACGCTAAGCACCATCTCGGATTGCACGATTCGACGAGCGGCATCCTGTTCGTCGGTGACGCGGTCGGGGTCCGGCTTCCCGATGTCGGGGTGCTGCGGCCGTCGACGCCACCACCCGACTTCGACCTCGACCAGGCGCTGCACTCGCTGCACCGTTTCGCCGATCGACGTCCGAGCGGGCTCGCTCTGGCCCACTACGGCTTGCTGCCCGACCCCGGCGACGTGTTGGCCGAGGCCGAGGGCATGCTGCGCCAGTGGGCCGAGACGGCCGAGATCGCCTACCGCGCCGGCGAGGACATCGCAGACGCCCTCGCCCGGCGGTTCGACCCACCGCCCGGTGTCGTCGGACACGAGCACCGCGACAAGTTCGAGGTCATGAACGGGGTGCACTCGAACGCCGCCGGTTTGCACCGGTGGTTGGAGACCCGGGACCGCCCGAAGAAGACGGACTGAGCGGGCGTCAGTCGACCTGGAGACGCTCGCGCAGGTCGGCCTGGCGGACCTCGAAGTCATCGAGCGAGATCCGCCCCTCTTCCAGATCCTCGTGCAGACGGGCGAACTCCTCGAGGAGCTTGCCCTGGTCCTCTTCGGGTCGGGGCTCGACCGGTTCTGCGTCGTCACGCTCGGTCCGCCTGGCCTGACGGTCCTCCTGCTTCGCCTTCGCCTTGGCCCGCTTGGCCTGGTCGCGCTGGAGTTTGCCCACGGTTGAGCGCGATGGTGCCATCTCCAACTCCTCTCCGACGCCGAAGTGCTCAGGCGCCCACAAACGTCCGGGCCACCGACAGGCTACGCCGAGCAGGGTGCCCCCATCGCTCGGTGGTCAAGGCCACGCACGCAATCGACCTCTCCACGGCGGCCGACCACCTCGATTCACCGGGGTTTTGGCATGCTGACCCGGTGCCGGCCGAATACTTCATTCGCACGACCGTGCTGTGGGGATCGCTGTTCTGGGGCGCCACGATCCTGCGTTTCGCCATCGAGGCCGCCAACGCGGCCCGTCAACCGACCGGGCAGCAGGTCGTGGCCGACCGGGACAGCCGCTTCCTGCTCGGACGGGTCGTCCTCATCACCGGCATCGCAGGGTTCTTGGTGGCATTCCATCTGCACCGCCTGGCCATGCCCGGGCCCGGGCGGGTCTACGTGGCGGTCGGCGTCGCCCTCATCTTTCTCGGCATCGCGATCCGCCAATGGGCCGTGCACACCCTCGGCCGCTTCTTCACATTCAAGCTCACCGTCCAGAGCGACCAGCGGGTCGTCGACAGCGGACCGTATCGGGTGGTCCGGCACCCGTCCTACAGCGGCGTCCTTCTGAGCGGCTTCGGTACCGCCGTCGCGCTCGGCAACTGGGTGTCTCTCGTGGTGATCGTGGTCCCCTCCGTCCTCGCGTTGGCGCGCCGGATCCAGGTGGAGGAGGGGATGCTCCGTGAGGGCCTCGGCCCCGACTACGACCGGTACGCGGCGTCGCGCAAGCGGCTCGTCCCCGGGGTGTGGTGAGCGTCGGGACCTGACGCGAAAGAGGCCCTTTCCGGCGTGTGCCGAGAAGGGCCCCTGCTCCGCGGAGGGAGTGGGATTCGAACCCACGGTGCCCTTGCGGACACAACGGTTTTCGAGACCGTCCGATTCGGCCGCTCTCGCATCCCTCCGTCTCGAACATTAGGTGCCCCGCCCAGGCCGACACGAAGCCCGGCGGGCCGGAGCTATTGGGCGTTCTCGGCCCTCCGGCCCTCGAAGAACGAGGCGAGGAGCGCCCCGCACTCATCGGCGAGCACCCCACCGGCCACCTCGACCTCGTGGTTGAGCCGCGGGTCTTGGCACAGGTTGTAGAGCGACCCGACGGCGCCCGCCTTCGGGTCGTACGCGCCGAAGACCAACCGGGCGACCCTGCCGTTGACCATCGCCCCGGCGCACATCGCACAGGGCTCCAGCGTCACGACGATGGTCACCCCGTCCATCCGCCACGATCCCGTCGCCACGGCGACGTCACGCAGCAGCAACAACTCGGCGTGGGCCGTCGGATCGGGCTGCGACTCGCGCTCGTTGTGCCGTGCCGCGATGACGGTGCCGCCGAGCATGGCGACGGCGCCGACTGGCACGTCGTGGTGCGCAACGGCGCGGCCGGCCTCGGCGATGGCGAGCCGCATCGCAGCTTCGTCGTCCTCTGGTTGCATCTCGGGCGGCATGGCACTCCATTCAAGCGGCACGTCCGAACGGCGACCCGCCGACGTGGCTATACGGGCCTTTGACGGAGCGACGCAGTGGCGGAGGAGGTGGGATTTGAACCCACGGTGAGTTTCCCCACACACGATTTCCAATCGTGCCGATTCGGCCGCTCTCGCACTCCTCCAGACGGCGCGTCAGGCTAACCCTCGCCGATGGGACGCTCGGGCGACCACCCGAGCGGCGGACGAGGCGGGGTAGTGTCGGTCGTTCGTCGCACCGGCGTTGGGTGCGGCGGCCGGGTCCTGCGCAACGGCCGCTCGTGAACCGAGTCAGGGTCGGAAGGCAGCAGCTCTCAGCGGGTGAGGCCGTGTGCCGTAGCCAACCTGGCCGTCGCACCGAACGCCGGAGTGCCGGTCGGTATCCAAGGGGGGGGATCATGTTGATTGTGGCGGGGTTTCTCGACGTCGATCCGGAACACCGGGACGCGTTCATCTCGGGCCGCGCCGATCTGATGCAGGCGTCCCGGGACGAGCCCGGGTGCATCACGTATGCCTTCAGCGCCGACCCGATCGACCCCGGCCGGGTCCTGCTGTTCGAGCGCTGGGAGAGCAAGGGAGCGCTGGCCGCCCACCTGGAGGTCCTGCGGTCCAGTTCGTCTCCGCCTGGCGACGTGAAGATCCTCGGCGCCGAGGTCCTGCAGTACGAGATCTCCGAGGTGGGCCCGCTCGGCAGCTGAGCGCAGAGAGGGCCGCGCACAAGGACCGTTTAGGCTCCGACTGATGCCTCCGGAAGCGCCGAACAGCCCGCTCGCGGGGCCGGTCGAGGAAGCGGCCACGGAGCCATACCTCTCCCTCTACCGGCGCTTCCGCCCGTCCCGGCTGTCGGAGATCCGTGGCCAGCCCCACGTCGTGCAGGCCCTCCGGGGGGCGGTCGCGGAGGGAAGGGTCGCCCACGCCTATCTCTTCAGCGGGCCCCGGGGAACCGGCAAGACCTCGGCCGCCCGCGTGTTGGCGAAGGCCCTCAACTGCGCCAACCCGACCGATGGCGAGCCGTGTGGCGTCTGCGACTCGTGCGTCTCGATCGCCCAGGGGACATCGCTCGACGTCCGCGAGCTCGACGCCGCCTCCAACAACGGCGTGGACGCCATGCGAGACCTGGTGTCCCATGCCGCCCTGGCCACGCCCGGGCAATGGAAGCTCTACATCGTCGACGAGGTGCACATGCTCTCGACGGCCGCCGCCAACGCGCTCTTGAAGACCCTCGAGGAACCTCCGAACCACGTCGTCTTCGTGCTTGCCACCACCGACCCCCAGAAGGTGCCGCTCACGGTCCGGAGCCGGACCCAGCACTACGAATTCCGGCTCCTCGGCGCGGAGACGCTGGGCCAGCTCGTCGCGTGGGTACGCGACCAGGCCAAGCTCGATCTCGACGACGAGGCGCTCGCCCTGGCGGTCCGGAGGGGGCGTGGCTCGGCGCGTGACGCGCTCTCGGCGCTGGATCAGATGGCCTCGTCGGGCTCCGCCGACGGCGTGCGACCCGAGCTCGCCGAGCTCGTCGACGCGCTGTGTGACGAGGACGCCAGCCGGGCCCTGGTGTCGGTGGCCTCGCTGGTCGAGACGGGCTGGAGCCCCCAACAGCTGGCGTCCGAGGTGGTGGACGACCTGCGCCAGGCCTTCCTGCTCGCGCTGGCCCCCGACCTTGCCTCAACCAGCGGGCGGGAGCGTGATCGGTTGAGCTCCCAGGCCGAGCGACTGGGCCTGGCCCGGCTGGTCCGGGCCATGGAGGCGCTCGGCCTCGCCCAGGTGGACATGCGCGAGGCGCCCGACCCCCGGGTCGTGCTCGAGGTCACGTTGGTTCGATTGGTCCGGCCCGATCTCGACGGCGCCCCCGAGGCGCTGGCCGAACGCGTGACGCGCCTCGAGCAGTCATTCGCGACGCGCGAGTCACCGGTGCGCCGGGTGGCCGAGCCGCCGAGCAGCCCCGTCACAACGGTGACGGGTGATCGCCCGGTGTCGGACGATCCACACACCCGGCCGGCGATCGGCGCGGTTCGTCGGCAACGGGCGGAGCAGACGGCCCGGACCGTCGAGCAGGTCCCGGCACCCGAGGCCGTGCCGCCGGCCGCACCGGAACGACCGCCGCCCGCGCCGATCGAGAGCACCGCGGGTTCGATGCCCGATCGCGACGCCCTGGTCGAAGCGTGGGGGGACCACCTGCTGCGCGCGCTGCCGGCCCGGGCCAAGGCGCTCTACAGCTCGGGCCGGTTCACCGCGGTCGACGGGTCGACGGCGGTCTTCGCGGTACCCGGGGCCGGCTACCTGCGGCGCTGCGAGGAGGTTCGGCCCCTGGTCGAGCAGGCCCTGAGCATCCACTTCGGCGCCCGCGTGGCGCTGCGACTCGTGGTCGACGAGACCGGCGACGGGCCGGTCTCCACCGCTGCGCCCACCTCGGGTCGCCAACCCGAGCCTGACCCGAGCGACCTCGGCGACGACGACTTCGATCGGGACGACCCCGGCGAGCCCTTGGAGGTCGAGTCGCTCGCGCACTCGCGCCTGCTCGAGGCGTTCCCGGGGGCCGAGGAGGTCCCGAGCTAGATGTACACGGGTCCCCTTCGTTCCCTGATCGACGAGCTTGGACGGCTCCCGGGCATCGGCCCGAAGTCCGCCCAGCGCATCGCGTTCTACCTGTTGAAGATCCCGAACGAGGACGCCATGCGGCTGTCGGATGCGATCGTGTCGGTCAAGGAGCGCACCGCGTTGTGTGAGCGCTGCTTCAACGTCGCCGAACGCGGTTCGCTCTGCGAAATCTGCGACGACGAGTCGCGGGATTCCTCGGTCGTCTGCGTCGTCGAGGACCCCCAGGCGATCGCGGCGTTCGAGCGGACCAAGGAGTTCAAGGGCCGCTACCACGTGCTCCAGGGAGCCCTGAATCCGCTCGAGGGGATCGGCCCCGACCAGCTGCGCGTGGAGGAGCTGGTGGCCCGCATCGACGGCGAGGGGATCACCGAGATCGTGCTGTGCACGAACCCCAATCTGGAGGGCGAGGCCACGGCCATGTATCTCGCCCGACGGCTCTTCGACCTGCCCGTCCGGGTCACGCGTTTGGCCAGCGGGCTCCCGGTCGGTGGGGACCTCGAGTACGCGGACGAGATGACTCTCGGGCGCGCGCTCGAGGGCCGACGCGAGCTGCGGGGCTAGGCGTGGCCGGCGGCCGCGTGTTGTGGGTGCTGCGACACGCGAAGACGCATCGCGATCCGCCGTCGGGCGGCGAGGACCACGAGCGGACGCTGGCGCCGCGGGGTCGGCGGGACGCCGACGCGCTGGGCAAGCGCCTCGGCGACGACGGCGACCACCTCGGCCTGCCCGATGACGTGATGCCCGGCCTCGTCCTGTGCTCGACGGCCATTCGCGCGATACAGACCAACGAGCGCGTGCTGGCGGGGCTTTCCGAATCCCCGCCGGTTTCCTACCTGGGTTCGCTCTACGGGGCCGGTCCCGAAGAGGTGCTCGAAGAGGTGTCCAAGGTCGACGACGCCGTCGGCTCGGTCATGGTGGTCGGCCACAACCCGACCTTCGAGTCGCTCGTCGCCGCGATGGCGAAGTCGCCGCCACCCTCCCTCTCCGGGGGGTTCGCGACCTGTGGGCTGGCCGTGTTCGAATTGCCGGTGCCCACGTGGAGCGAGATCGCCCCGCACGTCGCAGCGGTGCTCGGGGTCTTCGTCCCGCCCTTCTAAGCGGATGCGCGGATAGGGAGCGCTCGCGAGATCCGTCTGGTGCGCCTACCGCAAGGTACTCGTGGGGTGCACAGCGGCCGCGGTAGACCAGCGGTACGGTCCGGGCAATAGTCGGGAAAACTCTGGTGACCGCACGACGACAAGCGACCAGACTGTGTCGGTGAGCGCCTCGGTTGATGTCCGCCTGCATCGGGTCGGGTTCCGAGCTGGTACCGATGCCGAGCTGAGGGCCCTGCACGCCGTCGAGGTGCCGATTCAGGCCGAGCGCGGATCGGATCGGATGCCGCAGCCGGTCGCGTCATACATCGCCCTCGCTCGGAACTTGCCGTCGCAATTCGATGACCGCGCCTGGCTGGCCGAGACCCTCGACGGTACGCCCGTTGCCGCTGGCTACTGCTGGTCGAACGCGGCGGGCGACCCCCAGGTCATGGAGTGCGACCTGCTCGTACGTAGCGATCGACGGCGGGAAGGCATCGGTTCTCGGCTCTTCGCTGAGATCTGCGACGAGACGAACAAGGGCGGGAGGTCGATGCTCACGTGGTCGACTTTCGACGTCGTACCGGCCGGAGCGGCGTTCTCCCGTCGGCTCGGCGCCACGGTGGCAAGGGTCAATCGGACGAGCGAGCTGCGCCTGGCCGACGTCGACTGGTCGATGATTGGGGACTGGGCGAAGGCTGGACGCGCTCAGGAGCGCGGCTACCGATTGGAGATGATCGACGGCCCCTTCCCGGAGCATCTCCGCGCCGATGCCGTGACGTTCCACCACATCATGCAGACCGCCCCGCGTGACGACCTCGACGTCGGTGACGTGCTCCTCGACGCCGACCACATTGCCGAGCTCGACCACGCGCTGCTCGAGGCCGGACGGATGCGATGGACGGCCCTGGTTCGCTCCTCGACCGGCGCCTGTGTTGGAGGCACTGAAGTCACCTTCGAGCCAGGGGAGCCTTCCGTTGTCCTGCAACAGAACACCGGGATCGACCCAGTGCACCGCGGGCTCGGCCTTGCCAAGTGGGCGAAGGCCGCGATGCTCGAGCGGATCCGACACGAGCGGCCGCAGGTAGAGCGGATCCGCACAGACAACGCCTTCTCCAACGTCCCCATGCTCGCAATCAACGACGTCCTCGGCTTCAAGGTGATCCGTGCGAGAACCGAGTGGCAGTCGAACGTCAACGACGCTCGCCGGTCCCTCAGCCGCTGACTCCCCACGCGGCGCCGAGGATGGTCCGATCTCCCCTCGAATCGGACATGTCCCGCCGTTGTCAGCGCTAGCTGGGCAGCCTGGCATGGCATCGCGATGTCCCAGAATCGGCAACTTCGGCGTGCCCTATTCGCGCATCCTCAAAGCGGGCCTACTGCCGCCGGCCTAGCGGACCGAGCGGAGGATGAGGGCGTCGCCCTGGCCGCCGCCGCCACAGAGCGACACGGCGGCCAGATTCGCCTCGCGGCGCCGCAGCTCGAGGAGCGCGGTCAGCGCAAGTCGGGTGCCGGACATGCCGATCGGGTGACCGAGGGCGATGGCGCCGCCGTTCACGTTCAGCTTGTCCTCGGGGATGCCGAGGGTGTCGGCGGACGCGAGCCCGACCGCCGCGAACGCCTCGTTGATCTCGAACAGGTCGATGTCCTCGATCGACATGCCGGCCTTCCTTGCCGCGGCGGTGATCGCGTTGGCCGGCTGGAGCAGCAGCGACGGGTCGGGGCCGGCCACCTGGCCGTATGAAACGAACTCGCCGAGGGGGGTCACCCCGAGCTCGGCCGCCTTCGCCGCCGAGGTCACGATGACCGCCGCGCCGCCGTCGGAGATCTGCGACGCGTTCCCGGCGGTGATGGTGCCGTCCTTGTCGAACGCCGGGCGCAGCCCGGCGAGAGACTCGGTCGTGGTGCCCGGGCGGACGCCCTCGTCGGTGTCGACCAAGATGGGGTCGCCGCGCCGTTGGGGAACCTCGACCGTCACGATCTCGTCGACGAACCGCCCCTCCTTGGCCGCAGCGGCCGCCCGCTCGTGCGATGCCGCCGCGAACTCGTCCTGGCGCTCCCGCGCGACCTTGGCCGTCTCGGTGTTGTAGCGGTCGGTGGCCAGGCCCATGGCGCATTCGTCGAATGCGCAGGTGAGGCCGTCGAACATCATCGAGTCGACGAGCGTGCCGTCGCCGATGCGGTAGCCGACCCGGGCCTCGGGCAGGAGGTGCGGCGCCTTGCTCATCGACTCCATGCCGCCCGCCACCACGATCTCGGCGTCGCCCGCCGCGATCATCTGGTCGGCCAGATAGATGGCGTTGAGGCCGGACAGGCAGACCTTGTTGACCGTCGTCGACGGGACCGACATCGGGATGCCACCGGCTGCGGCGGCCTGGCGGGCCGTCAGCTGGCCCTGGCCGGCCAGGAGGACCTGGCCCATGAACACGTAGTCGACCTGCTCGGGTGCGACGCCGGCGCGGCGCAGCGCTTCGGCGATTGCGAAGCCTCCAAGAGCCATGGCACTGAAGCCCGAGAGCGCTCCGGAGAGCTTCCCGATCGGCGTCCGTGCCCCGGCGAGGATGACCGAACCAGGCATGTTGACCTCCGTGACCGTTGGGCGGTGACCCATCCTAGGTGAGGGACCGCAGGACATCGTTCCGGAGCGAACCACAGAAGATCGTTCCGGCGTGCCAGCTCGACCCTTCGCATCACATCGTTCCGGCTGCTCAAGTGGGGTGACCGCAGGACATCGT
>Ga0182018_10004961_pt1 | contig 10924 bp, 6 predicted proteins | sample 812P2MmetaG_FD_120490 | JGI IMG/M metagenome (GOLD analysis project Ga0182018, IMG submission 120490) | Permafrost microbial communities from Stordalen Mire, Sweden - 812P2M metaG | ecosystem: Environmental > Terrestrial > Soil > Wetlands > Permafrost | place: Sweden: Stordalen | collected... | reverse complement strand
TGGGGAGACGACTGGAGCTACCGCTGGAATCCCGAACTCTTCGCCGCACCAACTTCTGCGACACCTGGCGGATACGTGGTCATCATGATCAACTTCCACGGCTCGACCGGCTATGGACAGAAGTTCATCGACGCTATCAACGGCGACTGGGGCGGCGCTCCGTTTGAAGACCTGATGAAGGGCCTCGACTACGCGGAAGAGCATTACGCTTTTATCGATAAGACCCGCGAATGCGCGCTCGGCGCCAGCTACGGCGGATACGCCATCAACTGGATCCTCGGCCACACCGACCGCTTCAAATGCCTGGTGTCGCACGACGGCATGTTCAACGCCGAATCCGCCTGGGGCACCACCGAAGAACTCTGGTTCAATGATTGGGAGTTCAAAGGCACTCCCTACGACAACCGCGCGATGTATGAGAAGTGGTCGCCGCACCAGTACGCGAAGAATTTCAAGACGCCTACTCTCGTAATTCACGGCCAGCGCGACTACCGCCTCGACGTGAGCGAAGGCTTGCAGCTCTTCACCACGCTGCAGATGGAAGGTGTCCCGTCAAAGATGCTCTATTTCCCCGACGAAGGCCACTGGGTCCTCAAGCCGCAGAATTCCCAGCTTTGGTACAAGACGGTGAACGACTGGGTGGATCAGTGGACGAAGAAGTAAATCGGGTTTCGGGCTTCAACTTTTAGTTTCCGGCCAAGAGGCTTTTCACTACGACTGACGAGATCTGCTCATTGCGCACTATCGACGCGCAGTTCTCGCAGTGGCTCCGTGGGCCCGGGAGCACTTCCGCGCCGCGGGCTACTCGTTGGCGGGGAAGTGCTCCCACTGCTGCCGGCCGGAAGGATTTCCATCACATCCTGCAGCGCGGCCGTGGTTCCGGCTGAAACCTGGATCTGAATCTCCAGCGACCCGGTGAATGATCCCACGGAGGGGACGAAACTGGCCAGGCCGTTGGCATCGCTCTGCACGCTGCTCTGGCTCTCACTCAGGATGACGGGCATGCCTGTTTGCGTAACCGTAGGGTCGCCCGGTGTCAGAAATAAACCGTTCCCTGCCGGACGCAACACGGTGGATTGAAACAACGCGTTTGCCCCGAGGATAGAATTCGGGGGCGTTGAGGAATCGGTAACGCGTACCATCAAAGGTTGTAATGCCTGCCCGACGACAACCTGATCCGCTCCAGACACGGCCTGCAAGTTCAAGAGCGCAGCGGCCACCGCGTTCGCGTACACGCTTTGGCAGGGACTGCTTCCGACGCAAGCCTCCAGTTGCAGGTTGGCCGTGAAGTTCGTCAGGCTGAGCGTGACCGATGCGTAGCCGTTGCTGTTGGTTACCGCGCTTGCGGAACTGAGCGAACCGGAGCCCTGCACGATTGTGAAGTCCACAGTTTCGCCACTCTTGGGCACCCCTGTGCTCAGCACCCGCGCCGTAATGGGCACGCTGACGGTCGCTCCCTGGGCAACCCAAAGGTAGGGGGTGGTTACTCCAATGTCCAATGACGAAGACGTTGCCAACAGCGTGGCGACAACGGACGCCTCAGGGTTGTAGACGCCGGGGGCAAGCGTCGCCGTAATGGTTGCAACCCCCGCAACTCCAGGCGTAACCCACGTAGAGGCCATCCCGCTTTCATCGCTGATCACTGAGCAACTGGAAGCGCCGCCGCAGGCCGAGAGTGTGGCGCCGTTCGTGGTGGCCCACCCCACGGTTGCTCCAGCCACCGGAGTAACGCCATCGGAAGCGACCACCCGCACGCTCACGGGATTGGTGGCTTGTGTTCCTACCGGAGTTGGGGGATTTGCTCCCAGCAACAGGAGGATTTCGTCGGTGGAAGCAGCCCCGAAGGTGAGCGCATTGGTCATGATGGAGAATGAGCCGCTGACCGGGTCGCTGATGGTAATGGTTTGAGCTCCGTCACTTTGCGCGGGGGCGGCCACGAGCATCTGGCTCGCGTTCGTAGCGAGCAGAGGCAAGCTGGTGCTGCCCACGGTGACCGTGAGCCCGGGCGCAAAGCCGGTGCCTTGCAAAGTGATTGTGCCACCGCTTACCGGAATTCGCGAAGGATTCACCGAATCTCCGTAGAGCACGTGAGCGTGGTAGTGATAATCGGGGCGGCCGTCGCCACGCAGATCAGCGACACCGATGATAAAGCTGTTCGAACTCAGGATTTGCGCATCGAGACGGCTCATCGCAAAAGTCCCGGAATTGAACGGGGCCGGCGTAAGAGCCGGCGGCGCGGTGCCCTGCGGATCGCCGAGGGTCCAGATCCCGACTACAGGCTCGGTTTTGGACTCGCTCGGAGCGCCAGTTTCATCCAACGCGGTGACGGCTACCGACAGAGTGCGGTTGGCTTGGGCAGTAATCAAGAAGTAAGCCACATCCCCGTAGCCGCTCAACGAGCCTACCCAATCGCCTGGGGAAGGAACCTGCGCGGGAGCGCTCCACGTCTCCGTCGTGGCCCACGGCGGTACGGGCTGTTCGCTCCCGGCCATTGGAACGTCCTGCTCAAACTCGCCGCCCGCGCTTACGGTTACCGTGACGGGCTGGAATGCTCCGGAAGGTGCCACCTGGGCGCCGTCGTAGGGGCACACGCCGGCTGACCACATTGGATCCAGGGCCTCGACCGAGAGCTGATATTGCGCCGTGCTTGCGCCGTTTGGGATGGGCAGTCCACCGAGATCGAAAAATCCTTCCAGGGTCTGATCGGTTGATCCGAACTGGCTATAGGGATTGCCCAGCGCGTCGGTTAAGCCGGTGATGGGATTGCCGGCGTTGCCGGCGAACAGAAACCCGGAAACTGAGGAGGCCGCATACTGGTCCGAAGGTTGGTTCGTGGAAGGATCGATCCAGCGCGCAACCACGTTCACTCCTTGCATGGGCTGAGCTTCGGCACCCGTGTGATCCACGAAGTAAACCGAGCCATAAATGCGGGCGGTGGAATTCGAGTTTCCGGGTGTGCCGACAGGATAAAGGCGGGAGAGCGCTGCCACATCATCTGGCGCGAGCTGGTAGGGGTTCGCATAACAGAGGGTGATCGGTACGCAAGTCACGGGGTCCATGTAATGCATGACAGGGAAGCCGGCGAAGTCAGCGGGCGTCGGCGTAGGATCGCCAGTGATCACGTTCAGATTCATCTGCGACCAACCCAGGCCGAGAACGTTGCCCAGCACCCGCACCAGCCGGTATTCCACGTCAGTGAGTTGCGAGGACTGCAGCGCGCACTGGCCATTGATAACGACCAGAGCGTGGAGGAAGTTCGCAGCGGCACCGAAGTTATCCGCGCCGCCATACACTGCGTTCCAGAAACATTGCGACGGATCGCCCGCTCCCGCGCCGAGCAGGGCGTCAGTTACTGAGCCGTCGAAGTCGTAGACGATGCCGACGGGCGTCTGCGTAGCCGAAGGAGTGATGTCGGCGGGCGCGGTGACGATTCCGTTGGAGTTGACCTCGATATTGCTGCCGTTCACGTCCTCGGCGAGTTCGCCGGCGTCGTTTACCGTGAGGGCAGCGGTGGAAACGGCAGTCCACTGGCTGAAGGCTCCGGCTACAAAAGCATTTGCGGCCGAGTTAGTCAGGATGGGGCTCAGGTCACCCTGATCCGTATAGTAGTTCACTTGGCCCAGGGACCAGGTGAGAGGCTGCCCCATCGTTGAGGAGTTGAAGTAACTGGAGCCCGCCACATATTCAGGACCGCCTGCGCGGGCGAGCATGGCGAAAAAAACGACGATGGCCAAGGCTGTGGCCAGCCGGAAGAAGAATGAGCGCGCCGTCATGCTCTTCGGTATTTTCACGTCTGGCTCATTCCTCCCGGCTGGACTGGAGTACAGCTTGTGCAAAGTCAGCATAGGAGACAACAGTTTTTCCGCCGAGAATGGGATCTTTCGCCAAGGTGACGACATGCTGTGGGCTCATCACGATCTTGCCCTGGGAATTCATCGCGAAACGACCCATGCCCCCGGCCACCGGGCTGGTGAGGCCCAACTTGCCCGGGGAATACAGAAACAGAAACACGCGCTCGCCGACGTAGTAATGCTCGCTGGTCCGAAGGCCGGCCCATTCGTGGATCGTCAAGGTCTGACCCGGTGAGGCGCCGCGCATGGCCTGTTCCACCTGGAAGGTAACGGTAGTGGAAGCAGGATATTGCCCGGAGGACGGGGCCGCACTTCCTACAAAGGTGACCTGGCCGGAGAAAATAATGCCTGCGGCGCGAGCGAGCTGCTGGAGAACGGGGGGAGCAACCGGATAACTCCGGGGTTGGCCGGGAGGAGGAATCCAGACAGGCGCAGTGTGCCGGGAGTCACGCGGCGCGCCTGGTTCCCTCGACAAGCTCGAGGCGGGCACGGGTGCGGCGGCCGGGGAACGATCTGCGGCGGCATCCTGCCCGTGCAGAAACGTTGGTACGACGCAGATCAACGAGAAGGCGGCGAGCAGACGCCAGCAGCTCCCGGCCATAGCGGATCCCCTGGGACTGAATGTCTGCTCGGAGGAATCTGGGAAACCGAGGCCATCCTAGCTGGCGGTCGAGTCAAGCGCAGTGACGGATGTCACGAAGTACCTGTGGATTTCTGGGAACGCGGGGCAGTATCGGTAGAATCCCAGCCTGATTTAGGCCTAATCCGACGTCCAAAACTGCCGATGGGCAAGGTAGGACGGTGCCCAAGCGTGAGAATTCTCTTAGTCGAGGACAGCAAGGCTATCCGGAACGCGAACGAGCGCGTGCTCCACAAGGCTGGCTATGAGGTGGTTTGTGCCGAGGACGGCGAGACCGCTCTGAAGTTGGCCCTCGAACAGAAGCCGGACCTGATTCTGCTGGACATGATCTTGCCCAGGCTGAGCGGGCCAGAGGTGCTTGAACACTTAAAGAAGGACGCCGCAACAGCCGACATCCCGGTGGTGGTTTTGAGCAGTCTTACCGAGAAGAACCGGCAAAAACTGATTGAAGCCGGAGCCGAGGAGTACGTGGAGAAGAACTCGTTGTCGCCGATGCCGGGAGTAAATATCTTGCCGAAGATACTGGAGAACGTGATCTGCCGGGTCAACCGCAGACGGGGGATTGCTTTCAGCAGCATTCCCATACAGAAGTAGGGCGGGCTCGCGAGCCTTTGAACTGTACTCTCGTCAGATCTAGTTCCCTCCTTCAATTCCCACTTCAACTCCAGCTAATCCACGTGCCGCTGGTGCTCTTCGGCGCTGAGATTGGCGCCGGCCAGCAGCAGCAATCCGGAGAGGAATGCCCAGAACATCATGCTCACGGAGAGCGCAAAGGGACCGTACACTTCGCCGAAGTTCAACCAGGGCAGGGCCAGGATGTAGCCATACTTCAGAGCCTCGGAAAGTAATCCCATGATGATTGCTGTAGGTATGACGGCGCGCGCCGCGACTTTGCCGTTCGGCAGCAGCCAGTAAATGAGGAAGAAGATGGCGATGCTGGCAGCCAGAGCGGAGACCTTCATCACCAGGAATCCCACCAGGCGAATGACTCCAGTGCCGTGGCCGCGCAGCAGAAACGCCATCAGCGACACATTGCCCGCGGTCAAAGCGACGGAAAGCAGCGCCAGCACGCCGCAACCGAAGGCGAGTCCCAGCGAGATCAACTGATTGCCGAAATACGAGCGGTTGTTGGGGAATCGCCAGATGCGATTGAGCGCGACCTCCAGCGGCATAAATATCCCGGAAGAAGTCACCAGCAGAATAGCCAGCGAGACCACTTGTACGCGCTGGCGCGTGTCCACCATAGCATTCAGGTTGCGGATCACGAACTCCTGGCCGGCGGGCAGGTAGTCGCGCAGTAACTCAACCACCACGTCGTACATCACGCGCGAATGGAACACGCGCCGGATAAGCGTCATCAGCAACACTACGAACGGAAAGAACGAGAGTATCGAGTTGGCCGCGACCGAGAAGGCAAATGTGTGCACGTCGGTGCGCAGGAGGTATTTCACGGTGGAGACGACCATCCCGGAGGATCGCCTGCGGCGCGGCATTTGCGGGCGCGTTGGCCCGCTCTTCGCCAGGAGGGGAACGGTTGCTGTAGTTAGGTCGGGCACGGTCGTTTGCCTAATCCTATCAAAGGCTTGCGGCCGGGTTGGACTTCCTTCGGAACGAAGGTTCAGGGCCCGGGCCGCGTCGTTTCTTATACTCTGTTAAAGGATTTCACTATGACCCCAGGTTATGTTTGGGCTTAGCCTCTAATTTTCCTTGCGAAACGATTTAGTACTGCTTATTATCGGGGGCTCATTCCCGGGTGCATCTCGGGCGATGAGTTCGTAAGGCAGGTTGACGTCTTGAGCAGGGCCGTAGAAATCCGCGTCGAGGGTCCAGGGCTCCGAAAGTTCGCGCCGCATTTTCTTTGCGCGGTGCCGAACCTAGGAGTCTTTTGCTTTGGAGCAATTTCTTCGACACAGAGAGACGCAACCGAGTTCCACCGGTTTTCTTGAGGGGGCGTCCTGGTTCGCCGGGACACGACACGGGAGATCCGGGGAACCTATTCGCGATCAGTCGAAAGGAGTCTTTCTGTGAGAGAGAAGGGAACTGTAAAGTGGTTTAACGGGGCGAAGGGATATGGATTTATCCAGCGCTCCACGGGGGAAGACGTTTTCGTACATTTCTCCGCCATTCAGGAGAACGGCTACCGCTCGCTTAACGAGGGTGAGACCGTGGAGTTCGATCTGCTGAAAGGCCCCAAAGGCTTTCAGGCGGGCAACGTCGTTCGTGCCTAGCCGCGATCATCGTTAATCGCCAACCCTCCCGTTACTAGCGGGAGGGTTTCTTATTCGGGGTGGGCGCCGCGCCCGTGGATTTCTGCCTTGAAATAATCTTTGCCTGGGCTCCGCTCGAAGCGCCCTGGCCGGGCGCGATTTCCGTCTTATTCAGGGGTACCCCCTCCCCCCCTCCCTCATTGGAGTCATTGGGTTAGCAAAAAATTCCCCGCAAAATCCGGTTGTCAAAGAACTTAGATATCAAAATCTGTGAAACAACGGACTTAGGGCGCGGCGATTTGCTGTGTAGCAGACCGTCACGACCTCGACCATCATCGACGATTTGAATTGCGGGGACAAGGTTAGATGTCACAGTGGTGCTGTGGATTTTCGGCGGACCAGGGCTTATCCGGGCAAGCAGAGTGGCGGCAGTGACCGAACAGTCTTGACTGTCTCCAGGCTAACGGTGATGACCTGGCCGATAAGACGGAGAATGTATTGTGGGTCGTCGGCGCGGTTGGGGTCGTTGGTGATACCGCTGCGCTTTTCTGTTGAAACTTGGTATTGGTCAATGATCCATTCCAGGGCGGAGCGGTTGCCAAGACGGTAATCGTAGGTTTCTTTCGGGATGCCTGACAGCGTCAGGAATTGGTTGTAGATGAGAGTGGTCTTGTCTTTGTTCAGCTTCATTTTGGTGACGCGATAGTCGAGTTTCTCGCCTTTCTTTTCTACTTTTGTCAGCTTGTATTCGGGTTGCTGTTCGTAGTGGACGTGGATTTCAGCGAGGCGCTGGCCGGCTGCAACTAAGGCTCTAAACACAGCCTTGTCATCCTGAGGACCGCGTTTTTTGCGAGCCGAAGGATCTATGGATTTGCCGGCAGCGCCGATGCTTCCAGCAAGTTGCATAGGTCTTTCCTCGGGAGTCCTCGGCGAAGCCGAAGAATCCGCTTCGTCAGGATGACAAGCGGTGGTGGAGGTAGCAAAGGGGATGCGGGGGAGTTCGCGACGGAGGTTGGCGGCGTAGCGCTCGCGGTACTCGGGGTGGTGCAGGACGGCGTAGATGTAGTGGAAGATGTCCCACTTGGTGATCGAGTGGTCGTGGTAGTGGGCGCGGAATTGTTCGAGGGCCCAGTCGGTGATGTTCTCGCGGCGGTGGGTGCCGTCTTCGGCGTAGGTGTAGAAGGGGAATACTTGCGTGCCGCAGCCGGCGCCGGCCAAATGATAATTGGGGATGGTGTCAGTTGTCATCGCCATGAATGGCTTTTCGGATGCGATGCTGGTCACGCAGATTAAACGATTCTGCTCGCTCGCTTCGACGTTGGGCAAGAGCTGAGGAAGCCTATAAACCTCCTCGATGAGTATTCGATCGAAGAATAGGTGTTGTTTTGTGAATGGCCGGTATAGCGAGGTCCGGAACTTGTCGGGCGTGACTACAACTGTGCGCTGCCGCTGCAAATCCTTCTTCAGGTCGCGGCTCCAGCTGATTTTTCGGTCTTCGTACTCCACGAACTCATGCGTAGATGCAGGCTTTTCCTGTAGCACCTTCCACCTAGCGACGTGATCGTTGTAAGTTCCGGAGATGAGTTTGATGTTTTGCCGCAGTGCCGCAAGGCGAAAACTATAGACCCAAGTATCACGCGCCGTGTTTGGTGCAGGTGTGTACTCGGCAAACAGACCGTTCTCTTCCGGCTTCCTGCCGATTTGAACGAATCGGTGGAATTCGCTCTTGCCGCCGTCGGCGAGCCAGTTGTTTTTCTGATCGGGAGTGACCAGATGCCATTGTGCGTGCCGATAGTCGCCAAGATCCTCAAGCCAGCTGTACTTCTGGTATCGTGTCATGAATTCGTCGGCCTTGAGGTAGTAGATTTTGCATCGACGCTGTTCGCTCGGGCTGTTTTTGCGAATAAAAAGATTGATTGACACACCCAGCTGGATTCCAAATACGTTGTGCGTAGTGCCTGAGATTTTAGGGTTCTTTCGCACGTTGCCGCCCAGATCAAGGATGAACATTTCGTCGAAGTCGCACGCAAGGTGTCCTCTCATACTGTCGGCCGCCAATGAATCCAAAAATGCGCTGTTTGTCACGAGAGCGACTATTCCTTCGCCCTTGATCTGGTCGGATGCCCAACGAATCGCTTTTACATAGGGGTCGGATAGGGCGCTTTTATTCGTAGCCCGAGAGCCTTTAGAGTAGGTTTCAGCGACCCTGTCGTCTAAGGCCTTGTATTTTCGATTCCTGTTATTGTCATTTTCGTTGGTCTGCCAGGCATTGTAGGGTGGGTTGCCAATGATTACAAAAATTGGCGATTTCTTTTGTCGCTTAACGCGCTTCGCATTCTCGGCAGTTATGAACTTGAGTTTGCTTTGGTCGGGCTCGGCTAGTTCGAATGTGTCCACAAGACAGATTCCGGGGAACGGCTTGTAATCGTCCGTCCGATCGAAGTAAGCGCGCTCGATATTCATGCTGGCGATGTAATAGGGCAGCAGCATGATCTCGTTACAGTGCAGTTCGTTTTCGTATTTGCAGGGCAGGGCGGTGGTCTTGATCTCCTGTATGATGCGAGTGATGAAGTTGCCGGAGCCGACGAAGGGATCGAGGATGTGGACGCCTTTGTCGCCGAGCGAGCGTCCGAATTCTTTTTGCAGAATTTCTTCGACGCTGCGCACCATGAAGTTGACGATGGGCGGCGGAGTGTAGACGAAGCCGTGTGTGTCGGCTTCTTTGGGCGAGGAGGCCTTAAAAAAGCGCCCGTAGACCGTGTTGAGGAAACCTTGTTTCTCGTCGAATCCCGTTGCGTTTTCGGCATTGCACTCGATAGCATGATAGTACCTATCCAAGCTTTCCAGGAATTGATCGCGGTTCAGGGATCTTTTAGTCAGCTCGCTTATTACTTTCTCAATCTCCGCGGCAATGACGTTGCGACTTCTGAAATCTGGGTCATTGAAAATCTTGCGGAAAATGCGTTCAGTGAGTAGGTGTTGAACAAGCATGCGCTCAACGGCATCTTCCGTGAGGTCTGGATTGATTGCTTGGCGGCAGAGAGTGTGGAAAGCTTCAAAGCTACGCACAAATGACGGACTGTTCGCACGTTCGACGGCGATGGTTTTCTTGACCGCTTCCGCCAGTTCCGGAATGCGCGCAGAAAATTTCTCGACCGCGTCCTGCCATTCCCTGATACGCGGGGCTTTGTACTCGAAGAACTGGGTTACGACATCGATGAGGCGCTGCGGCTCGGAGATATCCTGATCCAAGACGCGGACCCTACCTTGGTAGAGAATGATGCGCTTTGGGGCTTGGAAGAGGATGTTCTCGCTCGGGTAGCCCCGCTCAAGCTTTAACTTGGCTTCTTTGGCGAGGTCATCTTTTTCGTCCTTGGCTTCCCACAAGCCATGCACGAGGTTATCGGGCGAAATAAGCGCACCGTCGACTCGGATGTTGGCGCCGCGAGAGGTTTTGATCTGGTACTCCGTGGCGAGTACTAGCTTAGGGTTGGATCGCTTTCCGCAGTCGTCCAGCACAGTTTGGAATGCGCCGCGGACGGCCATCTCGTGGTCGATATGAACCTGGCCGAGTTGATGAAGCGTTTCGTAATAGGCCCTGATAGTGGCATAGCCCGGTTTAGGTGCGAATCTTCGTCGTGAAGCCGGAAGATTGGCCTGCCGGACCGAAGCGGGGGGCTTGCGTTTTGTCGGCGAGGGTTCCAACCCCGCGTTGACCAGATGGAAGTTTTCAAGGCGTCGGTTACTCAGACTTCGCGCTTGAGACATGCCTGAGATGTTCGCTGGCAGGCGCTATTTGGTGGCTGTGATGAAGGTCACATCGGAGGAAATAAACAATCGGAGGCGTTCCATATTGGGACTGGTCCGAAGGCGCTCAGTACGGTGCCTTGGTGGGCGATGCAGAACGGGCCGAACTGGTGCAGGGCTTCGTAATAGAGCTTGACCACGGCGTGGGTCGGCTTGAGGGACAGAGATATTTCTGGTGGGTAAGTTTACATCGGGATCAGAGCAGAGAGGATGGTGGGGATGGTGCTTCAGGGTTCAGAGGTGAGGCGGGCCCAAGGGTCAGTTGACTCGTCGGCAGCGCCGGTGCTGCCTGCGAGTTGCATGGGTCCTTCGTTGGGAGTCCTCGGCTTTCGCCGAGGACTCCGCTTCCTCAGGATGACAACGGGTAGCAAAGCCGTAAGCTTTACCGCACCTCGACTGACACCAAGTCTCCATCCGCC
>Ga0182018_10004960_pt1 | contig 10924 bp, 4 predicted proteins | sample 812P2MmetaG_FD_120490 | JGI IMG/M metagenome (GOLD analysis project Ga0182018, IMG submission 120490) | Permafrost microbial communities from Stordalen Mire, Sweden - 812P2M metaG | ecosystem: Environmental > Terrestrial > Soil > Wetlands > Permafrost | place: Sweden: Stordalen | collected... | reverse complement strand
TGCGCACCCCCCATCTCGACCGTCTGGCCGCCTCTGGAACGCGCTTCACCAACTGGTACGCCAACGCGCCGATGTGCGCTCCTTCGCGCGCGGGCCTGCTTTCCGGTTGCTGGCCGCAAAGAGCGGGGGTACCGGTGAACGGCCGCTTTCTTCCGGAGGATCGTGCCACCATCGCCAGCGTGCTGAAGCAAAGCGGCTACACCACGGGAGCAGTGGGCAAGTGGCATCTGGGCGACGAGCACGCCTCTTACCCGCGGAAGCTCGGCTTCGACAGCTTCTTCGGGTTTCACGCCGGCTGCGTGGATTACTACTCGCATCGCTATTACTGGGGCGAACCGAAGCATCCCAATTATCACGATCTCTGGCGGAACGAGCAAGAAGTTTTCTACAACGGTGAATACCTGACCACGCGCCTGACACTGGAAGCCAAACGGTTCATCGCCGAGAATCAGGCCAAGCCGTTCTTCCTCTACCTGACATACAACGCGCCGCACTATCCGATGCATGCTCCGCGGGAGTATATGGAGCGCTTCGCGGGCCTCGATCCGGAGCGGCAGGTGTATGCGGCCATGCTCGCGGCCATGGACGACGGCGTGGGGGAAATCCGCGCGCTTCTGCAAAAACTGAAGCTGGATTCAAATACTGTGATCTTCTTTGCATCGGACAATGGAGCTACCCGCGAAGCGCGCGCCGGATTGCACGATCAAGCGGCCACAGCCGGCCACAACAGCCCGCTCCGCGGATTCAAATTCAGCCTGTTTGACGGCGGCGTGCATGTACCGGCCATCTGGTCGTGGCCGGGAATGATCCGCGAGGGGCAGGTCAGCGGCCAAGTAGGGGCGCATTTCGACGTGCTGCCTACGTTCCTGGACGCTGCTGGATTGCCCGCCGCGAATCGACCGAAAATCGATGGCATCGGCATGCTGGATCATCTTCGCACCGGACGAGCCATCGACCATCCGGCACTGTACTGGAAATCCGGCGGACAGACGGCCGCCCGACTGCGGAATTGGAAGCTGGTAGTGAAAGGCTTCACGGCGGACGGAACCCCCCGGGGCAATGAGCACCTGCAGGGCGAGGACGAAGTCTTTCTCAGCGACCTGAGTTCCGATCCGGGGGAAAGCCGGAATCTGCGGCGCGCCAACCCGGCCATGGTGGATGCACTGATGACCGGGATTGCGGGCTGGCAGCGTGAGCTGCCGGACGACAAAAGCACCGAGTAATTACCTGCCGTAAAGGCACAGGTTCTGCGTGGTGGTCGTGCGCCACTGGTCGATGGGAGGCGCTCCAGTCTTCTGGAAGAAATCCGTCAGCCGCGCGCGCAGGGCCGTCAATTGGGCGGCGTGACGCTTGTCGTCGATCACGTTCTGGCGCTCTCCGGGATCGGTTTCCAGATCGAACAACTCGCTGGGCCATTCTTTGGTGCGCTCCACGTATTTCATGTTCTCCGTACGGATACCGCGCACGTACTGGTATTCGAAGTAAAGCTCGTTATGCCAGGCGGGCGATTCGCCGCGCAGGAAGCGAGCGTAGCTGCGCCCCACGCGATGCGGCTCGGGCGCTGCCTGTATGCCGAGGTAGTCCAGCAGCGTGGGAAAGAAATCGTAGGAGGACACCATCGGCGTGGGGGTCTGGCGGGCTGGTATGCGGCCGGGATGATTCCAGATCAACGGCACGTGCAGCGAGGTGTCATACATATTAATGGGGACCGTGGCGTTGCCCTTGCCCCAAATGCCATGATGTCCGCAATTGTGGCCCTGGTCCGCGCTGAAAACGATCACCGTATTTTCACGGATGCCCAACTCTTCGAGGCGCCGCAGAATGCGGCCGATGTTGTAATCCATGCCCGTGACCAGCGCGGAGTAGCTCAGCTTGCTTTCGCGGTTGTTGAAATCGTCCAACATGGGAAATCGGTTGTTGCCCATGATGGTGCGTGTGTGCCACGGATGAATCGGCTCATTGGGGAAACAAGGAAAACTGGAGTTGTTGTAATAGCGGCGGAAGTCCTCCGGTTGGTAGTCGTAGGGCACGTGCGGAGCGTAGAACGGGCAGTAGAGGCAAAACGGTTTTTGGTGATTCTGTTCGATGAATTCGAGAGCATAATCGCCCACGTAATTAGTCTTGTAGCCCTTGGTGGGAACCTGCTGGCCATTCTTCACGAATACCGGATCCTTGTAGGTTCCGCCGGCGCCCGGCACCGTCGCCCAATAGGAGAAACCGGCTTGGGCATGCTCGTCGCCGCCCATGTGCCACTTACCGGTCAGGCCGACGGTATAGCCGTTGCTTGCCAGGACATCGGAGAAAGCGGTTTGACCTTTCAGGAACGGGCGGGCCTTGGGGCCGACGCTATCGTCGCCCATGAGCCAATCCTGCACGCCATGATGCGACGGAAGTTTGCCCGTCAGGTACGTCATACGGCTGGCCGAGCATACCGGCGTACAAGCATAGGCGCGCGTGAAGCGGGCGCCTTCGGCTGCCAGGCGGTCTAGATTCGGGGTGTGCATGTCTGAGCATCCGTAGCAGTTCGCGGCCCACGAGCCGTGGTCGTCGGTCAGGAAGAAGATCACATTGGGCGGAGCGGTAGCGGCGCGAGCGGCAGGCGCCAGCAAAGAAGCCAGCCCGGCTTGGAGCATCTGGCGGCGATTCGGCGAAAACTGATCGGACATATTCTTATATTGACATAAAGTCTATAGCATTACTATACACATGGCCTTGGAATTTGCCGTCTCGCGATAGGCCCTTCCGCCGGGCAGAATTGCCCGCCCTGCAAGACCCGACGCGAACGGCTCAACGTCTATAAATTTAGTAGACATTGACGTCTACTTCGTGGTATCGTCATTTGAAAATTCGCTCCGGTGGCCGCCTCCGGCGCGCCGTTAGTTCCGTCGAAATCATGAATCTCTCAGAGATCTTCATCAGGCGGCCCGTCGCCACCACTTTGCTAACAGTCGCCATTGCCCTGGCTGGCTTGGTGGCATTCCGGATCCTGCCGGTGTCGCCCCTGCCGCAAGTCGATTTTCCAACCGTATCGGTATCGGCATCGTTGCCGGGCGCGAGTCCCGAAACCATGGCTTCCTCTGTAGCCACGCCTCTGGAACGGCAGTTTGGCCGCATTGCATCGGTGACCGAGATGACCTCGTCGAGCAGCCTGGGATCGACGAGCATTACAATGCAATTCGATCTGAACCGGAACATCGACGCGGCGGCGCGCGATGTGCAGGCAGCCATTAACGCGGCGCGCGGCTATTTGCCGGCCAATCTGCCGATGAACCCCACCTACCGGAAGGTGAATCCGGCGGATTTTCCGATCCTGTTTTTGGCGCTGACCTCGCCCATCCTCTCCAAGGCCCAGATGTACGATGCCGCATCGTCCATCATGGCGCAGAAGTTGTCGCAGGTGACCGGCGTGGGCCAGGTGGCGGTGTGGGGAAGCGCTTTGCCCGGCGTTCGGGTGGAACTGAACCCCACGGCGCTGAACAAGTATGGCATCGGGCTGGAGCAGGTGCGGGGCGTGCTGGCCGCCGCCAACGCCAACAATCCCAAGGGCCACTTCTCCGACGGCAACCATACCTGGGAGGTGGGAGCGAACGATCAGATCTTCAAGGCGATCGACTATGCGCCGCTGATCGTGGCGTACCGCAATGGAGCGGCCGTGCGGGTCTCGGATGTGGGCGAAGCGCTGGACTCCGTGGAAGACCTGCGGAACTCCGGCTATGCCAACGGGCTGCCGTCGGTTCAGGTGGTCATCTTCCGCCAGCCGGGCGCGAACATCATCGATACGGTGGACCGCATCCGCGCCATGCTTCCACAGTTGCAGGCGTCCATCCCGCAAGCTATTCATATCCAAATAGCCATCGATCAGACAGTTACCATCCGCGCCTCGGTGCACGATGTGGAATGGACCTTGCTGATCTCGGTGCTGCTGGTGGTCCTGGTGGTCTTCTTCTTCCTGCGCAACGTGCGCACCACCATGATACCCAGCGTGGCCGTTCCGGTATCGCTGATTGGAACGTTCGGCGTGATGTACCTGCTGCACTTCAGCATCGACAACCTGTCTTTGATGGCGCTGACCATCTCCACCGGTTTTGTGGTGGATGACGCCATCGTGGTGATCGAGAACATCACACGCTATCTGGAACAGGGCATGCATCCTTTTCAGGCGGCGCTCAAGGGAGCGCAGGAGATAGGATTTACGGTACTGTCCATGAGCTTGTCCCTGATTGCGGTTTTCATTCCGTTGCTGCTGATGGGCGGCATCGTGGGCCGCCTCTTTCGCGAGTTCGCCGTTACTTTGTCGGTAGCCATTGCGGTTTCCCTGGTGATATCGCTCACGACCACGCCGATGATGTGTGCGCACCTGTTGAGAGAGCATCAGGAACATGGCTGGCTGTACCGGACCAGCGAGCGGTTCTTCACCTGGATCATTAATACCTATGGGACTACGCTCTCCGTGGCATTGAAATATGCGCCGGTTACACTGGCTATCCTGATCGGCACGATCGTGCTGAACGGTTACCTGTTCGTGCGGGTGCCGAAGGGCTTTTTCCCGCAACAGGACAACGGACGCGTGAGTGGCCAGATTACAGGCGACCAGGATATTTCGTTTCAAGACATGGACCGGATTGTGCGCCAGATGGTGGACATTGTGGATAAGGATCCGGGGGTGGATACCGTCAGCGGATCTACGGGCGGATCGGGACCGGGCGGCGGCACCGCCAATCAGGCGCGTATCTACTTGTCCTTGAAGCCGTTGCAGGAAAGGAAGGTCGGGGTGGACCAGATCATTGCCCGTCTGCGGCCCAAACTGGCGCGCATACCGGGCGCCACGCTCTACATGCAAGCTTCGCAGGATCTGAGGATCGGCGGGCGTTCGAGCGCGGCCCTCTATCAATACAGCATGCTGTGCGATAACCTGCAGGACCTTAACGATTATGCGCCGCGCATGCTGCAGGAATTGAAGACCATACCGATCATCGCGGACGTAAACAGCGACCAGCAGAACCGCGGTTTGCAGGCCATGGTGGTGTATGACCGCAAAACGGCCGCGCGTTTCGGCATCTCTTCGCAACTGCTGGACAACACGCTCTACGACGCATTCGGCCAGCGCCAGGTATCCACCATGTATACGACGCTGAATCAATACCACGTAGTAATGGAGGCGGCCCCGCCCTACTGGCAGAACCCGTTGTCGCTGCGCGATATCTACGTGCAATCGCCGATGGGAACGCAGGTTCCTTTAAACGCCATCGCCAGCTACGCCCCGACCACCGCGCCCCTGGCGGTCACCCATCAGGGCCTGGGACCGGCCACCACCATCTCGTTCAACCTGCAACCGGGCGTGGCGTTGGGAGATGCCGTGGAAGCCATCACTCGGGCGGCGGCCACCGTGGGCCTGCCGCGCAGCATCCAGACCCGCTTCGCCGGAACGGCGCAGGCATACCAGGATTCGCTCGGCAACGAACCGGTCCTGATCGCGGCCGCGCTGGCGGCGGTTTATATCGTGCTCGGAATTCTCTATGAGAGCTACATCCATCCGATCACGATTCTTTCCACGCTGCCCTCGGCGGGCGTGGGCGCGTTGCTGGCGCTCCTGCTGACGCACACCGATCTGAGTATTATCGCCATGATCGGCATCATTCTTCTGATCGGCATCGTGAAGAAGAACGCCATCATGATGATCGACTTCGCGCTGGCCGCGGAGCGGAACGAAGGCAAGAACTCCCGCGATTCGATTTTCGAAGCGTGCCTGTTGCGCTTCCGCCCCATCCTGATGACCACCATGGCCGCCATGCTGGGGGCTCTACCGCTGGCGCTGGGGTCGGGCACCGGATCGGAACTGCGGCGTCCGCTCGGGATTACGATCATTGGAGGGCTGGCGGTTAGTCAGATGCTCACGCTCTACACCACGCCCGTTGTGTATCTCTACTTCGACCGGCTGCAACACTGGTGGTATCGCGTGCGCCACAAAGCGCCGCCCGAAAATCAGCCGCTGGGATCGGAAATCTGATGCGAAGCGCGCTGCTCTTCATCCTCGGCTTGTTTCTGTTCTGCTTCAAGTAGGTCTCCGATTCGGATCGTTGGACCAGTCGAAGAACCGAGCAGCGTCACGCGATAGGTTCATAGCCGGATGCAGGAACGGGCGTTTGCCGACCATTTGACGTGTACCGGACTTATCGGGACCTATCCGGGATAGCGCGCTTCCAGTACTTATCCGGCATAGCGGCTTTCGCTCATGCGCTTGCCATGGACGACGTGTCACGGGAGGGACCTTCAAGGGACTTGATCCGCGGCGCGGCGAAAGCCGTCATGTCTCCCCATGTTACGGCCTAATCGGTTCGGAGAATCTCCATAATGTCGAGTTGAGCAATGCGACGAGTCGCCGCCCAGATGGCTGCCGCTGCAATCAAGGCTATGCCGAGAAGTGCGGACACATATGCCACGGCATTCCGATTTCGTGCCGGCGACCAGGCTCCCTAGCAGCCGTCCGCTGAGCACGGCCCCGGCAATTCCGGAAATCGCGCCGGCCGCAACGGGGATCAAGCCTCTCCGCACAAGGCTTAACCGGAGTCGCGCTGGAGTATTGCCCAGAGCCATCCGAACGCCCATTTCGTGCGTCCTTCGGGCAACCGCATACGAAACGATCCCATAGATTCCAATGACGGCGAGCAGCAACGCGATCGCGGCAAAACAAAAAACTGCGGTCCTGTAGAATTGCGGCCGGGCGAGCGCGTCAGACATCCGCTGCTCCATGGTTTTTACGCCGAACACCGGAACCTGCGGGTCCACCGACCGGATCGTGTCGCGAATCATGGCCATGCGATCCTCTGCGCGACTATTGACCCGTGTCACGAAGGTCGAAAAGAAGCTGCCTGGCGAATGGTCGGGAACATAGATCTGGTTTACGTTGGCTCCGTCCGTCATATAGTCCATCCCTTTGACCGTACCGATGATTCTCCAGGGAGGCGCGCTGCCTATGGTAACTTCGTGGCCCAGGGCATTCGCAGGCGACCCGAATTCGCCCGCAAACCGCTCATTGACCACCGCAACCCTGGCGTTGCCTTGGGCTTCCGCGTCTGTGAATTCGCGACCACGCAGAACGCGTCCGCCCATGGTGCGGAAATAACCCGGCATGACAGGAACCAGCATGGAACTCTCCTTCGCTGGACGGCCGTCCATCCTAAATGGCCCTCCGATGAAATCGGTGGCATAGATCGGGAGGAACTCGGTTGCGCTAGCGCTGCGAACTCCGGGAAGCCGCCGGATCCGAGCCAGCGCTTCCTCGAAATAGACCAGCCGGCGCGTGTCATCCTGGTGGTTGGTACCTTCCAGCGATACGTTCACCGTGATTAGGCCCGACCGGTCAAACCCGCGATCCGCGTGCATGAGATCGAGAAACGCTCGGCCTACGGAAATCGATGCGGCAACAAGCATGATCGTCAGCATCACCTGCGACGCAACCAACGTTTCACGAATGAGACGTGCGCCACGCGCATCGCTGGAGCCGCGGGTTCCGAACGTATGGGGGCGACTGGCGTACAACGAGGGCAGCAGACCGAAAAGCAACCCGCTGAGAACCGACGCAGCCATCGCGAAACACAGTATGCAGCCATCCAGAATGGAGTAGGCTTGGGCGGCCAGCGCCGCAGGTTGAAACACCGCCGCAATGGATGTAGTCCAGAGCGCAACGAAAGCTCCGGCGGTCGACGCAGCCAGCGAGAGCAGCACACATTCGGTCAGCAACTGTTGCGAGAGCCCTTTTTTGCCGGCCCAGCAAGCTCGTCTCTAAGCTCCCTGATGGTCGAAGGGAACCTGATTCTCTGAAGAGGGCTGCGGTTGGGCCAGAGTTGCTCGGCTTCGATGGCGAATGCTGCGCGGGCCTGCGGCCACGGGATGGCGGGTTTCAGCCGCGCGATGGTCTCCCACCCATTATTGCCCCGGCTGAAGGCTGCGGCTTCCAAACGACGGTGTTGCCCGGATAATCGAAACCCCGCGGCGCGACCCCAATGATTGTAAGCGGATTCCCGTCGATGCGGATCGTGGCGCCCAGCGCTTTAGGGTCCGCCTGCAAAAAGTTCCTGCCACAGTCCGAAACCGATCACCGCTATGGCGTTGCGGCCCGGCGATCCCCAGCCCGTTGCGTCAACATCATCCCCAGCGGCAAATCCGCATCCGAGCATAGGCTGCGTGCCCAGTACCGAGAAAAAGTTCGAGGATGCCTGGACGACATGCGCTTGGCGCCATTCACCGGCTCCGCCCAGATTCGCCTCGATCTGTTCGAAGATCGCGGCGTCGCCAAGATACGTGCTCCGGCTGCGCCATTGCTGGAATTGCTTCGCGCTGTCGTGAGGCTCAAAAAATGAGCTCAGGTACGCCAGGCGTGCGGGGTCCCGAAATGGCAGCGATCGCAACAGCAGCGCATTCACCACACTGAAGACGCCCGTGTTGGCGCCTATACCGATGGCGAGTGCGAGAATTGCGAAGCCGGTGTGCCAGGGACGGCGGGCCCAGAGGCGAAGCATATGCCTGGCATCCTGCGTCACTTCGCAAGAGAACTGTAAAGGGACGGACACGGCTACGTCCGCAATGAGGCTGTTTTCATGAAACCCGGCCGGATAGAGCTTAAGCAGCCACCGGTACAGCCTCAAGGACAAGGGGTCTTCAGGCATGTTTAGGAACTCCGAATCTTGCCGCGGTCAAGCGCACCAGCTCGCGCATGCGAGCCGCCTCCGCTTGCGCTACCTTGCGGCCACAGGCCGTGATTCGGTAGTAACGACGGCGCTCGTCGTCCAGGTGCGGGGCGGGCCGCGCGTCGGACTCCTCAATCAGCCCCAGTTCCAATAGCCTGTTGATCGATCCGTAAAGCACGCCGGGGCCAAGTTTCAGTTTGCCCCCCAGTGCGCAGAGAGATCTCGCGTTTCAGGGCGTAACCGTGGCGTTCGCCCTCGCCGAGGGCCAGAAGGATGTGGAATACAGCAGGCGCAAGCGGCGTAAGATCGTTTGGGGCGGCTTGGTCTTTCGATGACATACTAGTACAGGGAAAGACATATTATGCCTGCAATGCGATTACGCTGTCAAGCATCACGCCCGAATCGAGGACCGCCTGAAGGCACCGTATCGATAAGACGTAGGGGCGCCGTGAATACTCTTAGGACCGAAGGCGCAGTCACGTCAACTTGACGGAAAACGTCCAAATCGTCGAAATGGCCGGCTAATCGGCCATCTTTCGACCTGAACGTCGATGCGAATTTTCACCGCTCAACCCGGCGTCCGCTGTCTGCGGGGATCTGAGATGAACTGAATGAGGGTCGAAGCTCGATGCGCTGCGCCGTTGCCTGCGAAAGCATACCTCACCTCGTTTAGGTTGAGGAATCCTCCGCAAGGTGCGCCCGCGGCGCCGCCCATCAAGTTTGCACCCAAGCCCAGTAAATAATTGAGAATAATCCCGCCCGGCTGGCACTGTCCAGTTATAGAAGGGCGACATGCTGTCACACAGATCACGACGTGGAACGGTACTACCTCGGAATGGTGGGCTGGGGCCGATTTGTTCAGCCGCCAACTGACTGCTGCGCGGGTGCGATTGCGTCGACTGTAGTGGTTTTGTAGGGTAACGTTCTTTGCCCTCAGTTATCCTTTATTTTGGTTTTTGAGTTCCGTGCGTCTGCCAGTTCCGCCACTCCGGCCGATTGCGCGAAAATCTTTATTAGTATAACGCGGCTGAGTCGGCTTCTTAAAGTCCCGCCCGATGGCATTATTCAAAACCCGCAGCGCCGCCGTCTATGGCATCGACGCGCACTTGATCGACGTCGAAGTCGACATGTACGCGTCCGGCTCGGCGCGCGACTTCGTTATGGTCGGGATGCCGGATACGGCGGTGCGCGAAAGCCGTGAGCGCATCAAATCCGCGCTCATCAATTCCGGCTTCGGCTATCCGAATAAGGCCGTCACCATCAACCTGGCGCCGGCCAACGTGCGCAAGGAGGGCGCCGGCTTCGATCTGCCGATGGCCATGGGGATTCTGGGCGCGATGGGCACGGTCCCGGCGCTCGACCACCACATTCTGCTCGGTGAGTTGTCGCTCGATGGCGGCATACGGCCCGTGCGGGGCGCGTTGTCGGTGGCCGTGTGCGCGCGCGCCCAGAGCATCGCCAACCTTGTGCTGCCGCTCGCGAATGCGGCCGAAGCAGCGGTGGTGGATGGCGTGCGCGTGTTTGGCGTGCGGCATCTGGCCGAGGTCGTGAAACTCGTCTTGCACCCGGAGGAGTTCCCCCCCACGGTTCCGGCCCTGCAAGCGTCCGGTCCCGAATCCGGCGCCCCGGACTTTCGCGACGTGCGCGGACAGACTAGCGCCAAGCGCGCGCTCGAAGTTGCGGCGTGCGGCGGGCACAATGTGCTCATGATCGGGCCGCCCGGCTCCGGCAAAACCATGCTTGCCAAGCGCCTGGCGGGCATCCTGCCGCCGCTGACGTTTGCCGAGTCCATTGAGACCACCAAGGTGCACAGTGTCGCCGGCCTGCTCGCAAGCGGCGCGGGTCTGTTGCGCGAACGGCCCTTCCGCACGCCGCACCACACCATCTCGGATGCCGGCCTGATCGGCGGCGGCTCCGGCATGGCGCGTCCGGGTGAAGTCAGCCTGGCCCACAATGGCCTGTTGTTTCTCGACGAATTCCCCGAATTCCCGCGCGACGTTTTGGAGATACTCCGCCAGCCGCTCGAAGACGGCTCGGTGACCATCGCGCGCTCCAACATGACCCTGTGCTTCCCCGCCAGCTTCATGCTGGTGGCGGCCATGAATCCGTGCCAGTGCGGATTCTACGGCGACACCACGCGCGAGTGCCGCTGCACGCCCGGCATGATCCAGCGTTACCTGGGCAAGATCAGCGGTCCGCTGCTCGACCGCATCGACATCCATCTCGAAGTCCCCGCC
>Ga0182018_10004959_pt1 | contig 10925 bp, 11 predicted proteins | sample 812P2MmetaG_FD_120490 | JGI IMG/M metagenome (GOLD analysis project Ga0182018, IMG submission 120490) | Permafrost microbial communities from Stordalen Mire, Sweden - 812P2M metaG | ecosystem: Environmental > Terrestrial > Soil > Wetlands > Permafrost | place: Sweden: Stordalen | collected... | reverse complement strand
CCGTTGCGGCCTTGAGGCACGTCCGCCTGAATCATAGTCTTGAAGTGTGCCGGAGCAATTTTGGTTCGAGCGCTGGCCATGCAAGCCTCCTCGTATTCGACGCACTAACCTAACGTGACCTTATCGTAAAACAAGCGTAACGAGGCGTCAAGCACAAAATTCATCCGATAACCCGGGTTAGGCCAGTCGCTCGGGTTATCGACTCCTGCCGTACCACTACTCCAAAGTTCGAAACGTAAGCGATCCGAAAGGAGTTTTAGAAAAACTTTTAAAGATATGACCCGTATGAATTCGGGGCTGCTACGGTTGTCTCTGCTGCGAGGAGGAATCGTGACTTTCAAACCAAAAACACATTTCGAGCAAGTGCCGCTCGAGGTAGTCAAAAAGATCGCTAAAGTAGATGACCCGAAAGAGATACCCACACGCAAGGAACTGGAAGTAACGCCAAAAAAGAACGCCGAAGCTCTCGGTGGGGCTTCCCCGGACGGTTTGCAGGTAATGAATTCCTCGTTCGATATTTTTCAGGTGGAAGTCGGCGGCAGCGTCCTCTGGCAAGGGTTAGCCGCAAGCATCGAAGAGGCCAAGCAGCGAGTGAAAGCACTGCAGGCCGACACAGCAGTTCAGTACATGGTCGTAAGCCTCAGAACCGGCAGCAAGCTTCTCATCAATCCCGACGGTTCCGATGTCTCGAACGGGCAACCACTCGCCACCGTAGGGCCGGGCAGTTCTCAACAAATCTGACTTCCCCGCATTGGGTCACAGTGCGGCTAAGACCATTGCTCGTGATATAGCTCTTCGTTTTGCGGTATGCTTTGCGAATCAACAGGGAGGCTTCATGAAGCCTTGGTTCTTTGGCGGGCTGGCTGTTTCGTTGTTGCTGGTATCTTGCGCAGCCAAGAGCGCGCCGACGCGAATTACAGTGCAGATCCGCGAGAACTTCGCCGGCGCCCTTCGTCTGTACCCGTGCGATAAAGGCGCTCTCAACCCCGTTTCGGTAAATGCAAACGGTGAGGGAAAGACGTCCGCATGTCCGCTTGGAGATGATGTGGAGATTGTAGTGCTCAAGAGCGGCAAGACGATCTACCTGGCACCGGAAAAAATAAGGGTCGCCAGAGCAGGCGACGGCTTCCCTGTAATGATTTCCGCTGCGATTCCATAGCGGCGAACTTCTCGCTCCCGCTTCTCATTCTCGTTGGTAAATTCTATTCGTACCGCACAGCCGCAATAGGGTCGATCCGCATCGCCCGCCGCGCCGGGATGTAGCAAGCCGCCAGCGACACCGCCGCAATCAGCAGCGCCACTTCCGTAAACGTCAGCGGATCGTGTGGACTAATCCCCGCAAGCATGAAGACTAAGAGCCGTGACATCGCAAGCGCCCCCGCGATACCAATCACGATCCCAATTCCTGCCAGCCACAATCCCCTTCCGACAACCAGTCGCATGATCTGAATCGGTTGCGCTCCGAGCGCGATGCGTATTCCAATTTCAGATGTTCGCTGCGCCACCATAAACGCCATCACGCCGTAGATTCCGATCGCTCCCAGGAACAATCCCAGCACGGAAAAATATCCCATCAGCTGAGAAATGATTCCGTACCCGAAGTACTCCTCGGCGATGATGCTCTCGAGCGGCTGAATCGCCGAGACCGGCTGCTCGGAGTCCACCGACCATATGACGTTGCGAATCGCGTCCGCCAGCGTTGCATGATCCGCCGTAGAGCGCACCACGATGCCCGTTGCGCGCGAGGGATCCTGCGCGAACGGCACGTAAATTTCCCGATCGTGATGATAGTTCATCACGCTCTGCATTTTCACGTCCGCGACGATGCCGACGATGGTAGCGTCGACGTCCTGGGCCGCGTGTAGGTGAAGTTTCTGTCCCATCGGATCTTGATGCGGCCAGAATTGCCGAGCCAGTTCCTGATTGATGATCACCACCGGCATGCTCGACGGGCCATCCGCTGTCGAAAAATTGCGCCCCTTCGTCAGACTGATTTGCATGGCGTTGAAATATTCGGGCGTGACGATGGAGTATCGCGCCCCGGGAACTTGTCCGGGATCGGGAGCGGGTCGGCCCACCACGGTCACTTCGAGCGTTGTACAGCAGTTAGCGTACGGAACCTGCTGGTCGGCCCCTGCGGATTCCACTTGCGGCAGAGCGCGCACTCGCTCAAGCACCTGGTCGTAAAAACCCCTGATCTCGGCCGGTGATTTATACTTCGCCTCCGGTAGCGCGAGGTTTGCCACCAAAACATTCTCCTGCTTGAATCCCGGATACGTTCGCGTGATTCCCACAAAACTTCGAATCATCAGCGCGGAACAAACCACGATCACCACCGCCAGCGCCACTTCGGCGATCACGAACGCGCTGCGCAATCGCGAGCCGGAGCGGTTGCCGGTAGCGCGGCCAGTGGCGTCTTTCAGCATTGAATTCACGTCGAGCTTCGAGCTGCTGAGCGCCGGCGCAAGTCCGAAAATAATTCCTGCCAAAAGTGCCACGCAGAACGTATATGCCAAGGTCGAAAGATCGAGCGACACTTGCCCGTAATTCAGTAAATAACCCTTGATGCGCGCTGGGATAGCCGCCTCGATCCAACCCAGCCACCAGTACCCGAAAAACACACCCACCACACCGCCTGTGATAAATACGATTACAGTTTCTGTCAGAAGCTGGCGTATCAGGCGGTAACGCCCTGCGCCAAGCGCGGAACGAATCGCGAGTTCCTTGGCGCGCCCGGTGGCGCGAGAGAGCATCAGGTTCGCCACGTTCGCGCACGCAATCAGCAGCACAAATCCCACGATCCAGAACAGAATCAAAACCGGTTGATTCCCGGCCTCTTGGCCGATCGCGTCCTTCAAGGATTGCAGCACTACTCCCGAATGTGTATTCGTCTTGGGATACGCTTTCTCAAGTTGGGCCATAATCGCGGACAGCTCTGCTTGCGCCGAAGCCATCGGCACTCCCGTCTTCAGACGCCCCAATGTGTCCAGCCACATGTTGCTGCGATCGTCGAGTCCCTTCTGCGAAAGCGCGAGCGGCGCCCACAAATTTGCCCGGCCCGCCAGAGGAAGTTGAAAATTCGCGGGCATTACGCCGACAACGCTGTAGGACTCTCCGCCGATCTTAATCTGCCGCCCAACGATGTGCGCATCGCCCGCAAAGCGCGTTTCCCACAGCCCCCGGCTCAGAATCACCACATGCGGCGCGCCTTCCACGTCATCCGACTGAACAAACGCCCGCCCGAGAAACGGCTTTGCCGCGAGCGTCTGAAAAAAACTCCAACTGACCCGCAAGCCACTCACTCGCTCCGGCGGCCCGTCTCCCGCTAGGTTAAACGCATACGAGGACCAAGCGGAAAGCTCCTCGAAATCCTTGCTCTGGACCTGCCAGTCGTGGAAATCGGCGGCCGTGCTCTCCCGTTCCGTCAAGCCCGTCTTCGTGTCCAAACTTTGAATTACGATTAGTCGTTCGCTGTTCGGATAAGGCAGCGGATTAATGATCCACGCATTCACGAAGCTGAAAATCGCGGTGTTCGCCCCAATCCCCAGCGCCAACGTCAGCACCACCACCGCCGTAAACCCCGGGTTCTTCAGCAGCATCCGCACCGCAAAGCGCATGTCCTGGATCAAAGTGCCCACGGCCCCTCCCTGTTGAATTAGATTGCATCCAAAGTGGAGTCTCTTGGAAGCTCCTAGAAGCATTCCGCGTTCCAGTTCACCTCGCCTTAACCTGCTGACGTAACAAGCTTTCTCACGGTCGCCGAGAATTGCCCGCAAGTAAACCGTCCATATGCGGGACTCGCTGTCCCTTAACCGGACACGCCAGAGCGTGCAACGAAGGAGGGTGTATGCACAGCGTGCCGTGCGGAGATCAATCCGAATCGCCTAAGGGCAGTGGGCTTACTTCGCTGACGGTGTGGCGGGCCTTCGCGCGTCCACAATGGTGTATTCACTCGGCGGATTAAAAAGTTTTGCGTCCGGTTCTCCGAGGTGGATATCGGTAACGCGGAAGCTCGCGGAGCCGGTCCGCGGATCAGCCCTGTTAAGCAGCAAACGGAAGCCCAGTTGCGGGGAGTACCAGAATTCCGTGACGACATCGAGAGGACGATCGTTCCCGATCGTACCCGGTGCGATGGTAGTGGTCTCTCGAGTACCGACCGTGTCAAGGCCGGCGATCGTGTCGTGGCCAAGATCCTCGCGCGTTACGCCGGCCGCTGCAGAGACGCGGTCTGCACTGCTGTTCTCGACCGTCGATGCCATTAACCAGTAGTTATAAATCTCGCAGACATGCCCATCCGGATCGCAGACGACTTGCTCGTGCGAGGTTGGGTTGATGAAATCAAGCTCAGTGATGGCCGTCTCTTGCTTGTCGCCGTCCGGAGTCAGCCGACGACGCTCCTGAAAAATTCGCCCGGCGCTATCGCGCGCGATGGTGCGGTGATTCTTCACAGTGTAGGTGCTGCCGTCTGGAGCTCGCCCGGTCCAAATCGTATTCACCGTTGCGGTGAACGGCGCATCCACAACGGGCGGGATGAAAATGCTGACGAGGATCGGCCTTGTGCCTCCCTCCGGCGCGCGTTGCTGCAAATTCTGAGCGGAAACGGATGCGATGAACAACGCGGCAACGCCGGCGAGAAGCGCGGTGAAACCAAGGGTCTTCATGGCCCACCCTCCACGGAACGGGCCGATTATGCCAAATTTCAGCGGCCTCCGCACATTCTTTTCCGATTACGCATGACCAGTAAAACGGACATGTCCGGTTCTCCGCTTCTCGGAAGCACCACCTCTCACGATGGCCGCCTCGTTGTGCCGAAGGCGTGGGAAAGCGTACGATACCAAATCGAATAGCGAAGTCTGGACATTTCGCCTGAAATCGATCATGCCTACGAACCAGGAATCCGAGAGCCAAAACTTAAACTCCGTTTTAGTACCGCGCAGCGTCAAGCCACCGTTCGTTGTTCTTCGCTTCCTGCTCGCTGCAGCGGGCATTTCCGCATGGCGTTCTCTTAAAAACGCCATCAAAGTCCTGATCGGCCGCAAAACCTCCTTCAACGAAAATAGTTTGTTCTTGCGACAGTACGTCTTGCATCTCACCGGTCTCCGTCCGATCCGCAAAATCACGTGTACCGGGCTTCCAAGTGAAGGCGCTGGTTCTCAGGCTCTTATGGTCATGAATGCGATCAATTTCGCGCGTTCGTTCGGTCTCGCCTACGTGCACACACCGTTCACTCAAATTCAACATGCGGAGCGTCCCATGCAAGAGTGGGCCACAGCCTGGGAATCGCTATTCAATCTAGGAGCGGGCGAGGCCCTTTGCGGCGTCGATAGGCGCGGCGCTGTAAACTTTTCTTATAACTTTACCGACCTAGATCTATGCTTCGGATGGCGCTGCCGTGGGGACGAGCTGGCCGATCGCTTCAAAGCCATCATCCCGGAGTTTAGGCACAAATACTATCTGAACAAGGTTTATCTGAACAACGCCCCGCCCGCGACTCATGAGGTGACAGTTGCCGTGCACGTCCGTCGCGGTGATGTGTCCCCTGTCGATCCTGGCTATTTCACGAGTAACGAAACAATTTTGCGAACTGTCACCGCAGTGAGATCCATCCTCGATGCTCGCAAGACCAACTACAGAATTCGCCTGTACTCCCAGGGTAAAAGCGCCGACTTCGAAGATTTATCTCAGGCAGGCGTCGAGTTATTTCTCGATGCCGACGCGCTATGGACGATGCAAGAACTGATTGAGGCTGACATCCTGATCATGGCCAAGGGTTGTTTCAGCTATTACGCCGCGCTCATCTCTGACGGGATTAAGATTTTTGAGCCCGAAACGCTCTCAGGTGATGATTTCTTGCCCAGCTGGAAGTGGCGTTCTCTTTCCCCAACGGAGAGCTCAGTCCCATGCCGAGCCGACGGTTCTTTCGACCACGCGCTATTCGAACGCCAGCTGCTTCTCGTCATCCAGGCTAAAGCCAATGCTGCAGTAAAGCTTCCACCGGCAGACTCTGATCAGAAATCGATCAACGAACGAACAGTCCCCTATTCGTAGAACAATCTCGGCAGCCTTACGATCCGTGCCCCGATTGCGGCCTACTCAGGAATATTCAACACACCCGATCAACCCGGTCACCGGACAGCATTTCACGCCACGCCGCTCGCAAGCCTCCGCGCTGTCATTCCCAACATCAGCCGTGAAAATCCGGTCATCAACAGGTTCACGCCCACCAGTGTTCCAATCGCCCACACCGAGCTCGACGGCCAGTGGAACCAAATCAACCCGCCCAAAAACAGCGTGATAAGCGCATTCATCAGCAGCCATCCCGAGCCAGCATGCCCGCGCGACGCGAAAAAAGCGATCAGCTCGAACAACGCCGCCATCAGGATAATCACGGCCAAGATCAACGTGAGCGTTCCCAAACCGAGCAAGGGGTGCATCAAATAATAAATTCCGCCCGCGATGAACACAATTCCGATCAGCACCTGCCAGATCACTCGCCCCGCTCCCCCTCCGCTGAACGCCGCGACTAAATGCGCCACGCCGCCAAAAATCAGCAGCCATCCTACTAGGATCGTTACCGCCAGCCCCGCCACCGTCGGTTCAACAATCGCGAAGATCCCCAGGATAATGAACACCACCGCCATCGCAATAAACCACCCGCTCCCTTTCTTAACGAACTGCGCTGCTCCAGACAATCCCTGACTCGAATTTCCTGACGCCATCAGACACCTCCACTCGCGCTTCCCTATCGGAATTTGCCGCTCGCCTGAGCGGGGCAGTTGCAGGTAAATGATCCTGAGCGAAACCGCGCTGATTCTACTCCCAAAATTCCTCGCCCAGCCATGAATTCTCTTTCAATCACAGGAAGGTTCGCGCCACCGGCGGAGCACTAACCGCCGAGTCTGAAATCGCTCCGTGCCTAAAGCTCCTCCATCCACCAGTCGCGAAAAGTAGCGAAAAACTTCTGAATGATTTCTTGAAAGTTTCTGAAACCTTGAAGGAAGTCGCGCGTCTTACTATATGAGCGGCTGCATTCGCACACAATCAGTTGTGCGGCGCTCACCCACAGGAAGTCGGCGGGCCCACCGGGTTTTCCGCGGGGAAATTTAAATTTGTCATAGGAGGTAAGTGTATCCATGCGTCTAAAATCAATTCAATTACTAGCTTCGCTCACTTTACTAACTCTAGCGGCGCCCGTTTGGGCACGCACACATTCAGCCACAGCAATTTCAGACGGCTCGACTACCGTCGCCGGTACGCAACTGAAGGCCGGAGATTATGAGTTGAAGGTTGACGACAACGCTTCTCAACTTCAGGTAATACAGAACGGGAAAGTTGTGGCCCAAGCTCCAGTTCATTGGGTTCAGCTCCCGCAGAAACCCGCCGGCACGTCCGTATTGCTCGACGACGGCAAAATCGTTGAAGTCGACTTCGGCGGAAATACCCAAGCTGTACAAATCGTCTCGAGTCAGTAGCAACACACGCAGCCAAGGAGGGTGGGTTCATCCTCATCCCGCCCTCTTTCGCTTAACGCACTGCTGCCGCGGTCACGTCCAATTCCATCCGCCGGTTTCTAGCTCACAATCAGTTCCTCTATGACCGTTGTTTGCGTCCGAGCAATCACCAACGAAGTGTCTGTATTCGGGAGCTGATCAAATGACGCTACTCGGAATGGATGTGCTTTTGGTCGGGCAGAGTTTTCAAACCGCGGCCGCCTTGAGTAACCAACTGCGCCGCTGGGGATTCCGATGCAGATTCGCCGGCAATATCCTTGCCGCCTGTCGGCTGTTGCGTTCAGTGCCTGTCGACGTAGTGCTGAGCGATATGCATCTACCGGATGGCAGTGGATTTCGGCTACTGGTGCTTTTGACCGGCCTCCCCGTCACCGCGTTCCTTTGTTTGCCAGTCGAAAATAGCTGCTTTTGGCTGCCCGCCATCGATGCGGGTCGCGGATGCTTGGGCTCGCCTGCTCTCCGCCCTTCGGAATTTGCGAACGCGCTGGAAGAAAAGTCCCGCTGTCTCGAAGCCGCGCCCGGAGGCACATCGTCAACTCTGAAGACTGGCGCCGCGTAACCGTTTGCGTCTCGCCTCTTCGAGCTGGATGCAGCGTAGTCTGCGCGGAATCGTGTTTATCGAAGATTCTCGCTTTACTCGGTTTCCTGCACCACGCGCCCGTTGAGCGGCTGAATCGGCCGCACATCGTGCGGATAAAGCTTGGCGAACGCGTTGATTTCCTCCATAGAGACTTCCATCGGAGCCTTCAGCACAAACCACGTGACGCCTTCCGTGCACGGCGGAGCCGTCACCGACCCCATGTACGTGTAATAGGCGGTGTCGTGCGGCAGCAGGCCGGCGGGGTTCACCTCCACTCCGGCGATCTCCTGCTCGTCACCCTTCGTCATGGGCATATGTTCCCAAAGCTGCTGAATTGTGGCGTTTGCGCTGCCCGCCTTCAGAAGAACTGCCACCCCGGCAACCTTCCCGTCGCTGGATTGGTGCATAAAATGTGCCACCATATCGTACGGCTTGCCGTGAATGTACTCCTCGCTGGGACGGTGAAAGTGGAATTGCGTCAGTTGGTAGCGCTTGTCGCCGACAATCATAAAGTTTCCGCTTCCCGGGGCGTCGTGGTAGTTCACTCGAATGGTGTAGCCGTTGTTAATTAAATATTTGAGCGGCCCGCTTTTGTATTCGAATCGTATGGCGGGCAGTTCAACTTTCTTCGCGCTTCGAATGTCGATCGGAGACTGTTCCTTCCCCGCGTTGCACGCAGCCCAGTCCGGGTCCAGCTCACTCCAATGTTCAGCCCCAGTCGCCCCTTCGTAGGTCCATTTTGTTTTCCACTGCGCACGCGGACCCGCAGGGACAAAAATCACCGCCGCAACCAGCAACACAAACGCTATCCAAACTTTTCGCAAATTGCACCTTCCTTTGCGCGCAACGCCTCGTCTGCTTCATTCAGGGGTGGGGTCGGATCCACCACCGTGTCAGTATAATGGCTGCCGGTCTCGACAATTCGTCCCGCATCGAACTATGAATGTAGATGCTCCTGGCGTGGACCGCGTCCATTCCCGAGCCCATCGGAGCCTGCACGCGCATGCATACTTAACCCTTCGCTAGTCTGCCGGAGAAGTTCCGGGAATCGCGATAGGCGTTTTGATGTCCTGAAGTTTAGGTGGTATAGCCAAAATGGCGTTAGTGTTCTGGCCCACAACCGCCAACCAATTCCCGTTCTGCTTTTCCGCAACCAAGGTCACCATTCCAAAGTGTGGATGACGCGGCGTACCGTCGGCATTCTTGTCTCCCTGAATTTTCCAACTCCAATGAACGACCGCCATATCGGCTCGTAGAATCTGTCTCGAATCGCTCCTATCAACTTCGGGCTTAGTGTCCACGCGCTTGTAACTCCTCAATCGATTTTCGATTCGTCGCGGTACATCACTTTGTGCCGCATGCTCTTAATCCACTCGTCGATTTGTTCCACCGTTGCAGCGCATTCCGGATTGAAGCGGTCCCAACTCATGATTTGCTCCAGCGGCTTTTTCCATCGCTTGTACGAAGGTTTCGCCGGCGGACCAAAGCACATCACATCGATCACCGACAGTTCTTCCGGAACACCGAGCATCGGCTTGATCTGCCGCTGTATGTCCTCCTGCCCGATGGCCGTGATCCACCACACCGCATAGCCCAGCGCGGCAGCCGCGAGATGAGCCGACATCGTCGAAGCCGCCACGGACTGCAGCAAGATCCGTTCGGCATTCTGGTGGTACAGCCGGTCAAGTTCCGAGCCGTCGTTCAAAACCGGAAACGCCCGCACAAAACGAAAATCGGCCAGCACCACAATTAATCCCGGCGCCGTTTTTACGCCCCCATAATTGGGAGTAGGAAAACCCATCCGCAGCCGCGCCCGATGTTGTTGCTCGTCCACAAAGCATTCCCCAATGGCCTCTTTAACCGCCGGGTCCGTGACCACAACATAGTGCCAAGGCTGCGCATTCGCCCCCGAAGGTGCGTGCCGCGCCGCCTCCAGAATCATTTCGAAATGCTCCCGCGGCACGTCGTAAGCAGCAAACGCGCGATTCGTCATGCGACCGCGTACAATCTCCATCAACGCAGCGTACCGATCAGTTTGATTAAATCGAGTAGTATCCAGCGCAGCCTCGCCCACGGCACACTCCTTAGCCTCACCCGCAAAGCCCAACTTCCGCTTCCCCAATCGCCAAGCATCACACGCCCGATTCCGCAGCCTCTGCAGAACCGCCGGTGTTCTCGCCGCGGTCATCTCAGACGCGTATTGCCGTACCAAGATCCCGTAGGGGCGCAGCATGCTGCGCCCGCTGCCGCGCCGCCCAGCATTAACGACCGGCCCCGCCTTTTCGTGAATTCCGAAGGAATTCACCCAGAGTCTTTTCGCGAAGGGTAGCGCCGGCGTCCCGCCCGGGACATGTCGCTTTCGCCATTGCCCCTGATGCGCCCGCGAAAGCGGCGGCAAGCCGCCGCACTCCAAACGAAGTCTCGACGGGATTCTGTGGAGTGCGGGAGCTCGCTCCCGCTTTCTTCGCCCAAACGTGTTGCCGTACCAAGATCCCGTGGGGGCGCTGCTTGCTGCGCCCGCTGTGCCGCCACCCCTCCGCCTGCGTTTTCCTTCGAATCATCCCCCTACTTTTTCCAACGTAAACGAAGACGTCAACTCAATCGCCTTATGCAACGTCCGATAAAGCGGGCAGTGCATCGGATAAAGCCCGTGGACCCGCTCCACCGTTTCAAGCGATTTTTCCGGCGCCTCCAGCTTCATCGCCAAATGGATCCGCCGTATAACCAGCACTCCTTCATCCGTTTCCACTTCGCCCGTCACTTCACCCACAAGCTTCCCGTTGCTCGCATCGATGTGGCGCGCTTCCAGCGCACCTCCGAATGTGCCGAGCATT
>Ga0182018_10004958_pt1 | contig 10926 bp, 13 predicted proteins | sample 812P2MmetaG_FD_120490 | JGI IMG/M metagenome (GOLD analysis project Ga0182018, IMG submission 120490) | Permafrost microbial communities from Stordalen Mire, Sweden - 812P2M metaG | ecosystem: Environmental > Terrestrial > Soil > Wetlands > Permafrost | place: Sweden: Stordalen | collected... | reverse complement strand
CGCTTGGACATGGCCGCCACCTACTGCATCGTCTGTCCGGTTAGCGAGCCAATCCACCCTGCGCCCCATCCGAGTATGCCTGCGCCGAACAGTGCACCGAAGAGGCCAGGAATGGCATCTTGAAAACGGCCGCTCAGCATCCTTATCCCGGCAAAGATAAGACCGCCAAAACAAATGACAGCGCCCGCGTATATAGCGAAGGTCTTGAACGTTCCCATGAGCGTCTGTGCCCCGGAGAAGTCCATCGTGCCTTGTGCGTGAGCGACACCATTGCACACACCGACGAACGTAAGAGCAACGAGCGTCGGCCCAATTAGGTGAGCAATGTGGAAGACTTTTCTGTAAATGATTCCTCCCCACCGTTTGGCGAGGCTGGAATCGGACTTTGCTGCGGGCGGATCATCGACACGGCATAGGCAGAACATCGGCACCTCCTCCGACTGGTCTCAGTCGGGAATATGCCGGAGCTTAATGTCGCTAAATTAGGCGTGTCCAATACATCTTGTAATGGGCCTATAGGTGCGATAGATGACGTTTCTTTCACCTTCCAGCCTTGGAGCTGAAGAGCGCCATCTGATCGCCATCTTTTTGACCTATTGAACGCTTTGTTGTCTCACGAATCCTGATAGATGCGACAGGCTTCCTGTCATGAAGATTAGAGGATGGTGAAAGATGTTTGGTTAGCTCTTCGATCAAAAGAGCTAGGGCTGGGCTGCGATGGTCTGCTGTACACACGATGGCAGTATCTTCCGTCCATTCGGTGTCGACAATTGGTCTGGTAACCAGGCCCGCCGCGAGTTGCATTCCGGCGCGAATAAGTGAATAACATCCCCCCTGTTTGACCATCCACTGCACGTGATCGATGTTCATCGTCGGTTTGCAGGGCCTCGGCTTGACACCCACTTCAATAAGCATCTCCAAAATGTGGTCGTATGCGAGCGGATGATTCTTTTGATAGGTGAAGACGCAAATCTTCCCATTCAGTGCTTGAGCCGGTACAGCTTCAAACGCCGCAAGTTGATCGTCATTTCGCATACAGACAACAAGCCGCTCGCGTTCGAGGATGTTGACTTCCAAGCCCTCGCCATCGATCGGAAGCGTTACCAGAGCTGCATCGTAATCACCATCCCGGAGGCGTGCGATGATCTCCTCAGTGTCTCCGCTTTCAGGAATGATGTCGCTATCAGGGATGAGTTCCTTATAGGTGTCCGATACGATCTTGAGTAGCGGATTGAGAACGAAAGGCGTGAACGCCAGGCGTAGCGGCGTCATCCGTCCCGCGCGGATAGCCTGAATAGTCTGAACGACGTGATCTCGGGTTCTTAGGCCCTCTCGGCCGTAGCGGAGCAGAACCTTGCCTTCTTGCGTCAGGGTCGTTCCGCGTTCACGATCGAATATCTTGATCCCTAAATTGTCTTCGAGGGTCCGAATCTGCGTGCTCAAAGCTGATTGGGACACATGGAGCCTCGCTGCTGCGGCTGTGAATGTACCTGCTTCAGCGATGGCGACGATGTATTTCAGGAGACGAAAATCCAAGTGCTCAGAATCGCTCATGCGGACCTCCGAAACTCTTCGGCGCGGGCGACCGCTTTCACAGACCAAGAGGCACGTACCGTCATGCCTGTGGAAAAATTGTCTATGAAGGAATCAAAGTCGTCAACCATAGTAATAACGAATGCCCCATAACCAAAAGAGATAGCCCCATTTAGCGGAAGTATTGGACACCAGAAGCAGGCGGTAGGAAGTTAGTGAGAATGCCATTCTTAAGGGGCCTGAGTGAATCTGATCGAACAACTCGAAGCTCGCAGCGGCGCGATGCGAGTCGCTGATTTAACTAGATTGCTTGGCGTAGACGACAAACACATCTATCGCATGGCAGCGCGAGGGCAAATACCGAGTTTTCGATTGGGGGGAGCCGTGTGCTTCGATCCTCAGGAAGTAGCAAAGTGGCTGCGATCGAAGTACGGAGCGGAGAAAAAGCCTCCTACAGCTGTTCGGTCCTCACGCAGGGAACAGCGAAGCGTTGCATGAGGCAGCAATCCCGAGTGCGCGACGCTGTTTGTCATCCCATTACCTCAGACTGGCTGACTTATCGGTAGCGATCTGGTCTCGATGAGTGGATTGGCGATTTGGCATCAACTTGGGTAACCAGCATGGGGCTGATCGTCAGTTCAAGTGAAGCCAATTAGCCTTTGATTGGCCTGCCACTGCAATTTGGATCGGCAACTTTTGGAGAAGAGTCGCCAGCGTCAGAACGTCACCGTGAGGAAGTGCGAAGGATTCGATCGTGAACTCCCATCGTTCTCCGCTCTCGTCTGCAAGAGCAAAGGAGCACTCTCCCAGCGGACCGCGCGTGCTGTACTTACAATAGGTGCGGATGACCTTGAGCGCTTCGGCTTCGTCGAAGCTCGGAAACAGAACGTCGAAGGGCGCAGAGGTGATGAAATGCCGCGTCTTCTCCGCAGAGTTCCTGCGGACGGGATGGCTCCCGATGATCGCGAACGAGGGGACATCGAGAACTTCAACTGTCCGATAGAGGGTTGATGTCCAGGAGTTCTTGAAGTCATCCGCCACTTTGTTCAGCGACTTCAGGGTGTGCTGCACGCCTTTGACGTGCTGGTTGAAATGGTCCTGCAGGAACAGCAATCGGCCTGCTGCATAATTGGCCTCTGCTTCCAGGTCGACGTGATAACCCTCAACGAGGGTGAGTTGATCGTCCCCAAACGTGAAGTCGCGATGCCAATCGAGAATGCTGTGTCCGATCTCATGGGCAAAGCTCCATCGCTTCTTCATGGCATGGAGGTCATCGTCAACGAGAATTCTCTTCTGCTCCGGGATCCACAGCGCTTTGAGATTGGCGGTCTTGATAGCCTCCCAGATTCGCGTTGGCCGTTCAAAAAAAAGCTTCGCGCCGACCTTGACGCGACTGATGGTCTCGCGGACCACACCGTCTTCGCTGGTGCGGTAGTACTGCGGATCCAACTGCTGAAGTCTGAAAACTGCATCTAGGTCAAGCGGTGGCTCAGGATGTCCTAGCCCTCGAATGATCTTATCGACTTGAGTGTCAATTTCGTTCCGAGTTCCTGGTGTCAGGATGACCTTGCGCAACACTGCCTCCAAGGAGAAGAACAACAGTCTACATACTTGCCAGAGCCCGAATGAATTCGTGAAGCGCTTCTTTTTGTTCTGGTTCCAAAGGCTTAGTACTGGAGCTTGCTGCAAAAGCTAAAGCCGCCTGGGCAGTGGTTCTGTCAGCGATCATGAGGCCAGTAGCTTGAGCGAGTTTGCGGGGTGGAACATTGAACACGTTCGCGACCTTCGAGACAATCCTGAGTTCTGGAAGCTCTTTCCCAACTTCAAGGAGCAGAAGATCGTAAGGGTTCATTCCTATTGTCTGTGCGAGCTGCTGCACGGACAAGCCTCGTTCTCTTCGTGCCATGTTGAGAAACTGCCCAAACACGTTGCCGCTTTGCACGTGTTTGGGCTCAGCTTCCTCAAGAAGGATCTCCGATAGATCGGCTTGTCCGGCCCGACCTTCGATTGCTATCGTTGCGCCGTTCAGTTCTGGGCCGAACTGTTCCTCTAGCTCAGAGGTCCATCCACCGACCGAGAATCTGACATCTTCTTCTTCTTTGGCTACCCGTCGTAGCCATTCTTGGCTGAACGTCATGTCCATCATCGCCTTGCCTCTGTGAGGAAGAGTTCCGCAAGCTCCGGGGTCGTTTCCAAGTAGAGTAAATCCTCTTTCGCCTTATCCCTTTGAAGCGGCAACATCCTGCACGTCTTTTGATAGAACTGTTCTGTCTTTGGATGAGGGAGAGAGTGCAAGCCTACGCGTCCATCGAATCCAGCTTCTTTGCTGAGCAGCACCGCCGCCGCGTAGAGATTGACACCCACTACACCGAAGCGCTGTTCCTGCCCCAGCTCTGAGGCTATCTCCCGTATATTCCAGGGAGCTACCTCAAGATAGTCGATATAGGCCAAGCCTTCCCCTGTCTGGGTGGGGATACGCGCAGCATGCTTCGCAAGGTCAACCTTCATCAGTCCCTGGAGTTGGCCGGCATATTCAATGCCGTAAAAGCTAACCCCGAACTGCTTGAGTTGGATTTCCTTGTTCTCCCAATTCCAATGCCAGTGCCTTGGCTGCAGCTTGGGATCTACGCCCCGTAGAATCATGCTCTTGGTCGCAGCCACAACCATCGGACGCCAGTCGCGCTGGGTCTCGATAAAGTGATCCATCGTCACCTCATCGATCAACTCAGCGTCGACGAAGGCGCCGGATGACATATCCATGATTTGAACAGGCACTCTCAAAGCATCATCAACTCCGACTTTGAGTTCTTGTCCTTATCCTCGAAGTAAAGCTTTTCACCACTCTCAAGTCGACTCTCGACCGTTTGATACAGACGGATTGCCTGCCGTACAACCTGTGTCTTTGAGAGGTCCTTCCGTAGGGCGAGTTCCTCTAATGCCTCCATCTCCCTGTCGGTCAGGTTGAGAGTCATTGTGCGCCGCTCCATGACTGCCATAATGTCACCCCTTGAGAGAAAGGTATCGTTTTTAGGCTAATTTGTCAACAAAAATTAGCTAACAATTAGCGACCAGAATATTAGCAGAATCAGTAGCTTACCTCCTGAAATTCCGTTTCTTGAGCCAAAACTGGTGTCGATCTCTGCAAAATACAGTTGCATTTTAGCTAATTTTTGGCTATTAATAAACCAACGCAGACGATCTGCGAGAAGGGGGCGCATATGAGCGCAAACGAAGGAGTCGAAGTGAAGATTGTTGAAGAGGTCTTCGTGGACGGTCAGCTCGCAGAGCTTGTCATTATCGAAGAATTTGCCAAACGCGGGGAGAAGCCTCCTCACGCCAAGACTTACGTCATCCGGATCGACAAGGAGACGTACCGCCTCCACAAACACAACCCGACCGGCGAGGAACTGCTTCACCTGGCCGGAAAGACCTCTGCGGGATACAAGCTTTATCAGATCTTCCGCGGCCGCCAGCCCGAGCCTGTGGCTCCCAATCAGCACGTTGACTTGCACGCACATGGTATCGAACGGTTCACTACTGTTCAGAAGGACCCAACGGAAGGCGCCTCGGTCACCGAGGCCCTCCGTCGGGACTTCAAGCTGGCGGTCGAGGACGTCGAGTACCTCGATTCATTGAGGCTGCCCTGGGAGACCGTGAAGGAGCCGAACGGCACACTCCTACTGATCATCGACGGCTGGAGCATTCCAACCGGCTACAACGTACCGTTCACAAAACTCGCTCTCGTCATTCCTCCCGGCTACCCAGATACCCAGGTGGACATGGCATACTTTTCGCCCGCGCTGTCACGTCGCGATGGAAAGCAGATCAACAACCTCACCTCCGTCACTTGGCAAACTGGCATCTTCCAGCAGTGGTCGCGGCACCGGACCGCCGCCAATCCATGGCGTGCCGGAATCGATGACATCTCCACTCATCTGTCGCTGGTGGACGATTTCTTGAGAAGGGAGTTCGATATCCGATGTTAGCCACTGTTCGAATGACGGGCGAGCAGCACTCTCAGCTAGTGAGCCACCTCTTTCCTGGCGATGGATGCGAAGCAGTCGCCCTACTCCTCTGTGGAAGGAGAGAGAGCGAATTCCATCCAGCTCTGGTCGTGCGGAAGGTCGTTCCGATCCCCTACTCATCATGTTCGGTTCGCACTCCAGACCGTGTGCAGTGGTCCACCGACGTACTCGATGAGTTGATTCCGGAGGTTTGGAACAGCAATGCCAGCGTTATCAAGGTGCACTGTCATCCAGGCGGATTTGACCGCTTTTCCGACGTCGATGATGTCTCCGATCAGGAACTCGCGACGTCCCTCGATGGCCTGTTCGAAGAAGGCCGGATGCACGGAAGCCTCGTCGTTCTTCCGGATGGAGGTCTGTTTGGGCGGACCCTTCAATCAGGCGCCATTGGAGACGACCTTCGATCCATCGTTGTCGTCGGAAACAACATCGACGTGTGGTCGCACCAAAGAGCCGAGCAACGCGAAGATGATACGAGGACACAGCAGGCATTCGGAGCAGGCACTGTCCGTGCGCTTAGCTCCCTGCAGGTTGCAGTCATCGGGTGTTCCGGCACCGGCAGTGTCGTGATCGAGCAACTGGCGCGCCTCGGGGTCGGTGGGTTTGTCCTTGTCGACCCGGACCATATCGAACACAAGAATCTCAATCGCATCCTGAACGCAACCTGGAAAGATGCGGAGCAAGGTATCGCGAAGGTGGATGTTGGCCGGCGTACGATTGAGTCTCTCGGCAGAGGTCAGCGCGTACTTCCTCTGTGCATGAACCTCGATACTCCCGACGCTGTCCGTGCAGCTGCGGAATGCGATGTCATCTTTGGATGTGTCGACACGGCGGAGGGGCGCAACCTTGCAAATCGCATCGCAGCCTACTACCTCCTGCCTTACATCGATGTGGGGGTCAGCCTTGCCGCAAATGGTGTAGGCGGGATCGCCACAATCGCCGGAGCGATCAACTACTACGCTCCAGGTCAGCAGTCATTGCTTGAGCGCGGGGCAATCACAGAAGCACAAATCCGGGCCGAAGAGACCAAACGCACCAACCCAGAGCGATTCGCGGAGCTTCGGAAACAGAAATACATCCAGGGTGTCGAGGTTGACCGGCCGGCGGTGATCAGCGTGAACACATTCTTCGCTGCTTTGGCGGTCAACGAGTTCCTCGCCCGAATCCATGCGTTTCGCAACGTTGACAATGACGAATTCGGCACTGTCCGCGGTGACCTGTGCGAGTTGGCTCTCCTGCGTGAGCCTAGTCTGGCGTCAACGGGACATCTGTTTCGCTACATCGGAGCAGGAGACCAGGCTCCACTTCTAGGCCGTGTTTCGCTACAGGAGTAGACCATGAAGATTCGCTCGATTATCCTTCGTCTGCTTGAATGGCTCGGCTTCAGCGAGAGGAGCTACAGGATCCACAGGGTCCCAGAGCTACCTAACAACCCGCGCCCCTTTGTGATCTATGCCATCGGTGATCTGGATGCGTGGTTGGCAGCGCTAGTCTGTCCATGCGGATGCGGGCACCTGATCCAACTCAGTCTGCTCCAAGCAGACTCACCTCGCTGGAGTCTCCGGACTGACCGCGCCGGCAAGGTCTCGATCTCCCCGTCCGTATGGTGCAGCCTGGGGTGCCAGGCTCATTTCTTCGTTAGCGGCGGCAGAATCATTTGGTGCAACCGTCAGTCATAGAGCAGCGTAAGAACGGTGTTACAGCCCGTCGATTGGACTTATCGTGAGTGAGGTTACAGTGCTCCGGCTAGACTCGAAGTTTAGTTGTTTAGTTGATGGTCGAGAAGACTCGACCAACTCTGTGAACCAATTGGTGGCAACAGGCCAATGCGCTCACCCAGCTGCCGGAGGCTAGGATTAGTCCTCACAAACGCCGATTACGTCAGCAACGCTTCTAGAGAACAATGCCACCTTAGATTTCTTAGCCAGAAGGCTGGTCAGGAACGCGAGGAAGGCACGAGAGCGTTTGTCCCCTCTAGGAGCGTGCAAACGCGAGAAGGGGTTCTATGTCGTTCTTGTCGGCTGCCTGAAGGGCGTCGATATAGCGGCGCCGAAAGTCTCCCTGGGGCACGATGTCTGCTCCGCCCCAAGTGAATACGGATTTATCCTGTGTTCGCGCCAATACGTCAGCGATGAGTCTTGCATGACGACCGTTGCCATTGGCGAAGGGATGGATCGAGACCAGGCGATGATGAAAACGGATGGCGATCTCATCGGGTGGAAAGGTCCTGTGCTCGAGCCAATAACGGGCGTCGCCCAATAATGCGCCAAGGGCATCGCGGATTTGAAAGTGCGGTATGCCAATGTTCTTTTCGGTCGTTCTGTAGAGGCCAGCCCATTTCCATGTCTCGTCGAACATTCGACGGTGCAGGTCTCGGAGATATGGTTCGGTCAGAGGATCTTGCCGGCGAGGATTACGTGGAGCGAGTGCCCAGTCATAGGCGACAAGAATGTTCGCTCGCTCGAACTCGTTGAGCTCCTCTTTCGTGGCGAGGTTGGGAATGAGATCGGCCTGTTCTTCGGGAGACAGCGGTGTATTGTCGTCTCCCGTGGTGAAGATGGTCATTTGCGTTTGCGCTTTCTCGTGAGCCGCTCGGTCTCGGCTTCAATTGCCTCATCCAGGTTGCCGCTTGCCTGGTTCTCTAATGCCATTGTGTGCTCGACTCCCAGGACATTTGTCTTGGCCGTGGCGCGCGCGCGCGCATTCACAAGTTCTTGAAGGCTGCCGGCGCGAGGGACGAAGGCGTAGACGAGATCGCAGTCCAATGCGTTGGCGAAGGCGCGCAAACTCTTGAGCGTGATCCGATCATCGGCTTCAGCCTTCTCCTGCTGCACGATGAGCGATCGGTTCGCTTTCATTCTCTTGGCGAACTCAGCGGAAGACAGACCAAGCGCCTCTCGGATGGCGCGAATCCACCCCTTCGGAGGGCGAGGGACCTTGGCCGAACGAAACGGAGCAAGCGCGCGATCGAGTTGCTTGGAGCGGAGTTGTCTGAAGTCATTGCGCATGACGGCCTCCTCTGGTGGCTCTCTTGGCTATGTAAAGATAGCAGTATACGCACTAATTGTCTATTTATAGATAGACATCAACGCATAATTCGTCTATCTATAGATAACAACCAAGATGGCCACAGAAGACCGAGACCGCCCTGGAAGGGTGGCCTTGGTTCTGATTGCGACTAGGCGACCAGCGTCGCAAGCTCGCCGCTGTTGACCTTCTGGGCCGCGTCCTTCGACCGGATGCCCTTGAGATACACCATCGTCGATTTGATGTCGCGGTGGCCGAGCCACGCTTGCACGGTGCGGATGTCCACGCCGTCCCGCAGATGGTTGGTGGCGAAGGTATGCCGGAATTTATGGAGAAAGAAGTTCATGCAGTACGGTCCCTCGGCGCACTTGTTGTTGTGCTCGGTCACGCACTGCTTGCAGTTGAGGCCGGCGCGCTCGGCGACGCGTTTGACGATCATATCCATCTCGCTGTCGGGCTTGCCGCGGCCGTTGGGGAAGACCAACTGGTTCGGTGTCGCGCTGCGCGCTTCCTTCCGCTTTCTAAGCCGCTCGATCAATCCCGCCGGCAGCGGCACGACGCGCTCCTCCCAGTTCTTCGGCGTAAACCGCCAGTGCGGCTTTGCCTTCACTCGTACCTCGTGATTGCGGAAGTCGATATCCTTCCACTCGACGTAACGGATCTCCTGGTCGCGGAACCCTGAGCCCAGAAGAAACTTGAGCAGCGTGGCCTCGTCCTCCGTCGCCGCTTTGAACATCGCCAGCAACTCTTCCGGCTCATAGATCGGCCGGATGGTGTCGACGTAATTCGGCCAATCGCCCTTTTCCATCAGCCCACTGCGCCCATGCTTCTTGAAGAGCTGCAGCACGGTCACTACCTTGTCGTAGACGGTGCGCGCCCCCAACCCCAGCTCGTAACAGCGGGTCATGAAGTCCAATACATCGTCGCGGGTCGCATCTTCGACGTATTTCTTCTTGTACGAGGCGCGGAGCAGGGTGTCGAGCGTGTAGCGATAGGTCAGGTGGGTACGCGGCTTGCGCTGCATCCGCACATAGCGCAGATACGTGTCGATGGCGTCGCCGATAGACGTCTTCGATGGGACCACAGGAGGAGGTTCGGGAGCGGCGATGAGGCCATCGCGGATCGCGCGCAACTCGACCGCTTTGCGGCGGGCCGCGTCGATGGCCTCGTCTCGGGCGACGGCCGTGCGATAGCGGCGGCCGCGCCGGCCACCGATGCGCCACTCGATGTAGTAGTTCCCTTCGGGATGGACTTCGACTTGGCCGTTGATGCTGACCCGGTCCTTGAGCCTTCCGTTGGCTTCAGAGATAACGGGGGCAAAGCGCCAGCCGTTGGCGGTTTTGATCTTCTTGATGAGGTTGACGCGGTCAGCGTAGTCGGGAGCGTTGAGAAGCGCGCCGAGGGGCTTCGGAGTAGGCATCCAAGGAGTCCTCCTCTGAGGCAATAGCCTATCAGATATTGGGTAAGCGTGGACACCAACGTGGACACCAAGGAGTTATGTTTCTGATTCCAAAGGTAGCCGGTTAGAAGGCAGCGCTCTAACCAACTGAGCTACGTCCCCAAAAAGATGGGTTTGTCACTCGCGCTTCTAACCGCAGGCGCCCCAGTGAAACAGGCCCCAAAGTGAACGCGACATTTCAAAGTGTAACAGAAAGTGGCGGCGTTGATGGGCCTGCCCTGGCTTGTTGTCGATGCCAGTTTCCGCGGTCCGAGGCCGCCTTACGCGATAGGTTCCCACATTCAAGCTCCCTCGGACGACGGCCTTGGAAGCAGACCTCGCTCCATCGCAAATGCTGCAAGTCTCCGAACGGAGGCGCCGCTCGCAAGTGGTCCCGTCTACGCCGACCAGGCAGCCCGATTTCCACGGTTGGCCGAGGTATAGCCCATATCCGCGGAAATGCCGCGCACACACTGTAACAGCTGGTTGGCGATCGCGGGCAGTTTCTGTGCAGTCACGCGGAACGACGGCCCGGAAACACTGACCGCCCCCACCGGCAGCCGCTGCGCGTCCAGCAACGGAACCGCGATGCAGCGCAGCCCGTCCTCGAACTCTTCATCGTCGACCGCATAACCGCGGCGACGGGTCTTTTCCATTTCCGCGCGCAAGGCCTCGACCGTAGCGATTGTCCGAGGCGTGAACTTCTCGAAGCGCGTCTTCTTGATCACCTCGTTCGCCCGATCTTCGGGAAGAAACGCCAGCATCGCCTTGCCCACCGACGTACAGTGCACTGGGTTGCTCGCGCCGACGCGCGTAATCATGCGCACCGAGCGTGCCGGCTCGATCTTGTCTATGTAAATGACGCGCGCGGCTTCGAGAACGCACAAGTGCGCCGTCTCCTCT
>Ga0182018_10004957_pt1 | contig 10929 bp, 5 predicted proteins | sample 812P2MmetaG_FD_120490 | JGI IMG/M metagenome (GOLD analysis project Ga0182018, IMG submission 120490) | Permafrost microbial communities from Stordalen Mire, Sweden - 812P2M metaG | ecosystem: Environmental > Terrestrial > Soil > Wetlands > Permafrost | place: Sweden: Stordalen | collected... | reverse complement strand
TATTTGCCAGCCATGAGAATCCCTCTTTTTTCTCAATACTGAGTTTTGAGGAATTCTTAGGAAGTGTTTTAGGAAGGAGTCCAACCCATTGAAAACAAAGATCTGGCGGAGAGGGGGGGATTCGAACCCCCGGTAGGAGTTTTGGCCCCTACAACGGTTTAGCAAATTCAAGAGTCTCAGGCCCTGTTGCTCGGAATCAACAACTTACCGCGGCTCGTCGGCCTCGCATTCGGGTCGCAATCGTATTGTTCGGGAACAATTGTTCCCCAAACTGTTCCCCAATTTTCTAGACCGTCTCGCATGCGCCGACGTACCGGCGCAAGAAAGCGACAGCCCTTCCGAGGAATGGTTTCGATAAGTGTGGGATTGTCGGCGCTGTCTTCGAGCGAGGCTCTCAACTTCCCGATGGCCACCGTTAACGAAGCGTCGAACTCCACAAAGGTGTTTTGCGGGCCAAAGGCGCTCGCGCACTCCTTCCTCAGCGACGATTTCTCCCGCATTCTCAAGCAGAAGGCACAGCAGGCGAAAGGGCTGTTCCTGCAGACGGATGATGGCCAAAAATGTAGCCGATCTCATGTGGGAAATGCTGCAAAGCGCCGGCGTAAAGAGAGGCTACGGAATTGTCGGAGACGCACTGAACCGCGTCCTCGACGCGCTGCGTCGGAATGGAGAGATCGAGTTCGTCCATGTGCGGCATGAGAAATACGGGGTGTTTGCTGCGGTCGCGCATTCATGGGATCGCCTCCCTTTATCGATTATCGGATGCGGCGGAAGTCGTGTGTGTTAGCGCAAGCTGCGCTCGCATGACCTTGCACTTGCCACGTGGCACTGACGCAGCTCGCCGTGTTCGCGGAGGCGCGGTCCAATACCAATGTCGTGTGGTTCATGGGATGGAAGTGCGCCTGGGGGGACGAGAAACGGCGAGGCTATACCGCGCGGCGTGGCGATGGCAGGCGCGAACGAATTCGATCCTTATAAGGACTGAAGCGTCTGGCCCAGACTTTCGTGACAATCCAATGCCGATGAGTTCAACATAGTGACGATTAGGCAAGGTGAGTAAATTTGGAAGTGTGCTGACGCGATGGTTAGACAGGCTCGATCCTGCAGGATGTGGTTAGGCTACGTTTCGTCGCGACTCTTCGTCTTCGTATTGGCGATAGCTGCTGCCGGAACTACCTATCAATGGTTCGAAAATAGCCGCGATCGCCATAAACATCCCGCCCCGGGCCGACTTGTGGATATGGGTGGTTATCGCATGCATCTCTATTGCATCGGACTAGGCTCGCCGACAGTTATCCTTGATTCTGGGCTCTCAGATTCGTATCTCTCTTGGTACAAAGTTCAGCCGGTGGTTGCACAATTCACTCATGCGTGTTCGTACGACCGAGCGGGACTCGGATGGAGTGAGCCGAGCCCGAAGCCTCGAAACAGTGAAATTTTTGCGGAAGAACTGCATGCCCTTTTGCACAATGCTGGAATTCACGGACCATTCCTTCTGGTAGGCCATTCCATGGGCGGATACGATGTGCGAATTTTCGCCAGTCGTTTCCGTGCGGAAGCGGCTGGGATGGTGCTCGTGGACGCCACGCATCCAGACTATGCAAACTTACTCCCCGAACTTAGAGCCGGTTTGGAGACATGGCGTCATCAACTAAAACGGCAGGAATTACTGATGCCTTTCGGTCTTCCGCGTCTTTTGGGGTGGTGTGGTAACGGTCCGCCAGAGATACGAGCCGAACTCCGAGCGATCGAATGTAATGTTCCACGTTTGCGCGAATCTATCGCCGAGACTCTCAGCATTTGGGATGAAAGTGCCGCGCAAGTCCGTGCAAGTGGATCGCTCGGCAATTTGCCTTTGATCGTAATTTCCGAGGACCCGGCGAAAAATACTCCAGCATTTTTATCAGTTTTTGAAGCGGGGCAAGAGCAATTGGCGAGTCTCTCCTCAGACAGTGTTCGGATGACCGCCGTCGGAAGTGGTCATCAGATTCAGCGCGAACGGCCAGACGTCGTGATTCAGGCGATTAAAAATGTATTTGACAAGGCCAAGAATCGCCCTTGAAAAAGAACCGGTTCAACTCCTAATTGACGCGATAACCGGAAACTGACCCACCGAGCCGTGGGACAGATCGCCATCGTGCGATATCAACGGTGCAGCGGAAGAATGCTCCCTTAAATGCCCGCTTCCGGGACTACCGCTCTATTAGTTTCATGGTGGCATGCCTTGCAGCAGCAGCGGATCAATGGAAGGCAGCCGCCATCCTCCGTTTGCGGACGACGCCGTGAATCGCCTGCGATCCGAAATAATCCTAACGACATTGCTGATAGTCGCCTAACTTGCAGGCTTCCTGTCGACGCAACTTTAAGTCGTCGCAGCGTGGGGCATCTGCGGATGCTCCGTCTCTTTCTAAGCCTAGAAACGAAGGGTGCGGTACCCAGAATCCTCGTCGGTGCCCACGTCTGCGCCACCCGCCGGTTACGTACTCCCTTGCCCCTCATCACCTCCACTGTTCTCGTGCGAACGCTTGCATAGTTCCAGGATCAAGAGCATGCCGCAGCCCTCGATCAACATTGATACCAACAAAACAATGACGAGAACCAGTGCCTTCATGGCCATGTCCGGATTGGCCCTATCCCAAGTGAAAATAATGGCCAAAACTACGAGATGTAGTAAGGTGAGAGCGGCCATCGCCTTCCAGAACCATGACCTCCTGAGATTCTCCGGCTCCTCCACCAAACAGGCATATCCGAATAGCCATGATGTGAGCACATACGCCTGGAAAATCATGATAGTGGCAAGAGTTTGATAAAAAAAATTGAGCGCAATGAGTGGCAGCGCGCCACTGAGCATGAGTCCAACGAGGCGATCCCTTTTTACCTCTTTGTCCAAGCCGGCCACTTCGAGCCCAAATAGCTGACCCTTTCCTTGCTGATCATTCAAGTTAAGCATGCTTCGTGGCTCTACTTAGAATAACAGGCGTATGTGTTGCGGGCGACGTTGCCGGCCATCCAGGCGGGCCCAGCTACGGCCAAGAACTTGCTGGCTGTCGACGCCAACGGCGCGAGCTTGGCTCCAGCAATTGCTGCTATATCCGATAATTGCGGGAGATCTAGATTGTCCAACCCGGAAACCACTCTCCCCACATTTGCTTCGTAGTTCCAAGGAACAGTCCCTAGTAGCTTACCACCGGTGTTTGGTGAAAGCGCCTTGGACAAGCTTCTTGCCTTGTTACCGAGCGGATCTGGATTCGGGGCGCCAAAGAGTCGGCGGCCCAGGCCAAGTGGCACTTCATCCGCTATGGCATTTCCAGTGCAATCGGACAATTTGTTGAGTGGCTCCACTCGGGCGCTGAGATCGGAAATAACAGCGAGTCCAAATGGGTCCAGCGAGCCGCTGGAGGTGCCGATGTTCGCTGGCATTGTACCCCAAGAGGTCACGGCGAGGACTGGCTGATTCGGATCCAGCTGCATGGCAAGGTCGGTGTTAGGATTGGCGCTCCAGTCGACGCCGCCCGGTGCCTGAAAGGTCGACGGGTCAAACCACCTTCCGCCAGCGTTCCCGCATTGTGTCATGGAACCCGTGTCGGGGTCGTCTGCAGAGTCGAAACTTCCGTCGTCCCACACGCACTCGAGCCCCAGCGGGTCGACAGCGTTCAGGGGGGTGTTGGCGACATATGAGTATCGGTTCCAGGACTGGGGGTAGGTGGGGTCGGTGGCAGCGAGGCCGGCGGGGTCGGGCTGGGCCCAGCGACCCTGGTCGCTGTACTCGCGAGCGGGAAACTCGAACGTGTCCAAGGTGAAAAAATTGCCCTGGCCCGTGAAGGTCGTGCCGGTTGTCTCAGAGGCGGCGTAGGACTCGCCAAACGGTGCGATTCCCTTTGAATATAAGAATGACCTGCCTGGGGAAGTCGCAAGACGGATACTGCCCAAGTTGTCGGGATGGTCATACTCTGTCAGACCACCACCGCATACGTCGAAGTCGGCCCAGCCCTGGCCCGGCAGCAGCAGGGAGGCGCGGCGTGCCAATTGACCCTTAAATGCCACGCGAAGGTTTCCGTCTGGCGAGTAAAACGTGGCGGTCTGGAAACCGGAATCAATCGCCCGATCGAGTGCGTCAATGGTCACCGAGGTGCTGTTCACACTGGCTTCGCTGCTTTCGGCGTCCCAGGTGTGAATGGTGGAATTGTCGTTCAAGAGGTTGCCGTCGGCATCGTAGCTGGGCGTGAAACCGGCGATGTTCGTCATTTGGTTGGTCGACGACGAGTACGTCGGCTGGAAGGAGCTGCCCGTGCCACCAGTGGGGACGGTCTTGGTGAGGTTGCCGAAAGCGTCGTAGCCAAAGTTTTGCTGCCAAGTTGAAGCGCCGCAGTTGACGCTGGCGATGCGAATCAGATCGTCGTGAACATATGAGCAGCTTTGGTTGTCGGCGCCATTAAAGGGATCGGTCACAACCAGCGCCCCCAAAGTGGCGTTCGCGTTCCAGGTCAAAGCGCCCGAGTAAGACTGGCCGTTGATGTTGAACTGATACTTGGTGATACGGTAGGTGTTGGAATCGTAAGTAAAGGCATCGCCGTCGCCGGAGCCCAAAGTCACAGCCGTCGGCAAGCTCGCGGAATTGTAAGTGGTTGCCGACAGCGGGTTCTGGCCCGCGGATGCTGAGATCGCGTTCACGCGGCCCTCCCCATCCACAGCGTAGGTGAAGGTAGGAAGATAGGGAAGATCGCTGATTTGTTTCGTGACGCCGTTTTCCCAATAGAGAAGATTCTCGTGATAATAACCCGCAGAATTCGGTGAGGACTGATATTCATCCGAAATTTGTCCGCGAGCCGTGTAGCTGAAACCAACGTCCGTAACCTTCGTACCCGTTTGAGAGGATGCGGTGTAGGCTTCGGCGAGCCGGGCCTTCGCGTAGGTCATCGCGACGCCGTCGACGGTTGCAGAATCATAAACGAAATACTTATTCGGCATTCCCGAAGCGTTCGGGCCCGTATAGGTCTTACTTAGACCACGGTGCAAGGCATCGTAACTGATGCAGGTTGCGTTTCCGGCATTATCCACGCGCCGAACGAGGTCCCCGGGGAAGGAGTTTGGTGAAGTGCAGCTTGAGGCTGAGTCGTACGTATAGGTTGTTGTCCCGCTTTCCGGATTCGATTCCGAGGTGAGGCGACCCAAGAGGTCATAAGCGTAGGAGCGAGTCTGCTGGCTGCCGGAAGCGGCCTGGGCATTCTGGGTAACACCAAACGATGCGCCGGAGGCGGCCGTGTTGTAGGTGTACTTTGTCCAGTAGCCAGTTTGCGAAGCGTGTTGCGCGCACGTACCAGCGGGCGCTTGCGTGGTGCCCGCCGTAATTTCGCAAACAGACGTCACTCTGCCGAGTGAATCGTATTCCAACTGCCGGCGCTTTGTGTTTTCGCCCGAAGGTGCTGGCCCAATCGTGACTAGAACATCGTTCTGATTGTAAGAGTATGTTGTTGTGCCACCACCGCCATCAGTGACGGTCAGGGCGCGAGCAAGAGCATCGTAGGTAGTTGTCGTTGCGGGGGAGGAGGGACAGAATGCGCTGGTACCTACGACGCATGGCATCGAAACAACTGCTAGTTCGCCGCTCGTGTTGTAGGAGTCGGAGACCGTATCGAAGTTGGTAGAGCCTGGAGCCTGCCTAGTCTGGCTATCCACGACGCGGCCGAGCCCGTCAACAGTCGTGAGCACATCAACGGTGGAGCTCCCTGAGTTGACCGATAACGCCGACTCGACGGAAGTTGCGTTGTACGTGAATACGGTCTCTGCCGTCGTGGGGTCCGTGATGGACACAACGCGCCATAGAGGGTCAGTATAGGAATAGTTGGTTGTTTTTCCGTTTGCGTCGGTCGAGGACAGAATCACTCCCCCGCTGCAATTCCAGGTCTGGGAAGTCATCAGACTATCTACCGGGTAGTCTGTGGATGTGAGCAGGAGATTGTTGCAACCACCGGTCCCAGTGTAAGAGTAATTTGTCACCGCTCCATTTGCATCGGTGGAAGAAGCCATTGTCCCGTTGCCATTGTAGCTGGCGTAATATGTGAGCGAGCTTGAACCGCTGACCGACTTTTGGGTCTGTGTTGCGTGGCCCGCGCCATTATACGTATATTGCACCGAGCTCAAAGTTTCGGAAGGGCCGAGCGTTGTGATGGTGCACGGCAGATCGTAAATGTAAGGGGACAGAGTGCCACAAGTACTTCCGGTATTGTAAGTCGTCTGGACCTCCGACAGCGGGGTACCAGAGGGCGGATAACTAGCGCCGTATCCGTATTTCTTGAGATCTGTAACGTTCCCGTAATTGTCGTATTTTGTTTCGACTAACGAAGGACTTCCGCCGTTCAACGAGGTATATACATCGGTTTGCGTTATGGGTAATTGCGGAACGGAACTCGCGGAGACGCAGGCTGTTTGGCTGCTATTAGCTCCATTATAGCAGGTTACGTTGGCAAGCAGCGGAGTACCACTGGCTGAACCTTGATACACTTGGATTTCGGTCTGAAACTCACCGGAGAATGTGTATACCGTTTGATTTTCCGCCGGGTCTGTCTTGGTGACACTGAAGGTATTTCCCGACGGTGCCCCGATCGAATAGGTGTAGGTTGAGACGTTTCCATTAGCATCGTTAACCGTAGCCGTGACCACGGGAACCCTGTGAGTGGTGCAGTTAATACCATTGTTTCCGCCCGAATAGGCGTAGGAAAAGGAGCCGCCAGTAGGCAGAGTGATCTTTGCAATTCGTCCCGTGTAGTAACCACTCATACCAGGAGTAGGCTCGTACGAAAGACTGTACTGGGCGCCAGTCGGCAGTGTAATGCTCGTCGGCATGTTCAGCGTCTCCGGTGACCCGTCGAATGGCCCCTCGCAGCCAAAGTTAGTTGCAATCTTCAATAAAGTAACGCCGACGGTATATTCTTGTTGATTTCCACTTTGATCTGAATATGAGAATGTGGTGGTATTAATAATATCGCCAGACGCGGGCAAGCCGCCGAGGACAGGAGTGCCTAGTGAATCCGTAACGGCCCCGGCACTATTCGTGATTGTTGCTCCGTCAGGGTCGGTTACTTGTAGTTGCATAAGGCAACCCGACGCTATGGTGCATGCCCCCGTGACATGATAGCCGTTCGGGTAATAAACCGTTGGGTTACCGTTGGTCACAACCAGGATATATCCAGAACCGTCGTTGGCGGTGAATGGCCCAATCGTACCCTGGGAATTAAGACAAGTTGAACCCGCCGGGCCGTTGCCAATTTGCCAGGCTGGACCACCACTAAAGGCGTGGCCGCCTCCGGTCGAGTCTATGACAGTGGGCGTTCTGACCTGTTCGGTTGAATACGATTTTCCATCATAGTTACAATTTTGCATGTTGTATACGCTCACGGAAAAATAGCTTTGCGTTGGATCGTGGTATGCGAATGCTCCCCACAACAGACCGGTCCATTGATCATTGGGATTTACGCCCATCCCGCTGGTACCGACAATCTTGCTCCAAAACGGAATTTTTCCCGTCTTGCTGCGTAGCGGAATTTCAATATTGACATTTCCCGTAGCGAGATCGACGCCGTTTTCGTTGGTGGAGAACATCTGGATGCCCGGCAGACCTTGGCATGTTCCCATCTGAGCCGAAAAGAGCAGCAACAAAGGAAGGGCTAGAAAACGAACGCGCATAAACGGCCTCCGGTTTAATGCTAGGCGGGCAAGTGCTGCCCGCATGGTACCCTCCAGCAGTTTTGGTCCACGCCACGGCTTGGTGGTAACCCGGTCGCCGTGAGAGTTTCTGTTCATTTGCTTGACTAGGTTCATCGTTGGCACGGCGTCTCCTTAAATTAATTTGCGGGACAACCAGGGGCCGTTACCGTGAATGGGAAACTGTTACTCGCGGAGCCCGTCGAGGTGGTGATCTGAATGTTCGCGAAACTCGGCAGCAACGACAGGGGCACGCTCGTGACGATCGTGGTCGCATTCCAGCTCTGCACCGTTGCCGACGCGGATCCGAATGTGACCGTGCCCTGAGCTGAACCGAAATTGACACCGCTGATGGTGACCGTCGTGCCGTCCGACGCGCCTGTCGGCGAGACGGAAGTAATCGTTGGTCCAGAAGTGGTAATCGTAAAACTGGTGGAAGAGGTTCCGGTACCCGATGGCGTGGTCACGGAAATCGTGCCAGTCGTAGCACCAGAGGGAACCGTAGTAGTGATCTGCGTCGAGCTGTTGACGGTGAACGAGGTCGCTGCGGTCCCGTTAAACTTGACAGAGGCCGCGCCAGTCAAATTCGTTCCGGTAATCGTCACGCTGGTGCCGACGGCTCCACTTGTCGGACTGAAACTCGTGACGGTTGGTGTTGCGCCTCCCGAGCTTGACCCCTTCAGCGCGACCATGACCATCGCCCAATAGGTTGTGCTGCTTGCCATGGTCATGCTGCCACTGTAAGAGCCAGTTGAAGCGACGGTTTCGTCTTCGAATCCACCGTTTTCGGCTACACCGGGTGTGGCGTTTTGTCGCAGGTGGTAGCCCGAACCGGCTGTCGCATTGCCGCCCGCAGATGAGCCACCAACCGCTACGAGCAAGTCCGAAGAATTTGTTGTGGTTGCCGAGGATGTCTGCAGTAGAGTCGTTGCTGTACCGCCTGTCAGTGATCCGCTGGCGCTCTGATCAACGGTGCAAGACGCACCGGAGTATTCGGCGATGTAGAGGTTGGAATCCCCACCGCCGCTGTTGGATTGGTTTGCGGTGACGGTAAAACTGCTGCCGGAAGAAATGCCCGACGCACAGTAGAGGGCGACCGGTGTTCCATTGGTAGTCGGCCCACCGTACATCGCTGTTGGGCCGATTTGAGAATAGGGGTTTCCAAAATTGTCTGTCACCGATGTTATTTGGCAGACGTTCGGCCCGTAGCAAACCACACCGGCCACGATCGTATCGCCCGCTGTCGGACTTGCCGAAAATGTCGCAGTATTGTTCCCGCTCGAACCTACAGCGTTTGTCTGTGATTGGACGTAAGCAATCGAACCGCCCGAGCCCGTCACGGTGAACGAACTAGAAGAAGTACCGGTGCCAGATGGCGTACTCACGGAGATTGTCCCTGTGGTAGCGCCAGAAGGAACGGTGGCTGTGATCTGTGTCGAGCTATTGACTGTGAAAGAAGTCCCCGTCCCATTAAATTTGAGCGCTGTGGCGCCCGTGAAATTTGTGCCGGTAATATTGACACTCGTCCCAACAGCCCCACTCGTAGGAGAGAAGGACGTGATCGTTGGAGATCCAGAACCGCTTGATCCTTTCAACGCGACCATGACCATGGCCCAATACGTTGTGCTGCTCGCCATGTTCATGCTGGCGCTATAAGAACCAGTTGAAGCGACGGTTTCATCTTCAAACCCACCGTTCTCGGCTACACCGGGTGTGGCATTTTGTCGCAAGTGGTAGCCCGAACCGGCTGTCGCATTGCCACCCGCAGATGAGCCTCCAACCGCCACGAGCAAGTCCGAAGGATTTGTTGTTGTTGCCGAGGATGTCTGCAGCAGGGTCGTTGCCGTACCGCCTGTCAGTGATCCGCTGGCGCTCTGATCGACCGTACAAGACGCACCAGAGTATTCGGCGATGTAGAGGTTGGAATCCCCGCCGCCGCTGTTGGATTGGTTTGCGGTGACAGTAAAACTGCTACCGGAGGAAATGCCGGATGCACAATAAAGCATTACATTGGTTACGTTTTGGGTAGGACCGCCATAGGAGGCAGTTGGACCAATCTTGGTGTAGGTGTTGCTAAAGTTGTCTGTAACTGAGCTTACCGTGCAATTCGATGGGCCGTAGCACACTACGCCTGCGACGACAGTGTCCCCAGCACTCGGTTGTGCGGAGAACGTAGCGGTGTTATTTCCGCTTGATCCAACCGCGTTTGTTTGCGACTGGACATATGTTTGTGCGTTGGCCCTAACTAAGAAGAAGAAGCATAGAAAAACAGCAATTGCGACTGGCTTCCATCCGATCCGACACATGAAGTGCCTCCAGGGGCTCGTGAAGCCAGTAACCAACAGAGTAAATACTGAGCTGGTGCAGGATCTTTTAAGATAACTACAGATGCGATAGCAATAGTACGGACGGACAGCTGTTCGCTTCAGTTCACGACCGCAACGTTGTGTAGATGACCCTTCGAGCCCAGTGCTGGTTGGTTCCTAATCCCTAATCCACGCTGAGTGGCAAGTTGAATCATCAACTCAACGGGGTTCGAGCGGCTGCAAAAACAATCGCGCTGTTCTGCGGGGCGCAAAGTTGTCGGCGTGGAGAAGCGCATCTTGTCCGCTTCAGGCTTCAGGTAGGGCGGCGATTGTGAAGGCAGCGAAGGAAGGCTCTGCAAGAGTTAGGAGACGGACGAAAGCAGGCTGTGCGGGTAGGACGCACAAACGGAGCGCCGGATTGCGGCTAATATTGTTTGGGGCTTGAACGCCTCATGTCGTGTATCCGGCGACGCCAGCTTTCGGGCAAAATGCCTGATCTACCCAACACACTGCCGCCAGATCAAATCGTGTAGCAGATACCGAAAACAAGTTCTTCGACAACGAGATCGGCGCGTCTAGATGCTTCGTCAACGCTTTAAGTTCTCGCGCTCCAATAACAAAGGCTTCCAAGATCGTTGTCGCAAACAGAACCGCGGGGTTGTCCACCCCTTCGGCCAACGTGGACAATCGTCTCAAAACGGTCGCAGTGCGATGAACAACCGTTGCCGACTGCAAGTTGCCCGGGACAACGGTTTTCAAGACCGTTGAATTATATACTATTGGAATATGTTAGCTATAGAGGTAAACGCGCTTAGGGGAAATAGCTGTAAGTCTCGACTTAGAAAGTACTTAAGGCATGGCGGAGAGGGGGGGATTCGAACCCCCGGTAGGAGTTTTGGCCCCTACAACGGTTTAGCAAACC
>Ga0182018_10004956_pt1 | contig 10930 bp, 14 predicted proteins | sample 812P2MmetaG_FD_120490 | JGI IMG/M metagenome (GOLD analysis project Ga0182018, IMG submission 120490) | Permafrost microbial communities from Stordalen Mire, Sweden - 812P2M metaG | ecosystem: Environmental > Terrestrial > Soil > Wetlands > Permafrost | place: Sweden: Stordalen | collected... | reverse complement strand
GATGCCGTGGACTTCGTAGTCTTTTTCCAGCAGCAGTTCAGAGAGGTAGCTGCCATCCTGGCCAGAGATCCCGGTAATGAGCGCGCGTTTTCGATTGGCCACGACTGGTCTCGTTGATGGTTACGTTATATCGTTCGAAATAAAGACAGAACTCAAAAAAACGATTTCCGCGAGATGGAAACTCATGGTCTTACAGTCTGTTATAGCCTGCTCCGGAAGCCCCGCCCATGGCTTTGGCGATGCGTTTCGCAACGGGGACGCGAGAATCCGCGAGAGCTCTGCGGCGGCGCTTGCGGCAGAATGGTGTTCAGTGTAGCACAAGCGAAAAAGGGCTTGCTGCGCGCCGCGAAAGCTGTAACCTGGTTCACTGTTGTTCGTGCATCCCCCGATGAACTCGTCCTGAAGTGGCTGGCAAGATCATCGGCCCGGTCAAACCGTAATTTCCTCCCGAATCTGATCCGACTTATCTATACCAACTTATATTGAGCCGCGTTCAGTTTTGTGGGCTCGGCTTCTTGTCATCAGCATTCTGATCCTTGTGCCCGAAATCCACGCCGAAATGAGGTTCTGATTTCGTACCCGTGATCTTGATCGGAATTTCCGTTCCCGCTCCATTCTTGCTGAAGAACGGATCCACCGGCTTCAGCAGAATCGACTTCCATCCGGTCACCATCTGCGAGAGCTTGGCGTCCATGCGCGCTTTACCATGGAAATCAAACTGGTTGCCATCGAGACTGTAGGTTCCCGTCAGATTTACCTGGGTGCCGGGGATGCGATATTCCAGTTGCGAAAACGATAGCAGTCCTTCGCCGAGAGCGAAGGTGCCGGTCATGTCAGAATGCACATTCTCGGGAGTGCTGTCGCCAGCCAGTTTCGGCTTACCTTGGCTTCTCATACTGAGCGCGTCGATCTTGTCCTGAATTTTTTCGTTGGTGAAATGCGCCGCTGACACCTCGAAGTTCCCAGCAAGCTTCAGGCGATTCGCCACGTCAGGCTCGCCGGGTGGAAGATCGAATTTTGTTCTCAGCCGAACCGTGCCCGTCATGACAGGCGGTTCCGTGCGCACGGCCAATTTGAGTAGGTCTTCGATCCGCCCTTTTTCAATCGTGACATCCAGTTCAACCTCGTGGCCTTGGGGATTCTGTGAACGCACCACCGAGCCATTGGCGGTCAGCCACGTACTCAGAATTCTTGCTTTGACCGGCTGTAAGTATGTGTCTCCGCTGGTTCCGTCCACGATCGCGTAAAAATCGGTATGCAGTGGCACCTCGCGCCCGCTGGTTTCAATGTGGAAGTCCGGCGTGTCGGTCGCGCCATCCACGGCGATCTTGTCGAGAACGCCGGTGTATTTGCCGGTGGAGGAAAGCATTCCGCCAATTCCCTTGATGGTGCTCAGATCCGCGTGATCAAACGAATACGTCCCACTGACTGGAGTGTCACGCGGACTCTCGGGCTGCCAGGGTCCGAACAGGCCACTGGAAAGGATGTGCCCCACAGGTTTGGGATTGGTTAGATTTGCGTCGAAGTGCATCGGAGAACCGGGCGCGATCGTCGTCATCTTCAAGCTCTCGATGTCGAATTCGAGCGGCAACTTTCCTGGTTTCAGCGTATTGATAATGAGCTGCGCCTTATCGCAGACCAGTCGATCGACGACAATTTTGATCTTGCCACCTTTGGGTTCCATTCGCTGCATTTCGCTGCGGTGTTCGCGAGGCGGCAGGTTTAACTCCAATCCTTTTACGTACACCGTATCGATGTGCATGGGAGAGCGAAGGAATGCCAGAAGGCCGAGACGAAACTCGAATTCCGCCACGTTGATAATGGGTTGGAATCCCGGCTCGTGATTATTGGGATCGGTGTCTCCGAATATTCTTAGCCCTGTGCCAGAAACCTGAAGGCCTTTGACTAACGAGACATGGAAGGCGTCGAGTTCGACTTTGCTTTTGAATTTCGTAGATAAAGTGTCAATCACTGCCGCGCGCAAAGTGGGCTCGGCACGCGAAATCGCAATGCCCGCCGCGGCAAACACAACCATCAATACGAGGCCGATCCCAATGACCCAGCGGCCGATCCCTCGCCGGCCACTTCTTAGACTCTTTGTGGAAACCTTTCTTTGAGGGCTTTCTCCGCTTGAAGACAATCTATCTTCTTTCCACCAGGGTCTTCATGGCGAGGCTTTCGGGAGTATTGAGTTCCAACAAGCCTTCAGCCACTCCCTTGCGTTCGTCTTCTGTCCGGTTCTGGCTCACCTTCCACTTGCCTTCAAGCCGACGGATCGGAATTTCAAGGCCAATAATCCCGTGGCACATTGTTTGGATAAAATCCGCCGGCGCGTCGCTGACCTTCCACGGAGTTGGCGATCCCTCTTCGTGAATGTCCGTCAGCTTGGTCACGAACTTCAGAAGCCACTCTTCATCGTCGATCGCTTTCAATGGCCCGTATGCGTGCACGACCGCGTAATTCCAGGTCGGCACTTCTTTGCCGTGCTCCTTGGTCCCGGGATACCAATTCGGAGTGATGTAGTGGTGATGACCGGCGAAAATTGCCAGTGCATCCACCGTGGGAACAAAATCGCGCCACTGCGCATTGGCGCGCGAGATGTGACCTTGTAGAAGGCCAAATTCCGAGCCGTCGTCTTCGAGAACCATGGGTATATGCGAGGCGAACAGTCCGGAGGAACCAAGGGTCACCAGCGTCCCCAGCGGGTGCGCAACGATCAGCTCCCGCATCACAGGAACACGATTCTCTTCGTTGGCCCTGGGAATATACATTTGGAACCTCGGTTCTATCCTAAATCAAGACGTGAATAGGCGATCCGCTCTTCCCGGCCGATCGCTCCCGCCTCCGGGCCGCCGAGTTTCCAGCTCGAACTACCTTCGCTTGATGAACTTCAATGAGGCCGAGTTCATGCAGTAACGCAGGCCGGTCGGCTTCGGGCCGTCATCAAACACATGCCCCAGGTGCGCGTCGCACTCGGTGCACGAAACTTCATCCCGGCTCATCCCCAGGCTCGTGTCGAGCGACTTCCGCACATTCTCCTGCGCAATCGGAGCCCAGAAACTCGGCCAGCCCGTCCCCGAATCAAATTTGGTGTCAGAACTGAATAAAGCGTTGCCACAGCAAATACAGCGATAGAGTCCCTTCTCGTGTGACTCAGCGTATTCCCCGGTGAACGCTCGTTCGGTTCCCTGCTCCCGTGTGATCTCAAACTGCAACGCGGTCAATTGCTGCTTCCACTCAGCTTCAGTCTTGCGGACTTTTTTCACTCGAGCCGACCCAATTTTTTGTCCGGAGTCGCTGAATTGGATAATCGTTAACGTGTCTTTGTCATCCGGCGAGCCAGCGTTCACAATACTCAGGCTCGGACCCTTGAGCCACGCGACGAGACCTGCTCCCGCGATCGCGGAGCTGGCGAGAAAACTTCTTCGATTCATGATTTTATGATGCATGTTGTTCTCCTGTCGCCGGATGATCTGATAAAAACCATGCTATCGTTCCCGGGCTGCCAGTTGGATTCGCCGAAAGCCAGAAAGTTGCGGGCTCTGCGCCTAGAAATAGTTTAGGAGTATCCGAATGACCCGACCACGCTATCTGATAATTTGCATAACCTGCTGTTGCCTGCTGTTGGTGCCCATCGTTTCCGCGCAAACACTCCAGATCATCAATGCAGAAGGTCATGCCACTACGCTCACAGCAGCGCAGATCGCGAGCGCAGCCCATGTCGGTGTCGACGTGCGTGATCACGACTCGCCCGCCCGGTTTGAGGGAGTGCCGGTATCGACGTTGCTATCGCTCGCCGGAATTCAACTCGGCGACTCCCTACGCGGACCACGCCTGGCCGAAGTACTTCTGGTCGAGGCATCGGACGGATACAAAGTGGCTTTTGCGCTCGCCGAGTTGGACCCTGCATTCGCCGTGCGCGAGATCGTGGTCGCAGATAAACGCGACGGCAAACCGCTGGATTTGAGAGAAGGTCCTTTGAGAATCGTCGCGCCCGGTGATAAGCGCCCGGCGCGATGGGGCCGCCAGGTAACAACTTTGAGAGTGATCGCGCTCAAATGATCGCACTCGCTTCTCAACCGTCTTGTCCCAATCGGAAGCTTCACTACAAAGCTGAAGAGCGCACTCCTTCCTGGTGCACGTAGCGAATCACCTCGACCTCAGACATGGCAATCAGCCCTTCGTCCACCATTTCATCCAGAGCTGGGAGCAATTTCTTAAGGTTCTCCTCGGTGTCGATCACGGACACCATAATCGGTCGGTCGGAGGACCGCAGCAGATGCGCCTTGTGAATCCGCGAGCTTGCTCCGTAACCCTCGATGCCGCGAAACACCGAGGCGCCCGCGATATCGAGTTCTCTGCACTTGTTCACAATCGCCTCGTACAATGGCTTGTTGTTCCATTTGTCATCTTCGCCAAAATGAATGCGTAACAATTTGGCTTTGCCTTCGAGCTTCATCGCCGCGCCTCCTGCCGTCTCTCTGCCTTCTCATAGTTATGCGCATACTTAATGATGTCCACGTTGGACAGCACGACTAAACCCTGCTGCACCATTTGATCGAGAATGGGCATGAACGCCTTCAGCTTATCCTCGGTGTCAACCACTGAAAGCAGAATGGGACGATCATGAGAAAGATTCAGTGCAGCGTCTTTGTGAATTCTCCGATTGGCGCCATAGCCGAGAATTCCCCGATAAACTGTTACCCCGGCTATATCGTTCGATCGTAGGCCATTGACGATGGCTTCATACAGGGGCTTGCCATTCCACTTGTCGTTTTCGCCGATGTAGATTCGCATCATCTTGGCTTTGCTTTCGCGTTTTAATGCAGGCCTCTCCCGCTCAGCCTGTTTTTGTTTCTTTTCGGCAGGTTTGACGATGGTGGTGTCGTGCATCTCGATCAGACCGGTCCCTGCCATGGCTTGCAATTTTGGTAATAGTTCGTCCACTTTTTCCGCCGTTTCGATGAACTCGATCTTCACCGGCAGACGAACGGCCAGGTCTACGAGATTCGTGGTATGAAGATGGTGATCTGCTCCAAATCCGGCTATACCGCGCGTCACCGTCGCACCAGACACGCCGTGAAAAAAAAGAAAGTCCAGAATCGCCGCATAGGCGGAGCTTCCGTGGTACTGCTGGTCCTCAGCCACGTAAATGCCGACCTTCTTACCGGGTCCCGCTGTGAGCATTTTGTCCTCCTGAAACTAAGGCTTTTCTTACCTACCAGAAATTACGCCACAACGGCATTTCACGAGATTGCCCTCCCTGCTATCATGCCTCCCCAAACCGCCACGAAACCGATAACCACACTTGTTGCCACGTAGAGAAGCCCTAGTCCGATCTGGCCGTCCTGAATTGAACGAAGCGTTTCATACTCAAAGCTGGAGAAGGTCGTGTAGCCTCCTATGAAGCCAATCGGGATGAGGTATCGCCAGTTGGGACTCCACTGAGTCTTTACGGTCAAAAAAGCGAAGACCAAGCCAATCAGAAACGAGCCCGTAATATTGATGACGAAGGTTCCGTAGGGAAAACGGGTTCCCATTTTGCTGCCGATGTAAGTGCCAAGCCAAAAGCGCAGAATCGACCCCAGACAGCCTCCAATGCCAACCAATAGATATTTCAGCAAGTCTTGTCATCCTTTTCTGGGTTAACGATCTCTGGGTTAACGACTTCTTCTGCCGAAGACGGTGTCGTACCATGAATTTCCTTGGAAAGGTAGCGATCAAATTCCGCTGTTAATCCCAACAGTTCCGCAGCAATTCGATTCAGGTCCGCCCTAGCCGTGCTAGAAATTTCCCCATAGCCGCGCATGTGTCTCGGCTGCAATTCCTCCACCGCAATCGTAATAAATGTCAGTGCGGTGTGCAGACATCGGCTAACCGGGATGGAAGGCTCCGGGCGCTCAATTGCCCGACCATCCAGAATGCGGGCCAATTGGAGTCGAATGCGGGCAATGTAAGCTTCGACCATCCGCCGTTGCGCCGGGGTCACGTCCATCAGATACTCGGGAAAAGCCTCTTTGGACTCGGCAACAGAGAGCGCACCTTCCATATCAGCCAGCAACTTGTCGATATGCCGGCAAGTGACCGACAGGCGCCGAACGTGGTTCGAATTAAGAGACTCCTCTGCCATTAAACTCCAGCCGGCGTTGAGCGGCTTCGAAGTGCCGGCGACCAATTCATCCGAAAGTCGATATAGAGGGGGCTGATTTTGATGTGTTCTTCCGAGCGATATTTTGGATGTTTCGCCGTCTCTACCAGGGCCACGATTGTTCCAGGGTTCCCCTCGCTGAACTGCAAAATCTTGTCGAGGAACTCATTCATGTTCGATGCCGTGAGATTTGTGCACCTGACCACCTCGCGAGCGAACTGCTCTGCCATCGACTTCTCAAAGTTTCGGATTTCGCATTTCTCGGAACGATCTGAATATAGAGGCTGAAGAAAGCCGGTTTCCTCCATGTGACTTGAGCGGGCCACCGCATTTACGGGCGTTGATCCCCAGCTCATTATTTCGCGAACAGCTGCCGCGAAGGACTGTGAGGGATGCGCTAAGTGGTCCAGCACAATCGTGTATTGCCCGTCACTTAAGGCATCCATGACAATTCCTTTTAGGGACACCGCCGATTTCGACTTGATGGCCTCCTCGTTCCGAAAGACGATCCGCGCGCGTGGGTTACCCAGGCGCAGCAAGCTATTTGCCAGACTGCAAAACACGGCGTGTTTGGTGCCGGAGTCTTCACAGTAAAGCACTGACGGCAATTCTGGCAGCAAGCTGCGCAGCAGCAGCGTCTTGCCAACACCAGTGGGGCCATGAATTAGGAAGGGACGTCTCTTCGCGAACCGCTGTCTGAGGGCCCGTCTTTCGTCTTCACGGTCAAAGATAAATTCCGGCATCATGTGATCTCGCGTCAAACGTGTCCGTTAACTCGCGGCTACAGATTCCCTCCCCAGGCTAGTGAACTACCATCACCGGACAGTGCGCATATCTCAAAGCTCGCTCAGAAACCGAACCTAACATCATCCTTGAGATCATGGAGCGCCCGCGCCGGCCCAAGATGATGAGGTCAACGCCGTCCGCCTCCGCGCGATGGATGATTTGTTCAGCCGGATGTCCAACTACCATGTCGGTCTTGACGTTGACATCGCGCCCACGGGCCTTTTCCATAATCTTCTTAAACCCCTCCTCAAAGTGCTCCCTCGCATCGTCCAGCACCGCTTCCAATTCGACCGAAATTGCCGGTTCCGGTGGCCGCGCGACGGCAAAGATCAGCACGCTTGCATCGAGACACTCTGCCAATGAGAAGGCGATGTCTACCGCTTTTTCTGACTGCGGAGACCCGTCGTAGCCCACCAGCAGTTTCCGAAAATACGCGTTCTGCCGTTTTCCCGTCATGTTCCCTCCTAGTTTGCGTTTTCGCTTACCGGTTGAGGCAACGCCGACTTTTCCTTCGCCTTAGAGGCCAGCAGGTGCCTGGGCATGAACCACGCGTTGGCGATCATGGTGGGTATCACGGCACTCCCAATCACGGTGGCGACCAGATATGAATACTGCGCCTGGGTGATGACGCCATGATTCAGCCCGAACAGCGCGGAAATAGTTCCAAACGTCAGACCGGTAGACATCATCAACGTGAAGTACAATCCTTCTTCCTTCTTATAGTCAAATGCTTTCACTGTGGGGTACAGAGGAATCACTTTCGACAGCATCTTGGCGAAGAACAATGCAGTAAATACGAGCGGTGCCGCGACCAAAGCAGGCACGGAGACAAATGATCCCGCCCGAATGAAGTAAAACGGCGTCAGTAATCCGAACGTGAGAGTGCGCAGACGCCTTATGAGACTGTGGTCCTTTCCCACCGTTCCAGCCAGCACCATGCCGATGATGTAGGCCGGTAACACCGCTTCGCTACCGGACCAAACCGCCAATCCTCCCATGGCGAACAGCAGGAAGAGTATGTACTTCGCCTCCAACTCGGAAACACGCCCCCCATACTTCCTGAAGAATCGGGGAGTGAGAAAGGGGAGAATAGCGAAGACCACTACACTCACTCCAATGAAGACCAAGGTCTTTACCGTGAAAGGCGAGAAGATCAGCCCCAGAGCAATCACCGTTCCCAGATCGTTAACGAAGCACGCGGCCAGCACCGCCTTCCCGAAATCTGTGACGTTGAACCCCAGTTCCAGCATCACGGCGTAGACCACTGCCACGGACGTCGTCGAAAGTGCGACGCCCGCCAGCCAGCTCGATCGTCCCGACCAGTGCAAGACGTAGTGGGCAACTGCCGTGCACCCAAAAAACGGTCCGAAGAAACCCACCAATCCAATGACCGTCGCTTCTTTCCATTTCATCCGGAAGATCTGCGGATCGAGTTCCGCCCCGGCCAGAAACGTAAGAACGATAGCACCCGTGCCGGCCAGGAAACTGATCCAACTCGTCTTCCCGCCAAGGTCAGCGTGAATGAAAAGTGCACCGATGACCAACTGGGCCACAGTGCCGACAACAATTTCACTCAGGGCTGTCGAGATCCGGAACCAGATGGCAACCAGCGTCGCAATCAAGGCCAAGCCGACCCACACGGCCGCCATCACCCAAACGTTTTCCATAGAGCGCCACCTCGACTAGTTTCTGCGGATCGTTGCCGGCACCATGACTCCGTGACAAGGCAATCCGCTTGTCAGGAGTCATCAGCTGTTCCGGCTTAAGAATTGGGACAGCGGTTGGCGGTGAACTCCTTCACCGTGGTTAATGTTACAAGTACAGCAAAAATGCTCATCGAAGTCAACGTTACCCGCGCAAGCCTTTGCTGGTACAACTGGCGGAGCCGGCATATGAGCAGTTGATCGATCGCTGGAAGCTGCCGAAATTGAGCAACGCTTCTCAGCGTGGAGCTGCAGCAACATCTCTACAATCCAAGATCTTCGAACTTCACATTGAGGATTGGAGCCTTCTCGGCGAAGCTGCGGTTGGACTGTAAACAGAGTCTCGGGCGCTTTCGTTTTTGGGGATAGAAGAACTAGAGCCAAGCCTGCGTAAATGAAATTTCAGTGGGATTGAATCGTCCGCTAGTGGCCGTCCGGCCCTCTCAACTTCTCCAAGTCGTGACGGGCTTGGTCTGGATGCTTCTCTACAACCTAGGGCTGCGATCCACTTTGAAACCGCAATGCGGCGAGGTCAGCTTCATAGTCAAATCGGGCATTGGCCTCAGCGATCTGCGCCTGTGTCTGTTGCAACTGTGCCTGGCTTAACTCAACAATCGAGCTGAGTCCCAGGCGATACCTTGTATCGGCCAGGTCCAATGCGGTGTTGGCCTCTTGCAAGAGCTCCGCGGTCACACTCATTTTCTGTTGTGCAGTGTTCGCTCTCAGCCAGGCGGTGCGGACATCCCGTACGATGCGATTGATGAGGGCACGGCTCTGCTCGTCGGACGCCTTGGCACGCAGGTCGGCTTCCGCGGCCTGGGCATGGAATTTGAAACCTTCGAAGATCGGTATGCCTATGTTCACGCCTGCCGCTCCATACCAATCAGGGGTGAAGTACGTGTTGGATCCGACGGGGGTGATGCCGACTGTGCCTAACCCGGAGATCGTAGGGAGCAGTTGTTCGTGTTGCGCCCGGCTGAAGCGCACATCCGCCTCATGATTGAGTTTGAGAGCAAGAAGATCGGGGCGCAGTTGCAAGGCGAGAGCAATGACAGCATCCGCTGAAGGAGCGACCGGCAGCGGGGGCGACGGGTCGTCGACGAGTTGGTACTGTTGATCGCTCGCGGTTCCAAGCACCTCGTTGAAATTCGCCATTGCGGCATCGAACTGATTTTGCGAATCGAGAGCGAGCAACTTGGCCTGCGACAGATTGACTTGAGCGAAACTCTGGTCGAGCGTGGACTTGAGCTTGCTCGCAGTTAGTGCATTGACCTGATCGCCGACCGCTTGGCGGGCCTTGACGGTGCTTTTCGCAACCTGCAGCGTGGCCTGCGCTTCCAGAGCATTGTAGAAGGCAATGTCCGCCGCCAGGACGATGTCCTCCCGCGTTGCCTGCGACTGTTGCTGGGAGGCTTTTGCCTCATACGATGAGGAAGCGACCAAATTGCGGGTGCGGCCAAAATCCGTGATCAACTGATTGAGGTCAACCCCTGCGCCCACGTGATAGAGAAGCCGTGAGGATTCGAGCGACCCAGCCGAGATGCGGCTTGCTTCCTCAGCGTCAACCGCAGTCACATTGCCGTTCAGCTTCGGAAGCAACGCCGAGCGAGTCTCGCGGACGACCTGCTTTTGTGCCAGGGCGAGCAGCGCCGCGACACTGATTCGTGGGTTGTTTTTCAGCGCCAACTGCTCGGCCTGTTGACGCGTAAGCATTTCTCCAGTTGAGTCTGGCGGGAGGGGGCTCGGAGAATTCGTTGTCGCGGAATTTAACGGCGGAGTTGGCTGCTGTGCCTGAGCCTGGAGCTGCGGCGCATCTGGAAGCTGCGCGATCTGCTGCGAAACGATCTCCTGTGCGCGCACGCCCAGGGGACACAGAAGGAGCCAGAGCGGCAAGAACAGATTTCGGCTATGCATGGGTCACCTCACCGGACCGGGGCTCAATTTTGTCATCGCCACTTCGTTTGCGATGAATCAGCAGGTACGCTGTCGGCACTAGAAATACAGTTACGATGCCGGAAACCGTCAACCCTCCGAGAATTGCCCTCGCGAGCGGCGCGTACTGTTCGCTGCCCGGCTCGAGAGCGAGCGCCATTGGAATCAGGCCGAGAATCGTGGCTAACGTGGTCATCAGAATGGGACGCAAACGCACTTCGCAGGCTTCGGCCAAGGCTTGCTTGAGGGGACGACCATGAGCGCGGAGCGTGCCGACGAATTCCACGATAAGGATGCTGTCGGAAACGGCGATTCCAGTCATCATGACGACTCCCATGAGCGACATGACGTTGAGCGTCGT
>Ga0182018_10004955_pt1 | contig 10930 bp, 13 predicted proteins | sample 812P2MmetaG_FD_120490 | JGI IMG/M metagenome (GOLD analysis project Ga0182018, IMG submission 120490) | Permafrost microbial communities from Stordalen Mire, Sweden - 812P2M metaG | ecosystem: Environmental > Terrestrial > Soil > Wetlands > Permafrost | place: Sweden: Stordalen | collected... | reverse complement strand
GTTGAGGGCAGAAGCGGCCTGCGCCTCGCGTTGGAAGCGGGCTAGAGCTTGCGGGTCACGGGCAACGTCCTCCGGCAAGAACTTGAGGGCGACGAAACGATGCAGCCGTGTGTCCTCAGCTTTGTAGACCACGCCCATGCCGCCGCCCCCGAGCTTCTCGATGATGCGGTAGTGCGAGATGGTCTGGCCGATCATGAGTGGGCGCTGGGACTCAGGGTGCAATGTTAGGGATGTGACGAGGTAGAGTCAACGAGGAGCGCAGCGATACACGCAGGAAGGGCAAATCCAGCGACTTCAGGCTATCCCAAGCCCTTGCCAATCCACCGTCTCAAAAGGGCGCAATCCGCAGCTTCATTTTATGCGGTCTTTCGCCCCCTGTTTCGCCTCACGGGAAGATGGTCAGCCAGTATACCTTCGGGCCAGCGACACCGTTTGCCCACGGGTTGAGAAGGGGTGGGAACTGGCGGGGCGCTGAGTCCGGGCGAAAGGGTCATCTCTTCCCCCGCGTCTCCAGTTCGTCCGTAAATTGGAAGCGTGTCCGTGCTATGGACAAATCGGGCTCCTCTCCAATCCCTTTTACTTCGGCAGAACAATTTCAAATCAACGGCTTAGCTTGAAACTGAAAATGGCCATCCAAATGCCACTCCTGCCGTAGTCGGATACCCTCGCCCGGCCTGACCTTCTGACGAATGATGTACAAACAGTACCCTTTTCTTCGGGCATTTCGTTGCGCAGCCATCACGCTGGTCCTTGCCACGGCACTTGAGGGACTTAGGCACATTCCCGTGCCCGGTCTTTCCGCTGGGCAGTCCCACATTGCCGCAATCTTGGTCTGCGCCGCGATTGTTTTCCTTCTAGCCTCAGTAATATTCCCCCGCGAACGAAGTAAACCGCAGCAATTCCCTGAAACTGACCAGCCATTGCACGACATCAGTGGGCGAGTGCAAGATGCGATGGCAGAGAGCGAAAACCGCTATCGCTCGCTGTTTGAGAACATGTTGGGAGGATTCGCCTACTGCAGGATGCTTTTTGACGACCGTGGCCGTCCAATGGATTTTGTCTATCTCGATGTCAACGTTGCGTTTGGAAAGTTGACCGGCCTGAGAAATGTGGTGGGCAAGAGATTTACTGAAGTCATCCCGGAGGGAAAGGATTCGCAGCCCGAGTTGTTCGAAAGATATGGCCGAGTGGTACTGACGGGTGAGCCGGAGAGTTTCGAGATCGAGATTAAAGCCTTGGGGATGTGGTTCTCCATCTCAGCACATGGAGCGGGAAAGGGATGCTTTGTCGCTACTTTTGACAACATCACAGAACGTAAGCGGATTGAACAAGCGCTTCGGCAAGCAGAAGAAAAGTACCGAGCCCTCTTCCAAGATGCTGTCGTAGGTATCTTTCAGAGCACGCCCGGAGGCCGGTACATCAACGTGAATCCAGCGATGGCCCACATGCTGGGCTATGACTCTCCCCAAGAACTGCTGGCAAGTATCACCGACATTTCCCTACAAGTCTATGTCGATCCCACGAGTCGAGAACAATTAGCACGCCTGCTGAGAGAGCAGGGACTGGTCAAGAACTTTGAATGCGCGGTCTACCGCAAAGACGGCAGCAAGATGTGGCTCTCCGCAAATGTGCAAGCTGTTTTCGAAGATGGCGTTCTGGTGGGATATGAGGGAACGAACGAGGACATCACGGCCCGCAAAGCCGCCGAGGAACGGATTCAATTCCTAGCCTATTATGACGCCCTGACGGGACTTCCCAATCGGACTCTACTTCTAGATCGCATGGGCAAAGCACTCGCTGGTGCTCGTCGGCAAAAGTGTAAGATCGCGCTTCTGTTCCTCGATCTCGACGGCTTTAAAATCATTAACGACTCGCTGGGGCACTCAGTCGGCGACCTTCTCCTGCAAGAAGTTGCAGAACGACTTAAGACATGGGGGCGCGAACAGGACACCGTTGCCCGTTTAGGTGGCGACGAGTTCCTGATCATGTTAACTCAGATAAAGGAATTACCCGATGTAGCGGTTGCCGCTGAACGGCTCATGGATGCCATGACCGCGGAGTTTGTCGTCCAAGGTCACTTCCTCAATATTAGTTGCAGCATCGGTGTCAGCATCTTCCCCGAACACGGTGCGGACTGCGAAACGCTGATCAAGAATGCCGACGCGGCTATGGACCGTGCCAAAGACTGTGGACATAGCAACTTCCAGTTCTTCGCGGAGGATATGAACGCTCAGGCTGTCGAGCGATTGAGATTGGAGAACAGCTTGCGATTGGCACTGGGCAAAAGAGAACTGTTTCTCGTGTATCAGCCACAGATGGATGTGGCCACAGGCAGGGTCACTGGGCTCGAAGCGCTCCTTCGTTGGCAGCACCCGGACTTGGGTCTTGTCCCACCCGACAAATTCATACGAATTGCCGAGAACAGCGGACTAATTGTGCCAATCGGTGAATGGGTGCTCAGGACAGCCTGTTCTCAAGCACGGAAATGGCAAGACGATGGTCTCCCCGCCGTTTCAGTAGCAGTCAATGTATCAGCGGTCCAGTTTCGTCAACAAGGTTTTTGTGAACTCATCCGAAGTGTGCTTCATGAGACTGGCCTCGCCGCGCACTGTCTTGAACTAGAACTAACGGAAAGCCTCCTCCTGGCCAACGCGGATGTGACGCTCTCAGTCCTCCGGGAATTAAAGTCTATGGGATTGACGCTGGCGATTGACGACTTTGGAACTGGCTATTCCAACTTCACCTCCTTGAGAGAGTTTGGAGTCAGCAAGCTCAAAATCGACCGCTCGTTTGTCAGAGACATTGCAACGAATCCGGATGACTCAGCGATCACAGCTGCAATCATCAGCATGGCAAAGAGTCTGAGACTCAAGGTGATCGCCGAGGGCGTCGAAGACGAGGCGCAAATGTCGTTCCTTCGGGCTCATTATTGTGATGAAATTCAAGGTTACTATTTCAGCAAGCCTTTGGCGGTTGACGACGTTGCCGACAAACTGAGAGGCACAGCGGTCCAAGCCTTCGCTGCACACAATCGGACGTGATAAGAGGGGGCACACCATGGCCGTCAGCCTTAACGCTAGTCAACTTGAATGCAGTAGTTCGCACAGAGCTGAAACTGCGACACGAGAAAGTTCCCAACAGCGGAACCAGCCGGGACACAGCACCGAAGGCACACACAGTCAGGGGACTACGGACCCTTCCTCCCAGCCGTTCAAGGTTCTCGCGGTTGATGATTCCGCGATCTATCGCAAACTGGTCGAGCAGTCTCTCTCGCGGGAGCGGTACGCTGTACTGTTTGCCAAGAACGGCCGCGAAGCCCTTGATCTGTTCGCAAAACACCAACCTGCTGTGGTCATCACAGATTGGAACATGCCGGACATGGGAGGTCTGGAATTATGCAAGCGCATACGTAGCGACTTCCGAGACTGCTACTGCCATCTCATCCTGCTTACAAGCAATAGCAATAAAGAACAAGTAGTAGAGGGGTTAGCTGCCGGAGCCGATGACTACCTAACGAAGCCCTTTCATTCCGGTGAACTTGTGGCGCGTGTCGAGGTGGGCCGCAGGTTCGTTGAACTCCATCGCCAAATCCAAGCGAAGAATCGCCTTTTGGAAGAGATGGCATTGACGGATGCCCTAACGGGCTTGCCCAACCGCCGTGCGATTGACGTTTGGGCACCCCGCCAACTGAGCGCAGCCGCGAGGCATGACTTTTCGATTTGGGCAGTGATGGCCGACTTGGATTTTTTCAAGAAGGTCAACGACATCTACGGGCACGACGCCGGGGACACCGCACTTAAGACCTTCGCGGAGATTCTGACGGCGCAAACACGTGAGTCGGATATGTGTGCTCGATTGGGAGGCGAAGAATTTTTGGTGATGATGACCCATGCCGACAAAGAGGGTGCGAAGACTGCGGTCGAACGAATACGCAAACAATTTGAAGGCACGACGTTTGCTTTTGGGAACCACACTATGACGGCGACCGCTAGCTTTGGAATCGCAGGATTTCGCGGGACCAAGCCTCCTGACTGGAACGCCCTCGTGGCCCGTGCCGATACCGCTCTCTACGCAGCCAAGCACAAAGGACGTAACCGAATAGAATTCGAACAAGTAGCTTGTGATGTCGGTGTCTAGGCTGCTCCTGAGGTCTTTGATGCAAGGAAGACAAGCAGGTCGCGTCATCAACTCATCGGTAAAATTGTTTGAACTTCGGCAAGCTCCACGGGTGCGGAGCATTCTTCATCGTCGTTCACCACAGAGTTGATCCGAGTGCTCACGGGATAGCACCGCATGAGCCGAGCATCATAGGGCTTCAGCAGATCGGACGCGGCAGCCACATTCTGCCTTCCCGGATCGAGCCATAGATCGTAGCTGTCTGCATTGAGGATGACTGGCATACGGTCGTGAACGGTCGAGGTCACGACTGGCCCAAAACCTTTACTCGGCGGACCAGCCTCGTGCGACAATTCGGCGCTTGAAAACAAACTAGTTACGCCTCGTCAGGCAGACCCCTTTTGAACCACTTACGAAAAGAGGGGATTTAGGCGTTAGGAATCTTCCGGTTTCACTGTCGTGCAATTGCGGCTCGACCGGAGCGCAAGACGTACTTTTGAATCTTGCCCGTTGCCGTCTTGGGCAGTTCGGTCAACATCGTGAACGCTGCTGGAACCTTGAAATGCGCCATGCTCTTTCTGGCAAACTCTCTCAGTTGCTCTTCTGTTACGCTCGCCCCATCCTTGAGGACGACAAAGGCATGAGGCGCTTCACCCCACTTTTCGTGAGGCATCCCCACCACAGCGACTTCCTGCACGGCGGGATGGGTCAGCAGAATGCTTTCCACTTCCACGGAGGAGATATTCTCGCCACCGCTGATGATCACGTCTTTTAAGCGGTCACGGATTTCCACATAGCCGTCACAATGAATCACGGCAGCATCCCCTGTGTGCATCCACCCGCCACGCAGAGCATGCGCCGTCGCTTCTGGATCGCGGAAGTAACCGCTCATGACCACGTTGCCACGGGCAACGATCTCGCCCATGGTTTCGCCGTCGTGCGGCACTTCGCAGCCATTGGTGTCTACTACTCGCAACTCCCCCGACGTAATCAATTCGACTCCCTGACGCGCTTTGATGGCGGCACGCTGCTGAGGCGGAAGCATATTATGCTGCGGGCGCGGTTCGCAGATCGAGATGAAGGGAGAGGTCTCTGTCATGCCGTAGATGTGCGTAATTTCCCAGCCCAATTCTCCTTCGATACTCTGAATGGTAGCCGGAGCGGGCGGTGCTCCCGCAGTGAGGACGCGAACGCCACGGCGAGCATTACGGCGCATTTGTTCGGGTGCGTTAGCCAGACAGATCAGCACGGTTGGGGCGGCACAGAGGACGGAGACGCACTCCTCTTGTATCAGTCCGAATGCTGTCTGGGGATCGACTTTGCGCAAGCAAATGTGTGCAGAGCCAACTGCTGTGACCGTCCACACAAAAGTCCATCCGTTCGCGTGAAACATTGGCAGAGTCCAGAGATACCTTTCAGCACAAGTCATGGGGAAATGGAGCAACGTGCCAACAACGTTCATGTAGGCGTTGCGATGGGTGATCATGACACCCTTGGGTCGGGAAGTCGTGCCGCTCGTGTAGTTGATCGTCAATAATTCGTTCTCGCCGATTTCCGGTCTTTTGAAGGCGGGTGGTGTCGTGGCGATTACCTGTTCGTAATCGAGCCAGCCTGCGCGAGTTCCGTCGAACGCAACGAAGTGCTCGACGCCGGGGATTTGAGCGCGAATGGAATCGAGGACATCTATGTAATCGGAGTGGGCACAGACCACGCGTGAGCCGCTGTGTTGAATCAAGTAGACGAAGTCTTGCGGGGCAAGCCGATAGTTGATCGGAACAAGCACCGCGCCCAACTGGGGGACAGCGTAAAAAGATTCGAGTTGCGCGTGGGTATTAGGTGAAATGCAGGCGATACGGTCGCCCTGTCGAATGCCCAACGATTGAAGTGCAGCCGACCAGCGGTCACAGCGGTCGAAGAATGCGTCGTAGGTAAAACTCTGGCTACAATCGACAACTGCCTCACGGTCGCCATATAGTCGGCGTGCTCGTCGTGCGAAATCCAACGGGCTGAGAGGCATCTCCATACCGTTGGTCTGCCATACTAGCCCAAAGCTTTCCCGCCTGATAGAGGTCTTTTGCCAACCAAAATCCACGCACGAGAGACGCCAGTTCAGATGGATGCGGACGGCGGTTCGCAAGGAAGTCACGTCGTTCGGAACATTCCTGAGTACTCTCTGCCATGAATTCTGCCATCATTTCGATTTCAAAAAGTTCGGCTTGGCGGACTCGTGGCACACGCGGGGTTTCTACGAGAGGGCAGGTGTGCTCTATCACCATGCGATGGGAACTCCGCTGAAGAAGCTATTGTGGGTTCCTGTGATAAGAGAACGCTGGCGAATCGACTGGCAGCGGACGAATCGAGGGGCGTGATCGTGGAGTGCGTGATCCAATGTCCGATGCCCTTGCCGCTACACATCCTTCAGTTGCTCCTCGGTCATCCCAAAATAGTGCCCCAGTTCATGTATGAGAGTCTGGCGAACTTGATGACGCACTTCGGCCTCGCTTGAGCAGACCGCCTCAATATTCTTCTGATAAAGCACGATGTGGTCCGGTCCCGTGGGGAGGTTGAAGACGCTCCTCTTGGTCGAAGGCACGCCGTGAAAGATGCCTAGAAGCAGTCGCCTGCGCTGCCCTCGCTTGGGTGGTCGCTGGTTCGCCGGAAAATCTTCAACGAGGATCGCGACGTTCTGGATGCGGCTGCGGAATTCTTCCGGCAGCGAATCCAATGTTTCTTCAGCAACGTTGATGAAGTCTTCGCGCTTCATCCGTCACCACTGACGCAAACGGTACACCTGTACCGAATAGCCTCCGTCATCCTCTTCATCGTCGTCACCTTCATCGTCCGTGACGTTTCCTTCATCTTCCTCATCGTCCTCTTCCTCGTCTGGCTCTTCCCGAAGAAGGACATCGCTTCGCGCCGAGCGATCCGAACAGTCTGCGTCGAGGCATTTTGGGCGTATTCTGGTCATGTCCACATGGTACTCTGTGCCCGTTGGCGAGAGCAGCGGGTGTTCGTTGCGGGCGCTGGCGCATGGACTGGCAATGCACGAATCACTCAGAAAAGACCAATCCCGCTTCCGTTTGACCCATTCCCACTTTGTATTTGATGATTGAGACGGATGGACATTGAACGCATCATCGACGATATTCAGCAGCTACAGGAAATGTTCGAAGCGGCGGATATTAGGCCACTCAGCGCAAGCGACATCTCTGCCGCCAATCGAAGACACGATGAAATGCTCGCGCACAGCCCGTGGTTTCGCCTTTGGCAGCAGTTTGGGGTTTGTTGCCGAGGTGAATCCGAAGGCAGGCTTCGGATTCAGAGCTAGTGACGCCTTTCCCGTCTTGAAACCGATAGCCCTGCTGACTTTCCGGGCGGGCGGTGCACTCGCCGAAGACCAGCGCCTTTGCACGGCGCACTATTACGTCAATTCGCGGACATTCGTGACGGAATCAGGATTTCGTTTCCGCAGTGGGGCTTTTATCGGACTTGGAGGGCGCACTCCAGTCAAGCGGCTTTGGCCAGTAACCAGCATCCTTGTTCGCGTAAGTCTCGTCCATGCTCGTCAACGCGAAGTGACAAATCAGCAAAACCGCGATAGAGGCCACGAACACGAGGACTTGTATCCCAGTGCGCAACGGGCACGTGAACCAGCAAACCTCCATCCGCCTCCCTCGGGCGGCAGCGGCAGATCGACGCTTCTCAACAGCTTGTCATTCTCGTCCAGAATCGCGAACCCGTACTTACGATCCTCGGGACGCTCGGGATCGTTTAAGTGAGTGCCGACGATGATCGTTCTTCCAGAAGGCATAACTGCCATCCCCCATGGCTGAATGGGAACTGTCACCTGATTCTGCGTCAGGAGATTCGCCTGCCTGTCAAAGTGGAACATCTGAGTGTGGACGCGGCGTTCTGCGGTGGAATAAAGCGATGACAGAATATCGAGGCCCGTTCCGGCGGGCGCGATCACGCCCGGGTACACGTGTTCAGGCAGCGTAAACAGCAAAGTCGAACCATCCGGCGAAACCCGCATCACCGACGTTAAATCACCACCACCCGGATGCCGATAAACCTGCCCGTCCACTCCGCACGAGGGCCAGCCTCCATATCCGTCGTTCACGGAGGCTCCTTGCACCACTACGTCGCTGGCTATTTGTTGGGCAGGACTGATCGCTGCCAAGGCACCGCACAAGAGTAGAGCGAATGCAACCCTAGGGCACATAACATCCCTGCTCGGTTCAGCCATTCTACGCCTTGGTCGTTGTTTGCAGATGATGACTGTTGTGAACAGGCGCTTACGCTCAACCCCCCGGCAACGGAACTCCGGTGCCGCCCGGCTAAGTTGCACCTCGTCTCGCACTGCGCGAGGACAGCGGGCGGATGGCGGCGGCCCCTTTCCCCATCTGACGCTACTGTACTGCGTTCAGCTTTTGGTAAATCAGCATCGCCACCAGAGCCAGAAAGAATACCCCAGACCCCATGCTGAACACGCGCACCGGGATGGTAATCCGGTTGACCTTGGCCAACAGGGCCGTCTGCTCCTCGTGAATGTGGGAACTCGCGTCATCCAGAAACAACTGGTCATCCCTCTGCATGGTGAGGGTGCTCTTGTAGATCAGGAGGACGATCAGCCCAATTGCGAAAACTCCGAATATCACCGCCACGATTGTCAGCATAAAGCCACCTCCGCAGATTCCAACAGGAGGGTGACACGTTCCGGTACACGAAACTGATCACAATTGGTCATACGGGTCGCCTTGCTGATCATGATGCTGAAAAGAAAGGCTAGAACGCCGAGAACTCGTTCAGCCCGAGCCACTGCATTATTGACGGGTACCGGGGGCAGAGACGCTGGAAGTTCTTCCTTGCACGCCATGTGGGGCACTCTGGGTAGACCTGCGTGTACCGGCTCAAGGCATTGCTTCTAATTTGTCGATTGCTGCTCTCGCCGCTTCGGCCACCGTACCCAAGCCGTCGAAGTGGATTCTTTGATCATCATGGAGCAACAGGCGCAGTTGTGGGAGCGCTTCTTTCGCCCTCAGTCTCTCAAGTGCATCAATCGCAAGAACGCGCATATCTGGATTCTTGTCGGTGAACATTAGCATGATTGGAGGGACGGCGGCCTTTTCGCCGATCTCGCTGAGCGCCCAAGGCACGATATAGTGGACCTCGGGGTCGTTCAAGAGAGGTACGAGGATCGCCACGGCTCGCACGTCTTTCAGATCGCCAAACAGATGGACTGCATAGTAACGATCAGCGGAAATTTGCGCCCTGAGGTCCCAGTTCCCTCCCGGAATCCCTTGTCCTTCCGATCTTTCTGACCGATCAGTGAGAATGGCTTTGATGACCTCGAATCCATCATCATCACCCAGCGCTGCAAATACGTAGGCGGCATTGCCTCTCACATGTCTGTCGTTGTCTTTCAAGTAGGGCTTGAGTTGCTCCAGAACAGAAGTGTCGTGGAGCTTCACAATCTTCCCGGCAATCTCGAACTGCTCCCAAAACACTCGGTTGGTTCTGAATTGTTCAACCAAAACAGGAGCAGGCGTGCCGGACACGGGTGAGACTTGGCCACTGGCGAATAAGAAGGCACACAAGAAAAGGGAGCACAACGCCCCGGTGTATTTCATAAGCGACCCAACACCAAATTGTATGATGATCTTCGTCAGTTGACGTAATCAGATGGGATGAGAAGTCCGGTCTCCGACGGGATGCCGTAGGCTTCCACCCCCGAAGTCCAGCGCCTTTCACGGCGCATTGTTTCGTCAGCCATCCCGCTCTATCCGTAGAGACGCCCTTACTTAACCACCCTCAAGGTTCGCCGCCACCGTGTTTCGTCCAAGAAGTGGATGATGGAGTGGGCAACAAATCCTACGCGGTCGCCGAGTGACTTTCCCATGTACTCCTCCTCGCTGGCGTCAAAAGACCAATATATAAACATCGGCAGTCCAATGATGTTCCTTCTTGGGATAAAACCCCAAAAACGGCTATCCAAGCTAACACCTCGGTGATCGCCCATTCCAAAGTAGGAGTCCGGTGGAACGATGATGTCCTCTCCCTCAATGAAGGACGGCAAATTGGTCCGCCACATCTCCCAGATGTTGGAATCGAAAGTCGGCGGCGGATCAGCCGGAAAATTGTCCCTGTACGCATAGAAGGTCTCGTCGCGGTCATGTAGCACATAAGGTTCGTCCAACTTCTGACCATTGCGGTACACGACTCCGTTCCGCAGGTGGATTCTGTCCCCCGGAACACCGATGATCCTCTTCACAACGTGGAGACCCGGGGTTTGCGGCGAAAGAAATACAACAATGTCTCCGCGCCGAATCTGGTCATAAGGAACCGCAAACTTCGCCCACGAAGTTGCCGGAGCAAACTGGATACGGTTGACAAAAACGTGGTCCCCTACAAGCAAGGTGTTCTCCATCGAACTCGAAGGGATCGCAAACGCCTGCACCATGAAAGTGATGATGAAGAGACCAGTGGCAAGCACCTCGGCGAGAGAAGCCAGAAATTCGACCTTGGTTTCCTTCGGCTTGGCTTCATTCTTAGATTCGCGCTTTTTGCTTTGTCGCTTTGTCATTGCTGCTTCTCGCTCGCCCTAGTATCGCTCAATTGGGGTGTAATTGGCGAAAACAGGCGATTCAAAAGTAAGCGGGCGAGCAACCCACCTAGTCAAGCCGCAGAGCCTGTGCTGAAATGCGGGTATGGATCATCAGACGAACGTAGCCACGGCAAAACGACGGACACGGGAAGAGATTCGGCAGATTGTGGCGGAGTTTGCAACGAGCGGCATGCAACAGAGTGAATTCTG
>Ga0182018_10004954_pt1 | contig 10930 bp, 9 predicted proteins | sample 812P2MmetaG_FD_120490 | JGI IMG/M metagenome (GOLD analysis project Ga0182018, IMG submission 120490) | Permafrost microbial communities from Stordalen Mire, Sweden - 812P2M metaG | ecosystem: Environmental > Terrestrial > Soil > Wetlands > Permafrost | place: Sweden: Stordalen | collected... | reverse complement strand
CGATATGCGCCAGATCTGCAATCGACCGGTGGCCATACTCAAAGTAGAACGTGTTGAGAAACTGCTCCGCGCGCTGCGAGCTGATTTCGGTGAGCGATTCGCGCATCGAAAGAGCGGAACGGGAGTACTTGGCCATTGCGTAGGCCAGCACCTCGGGGTCGGCTCCATGGACCGCGAATACGTCTGTACTATTGCGTGCCCCGGCGGGAAGAAAACTTTCACTGGACATGGAGAGTCGCTCGCGACAAGAATACGGCATAAGAGTGGTTTTCCCGCCTGCTGGGTGATGGCGGCAGATGTACTTCGGGGATTTTTCTGTTGAAAAGCCCGTTCCGTCCTGCCTGCCAGATTCCGGTTCGCTGGAGAACGCAGCCGATCATGGCTGGTGAATCCGCCTAGAGGGATGGTCCGCCCGATCCGGACCGCCCCGGAGCTTCTTTCAGGCCGGTGCGGCTCCGTTCGTAACTTCAACTTGAGGTCCCAGGGATGCGCGAATCGTTATCAGGAGCAACCGGGCCATGCAAGAATTTCTGATTCGCACCTACCATCGACCAAGGCCTCTTCCTTCAGGCCGTTGGCGAATGACCCAGCGCTGGAACGACCTGCTTTTTGCGCACTGGCCCGTCCCTGCGCCTCAAATCGATGCCGTTTTGCCTACGGGGCTGCAGGCCGACACTTATCAAGGCTCGGCGTGGCTCGGCGTCGTCCCGTTCTGGCTCGACCGGATCAAGTTACGCGGCGTCCCGCCTCTACCCGGGACGCAGAGCTTTCCCGACCTGAACGTCCAAACATACGTTCGCGACCGCGAAACCGGTGACCCTGGGCTCTATTTTTTCAGCCTCGATGCCAGTAACCTGCTCGCCGTCGCCGTCGCACGAACCTTTTTCCGCCTGCCTTGCCACTGGGCCGAGATGCATATCGACCAGCGGACCGACCGCGAGTTTGCCTTTTACAGCCGCAGGCGGCTTTCGAAAAAACCGGTAATCTTCCAGGCACGCTATCGCGGACTTGGGCCGACCCGAAGACTGGCTGAGGCTCGCTCTGGCTCACTTGAGCACTTCCTCATGGAGCGTTCGTGTCTCTTCACTCTCAATCGTGCAGGCCAACCGGTCCGGGCGAACCTGCATCCTGTCCCCTCGCCGCTTGAAGAAGCTGAGGCCGAGATCGACCGCAACGATATGGCCGAGTCCATCGGCATCAAGCTGCCTGACCAGGAGCCTGTCCTGCACTACTCCCGTCGATTGGCCCTCTACATCTGGCCGACCGAATTGCTGAGGCCCGTGCTCGCGCCCCGGCCGGTAACCGTGGCTGCAACGCCTTCCGGGTAAGTGAAGCTCGGTAAGCCTCAGTCCTTTCTCAAACCTTCGCTACGACCCACCACGGGTGCCTAAGCAGACGGATTCCGCCCTCCTCCGCCGACCTATAATGGACAACGGTATCGCGCGGGATTCTGTTGTGGGTCCCGCAAACCGAGAGGCAATAATGGCAAATCTGCAGGGACGCATTGCGCTGGTGAGTGGCGCATCGCAGGGAATTGGACGGGCTTGTGCGCTGGAGCTGGCGCGGGCAGGCGCCATCGTGGCGCTGGCGTCCCGGAACGAGGCGAAGCTCGCCGAGGTAGTGTCCGAAATCGAGACAGCTGGAGGGCAGGCGGCGGCCTTCGCGCTCGATGTCGCCTCAGAGGAGTCCATCAAGGCCGGGGCCAAGGCTGTGCTCGATCGATTCGGCAAGGTTGAGATCCTGGTGAACAATGCCGGCATCACCCGCGATGGGCTGATAATGGCCATGAAGCGCCCCGACTGGGACGACGTTCTTGCCACCAACCTGACGGGTGCCTTCCTGCTCACACAGGCGGTGATTCGCCCCATGCTGAAGAATCGCTGGGGGCGCATCGTGAATATCACCAGCGTGGTTGGCCGCACAGGCCAGGCCGGCCAGGTGAACTACGCCGCCTCCAAAGCCGGATTGATTGGCCTGACGCTATCTCTGGCGCGAGAGGTGGCCTCACGCGGCATCACGGTAAACGCCGTCGCCCCCGGATACATTGAGACGCCGATGACCGCTGTGCTTGACGAAAAGCAGCGCACCGCGTTGATGGCGACCATCCCGCTTGGACGAGCCGGTTCGGCCGTAGAAATCGCCCAAGCGGTTGCATTTCTCGGTTCGGAGGAAGCCGGCTACATCACCGGCCACGTTCTGGATGTGAATGGCGGCATGTTCATGGGCAGCTAGAGCGGTTTCTCACCATCAATGCACCTGAAAACGGCACCGCTTAAACTCCTGGGCCCGACCGACCGATAAGCCATGGGAGAACGAATTCATGGCAACGGACCAGGTAACGCGTCAGGCAACCGCCGGAGAAGTGAACGTCGCTGCGCCCGATCAGCCGGACGCGCTGCGCTATGTGGCACGCCAGCCGGTCATGGATCGGCGAAATCGGGTGCATGGCTACGAGTTGCTTTTCCGCGCAGGTCCGGAACCAGCGTTTCGTGGCAACGGCGATCTGGCCACCCGCACGATGCTCGACAACACAGTGATGTTTGGTCTCGATCGGCTGACGGGCGGGCTTCCGGCGTTCCTCAACTGCACGCGTGAGGCCCTCACGGATGAGTTGGTCAGCGTTCTGCCGGCCAGCATGACGGTCCTTGAGATCCTCGAGAATCTCGCGCCGACTCCGCATCTTGTCGAAGCTTGCCGGAATCTGAAGTCGGCCGGCTTTCGCATCGCGCTGGACGACTTTACATGGAAGCCGGATATGGAACCTCTGGTAGAGATGGCCGACTATATCAAGGTCGACTTCCGGCTGACTAACGCCGCGGAACGCGCTCGCCTGCTGGAGAGGCTCAGCGGATTCACGCTCGCGCTTGTGGCGGAGAAGGTCGAGACGGAAACAGAGTACAAGCAGGCCTGTAAGGAAGGGTTCGCCCTCTTCCAGGGGTACTACTTCTGCCGCCCGGTTCTGCTCAAGAGCGGCAAAGTGCCCGCCAACCACTCCCTTCACATCCAGATTCTGAAGGTGCTCCGCGATGACACGTTCGAGCTGCGCAAGCTCACCAGCATGGTCAAGCAGGACACATCGCTCACCTACCGCCTATTACGGCTCGTAAACTCGCCGATGTGCGCGGTCCGCCAGGAGGTCCGATCGATCCGTTCCGCCCTGCTGGCTGTGGGCGAGGACACCTTCCGCAAGCTGGCCACGCTCGCCATCACCAGCGAGCTCAGCCACGGCCAGAGCGAAGAGTTGTTGCGTTTGGCCTTCGTCCGAGGACGGTTTTGCGAACTCGCATCGGCGTTACGCGGCCGCGACACCACCGAACAGTACCTGCTTGGCATGCTCAGCCTTCTTGACGCGATGCTGCGGACACCGATGGCTGAGCTAATTCCGCATCTTCCCTTGCGCGCCGAGATTCACGACGCGTTGCTCGGGAAGAGCAACGACGAGAGCCCTTCGCTCGAATGGCTAAGATTTTATGAACAGGGCGACTGGGACGGATGCGATCGAATGGCCCGGATGCTCGGGTTGGATGAGGAGATCCTCGTCGAAGGCTACGCCGATGCGGTTGTCTGGGCAGAGGGCGCACTTAGTGCCGCGTTGTGACGCGCCTGTTCCCAGCTGCAGTTTCGCTCGCCTATTGCCCGCTCAGGCTCTCTTCCGGCAGCAGTTGATAGCTTACGAAGGCCAGCCTCTTGCTGTCAGGAGACCAGGACGGCACGTTCATTGTGCCTTGCCCGCCGAATAGTTTGGCGAGCACCCGCGTCGACTTGTCCTTCATCGACATCAGGCGCAGTTCCACATCTTTATTGGGTGGGTGGCCCGTCACGCCAGGCTCATACGCAACATACACCATCCATTCGCCGTCGGGCGAGATGTGCGGGAACCAGTCGTTGCTCTCGCTTTTGATCACCTGCTCCTGCTCTGAGCCATCCGCCTTCATTCGCCAGATTTGCATGTGGCCCGTGCGCTCTGAGTTGAAATAGATATATGCGCCATCCGGAGAATACTCCGGGCCGTCGTCCAGCCCCGGTGCCGAGGTGAGTCTTGTCTCTTCGCCGCCCCCCGCTGGAATTGTGTAGATGTCGAAGTTTCCGTTGCGCTCGGCGGTGAAGGCCAGCGTCTTTCCATCCGGCGACCACCCGTGCCAGTACGATGGCGCGTTCGGTGTCACCAGCCTTGGCGTTCCACCCTTTGCCGATACAATGTAAATCCGCGATTTGTGATCGTCGCTTGTCTGATCGCTGATGGCCAACCACTCCCCGTCCGGCGAGAGCCCATGATCGTTGTTGCAGTGAATCTGCGGTGCGGTCGGAACAAGTTCCGGCATCGAACTTCCGAGCACCAGCTGGTGCAGTGTTCCGTCCTGATTGAAGATCAGGGATTTTCCGTCCGGCGACCAGTTGGGCGCTTCAAAGTGTGCTGTGTCCACATATTCCACGTGCCGATCGGTCGAAGCAATGGTCACCGTTTCGAGGGAACTGAGCAACACCGGCTTGCCGCTCGATGCAGCAAGCGGCCAGATGCTCACCTTCTGGAAAACCGCTTTCTGCACGTCGTCTTTATCGTGCGCGCAGACGCCGATTCCCACGTAAAAGTCTCCCGTGAAGGGTACCTTGATCGAGGCGCCAGCGGGATGCATCTTCCCGTCCAGCCCTGATACGAATGCATAGAAGTAGTCTCCGCGCTTTTCCAGGCGAACGGAACGCGGCGCGTCCACGTTGGATTCCACTTCGTGCATGTTCGCGCCCGCTGGATACCGGTACTGCAGCGACGTGAGCCCGCTGCCGTGCACGGCGACGTCCACTGCAGCCGATGGCCCATCGAGGGATTGCCGCATCATTACGACAGCCTTCTTGTGGGGGTTCCCTTCAGTTTCGAGAAACAGGATGCTCGCCGTGATCGAAACATCGCCCGTGACCTTCTTCCAGGCAAAGTGGAAATCGTCGATCCCAAACCACATATTCTCTCCACTCGCCGCGATCGAGTATGTGCCGGAGTCTGCGTCGTAAAGAGCCGAGCCCGGATGCAGCACCGTTCCGACATCCTGGTGATCCTCGAAGATTCCGATCGGCCGGCTACCCTGATTTGGCTGATTCGGCTGGGTTGCTTGCGCCTGCGATTCCATCGTGGAGGCAGCAAATGCAAAAGCGGTCAAAGTGCCAAGGAGCGTCATCGGGCACAACAAACCAGAAATCATGATCTACCTCGGTTGAGAATTACTGTTCGCGAGCTCAATTGACTACGGTTGGCGCACTCGAACCAAAGAGAGCCGTGAAGAGATTTCGATGCGCCGTGCTTTCGATGGGATTGCTCCGAACCTTATCGGCCCGCCAACGAGGATATCGCATCCCGGCAGAGCTGCATTGAAAACGGAAAACGCAGCGCTTTTGACGCTGCGTTTCCCCTTGCTGGGTGCTAGCCGTATGCCGCCGGTTACTGCGGGGCAGGGCCATTCCGCGGCACGTTCGGCGGCGGACCCTGCGGCGCGCCCATGGAGTTTACGACCGTGGCCAGGAAGCTTCCATCTTTCACTGAACCATCCACCCGCACATTGTCGCCCACCTGGATATCCGCGAGTGTGATCGGGTCGCGGCGCTTGCGGAAGGTTGTATTCTCGTCCGCCACAAACGTGTGAGGCACGTTGTCCACCGACCCGGTGAGCGTGACCTTTACGCCGTCAATCGCCGTCACTTTCCCTGCCAGCCAAGTTTTGCCGTAGTTGGCCTGCATCTCGCGCATCTGTTTGGCGCGTTCCGGGTCGACCTGCATGATCATCATCGCGCCAACTGTTTTGGCTTGCGCATCCACCTCGCCCGCCGCCATCACCGCATCGCCAACCTTAATGTCGGCCGGTTTCAGCGTCTGGGGCGGATTCCCGCCATAACCCCCGCCTCCGCCTTCACCGCGCCCACCGCCATTTCCCCCGCCTTCAGAGCGCGCGCCACCACCACCGCCTCCGCCGCCAGGACCCCGACCGCCAGCCGGCATCTTCATGATGCGTGTATTCGAAGTGAAGTGAACCGTGTAGGTTTCGCCGGCGTCGGTCTTGATGGTGTAGTGGTCAGGCGCAACCTCGGTCACGGTTCCCATCAGGCCGCGGCCAGTTCCCATTCCGCCGCCCCAGCCGCCACGCCCGCCGCCTCCGCCCGAACCGGACTGTTGCCCGGCCTGAGCCGGCGGCGTCGCGGAATCCTGAGCCAATGCATGGCTGCCCGCCAGAACAAACGCACCCGTCGACGCAAAAACCGATAGACCAAGCAAACCTGTAGCAATGCTCAAGACCTTCATCCGAAACTCCCTTTGCCGAGCTTACGGGCCTGCCTCGCAGACCTCGCTAACGCTGGCGCTATCGAGATAGACGCATGAATCGCCCCACGAGACCACGAATTTGGACAACCTGCAGACCCCCGCCCACACTCCCGACGGCCCAGCCCACCGAATTGGTCCGCTAAATCCTGCTGAAGCGGCGTTCTACTGCGGGCTCTGCGCGGCCAGCAACTGGTCGAATGCCGGAATGCCGTGCAGGGCGGCAAACTCAGGATCGGCGATGATCTTCTTCGGACTGGTAAAGCCCTCGTTCAGCGCCAGCCGCAAGTATTCAATCGCGCGGTCGTTCATTCCCGCGCGAACACAAGTCTTGGCCATATAGAAGTTCATCGCTCCGCGATTTTGTGTGGTGGTCGGGTTGCCCACTTGCAGGCCCCTCTGGTCGTCGAAGACATGCGAATCGATGGCCAAAGCGGCCTCGTAGCTCTTCCAGCCCTGCTTGTACTTGTGCTCGGCCACCTGGCTGGTCCCCAGGTTCTTCATAATCACCGCCGAATTCGGCTCGATCTTGAGCGCCCGCCTGTACATCTTCTCGGAATCGCCGTACTGCTTGAGCGCGTCATAAGTGGTTCCAAGATTGTTCAGCACGCTGGCATTGCGCGGGTTGATCTTGAGCGATGCCTGGTAGCACCGCGTTGCGTCGGCCAGATCGAAAAGCATCTGGTAGGCGATTCCCATCTTGTTCAACACGTCGGCTGAATCCTGGGGCGCCTTCTTGTACGCCTCAATCGCGGCCTGGTATCTCTGACGCGCGGTCAGGATATCCCCCATCTGCTCCGGAGTGGGTGGGGGCCCTTGAAATACTGCCGTGGGCGCGGTTCCCGCGGCGGGCGAACCGCTCGATGGAATTTGCTGAGAGGCGGATGTGGAAGAATTCGACTGCGCGGACTGGGGTGTGATCTGGGGAGCGGTGTTTGCCTCTGCGAAAGGAAGCAAAGTTGCGGCCGCCGCACTCAGAATGAGTCTTCGATGCCGCGGGCTGAGAAGGGCCCAATTCATATTCCCCCCTCCCAGGAAGCCCCATGCGGGAATGGTCGGGCGAACTGAATTGAATTAGATCACCAACCCAACATAGGATGCAAAAATCCGCTGGGCTGGCCAGGGGGCCGTCTCTTGAGACCGCTCAAGCGAGAGTTGGCCGAAAAAAGGTTGAATTGTCTAGAGACGTCGCTGCTGGGCGCGATTACGGGCCTTGCGATGCCAGAAGCTGGTCGAACTCCGGCTGTCCGAGAAGGCCGGCAAACTCCGTATCTGCTTTGATTTTCTTTACATTTGTGAAGCCTTCATCGAGTGCTCGCCTCAGGTGGTCGATGGCGCAGTCGTTCATTCCTGCCCGAACGCAGCCCTTGGCCATGAAGTAGTTCATCGCGCCGCGATCCTGGGTCGTCCCTGGGTTATCTACATGCAACACAGCTTGATTGCGGAAGATCTTCGGATCCAGTGCCAGCGCCCTCTGGTATGCAATCCAGCCCTTTTGGTACTGGTGCTGCGCTAGAAGCGAGGTTCCGAGGTTCTTGTAGGCCAAGGCTGAGTTTGGGTCAATTTCGATCGCTTTCCGGAACATCTTTGCCGCGTCCCCGAATCGTTTCATTGAGTCATAGAGCGTCGCCAGGTTATTCAGAGCATTTGGGTTTTTCGGGTTCAGCTTGAGCGACTCCAGGTAACACCGGCTCGCCTCCTGCTGGTTCAGCATCAACTGGTTGGCGATTCCCATCTTGTTCCACACGTCCGCCGAAATAGGGTCGGCCCTTTGATAAGCCGAGATGGCCGCCTCGTAGCGCTGATGGATCATGAGCGCATCGCCGACTTCCTCGGGCGTAGCGTCTACTTTCGCCGACTGAGCATCTGGCCCAGGCAACCGAACGGGGTCGTCCCCCTGAGCTGAAACCCCAAGTGCCCCCAGTAAAACCACACAGGATCCAGCTAAACATCTTATCCAGCAGCATTTACTCACCATTCTCTGCCTCGACTTTCTGGCGCCGGATAGCTGGCCAATTTTTTAACCAAAAATTAATCTTCAATTAATGCGCTTGGAGACCGGAAATCGTCAAGCGCAATTCGTGGCAGACAACCGAGAAAACTCAAAAAAGTAAACCGAGAGCCTCGCCGGGCGGATTCGGGATACACTCTTTTGAAGTACGGGAGGGGCCATGGGCGCCACAACGCATGCAGCAGGGCGTTTGGAAAGGTCGGCGAATGCCGCGGATTCGCGCTTCAAGTCGACGCGGCGCAGAACCATCGAGTTTTGCGCGCAGCTCACTCCTGAGGACATGATGGTGCAGTCCTGTCCTGAATCCTCGCCGGCCAAGTGGCACCTGGCGCACACCACCTGGTTCTTTGAGTCGTTTGTGCTGCGCGAGTTCCTGCCTGGCTACCGCGTCTTCAACGAAGACTTCGTCTGGCTGTTCAACAGCTACTACCAGAGCTTCTCTGCCATTCCTGAAAAGCGTCTCCGCGCTTCCTTCTCCCGCCCCGGGTTGGAAGAGATTCTGCGTTACCGCGAGCACGTTGACCGCGCAATCGAACTGCTGCTTGAGAACAACCCGGCGCCCGAGGCTGTTCAACGAATCGAATTAGGGGCGAACCATGAAGAGCAGCACCAGGAACTATTGTTGACCGACATCCTGCACGCGTTCTATTCGAACCCCCTGCGGCCTGCCTACCTTCGCGATGCGTCGCGTGCCGATTCTGCAGCCTCCTTCGGTGCGCAGAAAATGGTGTGGCTGAGTTTTGCCCCGGGTCTTTGCGAGTCAGGGCATTCGGGCGATGGATTCTGTTTCGATAACGAACTCAAGCGCCACCGGGTGTGGCTTGATCCGTATAAGCTGGCGAGCCGGCTAACTACCTGCGGTGAGTTTGCCGAGTTTATTGACGATGGCGGTTACGAGAAGCCGGAACTGTGGCTCTCGGCGGGCTGGGATGCCGTGAAGGCGAACGGCTGGCGTGCTCCGCTCTATTGGACCGGTACCGATCGAGCCAGGAGGGACGGAAGCTGGGCCGTATTCACTCTGCGTGGCGAGTTTCCGCTCGACGAGGTCAAAGATTCGCCTGTCAGCCAGGTCAGCTACTTCGAGGCCGATGCCTTCGCACGCTGGGCGGGCATGCGACTGCCCACCGAGTTCGAGTGGGAGACCGCCGCGTCGAGCGCTCCGGTGGAAGGCAATTTGCTCGACACAGGGAATCTTCTCCCCATGCCGCAGTGCGGCGTCTCGAGTCTTTTTGGCGACTGCTGGCAGTGGACGGCGAGCGCCTATCTCGCCTACCCGGGATTCAAGGCTCTGGAAGGATCGCTCGGCGAGTACAACGGTAAATTCATGAGCGGACAGATGGTACTTCGTGGCGGCTCATGCGTCACTCCAGCAGCTCACATCCGTTCAACTTACCGTAACTTTTTCACCCCGGAAACTCGTTGGCAGTTTTCAGGCATTCGACTGGCGCAGTAAACCGCTGGCGGGGCCAGCAGGCTGCACAAAATCTTCCGAACTCTTAATGAAGCTCCGCATCCGCTGTTGCATCCAAGTGAGTCATGAACCCAGTGACCCTCCAAAGAGCTGACGCAACACGGGAGACACCTGTCTCGAACGCTGTGGCTGCCGCTGTTCGCACAGGGCTGTCGACGAGCCCGCGCCGGCTGCCGCCGTGGCTGTTCTACGACGAGGCCGGGTCGGTGCTTTTTGAGAGGATCACCGAGCTGCCCGAATACTATTTGACTCGAACGGAACGCAGCATTCTTGCGGCCCATGCGAGCGAGATGATCGCACGCGCGGCGGGGGGAAGGCAGCTGCGCATTGTCGAGCTCGGCGCCGGCTCGGCTGATAAGACGCGATTGCTCCTGAAAGCCGCGGTGGCCGCACAGGGCAGCGTTCTCTATGAGCCCGTCGACGTGTCCGCGACAGCTCTGGAGGCGGCGCGCGAGCGGATCGAGCGTGAGATCCCCGAGGTTACCGTGGCTCCACAAGTGATGGACTACGTACATGGGCTGGACCTCGATTCGGAAGGTCCCGATGAGCGCAGGCTGGTGCTCTACATCGGCTCGAGCATCGGCAACTTCGAGCCGGAGGATGCGGTGCGGCTGCTCACGCGGATTCGCGAGGCCCTTCGGCCCGGCGACTCGCTGCTACTCGGCGTCGACCTGGTGAAGGACGTTTCCACGCTTCTTGCCGCATACGACGATCAGGCCGGAGTTACAGCCAATTTCAATTTGAATCTGATGGCGCGGCTCAACCGCGAACTCGGAGCGAACTTCAACCTGAGGGCCTTTCGGCACAAGGCCATTTGGGATGAGGTGCACTCGCGCATGGAGATGTACCTGGAAAGTCTCTCGGCTCAGAAGGTGAACATTCGGGTGCTGGGAATGAAGGTCGACTTTGCACCCGGCGAGCGGATCCATACGGAGAACAGCTACAAGTACGCGCCGGGCCAGCCGGAACGGATGCTGGAGAACGCCGGCTTTGCGCCCGCGGGCTGTTGGAGCGATTCGGAGCGGTGGTTTTCGGTTTGCCTTGGGCGAGCGGAATAGGCAGAGATCAGGGAACAGGGAACAGGGAACAGGGAACAGGGAACAGGGAACAGGGAACAGGGGCATTCGAGGGTGGATTTACCGGCGGT
>Ga0182018_10004953_pt1 | contig 10930 bp, 15 predicted proteins | sample 812P2MmetaG_FD_120490 | JGI IMG/M metagenome (GOLD analysis project Ga0182018, IMG submission 120490) | Permafrost microbial communities from Stordalen Mire, Sweden - 812P2M metaG | ecosystem: Environmental > Terrestrial > Soil > Wetlands > Permafrost | place: Sweden: Stordalen | collected... | reverse complement strand
CGGCTTTGTGCCGGCGAATGGATCAGCTTGAGCAGATGGCCGATCGCGGTGAACTTCACGGCGAGTACGTCGCGGACAAAACATCGCTTCAGCGGCGCCTGACCATTTTCCGGGCCTGGTTCTTCGAGAAACCCCCGACCGCCGATTTTCCATTGGTTACCGTGGCTGTTCGGATCAAGTGGGGAAAGTCCCGGTACCATGAGGTGCTGCTGCCGGTGGAGGGGCTTCCATCGCTGCGGCTGACGCGCTGGGCGGGCCTCGTGCAGGTGGTCAAGGCCGTTACCATGGCCGTGCGCGAGCTGGCACGCGCCAATTCCAGATTGCTCTGGAAAGACGTCGATGAGCAGTTTTGGCGGGCCTACGCGATGGACACGCTGCCGGGGATCGTAGAGGAACGAGCAAGAGTAATAGAATCAAGGAGAAAACATGCCATTTGAAAGCAGGAAGGTGTACCGGGCGCTGAACGGTGAAGAAATCAAAACGATCATGTCTCAGCGGGTTCTCGCGGCGATGCAGATGGATAACGCCCTCAACATCGCGCGCGCCTTCCCGTTGATTCGATACGAGATAACAGTCCGGCTCACGCCGTACCAGTTGGCAGGAAAAGACGCGAAGCCTGACGTCGACGTGGTTTACGAAGTTGATGGGTCGGTGTACGTGCCATCCAACGCGGAGCCCACCGTGGAGCTGGTCGAGAGCAGCCCGCTCTACGGAGTGGAAGCGGACCCTCAGGAATTGCGCAGACTTGCCGAGCAGGGCACCGTAGAGACGGCGCGGACCAGCACAGGCGAGTTGGTTGACGTCAGGACCAAGCCGGGCACAAAAGAGCCGCCCGTGATGCCGGAGAGCGTCACGCCCGCCGCTGAACCTCCGCCGCCCGCCGATGAGGACCCGGCACAGACCTACGCCGCCGAGGAGCAGCGCTGGAAGAGCAAGAAAGATCCCGAGGTGGAACGCGCTACGTCGATGGCGCTGAGAAATTTCGAAGAGTCCGGGGAAATCAAGCATCCGGGTATCGCAGCAGGCCGCGTGAGCATCATTAAGAGCGCAGCGCAAGGCGGAGGATCGGAGCACGGGAAGGTCAAGCGCTGATGGCGCTGATCGATCTATCCGGTCTTGAGTCGGTTCGGGAACTGACCCAGGAAGTGCGCGCGAGCCGCATCGCGCTCGAATCGATCGCGCGATCGCTGCTCAGTTTGACCGAGATCCCGTCCGCTCCTCCTGCCCCGCCGCCTCTGGGACCGGAGGCTGTCTCAAATTACGCCCAGGCCCTGATGGAACTCGAAGGGGAGGACGCGGATGAGATTCGCGCGAAGCTGCACGCCGCCGGGCTGAGCGATACGGCCATCGAATCGCAGATTGTCAGTATGTTCGCGGGTAACCGCGATCGGGAGGGAACGCTGGACGACTAAGGCACGTACCTGCAGCACGGACGAAGCTGGCAGCTCCGGCACCACCACGCCTCCGCTGGAGCCGGAACAAAGCAACCCAGAACGATCGCTTCCAGCGCCGCCCGAACCCGATCCAGAGCCGCCTGGGACGCTTCAGGAGTAACCTCGAACTCCTGCCTCACATAGAGAAGTTCTTTCGCTTCAATCAAATAGTCCACGATCACGTGAGACGCCGAAAGCGCCATCGCCTGAATCGCGAGCGAAAGATCCCGCGATGCTTCGCCTTCCTCCGGCCGCCGGGTGCGCACTTTGGTCGCTCGTATCCCGTTCGGGTCCTCCATCTCCACAATCCCCGTAATCTCATGCGCTCCAACAGATAGCGAAAATTCCCGGTTCAGCGACACGGGGGTAAGTCGATTTGACACAACCGCGCGCCACATGAGATAGCATCGCTGCGCCGAGAGCAGCACCGTCTCGTAGATCCTGCGATTGCCCGTGCTGGCCTGCTGCTCGGTCAGGAACGTCTCGCCGGTCAGGTGGGTCCTGGTGATCCCCTCCAGGTTCGCGCGCGCCTCTGGCGTCGCCATAATCGCGCCGGTGACCTGTTTGGTGCGCATATCGTCCTGGATGGCTTGCCGGACCACTCGCGAAACGATTTGCGACGTTCCGGGCGGGTAGGGTATCCGGTCCACGTCTGCCATGCGATACAGTTCGCCGCAGCGGTAGAAACGTGCGAGCTGGCCCGCGGTGAGGATCACTGGCGGGCTTCTTCGAGCACCGCTCCCTTGGCGATGCCGTTGGCGATCGCAGTGGTGGCGGCTTCGTTCCCGGATGCGATCGCTCTCGCGAGCCGGTATTTGGCGACCGCAGAGGTCGTGCGCCAGGCGGGGCTGGTCGTCGCAGCCTCGATCGCGCGCGCAGCCTCGTACCCCAGGGGTCCCGCTTTGGCAAATCCCACCCACTGCGCGATCTTCTGCCCCAGGGGACGCGCTTGGCCTTGCTTTCGAAGCAGAGTGTCCTGGACGACGCGATCGGCATTTCTCCAGAAAGTGTACTCCTGATTCAGCTTGCCGAGCGTTTCCTTGCCAGCGGCGACTTGGTTCAGCATTTCCCGGATGGAATCTGCGGCCATGCCGTGAACGACACCCGCGCTGTGATCCGCGAGGTCCTTACCCTCGAATCGCCCTGCGGCGCGCGATACTTCATCCCAGATTTGCCTGGTCTTTCGGGCAATATCGACGGGAATCACTTTGTTTCCCGTGGCCGGATCGATGACGGCCTGATCCATGATCCGGTTCCCAAGTTCCTTTGCCAGCTCTAGGGCCTTGTCCGATTGAGGGCTCATGGACTTACCACCAGCCTCAAAAGCGTCTTTAGCGCGGCTCATCAACCCGCTCAAGACTCCATCTGCCTGAATCGCGGCGTCCGCGGGCAATCCGGCGTAAGCGTCTTCCAGCTTCTCCGTAGCGCCAGCAAGCTCCGCAGTGGTCTTTTCTCCCAACCCTTTGAGGGATAGCGCGCGCACGCCGCGCTTCAGCATTCCTGGAACAACCTTGGCCGATCGGATCTTGTTGCCGCGCGTCGTCGCGTTCAGCACTTGGCCGTACTGTTTTTCGGCGGATTCCTCTAGTGATTTACCGAGCCGGCCGATGGTCTCCGATTCTCCCGCCTCACCAGGGCCGGGGATCAGGAATTCCGCGGCTGTCGTAAAGGCTCCGCCCAGCCGCTCCATCGTATTGCTCGGGGCTGTGGCGCGCTCGACCTTCTTGGTGATCCCGGTTCGTTTTCCCAGATACCCCAAGACTGACCCAATTGGTCCCGCGGCGATGCTGGTGGCGATTCCGTAGGCATCCCGGCCAAGCTGCTTCACAGCTCCCTTGCCCACCATCGGGAGGACTTCGCGGGCCATCACGTCACCGAGAATACCCATCCGCTGCCCGAAGTTCGGCGTGGGCTTGGCTGGCATATCCGAGAACTTTTGGACGCTTGCTCCGATTCCTGGAGCTTTCGCGGGAGCGGCCGCCTTGACGATAGGGTCTTTATCCCACGGCTGCGCGCCAGGCTTGACGATAGGGTCGTTGTCCCAGGGATTCGCCACTACGGTTTCTTCCGCACGTTCCCTTGCGGATCGGTGTACGTGTCTCCAGACTTCAGCTTGTTGTAATCATCGGCGCTGCTCACCGATGGAACCGCCACTGGGGTATTCTGAGATGGCGAAGCACCTGTCGGTTGACCGAGGCGCTGGAGGTTACCCTGCGTTTTTTGGGTTGCCTCATTCAGCCCCCTGGTCATGTTCTGCGCTTCTTTGTCCATCTGGTCCAGCGCCGCATCAAATGTTCCCTGGGCCATCGCCCCATTCAGTAATTCTTCGGCGTGCGATCGCGCCGAATCGGTCGTGACGCTGCCGCGTCCGGCGCTGACCATGATACGCGCGTACTGATTTGCTGCGGTCTGTGCCGCGATCCGGAGTTGCGCAAGCTTGGGGTTATTTTCGAGATTAGCCGACACGAATTGCCGATACGTGTTGTACCGCCGGATGTCGGTGCGCGGCACCGCCTCCGACGCTTGTTTGGCGTTCTTGATGTCGTACTGAAAAGCGGACTCGACCGAATCGAGCATCCCGGTGGCCTTCATCAATTGCGTCAATTCGGCAGATCCGGAACGGAACGCAGCCCGCATCGCCCCAACCTGTGTGGGTCCAAGATCCTGGAGCAGTTTGTTTCGCTCGTTGTTGTAGGCTGTACGCTCCGCAGACTTTCCCAGCCCATAAGTCGGTTTGTCTCCCGTAACGAGCTCGAACAGCGCCGCTGAACGCACGGACGCCGGGTTATTAGCGGCCGGAGCCGATGCCGCGTTCTTATCTTCCCGGGCTTTCCCGAGTCGAGTCTTTGCCAGATCCGCTGAGGTCTCGTGCTTCCCGTGAATCCCGGCCAGGGCTTTGTCGCGCGCTTCCTTGTCGCCCAATCCCTGACTCTTCCAGTACTCGGTTTCTTCACGAAGCTCCGCTGGATCGGGAGGACCCTTCTTGGCGGCATCCGCTTCTTTCTGCTCCCGCTCGTAATCCGCGTAAGGGATCGGCGGCGTCATCGTCGGCGGAACGTTGATGAGTTGGCCGTCCGCCATCATGACCTTGCTCGGTTCCTTTTCGTTGTAGGACACCACGAGGTTGGCTTTTCCGTCGAGCGATCTGATTACTCCCGTCTTCCACGCGCGCCGCTCCGGCGGGCGCCCGGTGATCGCGGTGATCCGGGATACCTTCTCTTCCTCGCTGAGGTTCGGGTTCTTCAGCGTGCGGCTGACCTCTTCCCCGTCTTCCTTGCGGCTCTGGAGCTGCGTCTGCCGGTTCGCTGCGGCCACCGCTTGCGCTTTCTTCGTTGCGGTCTCGATCTCGATAGCGGCTTTCTGCTGGGCTTCCTGCTTCTCACGGGCAAGCTTCTGCTGCTCCATTTCGTCCTGGGAGTAGAGAGGGCTTTGCGCTTCGGCGTCGCCGGGCGATGCGCTTCCGCCGCCAAACTTCTTGGGACCCGCTTCGTCGCCGACCTGCCGCTGCCGGTTCTTCAGCATCGTCAGCGGCTTGATGATGTTGTCTACGATCCCGTGCGCGTCCTTAGGGACCTGCTTCTTGAACAAGTCCCAGGCGGCCTCCTGCTGGCCGGGCTTCACCTGTCCGGACGCAAGGGCGTCGTAGTACGCCTTCATCTGGAACTGGCGTTCCTCTTTCTTCTTGTCGAGTTCCGCGCCGATGAGCTCGCCTAAAAGACCCACTTACTTACTCCTGGATTTCCGGTACTTTCGCGCCTGCTTGAGTCAGACGGGTTGGTGTCGGGCATCGACCTCCTAGATAAGTGCCGAAATGAGCGTGTTGGCTAGTCCGAATTCCATGCCCTGCTGCTGAATGTTTTGCCCGCGCTGTGCTAACGCCGCATTGAGCGCCGTCTGCGTTTCCCCTGCGCCCGCCGCTGTTTCCCCGAGCCCCAATTTCGCAAGCTCTCCGGCGATTCCAGCGCTTTCCTCGGCCGCCTGCGGCCGAAGCCGCTGAAGCAGTTTGGCGACGTCACCGGCCTGCGAATACTCCGACTGCGCCGTAGCCTCGTTCGTTCCACCGCTACGCGCTCCTGTCGCCGCAAGCTGCTTGCGCCGCGCCCGGTACTGCGAGAGAATGTCGGACTTCTCCGGCGCGATGGCCGATTCCATCTCAGCCTTGTTCCCGCTCAGGATGCTCTGCCAGTAATCCTGCGCCGGCGCAAAGTCCTGGACACCAGCCGAGTAGTTAGCCTGCCCCTGGCCGAACGTTCCCTGTCCCTGATTGCTCAGAACGCCTTCGAGCGATTGGAGAAAATTCGTGGCGGAGTTCCCGCCCGTGGCGGGCGGATCGGTGATGCCGTACGAGTTCGGCGTGGCTGCCATTTACTGTTTGCTCAATTCCAGATTGACGATAACCGTTCCCCCGGTGGGCGTTTGCAAATATCGCAGAGCGATGCTCACATTGTTGAAATCAGAGCGCGACGTGTCGCTCTGTCCCACGAGGCTGATACCTTTCTGAACCACGCCGCCGACCGTGCTCCCGACGTTTGAATTGCCCATGCGAACCGTGGCTCCGAGGCTCGTTTCGGGATCGACCTGCACGGTCATTTCGCGCCACTGACGCGAGAGGGACCCGGCGACCAAGCCAAGTTTAGTCTCGATCAGCGTCGCGATGTTCTGCGCGGTGGCTGTGACCGTTACGCTGACAGCCAAGTAGTCTTGGCTGATCTGCTGGTTCTGCACTTCGTTCGCCATGAGCTTATTCTACTCCTGCCTTCGGCTCCTGCGCCATCAGCGGAAGCGTTCCCGCTGCGATCAGGTAACCGTCGGAGAAGGAGTTTTTTCATTTTGCGGATTTCAGGATCGTTCTCTGCGGCTGAGCGGGCACAATCTCAATTCGAAAACCTTTGAGCCCGCACGCTAAAACCAGCCGGGTATGTTCATCTTCAAGGCTTCGATATGCTTTCCGTAACACGGCCAACTGCTCTCTCATAGCGCTCATCTCTTCACGCTCCCGATTCCGCGCCTTTGCGCTGAGTATCAGCATGGTCCCGCCCCGAGCAGCGTCATAGTACAAGTCTTCGCCACTGCACCAGATGCCTTTAATGCCGTTACGATCATCGATCCCGAGTTCGTGCCAACCAAAGACATCGCGGCCGTAATTCCAGAAGTGTTGGTAGGGGCAACTATGTATTCAACTTGTAGGTTCGCGCTGAGACTCCCGTTATGCTGCGTTGCATTCGCCGGGATTGAGGACGCCGAGCCTCCGATATTCCCCGCCGTGGACGTGCCCCCATAGATGCTCGATACCGATGCGATTACCACATCGGTCGCATTGATTGTGAAGGTTCCCGAAGTGACGGGACTGGATGAATATGTGGCGCTATTCGTGGCGCTTACACAGGAAGAGGATGCCGTTCCGGTTACGTCAAACCCTACGCCAGCGATGGTGTCGTTTTGGCTGTAACTCCCCGAGAGCGTGACCGTGATCGTATCCGGACTCCCGGCTTTTGCATTGCAGACATAAAAATCCTGGTGATTATCAGCACCATTGACAATGTTGCCCGGAGCGGTCGCCGTCCAGGAATTTCCCGCTGAATCGCTGACCGAGATCGTATTGGTGAAATTCTCGTAAAAATCCGTGCTGACCAGGATTGCATCTCCGGCGCTAACGGTCAGCGTAAACGTAATGCAGCCGTTCGGGCTTGTGCAGGAGTAAATCGTATTTCCCGCGTTGCCGTTGACATGGGCGACGGTGATCGCACTCCAACAAGGCGGGGCGAGCGCGAGGATGAGAAGCAGGCGTTTCATTGCTGAACGTAAGTAATCGAGCCGCTAACCTGCCCGGACCCGCTGGAGCTATAACAGATATTGTCCGCGGCCGTATTGTCGCGCATTACCGCAGCCGCGCCATTTCCAAGCGTGAAACCACCATTCGCGGCAAGATTCGCTCCATTGGCGGCCGCCGCCGATGACGTGTTTGTCCCAAACAGGGAGCCGTGAATGGTTGTCCCGCAATTGGTTCCTGTAGCTGAGATCAAATTGATATTCTGGGCCGTCGCCGAAATGAGAAAAATCGAGCAGACATAAGTGTGGAGCGAGGTGGTGCCTGTGATGATCGTCGTCAGGCTCGACGTCGCCTCTGAGATGGGCAGGTAATTGGTCGTCGCCGTCTGGCACGGATTGGCTACCAGCGCGCTGCCGGCGATCTGCGAGGTATTGATTGGCTGCTGCGCTGGCACGAGCGCCAAAATCAGGAACAATCCGAAAATAACGAAAGCCGCACGCCGCATCCTAGACTCCTTATTACTGGAAGTATGCCGATACCGAAAAGGTGGTCGTACAGCCGGTCGTGGTCGCGCCCGAATCAGCGGTAGCTCCGGCATAGCCGATTCCGGTTGCAAAGTTTTCGAGAGCAATAACGCCTGGAGGAATAACTACCGTGACGCCCGCTTGGACCAGGTACGAATCGATAACCGAGGTCCCGGCCGTAGGTGTACCCGCCGTGTTGAATACCTGGAGCCAACAGGGGATAGTCCCGCTATTCCCAAGCACCAGCCCGTAAAGATTCCCAGCGCTCGCCTTGATAGACCCCGCCGCAGCCGAGGAATTGTGGTATTTCGTAAAGGCATACGTCGAAGACGTACTGGGGCCGAAACTGGTGGTTGTGGCCACCGTATTCGTCACGTAGGCATTGACACCCGGCACCAGGACCGCGCCCGGCGACGTGCCATAGTTCGCCATTGAGCCGAGCGTGCCGCCCGCCCACGTGCTTACGCTAGTGAGCCACGCCGCCGCGTTCGAGGCTTGCGGCCCCTGCGATACCGGCTGCTGCGCCCAAATGACGACGCCCGTCAAGAGCATCGCCAGTGCAATTCTGAAATGATTCTTCATGCTGTCTCCTTACGTGTTCTCATACGCTACTCCCTGCCCGCCTGCGGCTGAACTGGCCCATTGAACCGCTCCGGTCCACATCTGATCGATGTATGGCGAACTCGATCCGTCATTCGAACTGCCGCCCGCGGGCAAGATCAAGTGATAATTGGCCGCGTTTGCCGTACCCGTTCCGAACAGAATGTACAGTCGCGTAGTGCCCGTGTTCTGGATTGTCAACCGCACGCGAGCCGCATTCGCCGCGAGAGCCGTAGCGGAAGCGGTTCCAACAGTAGTCGGCCCCGCAGCGCTCGCCGTGCTGCTCTGGGTTGGCGTTACCGTCACGGACGCTGCCACTGCAAGCTTTCTTGTACCTGGCGATAACTGGACGATGAGCAATTCACCGCTAGTAGGATCTTCGCCCATGATTGGCGTACCAGTAGATACGCCAGCCTGAAATGCCGATTCATCCGTTGCCGCAGTCCCGCCGCTGCCACCATTTATCACATGGACGTCCAGGCCCCCATCGGAAGGGTTGACTGTAACTAATGCGCCAAACTTGTCCTGGATTTGTACCTGGCTCACCTGCCCACTCTCCAGTGGCGTACCTGCCGTTCAGCGAAATTCCTAACTCGCAGCAGACCCCGTGCGAGCACCGGCGAAGCCAGGATTACGAGGCATGCTGTGATAATATGTTGCTCCATGTCAGAATCCCGTCCCATTCGCCAAGCGCAGCGTGTCTGTAATCGTCGTCGTGGGTTTAGACTATCAGATTACTGCTGTCCGTAGTTGGGGAACAACGAGCGCATGGCGACGCCTCCCTCGTACATGTACATATAGCCGATTACGTCCCGCTTCCGATCCGGGGTGAGCGCATTCCAAACAAAGTCCGGTAGGCTGATGTAGCTCCAGCGCTCGACGCCGGTTCGCGTCTTGTACCCGATCTTGTCAATGACGCGGATCGTGGTCGCGATGGGGTCGCCCAGGAGCTTCGCCGTGTAGTAAGTCCGCGGGCCAGCCGTGAACGGATCACCCTGCACGTAATCCGTGCCCAGAACAAGCGCGGCCTCTTCAGCTACGTCAGTTGTGAAAGCAGCGGGATTGTTGTTCTGATCGGCGCGGCTCACGGGGTAGTTGACGGTTTTGGATCGGTAGCGACGCGGGCGACAGCCTCCGGCGTTTGTCCAACCGTGCCGCCAGTCACGTTGGATTGCTTCGTGACCAAGCCAAGCAATCCCAGGATGATAGCTGTCTGCACCCCGCGATCCTTGATGGCCGCCAACCAGTCGCCATGGAAGCTGGATGCCTGAATGACGCCCAGCACCACAGAAGCAACTCCGATCAGTATCGGCTTCCAGTTCATAGGAACGGACAATGTTATTTTCTCCAACTCCGGAATCTCCTTGAGAACGATTCTGACACCTTTCAGCCGCCCGATCTCGATCCGCCGGACGGCTACTGAGGGAGAAGTATCCAAAAGATTTGCACTCCCATCAGGCTCTGGTTCTCGATCTTCTGAAACGTCCCGCGCCCGGCTGGGTCGGCATAATTGTACTCCGGATTCGAGACGCCAACCGCGTTCGCTGGAACCGGAGCGACCGTGGAGTTGTTTGTGTCCGCGGAGTTGTACATGGCGAATCCACGATACGTGAGCGGCCCATTGATGCCGACGATGGCTGTTCCCACAAGGCTCACGGGAGCCGGAGGCGGCGGCGCGGGCGGGGTGAACGGAGGATAATCGGCGGGGTTCAGGCTGACGCTGATCGCGCCGACTGGCGGGTTGTTTGGATCGTACTCGGCGTATCCCGGGAATTGGATTCCCGGAGCCACGCTGACGTTGGGCTGGCCCGCGTTCGGGACCCACGTATAGCCGTCAACCAGCCGGGACATCATCACAGCGGGCGCGGGTCCCCAGCCGAGCACCATGATCGGATAATCGACCACGAATCCCTGGGCCAAAAGCGAAAGCGCTTGGGCCTCGGTGAAAGGAGCGAACTGCGCGCCCTGAAGCGCCGGCGGTTGTGCCGCCCAATACTGCGCCGTCGTAACCGTAACGGCGGGATACGGGTTGGCTGAAAGTATGCAAGCGTCCGAGGTCTTGAGCGTAATCACCAAAATCTCCTTTTAAGGCAAACATCCGGAATGGGCTTGGAAGTCGCAGTACCCAGCGGCGACTGCGATCTGAACCGGTACCGGCCGCATTGAATGCACTGGCAGGTCCAGTGATTTGGCGATAGCCAGGTTGACGGCAGTGCCCGCAAGCGTTCCGTGGGGCACGTCGTCGGGCACGAAGCTGGGGGACTCATCCGCGCGTAGACGCAACTGAACCGGCGGCACCGGAGGCGGCGGCGCATTCGGCGGAACCGATTCGAGCGTAAACGGGACCGCTGACTGCAGGGTGTAACCCCTGGGTGGCTTTTCCACCCACACATCGCAGTTCAGCGACTGCCCGGCCGCCAGACTAACGTTGAGCTGATCGCACGGATGGAACGTCGGCAGCGCGATCTGCGTGGCCTGAAGGAACGGCAGCACGCCCTGGTTTCCAAAAGCGACTCCGAACAGCAGGTAGGCCAGCGCCTTTGCGCCGATATGCACTGCGGAGCCAACCCCCGAAGCCAGCCCCACGCCTGCGGCCACCATCG
>Ga0182018_10004952_pt1 | contig 10934 bp, 8 predicted proteins | sample 812P2MmetaG_FD_120490 | JGI IMG/M metagenome (GOLD analysis project Ga0182018, IMG submission 120490) | Permafrost microbial communities from Stordalen Mire, Sweden - 812P2M metaG | ecosystem: Environmental > Terrestrial > Soil > Wetlands > Permafrost | place: Sweden: Stordalen | collected... | reverse complement strand
GGGCGCGCTCTTGAGTCTGATGGCCTCTAAGGATCAGGTCGGATGGGTTTGGGATAAATGGCTGGGCGAACGCCTAAAGAGACATTCGAAAACTGATTCGAGAATCGAGCTTCGTGTCGTAAGGCTTGCGGCGGATGGCGTATGGCTTGAGAGAATCATGAACGCAAAATCGAAAAACCTAAAGCGTGTCGAAGAATATCTCATTGAGATGACGCGAATCCGTTAAATTGCTCGAGACCGGCGGAATCCTCGTTGGAGACGTCAAGCCCTTCTGGGCGTGCGCTCTACCGGATTCAGAAGGCCCTCGATCTCCTGGAGATTACCCGCCTCCGGCTCCATCACCAACCCCAGGCGCTGCAACTTAAACCCACTCATTAAATCCCCTAACAGGGTCACGCTTGCCGATCCCGAACTTTGGGTCGCCAGGTCGGTTGTAACTGGCGCGACAATCAGCCCGCCGACGGTCAGCAAAAACAGTTTTCGCATTAGCTCGATTCCGCTGCTGATTGGTCCAACTGAGAATCTCTCGTCGCGCTGAGGTCTCCCCTACCAGTGCGCATCGGCCCAGAATGATCCACACGGACAATCTGGATCAACACGTTCTACAGGAATATGAATTGTCCATTAATTCTGGATGACATCGCGATGACCAGCGCCTTGAGAACCGCCAGGCTGGATTTCTTTACCATGTTCACACTACTTCACCGGATTAACCCGCGGGTCGTTTGTTCAATTATTTGCGGGGAGCACTCCCACCGAGCCCGAGTCAGGCATTGGTGTTGAGCGGCCCATCGAAGAAGAAGGATTCGTCTGCAACCGGGAAATTTGGCACGAGATAAATTAATCGTCATTTAACATCCGGCGCCTTCTCCGGCGGGCCAGAATCATCTGGTGCGTCTATCAGGGAGAGGGTACGAGCCATGTTAAAGTTTGTCCCCCGAGACGAGAAGTTCTTCGATCAGATCGAGCAGCTTTCCACTCTGACGAAGTCGTCAGCCGAGCTACTGAGCGACCTTGTTGGACGCTTTCCAGAGTTCGAAGGTCTTCCCGACCAGCTTGCGAAGGCGAGGGAAGATGCCGCTCACGTTATGCAAGAATCTCTGCGCCGCCTGGATGATGCTTTCATCACTCCACTCGATCGCGAAGACATCATGCAGCTGATCACGGACTTATATGACGTGATCAAGAAAATCGCTGATGTTGCACAACGGTTTTGCCTGTACGGACTAAAAGAGCTGCACCCGAACCTGCGATTCCAGTCGGACACGCTGCGCAAGGTCGCCACTGTGCTGGCCGGGGTCACGGGCAAACTTCGCGACGAAAAAAAACTAAAAGAGTTGGGCCCGCAGCTAGATGAAATCTATGCTCTCGAAAAGCAGGCATCCGCGAATCGCGATCAATTCCTTTCTGAACTCTTCAAGGGCTCCCCCGACCCGCTGGAGGTAATGAAGAAAAAGGAGCTGCACGACCTGCTCGAAAGCGCAATCTGGAATTGCGAGAACGTCACCCGTACTCTGGGCCGCGTGCTGCTCAAGAACGGATAGATCGGAGATTATGTGCTCCATCTGGTTTTCTTCATCATTGGCGTCGCGCTTGTGTTCGATTATCTGAATGGCTTCCGCGATGCGGCCAATTCGGTCGCGACCGTTGTGACCACGCGGGTGTTATCGCCTTTTGCTGCAGTTTTGTGGGCTGCGTTCTTCAATTTCGCGGCCGCCTTTATTTTCGGAACAGGCGTAGCACAAACTATCAGCAGTCATCTTATCGACCCACACGTAACCGATGTATACGTCGTTTTCGGGGGACTGCTGGGCGCAATCTCCTGGGATCTCCTGACCTGGTGGCTGGCGCTACCGACAAGCTCTTCGCATGCGATCATCAGCGGTTTTGCAGGTGCCGCCATCACGAAGGCGGGATTCAAGTCTCTGCTGTTAAAGGGATGGGTTCCGGTCATCGCCTTCCTGGTGATTTCCCCAGTGATCGGATTTATTCTTGCCTACGTCATCATGGTGGCCGTCAGCTGGTTTTCTTACCGGACACCCAGACACAAAGCCGAATCCATATTCAAACGGCTTCAGCTGTTCTCAGCCGGAGCATACAGCCTGGGCCATGGAACGAACGATGCGCAAAAGACTATGGGCATTATTGTCGCGCTGTTGCTGTCAGCGGGTAAGAAAGAGTGGGCTTCCGGAACATCCTTTCTTGGTCGCAAGCAGGAAATCGCGTGGTGGATCATATTAAGTTGTCATGCCGCCATGGGCCTGGGCACGCTTTCAGGCGGGTGGCGCATCGTGAAGACAATGGGATCGCGGATCACACCGCATTTGCGCCCCGTCGGCGGTTTCTCAGCCGAGCTTGCAGCTGCAGCAACCATCGGGATGGCCACACTGGCCAAAGTTCCGATTTCAACCACTCATGCTATCGGCGGTGCGATCTCCGGCGTAGGAGCGGTTCGTGGCTGGCACTATGTGAGATGGATATGGGGCAAGCGGATAGCATGGGCCTGGATACTGACTTTCCCCTGCGCGGGCCTCATCGGGGCCGCATCCTTCTTGCTCTTGCGACTAGTTCTGCAACCGTTTTTCGGAACGGTACCTGTGAAGTAAGAATCGTAATCGCGAATCTTTGCGGCACTCAGACCTTATCATTTTGGGTTCTGCTCACGTGTTATCGGCGATTCTGCGTCAGTTCCTGTGGCCGGTCGCTCCGGGTCTGCTGGCCGGCGTGGCGGCGGCGCTGGCGCTGGCGCAGGTTCTTCGCCAGTTATTGTTTCGCATCAGCAGCCTTGATCGGCTTAGCTACTCGGGCGGGCACGGCGTATTGATAACCATCGCTATGATTGCGGCGATGTTGCCGGCCAGACGCGCACTGCGCAGGCGAGGACTTGTCACGGCTGGGCGTTCAGCCCTGACCAACCCAGTCGGTCTCGAGACGGGGCGGCCGCATTAAGGTTTGCATCACCACGCAATACTGTTCTGTTTTCTCTCGTAATCCGAGCAGCTGTTCCGGTGTTGCTTTAGGCGCAGCAACATCAAAATGAAGACGAATGCTCTCAAAACCGACGGGCACCTCTTTGGATATGCCAAGCGTGCCTCGTAGGTCCAAGTCTCCCTCGACCGTGACCGCAATGCGTTCGGTCGGTATACCCATAGCCGCGGCCACCATCTGGCAGGTGATCTGCGCACAAGCCGCCAAAGCCCCCAGCAAAAGATCCCCGGAGCAGGCGCCGGCACCGGCCCCCCCGACGCCCTGGTGGGCCTCGGCTTGGTAGATGGCGCGCCCGATATCGACCGAACAGGACACCGGAACATCCGTTTGTCCACCTTTCGCTCGGATGGTGATTTGCGAGGCCTTGGGGTCATTGCGGTATTGCTCTTTTAAGGGCTTTTGCAGCGATCGAATATCCATGGCAACCTCGTTCTTTCTTTCTCGGCTATTTGTTCGCTACCCGGGGCAGCTTTGGCCAAGCCGTCTTGAAGGTGTTACATCTGCATGCTAGCATCGCTCGACATCAGGAGGGGGCCGTGCCTAAGTTCGTTATCGAACGCGAAATCCCGGGACTCGGAAATCTATCCGACCCCCAACTGCAGGAAATGTCCCAAAAGTCGGTTAAGGTTCTGGGGGAAATGGGGCCCCAGATCCACTGGCTCCATAGCTACGTAACCGGCGACAAGATGTACTGCGTCTACTTCGCCCCGGACGAGGCGACCATCCAAGAACACGCCCGGCGCGTAGGCCTTCCTGCCAATCGCGTCTCGGCCGTGTGACGCCTTATCGACCCGACCAGCGCGGAGTAAGCTCCGCGCCGAACCTTCGCCGGTCTATTCGGACTTGGTCGGCTATTCCTATCCGCCCGTCCCGCCGTGCGTCAAGACGAGGGAGAGGCAGCCTCGGGCTTCAGCACTTCCTCAATCGCTTCCTCGACCGGCATGGCCCAACCTTCTGACCAAGCCGTCGCGCCCACCGTGTTGGTCAGTGCCTGCCGTGGCGGCTCGAGGGCAGCTTCCAGTTTGGCCTGTTCCGCGGGCGTGAGCGGAGCACCGATATTTTGGCGCAGCGCGGCCGCCGCGCCCGCCAGGCGCAGCGAACGCTCCGCTTCAAGTTGAGCAGCCGCTGAGCAGGCGAAATACTCGAGCAGGCGGGCAATGCCCCGTTTGTGTTCCAATTCCTGGAAAATTCTGATGCTTTCCCGATACAGAGATTGCGCTGTGTGGTAATTTCGCTGTTCCCTGGCTAAGCTTCCCAGATCGGCGAGGGTGCCGGCAATCCCCCAACGGTCGTCGAGTTCCCGAAAAATGGCCAGGCCCTGTTCGTACAATGTCCCCGCGGCTGCGGAGTCGCCCTGATCGCGAGCGACATCCCCCTGGTGGTTCATGGACCAGGCGGCGCCGGTCCGGTCTCCCAGTCCTCGAAAGATGGAGAGACACTCCGCGTAGAGCGCGCGCGCGCGGGCATAGTCACCTTGCAACTTGACGACATTAGCCAGGTTACTGAGCGAACGAGTGACAGCCTGTTGGTCGTCCAATTTTCTCCACAGCACCAAGCTTTCTTCGAACAGAGAACGAGCAACCGCGATCTCACCCCAGTCCCGAGCATTGACTGCCACTGCGTTGAGAGAGACGGCCACGCCCTGGGGGTCGCGCAACTGACGCGTGATGTCGAGACTCTCCCTGAGGAGCGCATCCCCCGTGGCGTAATCTCCCTGCTCGCTGGCGAGCACGCCGGCGGCAAAAACCGCGCGCGCCCGCGCCTTCGAGGGAGCGGCCGCTCCCGGGAGCTTCAGCAGCCTGCCCAGCCGGTCCCTGCCTTCGGCGAGATATTCGCACGTCTCCCAAAAGCGAAACAGGGCCGCGCCGAGACGCAGGCCCCACTCCGCATCTCCGGTTTCGGTGAGCCACTCAAGGCCGGCGCGAAAATTGTCATGTTCGAACGCGAAGCGTTCGAGCCATTCCGCTCCTTCCGCGCCGCATTGTTCCGCAACCTCTTCTTCCGCCAGTACCAGGCAATAGGCGGCATGGGCACGCTTGGTGAGGGCCTTCTCCCCGCTTGCTTCCAGCTTCTCCAGAGCGTACTCGCGAATGGTTTCGAGCATCGTGAAGCGCGATTCATCCTTTGCGGGCTCAGATTGTTGCACCAGGCTTTTGTCCACCATGGATGCCATGCCGTCGAGCAGGTCCAAATCGAGATCGCCTTTGGTGTCGCACACGGCTTCCGCACCTTCCAGATTGCACCCGCCCACGAACACCGACAATCTTCGGAAAAGCCGCTGCTCGGCAGCACTCAGCAGATCGTAGCTCCAATCCATGGCAGCGCGAAGCGTCTGCTGCCGCGCGGGCAGGTCCCGCGCTCCACCCGTCAAGAGCCGCAACCGGCATGCCAGGCGTGACCGCATGGCAGCCGGCGAAAGGACTTTGACCCGGGCGGCGGCGAGTTCGATCGCCAGCGGCAGACCATCCAATCGGATGCAAATCTCGGCTACGGCGGATGCGTTTTTCCGAGTCAGTTCAAAACTGGGCTTGGCAGCGACGGCGCGTTGCACAAACAGCGCAACCGCAGGGTAGTGTGACAGATCTTCTAGCGGCGGCCTGGACCGCGAATCCGGCAGCGCAAGCGGCGGCAACGGAAATTCGTATTCTCCGTACACGTGCAGCGCGGCACGACTGGTGACTAGGACTTTAAGATGGGGACCCGTGGCCAGGAGCTCGGCCACGATCGGGGCAGCCTGAACCAGGTGCTCGAAATTGTCCAGCAGGAGCAGCATCGGCGACCGCAAGGAATACTGCAAATTCTCCTTCAGTATTGTGAGCGGCGACTGACCACCCGCCTCACGGGTGATCCCCAATGTCTGAACGATTGCCGATGCGATCAGACCCGGATCGCGTAACGGGTAGAGCGGAACAAAATGAGTGCCGCCCGGGAAGCGCTCGAGGAGGGAGCCCGCCACTTCGACCGCGAGGCGCGATTTGCCGATCCCGCCTGGACCGGTGACCGTGACCAGTCGCACATCCGGACGCAGCAGGAGTTCTCGGGCGGCCGCGACTTCCCTCTCCCGCCCCACAAAACCGGTTGGCGATATCGGAAGATTGGGTGGGCGAGCCTCCCGCTGACTCACCGGCTCCGCGAAGCGGTCGCGTATGGCGGCAAGTTCCCGTGCGAGATCGCGGCTAGAGACGTAGCGCCCGTCGGGCGCTTTGGCCACGCACCTTTCCCTCACCCAGCAGAGCGGAACCGGAGCATCACTGGCTGGCTGGCTTGGTGCAGTCTGATTCCCTGCCGGAATCCCGACCTCGTCCACCTGGGCGATAAACCTGTATCCCCGGCGCGGCAGGGTTTCGATGTAGCGCGGTGTTGTGGCCGAATCTCCCAGCACTTGGCGAAGGCGCGCAATTGCGTTGTGCAGGCTATGGTCGAAATCAACAAAGGTGTCGGCCGGCCAGATTTGTGCCCGAAGTTCTTCGCGGGTCACGAGATCGCCGGCCCGCTGCAGCAACGTCCCGAGCACTTGCAGGGGTTGGCCTCGCAGGCGCAGTTTTACGCCGCGTTTACGCAGCTGATCGGCGCGGACATCCAGTTCAAAGACGTCGAACCGCAGCACCGGCGCGGCTGAGGCGGGGACAGACATGTCGAGCTCCGCAAACTTGGCAAAGCCTATCACAGTTCTTGGCCCTTCGAGACCTGCTTGCGCGGGCCGCAAGTACTTGTCTCTTTAACACTTTAGCGGTGGAGGAAACTTTGGGGACAGATAGGGGCAGAAAGGATTGACGCTCCGGGGCTTCGCCCTGAGAATCGCCGCTGTTCATCGCGCTCGAGAACAAGCACTGCAGGGACCCAGGTCGTAAGCCGGCAGTGCCTTCCCAGGCACAATTCCTGAACCATAAAGAAGGAGAAGCAGAATGAGAACCCTAGCCATACGTCTCCTCGCAAGGTTTTTCGTGGCCGCCCTGACCCTCAGTTTTGTGTTCGCCGCCACGACGGTCGCGCTTGCACAAGAGCAATCCCACGCAAAAAACGCACCCACTCAGCAAGCCGCAGATGTTCCGGGCATCGCACAGGTCGTGGTCTTGGACGAATGCGATCCGACTACCTTCAATGCTGCGCTTGGGCCTGACTTCTGCAAAAACATCGCACTTGGAGCAAGCACGACGTTATCCGCGTTATTTGCCAAGGCAGCTGCCGGAACTCCGGACCCGAACTGGGATTTCGAACCTGACACACTCAACATCAAGAAAGGAACCACGCTGGTCGTCGTCGACCAGGGCGGCGAGCCTCACACCTTCACCGAGGTGGCGCAGTTCGGCGGCGGCTTCATCTCGCAGCTCAACGGGCCAGGAGAGGACGCGGTTCCCGAATGTACCGGTGGCTTTTCGACCGTCGCGGTAGCCAAGACGCGCATCCTTCAAGGCAGCCAACTCACGATCACGGGTCTGTCGAAAGGGAAACATCATTTTCAGTGCTGCATCCATCCATGGATGCGCATGGACGTCGACGTGAAGTGATCCGGGGACAGGGGTGGCACTGGTTTATCCCATGGCTTATCCCTGACTGAGTACGTAGCGCCATAACTGGGGGCCCACTTTTGCGCGTGCTTTTCGACGCAAGGGTGGGAGACCCACAGGCATGCTGCGAGTGCGGACCGACCAAGAAGCTTTGTCCAACAGGCTGTCCATTTGATACCGGGGGATCCATCCAGGCCGCTACGAAAGGAACATCTCATAGCGGATGAGCCGGTCAATCCGAAAGAATTAGCGTTTGGGACGAGGGTGAAGACAGCGGGCGCAGTGCCCGCAACAACGGTTTTCTTCGAACTTCTTTTGGGAAAGTTCCCGGTGGCCGCCCCGCCGACCGCGCATTTCGCCTTCAGGCAGCACGAACAGATGGGCCAAAACTGGACTCCTGCGTTAGAGATTGAGGTAGTCGTAGGACTGGCGGGCCCGCCCTATAATATTCAGAGTGGCTCCATTAGGTCCCTTACTCGGGAGATTTGCACCGATATTGGCAAAGCATGGAACGTTATCGGACTGATCGATACGGGATTGACGTTTGTCGGTACGCAGGTTCCGCTAACCCCGCACGTGCCCGCGGCAGAATCGGTGCATAGCATCTTGCCAGACTGTTATCAGCAGATTTTCATTCTCGGATTAAATTTCGAACCTCCTAACGTCTGGGGAAGTGTTTACGGTTTTGGCGGAGACTACCCCCATACTTTTTGTCTCGTACGGATGACGAGCGGAAATTTGACGATTCCGCCGCCACTACCCTAGAGCTCCTGGGATGCTCGCCGCTTTTCTTTGAGGTCCCTCAAGAAGTCAGAAGGCTTTTTCAGGTCATCGCAATCGGCAACAATGAGTCTCACTCATCACCAAGGCAATCATTTTTGACGCGCGTTCAGCTGGTCGAGCTTGCTCTTTAACTGTTCAAGCTTCTGCCCGGCTTCGCCCAGCTTGCCTTCCGCCGTGAGTCGCTGGTAGTCGGCAAGGTCTTTCGCCGCTCCCGCTATGAGCGTGTTCAGATCCGCCGGAGGCTGGTTGGTGGTGGCCGATGCTCCAGCGCTTCGTCCCGGCTCGACAGGAGCAGCTGCGGCGCTGAGCGAGGAGGTCTCTCCGCCAAAAAGTGCTTTCATCGCCGACTCGAAGGTCGGCCCGTAGGCGAGCCGGTCTTGCAGCGCGAGGACCACGAGGCGTAACTCCGGCATCGGGCTCCGCTCAGCCTGGAGATAAATCGGCTCCGCATACAACAGCGCTCGCCCGCACGGAATCACCAACAGAGTACCGCGCCGTACGTGCGAGCCCTGCTGATTCCACAGCGTCAATTGTCCCGACAGCTGGGCGTTCTGATCGATTCGCGCCTCGATCTGCAGGGGGCCGTCGACCAGCTTGGTCTTCGGGAAGTCATAGACCACGGAGGTACCGTATTGGGCGCCGTCGCTGCGGCCGGCAATCCAGCCAATCAGATTGTTCCGGTTGGCCGGCGTGAACGGCAGAATCTCCACGAACTCGAGGGCGGTTTCGCCCGGCAGTTTCATCAACACGAAGTTCGGCTCCATGGCCTGCGTTTTCTGCTGCCCGGATTCGTCCATGCCAACTTCAGAAGCTACCGTCCACAGATCCTCGCGGTTGTAGAACACTTCCGGATCGGTCATGTGATAGAGGCCGTATACGTCCGCCTGCAGCTTGAGCAACAACTCGGGATAGCGCACGTGTTTGCGTAGCGTCGACGGCATGGCCGCCGCATCTTTGAACAGAGCCGGGAAAACCTGGCGATAGGCCGCGATGATCGGGTCCTCGGAGTCAAATACGTAGAAGGTCGTGGTCCCATCGTAGGCGTCAATGACCACCTTAACGCTGTTCCGCATGTAGTTGATGAGATCGCCGCCCAGAGGATAGTGGCTCGAGTAGGGATAGGTGTCTGAGGTGGTAAACGCATCCATGATCCACGACAGCCGACCATCGTCGCCGACCACGATGTAGGGATCGGAATCATAAGTGAGGAATGGCGCGAGCGCCGCCACGCGATCGCGCAGGTTGCGCCGCATCAGCAGCCGGCTCTGGGCATTGATATCGTCGCTAAAGGGCAACTTCGCGAGGTCACCGCGGTCGAACGCGATTAGGGCGCGGCGCAGGAACCCGCCGAGGAGGATGCCACCGTTGCCCTCGTAGGAGGTCAGGTTGTTGGTCTGGCCCTGCGGATAGTTGAATTCCTGCTGCCGCGTCTTCACGTACACGTCGGTGTCGGTCAGCTCGCCGAAATAGATTTCCGGGCGAGTCACGGCAATACTTGGGACCGTGCTCTGGATGGGCATGTTACTGAGAATCAGCGTCGGCAGCCCTTCGGAGGTGAACCCATTGACGGGATTCATGGTGATTCCGTAGCCGTGGGTGTAGATGAGCTTCTCGTTGATCCAGTTGCGGCTGCTTTCGGGAAGCTTATCGACGCTCAGCTCGCGTGCGGCGAGCATAACCTGGCGCATGGTGCCGTTGATTTCATAGCGATCGATGTCGATGTCGGGAAAGTCATAGTAGGTGCGGATTTCCTGAATCTGACGCAGGGTGTCCTGGAGTGCGCGCCAATCCCACAAGCGGATGTTTGCTAGCGTAGCCTGATTGTTCGCCGGGTCGGCCGCTTCGACCGTCGTCTCTGCGGGAAATTCGCGCTGCGAGACACGGTCCAGTCCATAGGCCTGTCGGGTCAGGTCGATGTTGAAGCCAATGTAGGGCCGCTCGCGAACCAACTCGTTCGGCTTCACGATAAAATTGCCGACGTACCAGCCGACCGCCTGCAGGGCGAGATAACAGACCACGGCCGGAGCCACCGCTCCCACCAGCCAGCGCGCGCGTGGCGCCGACACGACGTTAATGGCCGCAATGGCGGCGCCCAGAACGAGCGCTGCACAGACTACGAGCAGGCCGGTTAGCGTGACGTGGGCATCGGTGTAGGTCACACCGCCAAAGATGGTGTGATCCTCGAACAACGCCTCGAACCGGCTGATATATACCCGCATCGCGAGGACGAGCAGCAGGAACGCAAACGCAATGGAAAACCCGCGCCAGGGCGAGGGGATGGAGCTGCCTCGCCGGCCCGCCAGCGCCCGGGTGCTGCCGGTAATGAAAATAAAGGAAACGGCGACTACGCAGGCAATCACCCCCAGCGTCAGACCCCAGCCTGTGATCAACTGCCAGGCGGGGAGGGTGAATAGATAGAAGTGCAGTGGTTTGCCGAAGATCGGATCCACCAGACCGCCGGTGGCGCTCGGCGCATACCAATAGAGCGCGAACGTTGGCCATTCCGCCATCATGCCGGCGCCGGTCGCCGCCGCGACGACGAGCGAGACCAGGAGCACGATCAGACGCAGGATGCGCTCCGTCGGCAGTTTCAATGGCTGCCCGCCGACGAAGATGATGCGCCCGCCGAGCAAGTCGGGCTGGTAGGCCCGCCTC
>Ga0182018_10004951_pt1 | contig 10936 bp, 14 predicted proteins | sample 812P2MmetaG_FD_120490 | JGI IMG/M metagenome (GOLD analysis project Ga0182018, IMG submission 120490) | Permafrost microbial communities from Stordalen Mire, Sweden - 812P2M metaG | ecosystem: Environmental > Terrestrial > Soil > Wetlands > Permafrost | place: Sweden: Stordalen | collected... | reverse complement strand
CGACCGTGCAGCGTCGCGGTCCTCGACAGGGGGGCGCGCTGGACCGTCATTCGTCTGGACAACATCGTGCACTTTCTCGACTCGCACCACGTCGGCAACTTCGAGGGGCTGCTCCGGTTCGCCGGGGTCAAAGGTGTCGTGCGGATCGCAAGTCGGAGCGCCACGTCGGCCGAGTTCCTTCTCACGTGGGACGCGGCAAAGGCCGCCCCGATCACCGTCTGAAAGGATCCTGCCTCACGTCGCCCGGACACTCCCCTAGCCACGGAGGCGGCGCGGGGGACGTGCGGCCACGGACGAGCCGCGCGGGCGGGACCGTTCCGGGAACGTTCGCGCGCCAAGAAACGCTACTCGCTATTACTGAACCTCTTGCTGGAGACCGCGGGGGCCTCCTTACCGGCGCGGCCCAAAATGCCAACTTGTCAATCTGACCAGCCCTAAACGTGTGGCCGAGTTCCTTCGCACAAGTGAAGAACCCCGTTCCCTGGCTCGTGGGTGTAGGTAGGCTCAACAGGGTGTCGATGCACATCGAGCCTGGTTTGGGACGCCGGGACTGTGTGCGTCGGTGACGACTCCCATCGGTAGGAGCGATGCTTTCTGTCGGGACGCAAACGGGCATGCGTCGCTCGATGAATCCCATGAGCCTGCTTGGGCTTGTGCTCAAGCGACATCTCGAAACTTCAGCGCCCATTGCTATAACGTCTGGTGGTGGGGGCGAGATGAGCAACCCTTCGACCAGTCCGCTCTCGTCGCCGCAGACAAGCGCGTCACGCGCTCGTCGATCACCGGCGCGAGACTCTCGTTCCGTGAGCGGACCGCCGTGCATGCGCGGAGGAAAGACCTGGCCGCCATGCAACGCGTACGCTGCGTCGCGGACGGGAGCGGCGGGAACAATGAGCTTCCGCAAAGAAACGGCCTTTCGGGGCGAGCGCTCGCGATGGTCGTAGCGGGCGTCGACAACGCAGCGGCCCGCCTGCGACTCGTCGTCGGGATTGCCGGCGGCGTCTATTTTTTCTGGTGGTTCATGGTCGAGCTCCTACTCCCGGGTTCATTCAACCCGCTACTTGGGCGTCTTCTGCTCGTCGGATTGAATGGGGTGCTTCTCGGCATCAGCTACCGGAGTCGCTGGGTGGAGCGCCGCCTATCGACCCTGTTTACTGCCTGGGTGTGCCTTCTCGTGGGCCACTACTGTTACCTTTTGATTGGGAACCACGGGGAGTCGACCTGGTGGGTGGGCGCGTTCGTCACTTTCGCCGCGGCGAGCATGTGCTTGCAGTCGCGTCGTGAGGTCATCGTATTTTCCCTGTTCGCCTTGGGGTGTGTCGTCTGCGCTGCGGCGGTGGAGGGACAGCTCCGCCACTCGATTTACGTGCCCGGCCTCGCCACGATCCTGTTGCTTGCGAACATCACCAAGCGCAGCCAAGTGATAGCCCAAGACGCAACTTTGCAAGCCGAGCGCTCACGAATGGAAAGCCGAAGCTCCGACGAGCAGCGATTTCAGCTGGCCGCCATCGTTGAGTCCTCCGGCGATGCGATCATCGCCAGCAGCTTGGACGGGCTCATTCGAAGTTGGAACAAGGGGGCGGAACGCCTGTTCGGCTACACGGCGGAGGAAGTGATCGGGCGGCCGATCTCCGTGCTTCTCCTGACGGGACGCGAAGGCGAGGAGCCGGCGCTCATCGCGCGCGTAGCGAGAGGGGAACCTGCCACTCCCTTCGAAACCCTGCGACGGCGCAAGGACGGCAGCGACCTCAACGTCTCGGTGACGATCTCGCCGATTCGTGATTCACGCGGCGACCTCGTCGGCGCTTCGATGGCGGCGAGGGACATTTCGGAGTGGAAGCGCGCCGAGGCAGACGTTCTGCGTGCGCGCGCGGCCGCGGAGGCGGCGAACGGAGAGCTCGAGGCGTTCAATTACTCGGTCGCCCACGATCTCCGAGCACCGCTCCGCGCCATCGATGGCTTCAGCCAAGTACTTCTGGAGGATTACGACGGCAAGACGCTCGACGCCGGGGGCCAACACCACCTTCAGCGCGTAAGGGGTGCTGCCCAGCAGATGGGACGACTCATCGATGGCCTGCTCGCGCTGAGCCGCGTTACGCGAGCTAGCCTTCGGGGCCAGCGGGTCGACTTGAGTGACCTTGCCCGCACAACTGCCGAGCGGTTGAAAGAGTCCCAGCCGGACCGTGCCGTGGAGTTCGTGATAGGAGGCGGGTTCACGGAGAATGGTGACAGCGCGCTGGTCGGCGCGGTCATCGAGAATCTGTTGAGCAACGCGTGGAAGTTTACGCGAAACCAACCGAAGGCCCGCATCGAGTTCGGGTCTATTCAAGAGGGGGGGCACACTGCCTATTTCGTCCGGGACAACGGCGCCGGTTTCGACATGGCCTACGCTCAAAAGCTCTTCGGCGTCTTTCAGCGTCTTCACACGCCGAGCGAATTCGAGGGGACGGGCATTGGCCTAGCGACCGTTCAGCGGATCGTGCGGCGCCACGGCGGACGGGTGTGGGCGGAGGGCAAGGTGGGCGAAGGGGCCTGCTTCCACTTTACCCTCGGGAATAGCGTCGATCCGTGAGAACGAGGGGGTCATGAAGGCCAGCGACAGGATGGGCGACCGCCGACGAGCGGACCCGCACGAGAGCCTCCGTCACTTATGCTTGCTTGCCCACGCGTCGGTTCCACGGCGGACTTTGAACGCCAGGCGCTCCAGGCTGACGTCAGGGATGTGACGTGCCGTTGGCTCCGAGCGGACGCGCCTCAACATTGTCGACGATTTCCTCCCCACCGTCGTACTCCACCACCGGCGGCCCCAAAATATCGACCGACACTTCGTCGCCGCGGGCGCGCAGCTCTTGCACCGTCACCAACGGCTTGACCTCGTGTCGGAGGCGGAAGGATACGAGCTGTTTTGTAAGCTGCGACTCGGGCGTGACGACGGTCGCGACGATCTCGCGAACCTTCTGCAGCACATTCGCGAATGCCTCGGCACGACGCTCGTCGCCACGTCCACCTCGAAGCAGTGCTTCGCTTGCACGGAGAGCGGCGAGAGCCTCCATTTGCGGGACGACGGTCGCGAGTTCATGCTTTTTCGGCGAATATTCGGCTGCCATCGGAATGCTTGTCCACGCGAGGGTCGACGACGGGGAGTGCGACGGCCACGGTTCGTGCATCCGCGGCAATCGCTCTTCGTAGCGCTGCCTCGTCCTCTGGATCGGCGACGCGCGCCACAGCGATGCGAACCCTTGTACGGACCATGGCCCGCAGCTGCGACAGCGCCACAGCGCTCGCATCAAAGAAGGTGCTCGCGAAGAGAGTGATCGCCGCCGACGAGACCTCATGGTGCAGATACGTCCGGAGCGTCTGCGCGATTGCCCCCGTCGGAACGCCGGCGATCAGCCCAGCTTCGGTCAATTCGCGCCCACGCGCGTGACGCAGCAAGGCGACGGCTTGTTCTGCCTCGGCTGATGAGGATGCGCCTCGAAGTGCCAGGATGCGGCGCCCACCGGTCGATGCCGTACTTCGTCTCGTCGAAGTCGGCGAAGACTTCGCGTTGTAGTTCCCGGACGGCAGGTAGAACGACACCCGGGGCGTTGGCAAAGCGCTCCGGAATCTGCGGACGATCGGTACAGGGTCGCTGGAGCTTGTCGAGGTCTGCTTGTCGCATGCGCTCGATCTCGGAGCGTAGCGTCGAAACGCCCGTACGCTCCTTCTGGGCGACGAGCCTCAGCTCGGGCGGCGTAGACGCAGGCTCGGAATTGTCATCACGGAGTTACTCGGCGCAAGGCAGCGCGAAGAACGCCCCGTTGTGGTCGGGCGCGTCCGAAAAGGTATCGGTCAACCCCGAGATCGTCCCCGTAACGCACTGGGCATCGGCGGAGTAGATCGCGAGCGTCGCACCCGGATCGGTGACGCCGAGGGTGCCGATCCCCTTCACGCTCATGGTGCATGGCACGCGCGAGCAGCCCTCGCTCTCGGAGGGACCGGCGATGTCGTACAGCTCGCCGAACTGAGCCGAGAGGGCCGCGAGATCGTAGACGCCTGGATGAAGCACGCCCACCGGCAAGGTCAGGCTGAACTCCCAGTCGTCGTGACATCCCTGCGAGGTGATCTCGTTCAGCCACGAGCCGCAGGCGAACGAGACGTTCGAGAACTGCAGCGTCACCGCGTTGCCCGAGGTCAGCACCTGACCGCTGACGAGCCCCTGAATGAGCGGCGCCCCGGCCGGAATCCCTGGGCATACGACAGGGACGGCCGCTGGCAGGTCGGCGTCCTGCGTTGCGTCAGGGGCTGCGCCTACGATGAAGGGCAGCAGGCCCAGCCAGAGAACGAGTCCGAGCGAAGTGCGACGCACGTACGGATGGTACCGGGCAGGGTAGCCGACGAGCAATGACGGGCTGCGGGCCGCAAAGGCCCGCACGAGCGCCGACGCACGCTCGGGCTATGCTCGCTGGCGGAGAGGCCCGGCCTCTTCAGGACGGAACGAATCGAATGGCTGAAGGCGTCATCAAGCGTCTCAACGACGGTGGTTTCGGGTTCATCGACAGCGGGGGCGGAAAGGATCTCTTCTTCCATCGCTCCGCCCTCGATGGCGCCCGGTTCGAGGATCTCCAGCGAGGCCAGCGCGTGTCGTTCACCGAAGGCCAAGGTCCGAAGGGACCGAGGGCCGAGAAGGTCAAGCCGATCTGACGATGCCCCTGGCGTGCAAGGTATGCGGCCACCCGGTCTTCGACGCGAAGAGCCACGACATCCCGGCGCCGAGGGCAGCCAAGATGTTCCCGAGCATGACCTGCAAGTGCGGCAAGGTCGCCCGCGTCCGTTGCTTCAACGGCCTCGGGGCGTGCTGGACCGAGTGAAGGCGGGCACGGCAGGGGAAGACCCGCGTGGGCGGGTCGGTAGGGCTAGCTTCCCCAACCGTGACGGAGAGCGAAGGCCGTGGCCATCGGAGTATCGGTAGACGGGTGGGCCGGCCGGCGGCACTGATACGTTACTTGCAGGTGAGTCGCATGATCTTCGTTCGTTGGGCGGCCGTTGTCGCTATCTCTGGGGTCTGCGGGTCCGGTTGCGGATCGGCCGCCGGTGGCTCGACTCCAAACAACACCAGCGGCGTACAGGGAGACAGCGGTGCGCAGGTGGGAGTGGACGGAGATGCTGCGAGCGACGAAGCGGATGCCACGTCGGACGCCGAGGTGCCGACCGTGGTGACGCTCACGATGGACAGCTTCTCAGTGCCGGCCGGCGGGGAGCTCTACAAGTGCCAGAACTTCGCGAACCCGTTTGGTGGCCAGCAGGTCGACATCAAGACGTATGAGCTTGCGATGAACGCGGGCTCGCATCACATGATCCTCTTCTACTCGCAGGGGGTGACCGACGGGCCGGTCGTCGACTGCCCTCAAGGCGGGCTCCAGACGGGCCCTTTCACGTTCGGAGCCCAGAGCCGGAACGTGACGCAAACGTACCCGGAGGGAGTAGGGGCGACGATCCCGGGCGATATGGGGTTCATGCTCAACGCGCACTACGTCAATCCGGGGAGCACGGCGATCCAATCGGCAGTAAAGGTCACGATGTTCGTAGCGGCCCCTGGCAGCGTCACGCAGCATGCGGGCGTGCTCCAATATATCTTGACCTCCATCTCGATTCCGCCGACGGGACAGCCCGTCACCGCGACCGGCAGCTGTGCGCAGACGCAGGACATGAACCTCCTTTGGACGAGTTCTCACATGCACCAGGGAGCGACGAACTTCATCGCCACGTCAGGCGGCACGACGCTATTTCAGACGGACCAATGGTCTGACCCGCCCACCGCCACGTTCTCGCCGCCACTTCTGCTCAAGGCGGGTGCGGACATCACCTGGTCGTGCACCTACGTCAACGACACCGGGAGCACCCTGACGTTCGGAGAGTCCGCATTGACCAACGTGATGTGTAACTCCGGGTCCACATTTTATCCGGTGCAAGATGTCAGCAATCCCGTCGTCCAGTGCCTGCAGTAGACGCGGTAGGCCCGCCAGGACACTTGCTCTTTCCACCACGACATCCGCCGCCGCCCGAGCCCGATCTCGGCGGCGAAGGCGGGGAGGTTCGTCAGTGACCGGCCTCGCCACCTTCCGTGGGAGGCACCACGGCGCCGTCCGACCCGCCCTCGGTCGGCCCGGCTTCGCCGCCGTCGTGACCCCGCAGTATCGGCACTCGGCCCCGCGAGTGCGCTCCGTGATTCGCGTTGACAGCTTAGAACCCTATGCTGTGTATCGGGCTGCACGCACATCCCTCTTGGTTGGCCCGCGCATCGCACCCGAGAATGCACTCCATCGATTCAACGTGATCGCAAAAGTACGGGCAGGATTCCCCCGCGCACGCGCAGAAATTGTAGGAATATGCTCCCGCGTCGCACCCAAGTCCGCCGCACCAAGTGGCTGCTACGGGGCCCGAATCAAACGTAGCAGCGCAAAAGCGGACACACGCCGCGCCGTCGTCGCTTGCATCAAGCTCGCGAGAGCTGCTGCTTGACCCCGAATCCTCGGCGCCGCTTGAACCGTCTGAGCTATTGCCGCTTGATGAGTAGGCCGTGGTCCCGGCGTCGGACGCCGCAACAGCTCTGCCGCCGCAGCCCAGCGCGCACGCGAGGAGAACGCAGAGAAGCTCCCTGCCGTATTTCATCTTGCCCCGCCTTCCATGAGCGTAGCTCCGTTCGGCTTCGGAAAAGCGGCAGCCATCGCCTGGCACCTCACAAACCAGTCGTCGTGGTCGGCTGCCTCGTGGACTTTCGAGAAATCGGCTGGGGGTGCGACGGTGGTCGGTGGTGCGCGTGCGTCCTGCGGCGACGTCGCGTCTCGGGAGAAGGGAGGCTGCGCGGCGCGGGTGGGCGTCCCCGGTTCGAGACGGAACAGGGACGGGGCAGGGCTTTCACGCGAAGGCGAGGACTGCTTTGCTGAAGAGAAGGGCGGCGATGGTTTCGAGGCGACGATCTCTTCTGAAGGTCGGGGCGGCGACCCTGGCGCTCACCGTCGCGTCCATGCAGCTTCTGCACTGCGGAGGCCAGAGCCTTTCCGCTCGCGATGGCGGAAACGAGAACGACGCCACCGTCGAGGCCGGGAGCATCGACGACGGGTCTGCACCGAACTGCATTTGCCTCGGCGATGCGAGTGGCACCGTGCCCACCTGCGACGGCGCTGTTGGCTGGCAGTGCAGGGTGGACACGAGTTGCAGCTCGGGGTCGCCGACGACGCTGACGGGCAAGGTGTTCGACCCGGCTGGGGCCAACCCGCTCTACAACGCGGTGGTCTTCATTCCGAACGATCCGGCCGCACTCCCAGCCATCAATCCCGGAACGAACGCTTGCACGACCTGCGACGTGTCCATTGGCCCATATGTGGTGGCGGCGGCGACGGACGCTTCGGGCACGTTCACGTTGCAGGGGGTGCCCACGGGCGTGGACGTTCCCGTCACGGTACAGATTGGCAAGTGGCGACGCACCGTCGCGGTCAATATCACCAAGGATTGCGGCAGCAACTCGGTAACGGACGGGGTGCTGCGCCTCCCGAGGAAGAAGAGCGAGGGCGACATGCCGCAGATGGCCCTGCTTACCGGAGGTTGCGACGACCTCGGTTGCTTCTTGACCAATGTGGGCATCGATCCCGTCGAGTTCTCGGCGCCCCACGGTGGCGGGAGGGTCGACGTCTACCAAGGCCTCGGCACCACCGGGAACGGCGCCGGTCCCTCGGTCGGGGTCGCCGGGGATTGCACGTCCAGCGCGTGCCCGCTCTGGGCGAGCAAACAGAGTCTCGAAAGCTACGACACGGTGCTCCTCTCGTGCGAGTGCGGGGAGAACAACCAGACGAAGCCGCCCGCCGCTATGCAGGCGCTCCACGACTGGCTCGACGAGGGCGGATATGTCTTCGCAAGCCACTTCCAGTACACATGGTTCAAGAACAACCCGCAGACCGACTTCCAGAACGTCGCCACGTGGCTCGGCCCGTCGGCGGCGACCGGATCGGGCGCCTACGACGTCGACACGATTGCGGAGGGGCAGGGTTTTGGCGACTGGCTCGGCGTCGTGGGCGCGCTGGACGGCGCCGGTTCACCACCCGCGCTTGACCTGGCGAACGTGGCGACGAGTGTCTCAACCGTGAACGGCCCGACAACCCAATGGATCTACGACCCCAACACGACCCCGAACAACACGAAGTACCTGTCGTTTGAGACCCCGGTCGGCGGCACGCCGCCGCCACCACCGTCACCGTGCAACGAGACGGCCTGCGTCTCCAAGAAGTTCTGCGGCAAGGCGGTGTTCGCCGACCTCGACGTGAGCAGTAACACTCCTGGCGACGCAGGCGCGGTCCCAGAAGGCTGTCCCAAGCAAGGGTTGACCCCTCAGCAGAAGGCGCTGGAGTTTCTGTTCTTCGATGAGGTGGCGTGCGTAACGGAGAATTGTCCGCCTCCGCCCCCGCCGCCCTTCCCACAGGCCCCCTGCGACGCGGGCGGCGACTGAGCGTCCGCTGCGACATTCTCACCGGCCTGCTCGCCAACCCCTCGACGCCGCGACATGAGGCCCCACGCACTCGCCTGCAAGGTCTGCGGTCATCCAGTCTTCGATGCCAAGAACCACGACATCCCGGCACCGCGGGCGGCCAAGATGTTCCCGATCATGACCTGCAAGTGCGGCAAGCCCGCACGGGGGAGATGCTTCAACGGCGTCGGGGCCTACTGGGTCGAATGCGAAGACGGGCATGGGCGAGGAAGATCGGCGTAGGCGATCAAGCACGCACGGGTGCGTAGCGAGCGACAGAAGGGGCGCTTCAACGCGAGCGAAGTATGAAGTACGCGGCCGCGACGATGCACAGAGCGGCCCAGAGATAGTCGAGCTTCGGCGCTTCCTTCATATACACGATTGAAAACGGCACGAAGACCGCCAGCGCGATCACCTCCTCCATGATCTTGAGCTGGCCGAGCGAAAGCGACCGTACCCGATGCGGTTCGCGGGGACCTGGAGCGCGTACTCGAAGAGCGCGATTCCCCAGCTTGCGAGGACCGCGACATACCAGGGGGCCGACCGCAGCGTGCGCAGGTGGCCGTACCAGGCGTAGGTCATGAAGAGGTTCGAGCCGACGAGGAGCAGTACGGTCTTCATGGCGAATCCGTACTCGATTCGTCACCGGGCAACGAGCACGAGATGTACGCGTCGACGACGCCCGCCAGGCCAGTGGCTGCCCCCCGGCTCGGCCTGCGCGGGCACTATCGCGCGGCCCTTTCGAGCCTCCAGGGCCGGGGTGAAGTGAACGGGGGGCCACCATCATGGTAGCGTTGCCGCGTGTCCCTCGGTCGCGATCTATCCCTCTCGGATGGGCGAATCCCGTCCATTGAGGACGCACGATGGGAGGGTTGGGCCGCAGCCCTTCTGAGCTTTCTCGAAGAGCCGCGCGACTGGACGGCGATAAGCGCGTGGGCCCGCGACAGCCACACCGGCATCAACTTTGTGCGGCACATGCTCGCCTGGGCAGAGGACCAGCGCCGCGCTGAGTCGTTCTATCGGGACGAGATCCTGTACTGGGCAGTACGCAGAGTCTCGTCCGTGCGGCTCGTCGACAGCGACGACAATCCCGACGAGCTGGAGGAGCGTCCCGTGTCTGGAGGACTTCGCGCCGTGGAAGGGTGATGAAACTCCGCAAGGAGCTTCCGATGGTGCTCCTTGTGCCCTCGGCTGCGGCGACCGAAGCGCCCCTTGGGTACCAGCGCCAAGCGAACGCATTGCTCGCCGCAGCCTTCCCGAGGTCGCCACGACCCTCCTTCCGAATGGACGCGCAGAATAGAAGCCACCACGTTATTCGAGAAGCATGCGCATCGTACCCGCGGTCGCCCTCGTTGTTGCGCTCGCTGCCGTTCCAGCACCGGCCTCCGCCCAGGATGAGGAGCCGACGAAGTGGGAGCAGCTTTTCTTTCCATTTCCAATCGTCGGCGCACCGCCTCAACTCGAACAGCAGGTGCAGTTCTTCAACAGCTGCTTCCATGGCAACGGCGGTAGCGGTGACGTGCCGTCCGCGGAGTTCGCCTACATTGCTTCGCCCCACCTCGGCCTGGTGGCGACGGTCCCGTTCCAGATCGGTTTCGGCGGCCAGACGACCGGATTCGAGGACGCTCAGCTTCTTGTCCAGTGGCTGGCGGCAGGGTCGCTCGAACTCGATGACATGCTCTCGGTCGGGATGATGGGGACGTTCCCCATCGGACGCGGCGACCTCAGCAGCGGGGATTACTACGTCGGCCCTTTTGCGTATGCCGCCCAGCGCTTCTTCCATCACTTGATCTTCGAGGGCAACGCGACGACGTTGCTCCCCGTCGTGCATGGCGACTCGACGCGGCAGATCCTGGGCACAGGGCTCGTAGCGGTGCTCCTCACGCCGAAGGGCTTCTCGTTCCCCGTCTACACCCAGGTCGAGGCGAACAGCACGACGTACCTCGGCGGGACGGCCGCGTTGCCTCCCGGCGCGACGCAGAGTCCGGCCGAGACAGTGTTCATCGCGCCAGAGGTGTTCCTCGGTCCGTTCAAAAGCCCTATCAGCGACGGCACACGCGTCGCAGCGGGCGTTTCGTTCAACCTCGTTGGCGATCCGGTACACGCTCAGACCTACACGGTCACCGCTGCGTTCGACATCCCGAACCCGTATGGTTACTGAGGTCGCCGCCGACGCCCATCACCAGCCAGCCTTTAGTGCCGCTCCGATCAGGGCTGCCCGGCGACGAGCCAGGTGGTGTTCACCTTGAACCAGATGAGCGCGACAGAACTCACGAGCGCGAGCAGGTCGCGGGAGCATCCACGAGCGCCGACCTTGTCCGCGGCCATCGTAAACTGACCCATCTTGGCCATCAGAAACTGACCCACCCCTCGGCGATCGCGGGGAGCGTGGGTCGCTTGGCCACGACGGCCTGACCCACCCTCGAGAAGGGGGTG
>Ga0182018_10004950_pt1 | contig 10940 bp, 15 predicted proteins | sample 812P2MmetaG_FD_120490 | JGI IMG/M metagenome (GOLD analysis project Ga0182018, IMG submission 120490) | Permafrost microbial communities from Stordalen Mire, Sweden - 812P2M metaG | ecosystem: Environmental > Terrestrial > Soil > Wetlands > Permafrost | place: Sweden: Stordalen | collected... | reverse complement strand
CCCACCCACGTTCGTAGCGATTACCGGGACTTCGCAGGCCATCGCTTCGAGAGCGGCGAGACCGAACGATTCCAGTTGTGATGGCAGCAGAAAGAGATCGGCGGAACTTAATTTTTCGTAGACGGCGTTTTGCTTGCCCAGGAAGAACACGTCTTTTTGCAGGCGCTTTTTGCGGACCAGGTACTCGGCTGCACCGCGGTCGGGGCCGTCGCCGATCAAGACCAGCTTAGCGGGCATCTTGGCCCGGACGATGGCGAAGATTTCGACAACGTCAGTGACGCACTTTACCGGACGGAAATTGGAGAGGTGCATCAGGATAGGTTCGCCATTGGCCGCCCATTGCGCGCGCTGGGCCTGGTTGGGCGTACGGGTGTAGAGGTCGCAGTTGACGAAGTTGGGGATCACCTCGATGGGGCGCTTGATGTCGAATTCCTTCAGGGTTTGCTTCAGCAGATAGTCGGAGATGGCGGTTACGCCGTCGCTTTGCTCGATCGAAAAACGGGTGATGGGCAGGTAGCTGCGGTTGCTACCGACCAGAGTGATGTCGGTGCCGTGCAGGGTCGTGACGAACGGGAGGCGCCGCGGGGCGGCCATGGAGCGGGCCAGCAACGCGCTGACGGAATGCGGGATCGCATAGTGGACGTGGAGGATGTCGAGCGACTCCGCCTCGAACACCTCGAGCATTTTTGTTGCTAGGGCCAGCGTGTACGGCGGGTGGTCGAAGAGCGGGTACGAGGCTACCTCGACTTCGTGGAAGTGGATGTGGGGGTCGTTCGGATTCATGCGGATGGGCGGGGCGTAACTGATGAAATGGATCTCGTGGCCGCGGGCGGCGAGTTCCTGGCCGAGTTCGGTGGCGACCACGCCGGAGCCGCCGTAAGTGGGATAACAGGTTATGCCGATACGCATGGTTGGGTGCCGGTTCCTTCGTCGGTCGTCGTGTGCGGAGTGGTATAGTTTCGCATTCTACGGATCGATCTTGCTACCTAGGTGGGTCGAAATCCGTTCCGGCCGGTCGGAATCCCAGATCGCCTACCCTCGTCGGGTAGTCTCAGAAGGACAGGTTTCCGACGCGCTTGGCGCGATGTTCGGCGCTGGCCAAGGTGCTCGGTTAGACGCGGGAGGCGGACAAAACGTGACACGGCTAGCGGGGTTAAATGCTCTGATCACCGGAGGTGGCACCGGCATGGGCCGCGCCATTGCACTGGCGTTTGCTCGGGAAGGTGCGAAGGTGGCGGTGGCGGCGCGGCGGGTGGACAAGCTTGAGGGGGTCGTGCGGGAGATTGAGGCGGCTGGCGGCACGGGACTAGCCGTCGAGTGTGATGTCACCCGAGGGGCGGACGCCGAACACGCGGTACGCCAGACCGCCGAAAAGTTTGGGCAGCTGAATACATTGGTCAACAACGCCGGCGTGTTGAGTGTCTCTACCGTGGAGGGGATTGCAGAGGACGAGTGGGACCGACTGATGGCGGCGAATTTGAAGGGACCATTCTTGATGTCGCGGGCGGTGCTACCGGAGTTTCGCAAGGTGGGCGGCGGCGTGATTGTGAATATCGGGTCAGTGTTGGGGTTGGTGGCGATGAAGAATCGAGCGGCGTATTGTGCGAGCAAGGGCGGTGTGACGATGTTGACCAAGGCAATGGCGATGGATCACGCGCACGAGGGCGTGCGGGTAAATTGTATTTGTCCTTCGATTGTGGAGACGGAGTTGGTGCGGGGGTTGTTTGACTCGAGTCCCGAAGGGGAAGCGGCTCGACGGGCGCGGGTGGCGACGATTCCCCTTGGGCGGATCGGGCAGCCGGAGGATGTTGCGGAGATGGCCGTTTATTTGGCGTCAAAGGAGTCGGGGTGGATGACTGGCGTGGCGATACCGTTGGACGGCGGTCTATCAGCGTACTAAGGTGATGGGATACTAGACCTTTGCAAGACAATTGCGCTGGGAATCTTTGGCCTGGGCGTTTGGGGCGCAGGAGTTCTGGGCCCTACAAGTTTGACGTAGAAATTTGACTTGATGTGCGGCGGATTGGGCGATTACTCGTCGCCGCCGTTGGCGGATTCTTCGCCGTCTTTGTGGACGTACTTGATCACACGCTTGAAGATGAGCAGGTTCGGGGCGCCTTGGCGCGTTAGCTTGATGCAATCGCGGTCGTACCACTCGACCGTGCCGCGCAGAGTTTCCCCGTTATCGAGCACGATCGCCATAGGCGTGCGGGCCTGCATCTGCTTGACCCAATAGAAATTCTCGGCGTGCGTCATCTCCGGCGGAGCCGGCTTCTTGCTCGGCGCGGGACCATTATTCCCGTGCGGAGTCCTAGGAGGCATTTGATCCTTCACGTCCGCAAAGCCAGGACGAAACATCCTGCGGTTCACCATGACTGCTCCTTACTGGTAGGGGTGGCTTCTCTCGTATGATGCATGCGCTACGCATCGGGTTACAGTTGCCCGCAGAAATGTCAGGAAAAATAGATTTGTAGGCTGGGGTCATGGTCGAGAGAGGCTTGCGCGTGTTGGATTTGACGCCAGGGAGGCCGCCAGTGCGTCGAGGCCGAGTTGCCGATTCAGGTTGCGTCGCAGTCCGGAGTGTAGTTCATCAAACTCCGCAATCGCGCGCATTACCCAGGGAGTATCCACGACCTTACTGAGGGTCTCCAGTTCCTTCGACAGATGCGAGTTGCGGAGGACGGGTTGTTTCGCGCCGGACGTTATTTCCAGAAGATCGCCGAGCAAGCTGTAGAAGACTTGAATCTGATCTTCGAAGGAAGTATCGCGATCTTTGGCAAGGGCGCTCGTGTCGGCGAAGAGCTGGGCGAAACCTTCGGCGCGGGCGGTGCGATCGAGGATGCGCAGGGCGTCGCGACGGCGTTTCACGGTCTGCTCGACGTCCATTTCCATGGCTAGTCCGGGACTACCCTCGGAGAGCTGCGCGGCGAGCTTGCGGTCGGCGGGTTTGCGATCGGTCTTCTCTTGCAGGATCTTTTCGACTTCGGCTTGCGGCAGCGGCGCGAAGTGAAATTGCAGGCACCGCGAGACAATCGTCGGCAGAAGAACATGCGGCGATGGTGCGGTGAGGATCAAGGTCGCGGAACCAGGGGGCTCCTCCAGAATTTTGAGGAAGACGTTGGCGACGTCCCAGCGCATGGTTTCCGCGCTGTCGAGAATGAAGACGCGGCGGCGACCCATTGGTTGGAAATAGGCGGCGCGTTGCACGGCGCGAAGCTGCCCGACACGGAGCATCGGACGGGCGACGGGAGTCTTCAGCCGGACGGGATCGGGGACGAGAGCCCAGACATCGGGATGCGATTGCAGGATGAGCGGGACGCGCTCGACGGTGGCGGCGTCGGCGCTTTCGCCGCGCTCGGCGAGCCCTTGCTCGATGAGTTTTTGCGGCTCGGCTAACAGGCTGATCCGCTTACAGGTCTCGCACTCGCCGCAGAAGTCATCGGGAAGGCGACCGCAATTGGCGGCTTGCGCGAACATGCGCGCGAGGGTGTATTTCCCCACGCCGCGAGGGCCAGTGAAAAGAAGGGCGTGAGGAACGCGCTGGGTCCGGAGGGCGCCGCGGAGCGCGGCCACCAGGCGTTCGTTGCCGAGAAATTCGGAGAAGCCCAAGGTCAGCGGCCGTCCTTTCCGGCATGGCTGGCCGCTTTGACGCCCAGGAGCGGCTCGACGAGCTTCAGGAGGTCGACGGCGATGGTCTCGGGCGCGCGCATCCGGTTGCGGACAGAGTCGAAACATTCCACCGTTGTCCAGTTTGGTCGGCGCGAGAGAACGTCGTACATACCCGCGGCATCCTCAAGATGGCGGAGGTTACTCTCCTGGATGTCCTGCTTTGCGGACGTGTAGCTGCGCGCGGATTTTTTTGACACGAGCGCCTGAGCTTGAGCCGCCGGTACGCGCAAGTAAATCACGAGGTCTTCGTGTGGAAGGCCGTAGATGTCGTATTCGAGGTGCTCAATCCAGGAAATGAATTCGACGCGCTGGTCAGGCGAAATGCGCGCGGTTTGATGGGCCAGATTGGAGGCGATGTAGCGATCGGCAAGGATCAGTTTCCCTTGTTGTAGGGCGACGGATAGCTGAAGCTTAGCTTCGAAGCGGTCGCCTGCATAGAGAAGCGCGGCGAAGTGCGGGTCCACGGTCTCGAGCGAACCGAAGTCGCCGTTCAGGAATTGGCCCACCATTTTCCCGAACCAGGAGTCGTAGTGCGGAAAGCCCGTCGAAAAGATGGACACGCCACGCGCGGTCAGGGTTTTCTCAAGCAGGTCGAGTTGAGTGCGTTTGCCGCTGCCGTCGACGCCTTCGATGGCGATGAGTTTGCCTGCAGGTGTGAACACTGGAAGATAGTTTACCGGGAGACGGGAAGGGCCGCAATGTGGCACGTGATATCGTGGGAAGAGCGAGAGAAGTCGAAGCAAAAAAGTAATGAAGCAGCGAGGTAACGACGGAGGTGGCTGTCGGTGAGGCGAGCGTGAGCGTGGAGGCGGTGCGCGAAAATCTGGCGAGGATTCGGGAACGTATTGCCGCGGCTGCGCACCAGGCTGGCCGCCAGAGCGCAGAGATCGCTTTGATCGGCGTTTCGAAGACGCATCCGGCGGAGGCGATTCGTGCGGCGTATGTGGCGGGTCTGCGCGATTTCGGAGAAAACCGCGTACAGGAGTGGGAAGGGAAGCGCGGTCGGCTCGGTGATCTGGCGGACGCGAAGTGGCACTTGATTGGACATTTGCAGAGTAACAAAGCGGCGCGGGCAGCCGGATTGTTTCACTGCGTGGACTCGGTGGACGATTCTGCTTTGGCGCAGCGACTGGACCGTACGCGAAGTGAAACTGGGGGCGGTTCGAAGTTGCGCGTGCTGCTCGAGGTTCGCGTAGCGGACGAAGACACAAAGAGCGGCGTGAATGCGGCGGATCTGCCGGCGCTTGCCGAAAAGGTGACTTCGTTGCCTTCGTTACATCTAAGCGGATTGATGTGCATTCCTCCTTTTCTGGAGGATGCTGCGCAGGTGCGGCCGTATTTTCGGAGGCTGCGCCAGCTGCGCGATCAGCTTGCGACGCAACTCGGGCTGCCGCTGCCGGTTTTGTCGATGGGCATGTCGCACGATTTTGAAGTGGCGATCGAGGAAGGCGCCACGGAAGTGCGCGTGGGAACGGCGTTATTCGGGCAACGGCCTGTGCCGAAGGTGTAAGAGTTTATTTTTCCCGGGAGATGCTGGATGAAGCTGTTCACTCCGTTTCGAGTGCGAGAGATTGAGCTGAGAAATCGGATCGTGGTCTCGCCGATGTGCGAGTACTCGGCCAAGGAAGGGCATCCGCAGCCCTGGCATATGGTGCACCTGGGAAGCCGGGCGGTGGGAGGGGCGGGATTGGTGATGACCGAAGCAAGCGCGGTCGAACCCCGCGGCCGAATCTCCGCAGCCGACGCGGGAATTTACGACGATGCGCACATTGCTTCGTGGCGTCCGATCACGGAGTTTGTGAAGGGCCAGGGAGCCGTCGTGGGAATGCAGTTGGCGCATGCGGGGCGCAAGGGAAGCACGGCGGTGCCGTGGGCCGGAGGCAAGGGAGTGTCGATTGCCGAAGGCGGATGGGAACCTGTTGGACCGAGTGCGTTGCCATTCGATGCAGGTTACCCCCTGCCGCACGCGCTGGAGAAAGACGAAATTCGCGCGGTCGTCGCGGCATTCCGAAAAGCGGCACAGCGGGCGTTGGCCGCAGGATTTCAGGTGATTGAGATTCACGGCGCACACGGCTACTTGATCCACGAGTTCCTATCGCCGCTATGCAATTCTCGAAACGACGAATATGGCGGCGCGCTCGAAAATCGGATGCGCTTTGCGCTCGAGGTTACGAAGGCCGTTCGCGAAGTCTGGCCAGCGAATTTGCCATTGTTGTTCCGTGTTTCGGCGACGGATTGGGTCGACGGCGCCTGGGACCTTGCGCAGACCATTGAGCTGAGTAAGCAGTTGAAACCATTGGGCGTTGACCTCATCGACGCATCGAGCGGCGGAGCTGTGCCGTACGCGAAGATTCCGGTTGGGCCAGGTTACCAGGTGGCTTTTGCCGAGGCGATTCGCAAAGAGTCCGGGATTGCGACCGGCGCGGTGGGCATGATTACCGACCCTGCGCAAGCGGACACGGTTCTCTCGACGGAGCAGGCCGATCTCGTTTTTCTGGCGCGCGCGATGTTGCGCGATCCGTATTGGCCGAGGCGCGCGGCGAAAGCGCTGGAAGTGAAGATCACCGGACCGGTGCAGTACGGCCGGGGGTGGTAAGTGCGGGCGTGAGCGAACAGCAAAAGATCGACGGACAAGATCTGGAGATTTCGTCGCGCGATGGCGCAGTTATTTTTCAGGTGCGAGTACAGCCACGCGCCAGCCGGGACGAGATTGCCGGCGTCTTCGCAGGGGCTCTAAAAGTAAGGCTGCAAGCGCCGGCGCTGGAGGACCGGGCGAACCTGGCATTATGCGAATATCTCGCGGCGCTTTTGAAAACACCCAAGTCGGCTGTTAGAATCCTCGGCGGCGAACGCAGTCGCATCAAACGTATCGAGATTCGCGGAGTGCAGGAGCACCAGATTCGCGGACTCTTGCTGCACGAAGCGTAGGCGTTCGCGAAACGGGAAGGCCAGTCAGCCACATGGATGTAGACCTCCAGGAAATACAAAGGGATTTGCGGGCTGCCAAGCTCGACGGTTGGCTTTTCTACGATTTTCGGGGGCGCGACCCCATTGCACAGCGCATTTTGGATCTTCCACCGTCGATGCGGACGCGGCGCTGGTTTTATTTTGTGCCGGCGAAGGGCACGCCGCGAAAACTCGTTCACAAGATCGAGTCGGAATCTCTGGCGGCACTTCCGGGCGAGACGCGGTACTACGCGGGCCAGGAGGAGCTGCGGAAGAATCTGGCGAAGACCGTCGCGCGGGCCAAAACCGTCGCCATGCAGTATTCGCCGAAGGCGGCGATTCCGTACGTGGCCATGGTGGATGCGGGGACCGTGGAATTGGTGCGCAGCGCGGGCGTCAAAGTCGTGAGTTCCGCCGACCTAGTGCAGAAATACGAAGCGTGCTGGACTCCCCGGCAGCTGGAATCACATCTAGCGGCGGGGGAAAAAATCGATCGAATTATACGCGACGCATTTCAGCAAGCCGCAACGCACGTGCGGGAGAAAAAGACATTTACCGAGTACGACCTTCAGCAGTGGATCGTCGAAGAGTTTGGAGCATCCGGGATTTTGCGAGAACAAGGTCCAGACGTTGCGGTTAACGCAAATGCCAGCGATCCGCATTACGGGCCGGCAGCAGGGAAGTCATCGCCGATTCGCGAAGGAGATTTGTTGTTGCTCGACGTGTGGGGAAAAATCAACGCGCCCGGCAGTGTTTACTACGACGTTACCTGGATCGGCTTTCTTGGCGCCAGAGTTCCGGAAAAGTACGCGAAGGTTTTTGGCGTTGCTCGGGATGCGCGGGACAAGGCCGTCGACCTCATTCTTTCGAGCATCGCGAGAGGAAAGCCGCTGCAAGGCTGGCAGGTGGACAAGGCCGCACGAGGCGTCGTCGAAAGGGCCGGCTACGGAAAGTACTTTTTCCACCGCACGGGTCACAGCATTGGCGAATCCGTGCACGGCAACGGCGCGAATATGGATGGGCTCGAGACCCATGACGTGCGGCACCTGATTCCGCGAACGTGCACTTCGATTGAGCCAGGAATTTACTTGCCGGAATTCGGGATTCGCACTGAAGTGAATGTGTACATTGCAGACCGTGAAGCGCGGGTGACCGGGCCAGTTCAGAACGAAATCCTGGCGCTTTTGGCATAAATGGAAGCTGGACGCAGGCCGCCGGAACGGACTCGAGAATGATCGAAGAACAAACTCAAGTTATTGAGCCTTCGGAGCGCAAGGCGAAATCCGAGGGCGCAGCTTTTGCAATCGGAATCGCCGGCTGGGTTTTGCCCGGCCTGGGACACGCCTTGCAAAAAATGTGGGGCAGAGCGATTGCGTGCTTCCTGACGGTGGGAGTGCTCGTGATCATCGGCGCCGGCATGCGGGGCAATTTGTTCACTCCCGGTGGTGGCGATGCGTTCGCGGCGCTCGGCTATGTCGCGGACCTGGGCACCGGCACCTTCTATCTGCTTGCGAAATCGATGGAGGCCGACGGCCCGGATGTATCCCGCGCCGACGGTGATTATGGGACGCGTTTCCTTGCCGCGGCGGGCGTGCTGAATTTGCTCGCGGCGTTGCATGCGTATGAAGCGGCCCGCGGGCGGAAGGCTTGAGGCCCGGGTGAAACTCCAACTCAGCCATTTTCAGGCGATGGTTTTATTTGCCCTCGCGGTTTCGATCGCATTTGGATTTTTGAGCCGAAGACCTGCGCTGGAACGCTTGAAATATATAGGCTGGTCGTTGCTGATGTTCTTGCTGATCGGCATCGGGATTGGGTGGCTGATGTATCCGTTCTCGCGTTGAGTCCCTTACCCTTACTGGATGGCGCGCCAGCGATAGGTTCATGCTGCTGCCGTTGGCGGATCAGTGGTTACTTGGCTTCTTTTCCCTTGGTCTTCGCCATTTTCGCGGTTACGAACAAGAGCAACTTACGATCCTTTTCGTCCATACGCGAGAGAAAGCGTATCAATTGGCGCAGAAAGCGCGCTTCCTTGCCCGACGCGCCCCAGTTGCCGGCGCCGGTTCCCTTGCCGTCGAGTACGGGATGCCTTTGGGGAGGCTCGTCGCCTTCATAGAGCAGCTCATAGAGAGGCACCTCGAGCGCCCGGGCGAATTTCTCAAGGGTCTCCACGGCGGGAACCGTGTGGCCATTCTCCACGCGGGAGACGTAACACCGAAGCAGTCCCGTTCGCTCCTGTATGTCTCCTTGCGAAAGTCTCTTTTCTTCCCGGAGCGCACGCAATCGGTCCGCGACAATCATGAGCACCTCCTGTTGTCCATCCGTACCGGGGAGTCTATCGTAACCGCGAGGGATAGTACCATATGTTATTTTGCTTTAAGAAATAGTACCCAACTCTGGAATCAGGGTCGCCAAAAAGTGAATATACTAAGAACACATTTAAAGATACGATACCGGCGCGCCAAGCTGAACCAACTCGGTCGATAGTTAACGCCTACGAGTTCGCTCGCAAGTGGCACTGCGGTGCGTGTAGTGAAAATCGATAAGAACCCGGAACGCGGAGCCGCTTGCCGGATTTACTAGCGAAAAATGCCGGGAACAATCGAATGACAAATATGGAGAAATCGCGTTATCGTATTCGGGGACTGCTATGCTCGACACCGCGAATCCCTCTGACCTTCTTTTGATCCAGATCATGACTGGTTTACAGCATCGTTACGAATCCCTGAACCGCCGATACGAAGAAGAGCTAGTCAATGATTTCCGAGTCAATGCGCCAGGTAAACCCACGAGATCCACATGGTCGGGGTTTTTCTCTCGCGGGCGGCAACTTCGGTGGAACCTTATCAGGAGTGCCGTGCGAAAGGCACGTTAATCGAGTTGCAGCGTGACCGCCCTACCCTACGAGCCGCCTGAACCTCCATCGAGAAGGACGAGTCCACGCGTTCCTCGCATTCCCGCCATCGCCTACAAGATCGCGGGTCTCATCCTTCTCGTTCTCCTTCTCTACTGGGTTTGGAGGAGATATACACGTCTCCCGCCGGCACAGCCTGTTCAGTTTCCCGCCTATTACATCCCTATACAATCTCGTTGAGCTTTTAGGATAGTATCGCCGCCATTATGTGGGATGTGTGGCGGCTGTATCGTAAACGGAGGAAAATCGTCGCCCAAGCTGATAGGAGGCGCGCGGCGGCATTGAAATTGAGCGACATGGTCCGCGCGAACGAGATCGCGGTGGAATCGTTTCTTCAGTGCCAAAGGATTGACGAGCGCATCGACCGCTTCCTCGACAGCGAAATACGTCAGGAGGCCCAAGAGTTAGATATAGAGCTCCCGCCGCTCGACGATTTAGGAATGTGGCATCGCGACACTGACCAGAGCTTGTTTCTTAAGTTCCGCGGCCGGGCCTTCCTTCGCGAACGGATCGACAAGGAAAAAACACGCCGTTTTGAAGTGAAGACACTTTGGATTACGAGGTTCTGGCTTCCCCTTCTTGCTGGTCTCGTCGGCCTCATCGGCGCGGCCACCGGATTCATCGCAGTATGGCGGCATGGAAAATAACCCCAATTATGTATATCTGGCTGCTGTACTACCCCCGACTTGCCCGCAATGCCGCCTTTACTGATCCGTGGGACGTCTAATCATTGCTTACGTTTGACGAAAAGGAGACCCAATGCGCCAGAGAGTGAGCCAAATCGGAGGTCTCGAGCAATAGCTCTACAGGGAAACCAGATGTGAGCAGCGCGGAGGGAGTGGAAGAGATGGACCGGACGACAGGCGTTTTGGATCAACAGGCGGGGCTGCGGACGCGCATCATTTATTGGCTGGTGAAGCGGAGGCGGGGACGGATCCATCTGGCCATGCGGGTGCGCGCGTTCGATCCGAAGCTGCTGGGATTGGCGGTGCGCATGGACGCACACACGGCGTCGGAAGGCTTGGTGCCGCGGAAGCTGAAGGAACTGGCGCAGCTGAAGGTGGCGGCCATGGTCGGGTGCCCGCTTTGAATCGACATTCATTCTGCCGTAGGCAGAAAGGCAGGGATCACCGAGGAGCAGTTGTTGGACCTGGCGGAATTCGAGCGCAGCACGCATTTCAACGAGCGGGAAAAGCGTGCGCTGCGGTTGACGGTGGCGCTGACACGCACGCCGGCGGAAGTGCCGGACGAACTGTTCGCTGTGCTGCGGGGCGAATTTTCGGAGCGGGAGCTGGTGGAACTGACGAATGCCATCGCATGGGAGAACTACCGCGCGCGGTTCAATCGCACGTTTGCGATCGAGTCGGAGAATTTTTCGAAAGGGCAATTCTGCCCGCTTCCGGAACGGTGATGT
>Ga0182018_10004948_pt1 | contig 10943 bp, 6 predicted proteins | sample 812P2MmetaG_FD_120490 | JGI IMG/M metagenome (GOLD analysis project Ga0182018, IMG submission 120490) | Permafrost microbial communities from Stordalen Mire, Sweden - 812P2M metaG | ecosystem: Environmental > Terrestrial > Soil > Wetlands > Permafrost | place: Sweden: Stordalen | collected... | reverse complement strand
GGCATCCATGGGAGCGGAAGTGCTCAACGAAACATAGCGTCGCTCGGGCGGCTCCTTGGCGAAGGTAAGTCCTACCTGAACGTGGTCAGTCACCGCGGTCCCGTTGGGCGTGTAATGCAGATTCAGAGTGATATCGCTTCCAGCCGGAACTAGCTTCGCCGCGTGAAACTCACGGTAATCCGCGACCGGATTACCCGGTAAATAGCAGTCCTCTGCCATGCTTGTGAAACGGCCGCCCGGGGTAGCGGGACCAAACGTCGCTCCCTTGCTCGGAATCGCGCTGCCCTCGGTGTCGCGCTCCTTGTCTTGCCATACCGGTTCGAAATACGTCACGTCGGCCGTATGAGCATTGAATCCGAGGCAGATGTGATGGGCCACGGCAGGGTGCTCTGGTTTGATTTGCACGGATGTCACCCAGGTGTCCTTTGTAAAGCCGGTAGGCACGGTGACCGACATCCATTCGATCACATCGTTCTTCGGATGCGCCGGAATATCAACCACCGGCCCTCGGACGATCACGTCGGGCTGAATCTGCCAGCCGTCCGGCCAATTGACGGCCGCGAGCATGTCCTTTGGATCGCCCTCCACCGCCCCCGTGTTAGCCCATTTGGCGATCGTCTCGATTTCGGTTGGCTTTAAGGAGTGGTCATTCAAGAAGCGACCGACTTGCGGATCCGCGAACCAGGGTGGCATCTTCCGCGACGCGACCGCGACCTTCATCGCCTTGGCCCACGGGCGCGTTTCTTTGTACGTCAAGAAAGACATCGGCGCTATCTGGCCCGGACGATGGCAGGTCTGGCAGTTCTTTTGCAGAATCGGCAGAACGTCCTTGCTGAAGGTCACCGGAGAAGCATGATCGTCGGCCGCGATCGCGGCGCCACCCAAGACCAACGTCACTAAGAAGCACTTCGCAAACATTGGAATCCTCCCGTTCTTGGTCTGCCTGTGAAACCGAGATCAGTATAGGAGCTAGTCTCCCGGCAGTCAAATAGGTATCTCCAACTGGCCGATAGAACGCCCCTATCGGGCTTCCCTCACTAAAATACGTATTTCATGGCGAGCTGGACGATTCTTCCACCGGAGCCCGTTGGCGACGACGAGCCGGTTGTCGAATAGTCGGTGGTGATTGTCCCGAATGTGCCACCCAGAACGTTGTTGGGAATCGGGTCTAGCCTTACGGAGTTAGTGACGTTAAAGGCTTCGACTCGGAACTCCAGGTGTGTGCGCTCCGTGATGGGGAACGCTCTGGAAACGGTTTGATCCCATTCCCAGAATGCCGGAGCCCTCAGATCGCCGATACCCATATTCCCATAGGTGCCAGCGGTAGGCACCCCGAACGCAGCTGGATTGAGATAATTTACGCAGGGTGCGGGAGAACAAGACTGGCCCTGATTGGTTGCGAACACATCCGACAGCAATTGATTCGGCCGTTGGGGAACCGGATTGTTTCCGGCTGGATTGAAGCCATTCAATGCATTGTCTGTGCCTAGCTCCGCTTCGAACGGAACTCCGGTACGTACGGTGTAGATGGTTGAAAGAGTCCATCCGGTGCCCAGACGGCGCGCCCATGTACCCGCGAACGTCGGCGTGTTCACCACCAGGGTAACGTTCACGATGTGCCTGATGTCCAGCGATCCGACTGTGCAATCACCCATGTCCAGGTGCCGATCTACAGGTCCGTTGTTCTGATAAGGGGTGTTCAGATAAGTGGCTCCCGCGTTGACCAACTCGGTGACCGGAAGACCGATGCAGTGGGACCAAGTCCAATTGCCCGCCAGGTTCACGTTCTGCCCGAGCCGCAAGCGGGCGTTGGTGAGAAGACCGTCGTAGTGTTGAGTCCCGCTCGAATCCAAACTGGTCAAGGACCCATATACATCGCCGGCCGACGGATTGGTTAGCTCCAGCAGGCGCCGCTGGTTCTCATTGGAGGTGGTAGAGCAGGGACCCGGCTTGGTAAGACCATATTGTCCGGTAGCGCAATTTCCAGGAATGAATTGCGGAGGATTCAACTCGACTCCGGTCCAGAGGTGGGCCAGCTCCGTTCCCACGTAGGTAGCCGATAGGAAGAAGCTCTTGGTGATCTGGCGTTGAATCCCCAAGTTCCACGAATATTGCACGGTGGTTTTGGTGTTCGCGGGGATAGGGAGAAACGATTGATAGGGAAGGTCGGGGAAGACGGGGGTCTTGGGGTTGTAGTTATAGGGGAATGGATTTCCGCCCGGAATGTTCTGGTAGGGGTTATCCAGACTAACCGGGAAGCTCCCGATAACCGTGGTGCGGAACGGCAGCACCGAGGAGGTGTTTTCGTTTAGATCCTGCCGCATGAAATCATAAGCGATTCCCGCGCCTGCGCGAATGGCGGTTTTTCCATCCCCGAACGGGTCCCAGGCCAACCCGAGTCGCGGCTCAACGTGACCGTAGGCATTGTTCATGCCGGCGCGGCCGTTGAAGCCAGGATCGCCGGCATAGAGAAATCCCGGAGGAGCGGTGGGAATCGCCGTGCTGCGAATGTCGTGATAAAAATTGCTCAAGCTGAAATCGTAACTATCCGACTGCTTAAACTGCATGGGAATGAAGGGATTCCAGCGAAGCCCATAATTCAGTGTCAAACGGTGGCTCACCTTCCAGGTGTCCGCGGCATACAAGCCCACGAAGTTTTGGGTCACATTATCGGGATTCGGATTAGCTTGATGAAACACGGCCGCGTCTCCGGCGATGAAGTCTACCATCGGCGAACCGAAAATCCCCGCAAACAGGAAGAAGCCTTCCGACCAGGCGTAGGAGTGCGCGTTCAGCAGGGCGCGCATCGTATTTACGCCAAAGCTGAATTGGTGCGACCCATGGACTATACTCAGATCGTCATTGAGCCCGAAGTTCGTCGTGGTGTCCGAACCGATAAAGAAATTGGCCCCGAAATTTGTCGAGAAGCCGTTCGCGACCAGAAAGATCGGGACGAAGTTGCCGTAGTAATCGTAGAAATTGTTGATTCCGACTTGCTGCGGGCCAAAAGTCTGCGCGCCCGGCGTTGTAGCGCCCACCCTGTTTCCAAAGACGCGGAAGGAGTTGACGACGGTGGTGCTGAACAAATAGGTATCGCCCAGAGCGAGGGAATTCGACATGTCATTGGCGCCGGCGCCGTCGGTGGACAACACATTCTTGCTTATGTCGTAGGGCTGGGCAATGTTGATTTTAGTGACGAGGTAGCGCGCAAAAAGCATGTTTTTATTGCTCTGGTTGTAATCCAGCCGCACGGGCACCTGCCATTCGTTCTGATGCAGAGGAATTCCGCTAAAAACCTGTCCGCAGGCATTGTTCGACTGGGGAAGATAAGAGGCTATCTTTACCGCTGCCGGACTGATGGGCAGCACCAGTTGACCGTTATGGACAACTGGAGAGTGGGCAATCCCGGCAGCTCCAGGACAGCCGGCTGAAATGTATGGCCCGAAGTTCCCAGTAAGTTCCGCCGGCGTGGGAACGTAAGAGATGGTGGACTGGGTGTACTGGCGGATCAGTGTGCCCTCATAGCCTGCGAAGAAAAAGAACTTGTCCTTTTTGACGGGGCCGCCGATAACGCCGCCGAACTGATTGCGTTTCAGCCCATCGCCCACCGGCGCGAAAAAGTCCCGCCCGTTCAGGTCCGTGTTGCGGAAGAATTCGAAAACGTCGCCATGGAAAGCGTTGGAGCCAGATTTGGTGACGGCGTCCACCGTTGCCCCCGAATGCCCGCCGCCCTGATTGGCATCCTGCGAGCTGGTCACCAGCCGAAACTCCTGGAGCGCGTCGGGGAAAGGCAGAGGCATGTTGGTGCCCACGTACGTGTCGAGGTGCGATGCTCCGTCCAGGTTGTACTGGACACTGTAGTCGGTTCCACCGGCCACGCTGATGTTTACGCCCGTGCTCATGGTGTATTGCGGCGACGACGCCGTCTGGACCGCCAGACCACTTAGAGTGATGAGATCGGTTGGCTGTCTCCCGTTCAGCGGCAGATCCAGGATTCGTTGAGTCTCAATCACGGTGCCAACGCCCATATCTCGCGTTTCAACCGCCGTGGTGGCAGCTTCCACCTGGATCTGTTCGGTGATGTCACCGACCTTCAGCGTTACCGGTATAGTGGGGCTACCGCCCACTTCCAACAGGATTCCGGTCTGAACGTAAATCTCGAATCCCATTTTGCGCGCTCGCAGCCGATAGGGACCGAGCGGCAAGTTTGGAATTATGTACGAGCCGCTTGCATCGGTAGTAGTGGTTCGCTGGGTATCAGTATCGGTTTGAGTTACTATTACCTCAACACCCTGCACCACGCCACCTGTAGGATCCGAAACCGTGCCAGAAATTGTTGCGGTGTTTTGGGCCCTCAATGCCACGACACTCAGCGAGAGGACTAATACCCAGATGCTCACGTCAAGCGGACGGGCGCTTATAGATGACCTCAAACGTTGGGCCATATTCCTCACCTTCGCGAAACTTGGATTCAGAGCGGAACCGCTCTATGGAGTCTTATCCAGAAACCCTTGGAAGGCAACTGACGAATTGTTAAGTTATGTAAGCTGAGGAATTCGCGTGATCCGAGTGGGCAGCGCCAATACGAGGAATTGCGCGGCGTCTAAGGAGAATCGTCGAAGAGAGAAGGCTCCCGTCAAAGCAGCGCCTATTGACGCGTTGCCGCCTGGCAGGTTGGGCAAAAGCGGTACGCCTGGTGACAGCTATAGCAAGCTTGATAGAGCGGTTCGCAGGCAACGAAAACGGCGTCGGCATCCTTCTTCAGTGCCGCTTTGTGAGCGCCCTTCGCCGCTTCCACCAAGGCCTGGACGTGTCTCCTAAAATCGGCGGTCTGCGGGACAGGCTGGCCATTCTCTTTCAGGCGCCCAGGGGTCAGAATCAGGTTTCCGGCTTCGGCCAGAACCGCGGCGTCGGTTTGAACGGCGACCCACTCCATGTCGTCCTTCGGAGCGCGTTTCGTCACGTCAAATACGCTATTCGACTTTGGCAGCGAGATGCCCGCCATGATGTCGGCCAGAGAAGCATACGGTTTGTATGAGGAAGGCGCTTGGGCCACCGCCGCACCTGCGAGGAAAAGTAATAACAGAATCCGCATTGCCTCTATTTACCCTCACAACGGGAAGCATTGGCGAAACATCATCGTAAAGTTATGTTAATCACGCTTTACACGCCCATTCGCAGCATGTAAGCTAACCGCGACGCGTTGGGAGACCTGCGCAGGTTTGGCGAAGGAGTGTGTCTCATGAAAAAACGTTCGGTGGCATGTGCGATCGGCGCGGTTGTAACGGTCGCGGTCAGCATGTGGCTGACCGGGCGGACGCCCTCCAACGGCACGGGCTCACCGCCGGCGGTTCACTCCACTTTGCCGTCGGAGCGTGCGGCAAAAACTATTTTGAACACCACCCGCCGACACCGGGAATGGGTGAATCTGCGCCTCGGCCCGGCCGTCATCCGGGCGTTTCTCGTCTACCCGCAGCGCTCAGACAAAGCTCCGGTGGTGATCGTCACCGGGACCGATGAAGGCGCGAGTGACTGGGTACGCGCGGCTGCCGACCAGCTTGCGGCCGACGGCTTTCTTGCCGCAGTGCCGGACGTTCTATCGGGTATGGGCCCGCATGGCGGCGACACCGAGTCGTTTCCCAGCGCCGAAGCGGTTGTCTCCGCGATCCGCGGAATGAGCCCGGACGAGATTGCCCGCAGAACCACTGTCGTCCGCGAGTACGCGATCGCGCTTCCGGCCGCGAGCGGACAGAGCGCTACTCTTGAGCTCTCGTCGGGCGATGCACAAATCCAGGCTCGCTTCGGGCGGCACCTCGCCAGTTTCAAGCTCAATGGCGAGTCCTGGCGGGATGCGATTTCTTTCCTTTCGAAGGAGACTGGCAACCGGCCGATGGTTGCCCCCCAGTCCGGCGGGCAGTCCGCCGACATGGCGGGCATGTCCGCCGAAGATCATTCCGCTCACATCATGATGGCGATGGCGCAGCAGCCGCCTGGCGCTCGCGGTGGGCCGCCCGGCTATCCGGTCGGAAAACTACCCGACCTTCCTGCCGGCACGTTCAGCGCTACATCCACACTGAAACATTCGACGCTCCGCAGGGAGTTTGTCGATCTCCCGGTCGGCGACGTTAAGATGCACACGTGGGTCGAATATCCCGTGGGCGACGGCAAGGCGCCGGTCGTCATCGTGATGCAGCACGGGCCCGGAATGGACGATTGGCAGCGCGCGCTGGCAGACCAGCTGGCGCTCCAGGGGTTCATCGCAGTGGCGGCGGATCTCTATTCGGGTTTGGGGCCGAATGGCGGAAACTGGGATTCCTTTGAAGGTGTCGATGCCGCGTTGCGCGCGTCTGGCAAGCTGACCCCCGACGAGGCAATTCGGCGATACAAAGCTGCGTATGACTACGGCATCAAGCTGCCGAGAGCGAACGGCAAGGTGGCAAGCGTGGGATTCTGCGCGGGTGGCACTTACAGCTTCCGCTTCGCGGGCGAGGTGCCTGAGATCAACGCTGCCGTCGTGTTCTATGGCACGCAGCCGAGCGCGGATATCATTGCCAAAATTAAGGCTCCGGTTTTGGGCTTCTACGGCGAAGACGATGCCCGCGTCACCAGCACGGTGGAACCCACCGTATCCGCTATGAAGCAGGAGGGGAAGTCCTACGAGCCGCACATCTACCCGCGCGCCACGCACGGGTTTCTGGAATTCCAGGACCTGGCTGGCAACCCGGCCGCCACCACGGATTCCTGGGCGCGAACGATTGCATTCCTAAATCAGCACTTGAGGTAAAGTGTGGGGAGATGAAATGATCTGCAACAAGCGAAGAGTCGGCTTGTGCGCGATGGTGGCGCTCACTAGCGTGCACGTCTTGGCGCAGGGGTTTGGGCCGGGAGGTCCGCCTCCGAGTCCCAAAGCCGGCGCGCCAGTGGATGTGACCGGGTATTGGGTGTCGGTGGTGGTGGAGGACTGGAAGTACCGAATGCTTCCGCCCACCAAGGTGAAGGTCCCGCCCCCCGGCATTTTCGGTGGCGGCATCGGGGTCCCTGTGAACCCAGAGGCGCTGAAGGTCGCCATGGCTTGGGATCCCGCGAAAGACGAAGCAGCCGGAGAACAATGCAGGAGCTATGGCGCTGCAAACATCATGCGAGTGCCCGGCCGCATTCACATCACGTGGCAGGACGAACAGACGCTCAAAATCGAAACAGACGCCGGAATGCAGACCCGGTCGTTTCACTTTGGCGCAACCCAGAGTGGGGGAGGGGATTGGCAGGGTGTTTCGCAAGCCTCTTGGGAAGCGCTGGAAGGCTTTCAGATCCCTGGTCTTGGGCGACTCTCCGGGTTCGGATCTGAGAAGACCGGTTCGCTGAAGGTGGTGACGGCCAAGCTCAAAGCCGGGTACCTGCGAAAGAATGGGATTCCATATAGCGCCAATGCCGTTCTCACCGAGTACTACGATGTGGCGGCTGAACCGGACGGCGATACGTATCTATTGATCACATCGACCGTCGAGGATCCGGTCTATCTCCTCCAGCCTTACCAGACAACCACTCACTTTAAGAAACAATCCGACGCTTCGGGGTGGAATCCGTCTCCCTGCACGGCTCGATAGCCATACGGAAGGAGATATGACATGAAAAAGATGAGCGTTATCGTTGTTCTATCCGCCGCCTTGTGGATGAGTGCCGCGGCGTACGGTCAGGGTTTGGGATTTGGAGCACCCATCTCTTCAAATTCGGGTATCGACATATCGGGGAGCTGGTCGTACGGTGGCGATCAAGACGCCGATTACGGCACTGCGGCCGGCTCGGTGGCGGACTACGGCGGCATCCCGCTCAATGAAGCGGGGCGCTTATACGCGCTGGCCTGGGATGCCTCGCGCATGACTGTGCGGCAGCAGCAATGCGCCGGATACGGAATACCGTACGCGTATTACTCTCCCGGAAATTTCCGGTTTTGGGAGGAACGCGATCCATACACTCAACAGCCGATCGCGATCCATATGTGGTTCCAGACCTCGGAAGTGCGAAGAACCATCTGGATGGATGGACGCCTGCACCCGCCTGCCTACGCAGCGCACACTTTTGCCGGATTCTCGACGGGACAGTGGGAAAAGAATGTGCTGACGATCACCACGACGCATCTCAAGCGGGCTTGGCTGCGCGGAAACGGTACCCCCACAAGTGATGAAGCCACCGTCGTCGAGAAACTTGTCCGCCATGGGGATCGTTTGACGGTGTTCACCGTGACGAAAGACCCGGTCTTCCTGGACGAGCCTTACAGCAAGACCATGATCAATCTCCGCAACATCAAGGATCCAACGGCCTGGCTGTACGCATGCGAGGACGGCGAGGAAATCGTGGGCAGAGCGGAAGGAAAAACACCGAACCTTCTATTTGGGAAGAATCCGTATCTGCGGGAGTACGCGGACAAGAACGGCGTCCCGCTGCTAGCGACGCTTGGCGGCGGGCAGACTACCCATCCGGAGTTTGCGGCGAAGCTCAAGAATGCGGCAGCCGCCGAAGCGGAAGCGATGACCGAAATCGTGCCATCGCACGGCCCGCAGCAGGCCAGCCGCGCCGTGAACCCGGATCCTAATGACGGGGAGATCCACGTTTTGAAAGTGCAGGGGAACGTCTATATGCTGGTCGGCGACGGTGGCAATATCGCGGTCCAGGTAGGCGATCAAGGCGCTTTGCTGGTCGATAGCGGCGCGGGCAAACTGTCCGACAAGGTAGTGGCCGCCGTGAGCAAACTCAGCCACAACCCGATTCAATTCGTCGTGAACACAAGTTTGCGCCCGGACCACACCGGCGGAAATGCCAAGCTCGGGGCGGCCGGCGAAGATCCCAGCCTGCCGGGCTCCTTCTTCGGCGGCCAGGCGCCCACGGGAGCCACAGGCTTCTTTCAAGATCCTGCTCATCACGCGACGCTGATCGCGCAGAACAACGTCCTGATCCGGATGGAGGCAGCCAAACTCCCGAACGAGATGATCCCCGCCGATACTTATCTAGAAAAACGGCGGCGAAAGTATCACAACGGTGAACTGGTTGAGATTTTCTATCAGCCGAATGCCATCACAGATGGCGACAGCATCGTGCAGTTTCGGCGGTCGGATGTGATCGCCACCGGTGACACTTACGATACGACGCGATATCCGGTCATCGATCTGAAGAGCGGCGGTACGGTTCAAGGCGAGATCGACGCGCTCAACGACGTTCTTGAAAAGACCGGCTATGAGCACGACGAGGACGGCGGGACCATGATCATTCCGGGGCGCGGGCGTCTATCCGACGAGTACGACGTTGCCGAATACAGGGATATGATCAGCATCATTCGCGACCGCGTGCAAGCCATGCTTGACTCAGGCGCTACGCTGGACCAAGTGAAGGCCGCCAGGCCAACCGCGGATTATGACACCCGCTATGGAGCGATCTCTGGCCCCTGGACCACGGACATGTTTGTCGAAGCGGTGTATACCAGCCTGAAGCAGAACGCGCCGTCGCAGGTTCGGCGAAAGTAAGACCTTGGCGGCGGAGCGGTTCACACTTTGAATCGCGGGAACAACCGTTCGGCATTCCCGCGTTCAATGGCTCGCATCTGGCCGGGCGAAAGTCCCGAGGCGGGAAGCTCGTTTACGGTTGACTCGATCGGCTCCGGAGAGAAATCGGTACCGAACAGAATGTTTGATTCCGGAGCGAACTTGAGCAAAGCCGCAAGCGGCATGGCATAAGAGGCGTGAGCGATGTCGAAATAGAATTTCTTGAGTTCAGCCCAAACTCCGTTGGGAACGTACTCGGCGTGCTTCGCATCCGTGGGGTAGCGATCCTTGATACGCCCAGCCAGGACCGGCATGGTTCCACCGGAATGCGGGATGATGATGCGCAGGTCAGGATACTTGTGCAGCACACCGTTCGCGAGAATGCTGGTACAAGCACGCGTGATATCGAAGTCGAATTCGTTCATCGCAGTTGGCACGCTGTCATTAAGATTGCGGCAGCACTGCGGCGCTAGGGGGTGCATGTAGACGATTGCTTTTCGGCGATTGAGCTCTTGCCACATTGGATCGTAGTAGGGGTCGCCCGGCCAGCGATTGTGATTGTCGTTGGTGTAGATGCCGATTCCATCCGCCTTGAGCTGATCGAGCCCGTATTCGATCTCTTTCATGACGCCGTCGATATCGGGAAGCGGCACGCTAGCGAAAAGGCCGAAGCGCTTGGGATGATCCGACATGAGCTTGGCTCCGTAGTCATTCCCGATCCGCACTGCAGCGGCACCCTTCTCGGTTCCGTCGTATAGAATGTCCCCCATCTGGGTCATCGACAGAATCGCAACGGCGATATCAAACTTTTCCATCTGCTCGAGCGATTGTTCCGGCGTCCACGGGCCCAAGCCTCCTCGACCTCTGGTTGGAGGACCGCTAAGCAGAGCCGGCGGCATGTGGTGATGATGGACGTCAATGCGTCCCCCCTTGGCGGTTGACTTGGTGACAAACTGGCCTAATGCGTCGGGCTCAGGAATGGCTGCCACTACTCCTGCCATCGTGAGACTCTTGAGCAGCTTGCGGCGCGAAATAGGTGTGCCGTCAAAATTCATTGGGACCCTATAGGATCATCGGTAACTTGCTTACGTGCCAGGCCGCTTGCCGTAATCGGAATAACCCGGCATCGGATCCACTACCGTGATTTGTTCCACCGGAAAATTTGAAACAATCTCCACGCTGTCTTTGTGGACGATCAGCATCTCCTCAATACGGACGCCCCACTGAAACGGTTTCCCGTGCTGCGTCTCCAGCGCGAATACCATCCCTTCCTTGATCTCGATCGGGTGATCCAGCGACCAGATGCGCGAGATTACCGGCTGATCGTATTGCGCCAGTCCAAGACCGTGGCCCCACAGATTCGCCGCCGCCTGATCTTCCTCCTCGTAGCCCCAAGCTTCCTTGGCCGAG
>Ga0182018_10004947_pt1 | contig 10945 bp, 9 predicted proteins | sample 812P2MmetaG_FD_120490 | JGI IMG/M metagenome (GOLD analysis project Ga0182018, IMG submission 120490) | Permafrost microbial communities from Stordalen Mire, Sweden - 812P2M metaG | ecosystem: Environmental > Terrestrial > Soil > Wetlands > Permafrost | place: Sweden: Stordalen | collected... | reverse complement strand
GGCGGCAGCGACCCTCGCCGGGTCGGCCGGTCGCGTGGGCTCGGCCCGCGATGCCCCGGGCACCGACCTCATCGTCAACGCGACGCCGGTCGGCATGGTCGGGGACGGGACCGTGACCCACACCCCGGTCGTGCCCGCGGAGGCCCTCGTCGAAGGCCAGGTCGTCGTCGACCTCGTCTACGAGCCCGCCGAGACCGAGTGGATGGCCGGTGCGGCCCGCCAGGGGGCGGTCGTGCTCGGGGGCCTCGGGATGCTGGTGCACCAGGCGGCGGCACAGCTCAAGTTGTGGACCGGGCTCGACCCGCCGATCGAGGCCCTGTGGGCGGCCGCCGAGGCGGCCCGGGCCGGCCCGACCTGAGCCGCGGTCAGGTCACGGGGTCGGCCGGCGGGGCCAGCAGCCCGGCGTCGGCGAGCGCGCCGATGATCGCGCCCCGCAGCATCCGCTCGATGGTGGCGCGGTGCCCGTGGTTGGTCCGCAACATCACCCGGAGCGTGCCGTTGGCACCATCGGTCGCGACCAGCCCCAGCACCTCGGCGGGTTGGGTGCAGCCGGCCGCCTCCGGCGCCTCGTTCGCGATCCGGTTGGCCGCCTCGGTGACCACCTCGGTCGCCCGGGCCAGCTCGGCCGCCGACTCGATCGGCACGGCCACCTCGACCACGGCCTTGGCCCAGCCCCGCGACGCGTTGGCCAACTGGCGGATGTCGCCATTCGGGACGTAGACGAGCGAGCCGTCGGCGACCCTGACCCTGGTGACCCGCAGGCTCAGGTCCTCGACCGTCCCGATCACGTTGTTGACCGAGATCGAGTCCCCGATGACGAACTGGTCCTCGATGGTGAGGAGGAACCCCGACAGGTAGTCGCGCACGAGCGACTGCGCGCCGAAGCCGATGGTGGCGCCGATGACCGTCGCGCTGGCGAGCAGCGGGGTGAGGTTGATGCCGAGCATCTCGAGGATGATCCCGATGGTCGCGACCGCTACCGCGAACCGCCACGCGTTCGCCAACACCGCAGCGTTGGTGCTCACCCGCGAGGTGGCCCGCGGGGAGGTCCCGCGGTGGCGGGCCGGCGACCCCATCTTCTCCACCAGCCGGCGGACCGCCCGGGCGCCCAACCGGGCGATGACCCATGCGACCGCCACCACGAGGACGATCTCGAGGGGCCGCAGGACGAATTCCACCAGCGTGTGGGAGACGGAGCGGGAGACCCCGAGCTTGCGCAGGAGGTCGTAGAACCAGCCTCCGCTGCCCCCGATCGCGGCCTGGGGTGGGATGCCCCAGCTCAGATGGGGTGTCGGGAGCGCCCGGGGGATGAGGGTCATGCCCGTTATTCTGTCCTGCGGTGCGTGCTGCCATCAGTTTGAGCGACTCGCGAACCACCAGGAGAGTTGCCGACTTCGATCTGGCGCTGGTGGTGACCACCGTGGCCACCGCCATCCTCGGGATCGTGATGGTCTATACGGGCTCCCGGGGCACGGCTGCGTCGGTCGGGCTGTCGTCGCACTACTTCTTGGACCGACAGATCCTCTTCGTCTTCCTCGGTGTCGGGGTCATGGCGGTCCTGGCCTCCATCGACTACCGGCGGATCGAGCTCGTCGGCATGGTCATCTACGGCCTGTCCATCGCCGGGCTGCTCGGCGTGTTCCTGATCGGTCACAGCGCCCAGGGGGCGGGCCGGTGGATCAACGTCGGGCCGATCGAGGTCCAGCCGTCCGAGTTCGCGATCGTCGGGCTGATCGTCGCCCTCTCGACGTTCGTCGCCCGGCGCATCGACGGGCTCAGCTGGCAGGACCTGGCGCGGATGCTGGCGATGGCCGGGCTGCCGATCGTCCTCGTGATGATCCAGCCCGACCTCGGGACCGCCATCATCATGGCGGTCATCCTCGTCGTGATGCTGGCCGTGGCCGGGTTGCCGGTGCGGACCCTCCTCCTGCTCATGGTCGGAGCCGGGATCACGTTCTTCCTCGCCATCAAGATCGGCCCGAGGGTCGGCCTGCTTCACGGCTACCAGTTCTCGCGCCTCGGGAGCTTCCTCCAACAGGACTCGCACCTGCGCAGCATCCAGCACTCCATCTACAACGTCGTGCAGTCCAAGATCGCGATCTCGAACGGGGGGGCGTTCGGGCGGGGGATCGGTCACGGGGTCCAGACCAACCTCGGCTACGTCCCCGAGCAGCAGACCGACTTCATCTTCAGCGCCGTCGGCGAGCAGCTCGGCTTCTTCGGCTCGACGCTCGTGCTGCTCATGCTCGGCACGATCGCATGGCGGGTCATGCGGGCCGCGCAGCTGGCCCGGGACACCTTCGGCCGGATGCTGTGCGCGGGCATCTTCGCCTTCATCGCCTACAGCACCTTCCAGAACGCCGGCATGGCCATGGGCATCATGCCGGTCACCGGCGTGCCGCTGCCGTTCATCAGCTACGGCGGCTCGGCCACCCTCTGCTTCTTCGCCGTGGTCGGCATCGCACTCAGCGTGCGCCGCCACAAGGGTCGGCGCCATGCCTTCTGAGGGCGCGGCGAGCGACACCGAGCCGCAACGGGCGAGCGACCCGGCCGATCTTGGGACCGTCGGCGCGGCCGATGCTCGTAGCGACGAGAACCAATCGGCCGAGGCCGACGCCGCTCCGGTCGACGGAGAGAGCCAGCCCGAGCAGCCCGACCCCCTCGCCGTGATGTTGGTGTTCGACATCACGGTCGAGCTGCCGACGCCCCATGCGCTCCTGACGCTCCGGGAGGTGGACGCCCCGCACCGGCTGCTCGTCATCCCGATCGGCCAACCCGAGGGGACGGCCCTCGCCGTGGCCTGGCGGGGTGTGCCCACGCTCCGGCCGGTCACCCACGAACTGTTCACCGACGTGCTCACCCGTCTCGGCGCCACCATCGACGCGGTGCGGCTCACCGGCCGCCACGCCGGGGTGGTCCTGGCCGAGATCGAGATCACCAGCCCGAGGGGGCGAGAGGTCGTGTCGGCCCGCCCCACCGACTGCCTGACCCTGGCCGTCCGCCAGGGGGTGCCGGCGCCGATCCTGGTCGACCCGCGCCTGTTCGACGTCGAGGGGGACGTCGAGCCGAGGGGGGCGGTCTCCTTCTAGTTGACCGCGGTGAAGGCGCGCTCGCCGGGCTGCTTGATCCCCGAGCTGCGCTCGGCCAGGGTCGCGCTGCCCTCTTCGGAGACCCGCATCAAGAGCGCCACCAACACGTAGTTGGTGATGAGCGACGACCCGCCGTAGGCCATGAAGGGCAGGGTGATGCCGGTCAGGGGTAAGAGCCGGGTCACGCCGGCCATGATGAAGAAGGCCTGGAAGCCGAGGAGCGCGGTGAGCCCGACCGCGACCAGCCGTGCGAAGTCCGACCGGGCGGTCTGGGCGATGCGGAGCCCGGTCCCGACGAGCAACAGGAAGCCGATCGCCACCGCGGTCGTGCCCATCAGGCCGAACTGGTAGCCGATGGCGGCGAAGATCATGTCGCTCGTCAGCGCGTAGATGAACAGCAACCCGGGCGCAGCACTGACCGCGCTGGCGTGGCCGAGGCCGATGCCGACCCCGCCGACCCCGCCGAGGCCGAGCGCGTACCAGCCGTTGGCCAGCTGGTCGCCACCCAAGCACGCAGCGGGGCGGTTTGCCGCCTGGCAGATGTGTTGGATGGAGGTGTAGCTCCACGGATCCAGCCACAGGGTGACCCGCTCGTGGAACTGGGAGAACAGGTGCGCGGCCACGAACGCGCCGACGGCGAACAGGAGCAGCCCGAAGACGATGTAGCCGATCCGCCCGGTGGTGATCCAGAGCAGCGTGATGAACAGCGTGAAGATCAAGAGCGCGAAGCCGATGTCGGACTCCTTCGCGATCACGAGCATGGCGAACCCGAATGCGGCCAGGATCGGGATCAGCGGTCGGGGGTCGAGGACGAGGCGGTTGCCGATGCGGGCCGTCGGGATGGTCAGCAGCTCTTTTTTCTCCGCGAAGTACGACGCGAAGAAGATGCACAACAGGACCTTCCCGATCTCGACGGGTTGGAATTCCAACGAGCCGAAATGGATCCAGAGGCGCGCGCCGTTGCTGTTGGCGAAGGTGTTGCCGAGCGGGCTCAGGGGCAACAGGATCAGGATCCCGGCCAGGAGCAGCAGCAGGTACCGGTAGCGGTCGAGATCCCTCGTCCTGCGGATCGCGAGCAGGGTGCCGACGTAGAAGAACACCCCGAGCGCCGTCCACCCGGCCTGGGCCGCCGCGAACGTCGGGTCGTAGCGCGCGATGACGACGTAGCCCATGCCGTTCAGCAGCACGACGATCGGGAGGACCACCGGATGGGCGTTCGGGACCAGCCACCGGTTCGTCATGTGCGCGACGACGGTCAGGGCGAACAGGATGGCCAGGAACGGCCCGAGGTGGGGGGGGATCTTGGACGAATGGGCCATGGAGGCCAAGACGTACAGCCCGGTGATGATCACCCACCCGAAGACGAGCAGACCCAGCTCGGTCCGGCGCTTCGGCTTCGGGCCGAGCTGGTAGCGGGGGACCCGGTGGTACGAGGCCGGGGCGCGGCGGGTGGTCATGACCACCAGGGGATCGTAGTGGCGGGCGGTAGAATCGACGTGGGAGACCCCCCAACATGACGACCGACCCCCCTGGTTTCGACATCCTTCCCGGCGCCCACCCCCCGCGCGCCCACGAGCCCCTCGGCGCGCCGCGGCCCTTTGAGCTGGACCCCGAGACCGACGACTACGCCGAGCGGGCCCGGCGCAAGGACCGCCAGGAGGCCATCGAGGCCATCGGTCCGGAGCGGTTCACCAACCGGGAGCTGTCCCGCCTCGACTTCGGGGCCCGGCTCTTGGACCTGGCCGAGGACGGCCGGGTGCCGTTGCTCGAGCGGGTGAAGTTCATGGCGATCTTCGCGGAGATGCTCGACGAGTTCTTCCAGGTCCGGGTGTCGGGACTGGAGGACCAGGTGGCGGCGTCGGTGACCGCCCGCTCCGACGACGGGCTGCGGCCGACCGAGCAGCTTCGCGGGATCAGGGTGCGGGTCGAAGAGCTGGTGGGCCGCCAGGACCGGATCTTCCTCGACCTCTTGGTGCCCCAGCTGGCCGAGGCGGGGATCCGGCTGTCGGACTGGTCGTCGCTCGATGACGACGACCGGCGTTACCTGGTCGAGGTGTTCCAGCGGGAGATGTACCCGGTCCTGACCCCGCTCGCGGTCGACCCGAGCCACCCGTTCCCCTACATCTCCAACCTGTCGCTCAACCTGGTCGTCGAGGTCGGGGATCCGGTGACCGGGGAGCGCCGCATCGCCCGGGTGAAGGTGCCGCCGGTGCTGCCCCGCTTCGTCGTCATGCCCGACGGCGAGCGCGTCGTTCCCCTGGAGCAGGTCATCGCGGCCCACCTCGACACGCTGTTCCCGGGCATGACCATCGGCCGCCACGACGTGTTCAGGGTCACCCGCAACGCCGACCTCACGTTCGAAGAGGACACCGACGACCTGATGATGGCCATCGAGATGGAGCTCCGGCAGCGGCGCTTCGGGCGGGCGGTGCGCCTCGAGATCGCGTCCGGTGCCGAGGCGTCGGTCCGCGAGCTGCTGGCGACCCAACTGCAGGTTGCGAGCGACAACGTCTACTCGATCGAGGCCCCGATCGGCCTCGACGGCCTGTGGGCCGTCTTCGCGCTCGACCGCCCGGAGCTCCACGAGGAGAGCTGGACCCCCATGACGGCGCCACCCCTCGCCTCGGCGGCCGGGGAACCGGTCGACATCTTCGCGGTGTTGCGCGAACGCGACGTGCTCGTGCATCACCCCTACGACTCGTTCGCGACATCCGTCGAGGCGTTCGTCGAACAGGCCGCGCTCGACCCCGACGTCATCGGGATCAAGATGACGCTGTACCGCACGTCGGGGGACAGCCCGATCGTGGCGTCGCTCATCCGGGCGTCCGAGCTCGGCAAGCAGGTCGCGACGGTCGTGGAGCTGCGGGCCCGCTTCGACGAGCAGGCCAACATCGGCTGGGCCAAGCAACTGGAAGAGGCCGGGGTCCACGTCGTCTACGGCCTGGTCGGGTTGAAGACCCACTCGAAGACCTGCCTCGTCGTCCGGCGCGAGGAGGACGGCATCCGCCGCTACTGCCACATCGGCACCGGCAACTACAACTCGAAGACCGCCCGCATCTACGAGGACCTGGGGCTCCTCACTGCGGACGAGGACATGGGCACCGACCTGGGCGACCTCTTCAACCACCTGACCGGGTTCAGCCGGCACACCGACTACCGCCAGATCCTGGTGTCGCCGGTGACGATGCGGGACCGGGTGCTCGAGCTGATCGAGGAGCAGACCGCCGCGGGCCCGTCGGGTCGCATCGTCTTCAAGCTGAACGGCCTGACCGACCCGGCCGTCATCGACTCGCTCTACGGCGCCTCGATGGCCGGCGTGCCCATCGACCTCATCATCCGGGGCCTCTGCTGCATCCGGGCCGGCGTCCCCGGGCTCTCCGAGACCATCACGGTGCGCTCGGTGGTCGGCCAGTTCCTGGAGCACTCCCGGATCTTCCGGTTCGGCGGGCGCGATGGGCATGCGCCCGACGACGACTGGAGCGGGCCCGAGAACGATCAGCGGCCACCCTTGCGCATCCTGATCGGCTCGTCGGACCTCATGCGTCGCAACCTGGACCGCCGCATCGAGGTGCTGGCGCCGGTGCACGACCGCAAGCTGATCGAGCGGCTGCTCGAGGTCCTCGACCTCGTCCTCGACGACGACACCAACTCGTGGGAGCTCGGCTCGGACGGCATCTGGCACCGGGTCCCGACGACCAGATCGCTGAGCCTCCAGGAGCGGTTGAAGGAGCTCGCCCTCGGTCGGGCCCGCCGTCGCCGCGACCTCGACACCCGGGCCCAGCCGGCCGTGCCGGTGGCTCCGGGGGCCTGACCCACCGATTCCCGATCGGCGTCGGCGGGTGAGCGCGGTCGTGCTTCTTGCCCCCGCGCTGGTTGGACGGCTGGTGCGCCTCGAGCCGCTCACCGAGGCCCACGCCGAGCACCTCGGCGCCGCCGGTGCCGACGACCGGTCGACGTTCGGGTACACGATCGTTCCGAACGGCCGTGACGAGGCCCGTGGCTACATCCGTTCGCTGCTCGACCTGCACGGGCGCGGCGAGACGGTGCCGTTCGCACAGGTCCGGGTGCGTGACGGCCTCGCCGTCGGGGTCACCAGGTACCTCACCATCCGGATGCGCGAGGGCGAGCGGGTGCCGTACGCGGTCGAGATCGGCGGCACGTGGCTCGTGTCGTCGGCGCAGCGGACCGGCATCAACACCGAGGCCAAGCTGCTTCTGTTCGCCCACGCGTTCGGCACCTGGGGCGCCGAGCGGGTCGATCTCAAGACCGACGCCCGCAACGCCCGTTCGCGGGCCGCCATGGCCGCGCTCGGTGCGACCTTCGAGGGCGTGCTGCGGAAGTGGCAGCCGTCGCTCGTTGCCGGCGAGGAGTCCGAGCTCCGGGACTCGGCCATGTACGCGGTCGTGCGCTCGGAGTGGCCCGAGACCCGCCGGCGGCTCGAGGCCCGGCTGGGCTGAGGACCGGGCGGCCGCCGGGCCGCCCGGTTCAATGGACGAGTGGTCCCTCCGACGTCGGACCGGCGGCGAGCTGGGCCCTCGGGTGGCCGCGCCAGCGGAGCGACAGGTAGGCGGCCCCGCCGACCGGGATGGGCAGCCAGAAGTTGACCAACCGCCAGCCGATGACGCCAAGGATCGCAGTCGCCTTCGGCACGTGGAACCCGACCAGCGTCGGGATCAGCACACCCTCGACGACGCCCAGGCCCGACGGCGTGATCGGGATCACCGCCAGGATGTTGGCGAGGCCGTAGGCGACGAGGAGGTCGATCGGGAGCACGGCCTTGCCGAAGGCGAACAGGAACACCCACAGCGAGCCGGCGTCGAGCAGCCAGTTGGCGGCCGCCCAGATGATGGCGTGGCGCAGGAGCGCCCGGTCACGGAGGAGGACATGCAAGCGGTCGGCCAGCTTCTGGAGGAGCTTCGATACCGTCTCGGGGTTGACGAACGGCATGCGATGGGCCAGGGCCTCGACCCACTTCATGGCCCGGGTCTGCCCGCGGGTGATGAGCAGGACCGTGCCGGCGAAGGCCGCCAGGAGGAGCACCCCGGCCGCCGCCGCGATGCCATAGAGGGGGTTGAAGCCCCGAAGGGGGATCGAGATCACGAGGGCCAGCCAGAAGATGGCGTTGAGCACCACCGCCGAGCCGACGCCCTGGGTGGCCAGTCCGAACCCGGCCGTGGCGCCCGAGACGCCGGACTCGGTCAGCAACCGGTAGCCCACCGCGCCGCCGGGCGCCGCGCCACCCGGGACCACGTGGCTCACGGCCAGGCTGGCCATGTTGATCCGAAGCAGCCGCCACCGGCTCGGCGCCTCGGGGGACAAGACGGTGTGGGTGAGCTCGGCGTAGGCGCCCAAGGCCAGGAACTCGAGCCCGGCGCCGAGCAACAGGTAGGCCACGTTCACTCGGCCGAGCAGGTGGACCGACTTTCGGGCGCTCGCGATCTCGGGCAGGAGCAGGTACTCGAAGACGAAAAAGAGGACGAAGACCGTGATCGTCCAGCGAACCTCGCGACGAATCTTCGGGAGGCGGAACCGCCGCCGCGCCGGTTCGGTCATTCCCTCATGCTGGCACGCGTGGCCCCATAACTCCGATTGTGGGGCCCTCCGACGGTGCTCGTAAGCTGCCCGCCGTGCGGGTGCTGGTCATCGTTCCGACCTACAACGAGATCGACAACATCGCCCGGGTGATCGAGAAGATCGGCGCCGCCCTGCCTGAGGCGGGGATCCTGGTCGTCGACGACGGGAGCCCCGACGGCACCGCCGACCGGGTCGACGGCCTCCGTCCGGGCCTGCCCGAGCTCAACCTCATGCGCCGCGCGGCCAAGTCGGGCCTCGGGAGCGCCTACCGGGCCGGGTTCGCCTGGGGCCTCGAGCGCGGCTACGAGGTCATGGTCGAAATGGACGCCGACCTCTCCCATGACCCCGGTGCGCTGCCCGCCCTGGTCGCCCCGATCGGCGAGGGCCACGAGGTGTCGATCGGGTCCCGCTACGTGCCCGGTGGCTCGATCCCGAAATGGAAGTTCCACCGGTACCTGCTCTCGCGCGGGGGCAACCGGTACGCCTCGGCGGTCCTCGGCCTCGGGGTGGCCGACTCGACGGCCGGGTTCCGGGCCTACGCCGCCACCGTGCTGTCCCGCATCTCCTTGAACAAGGTGAAGGCGGAGGGCTACGGGTTCCAGATCGAGATGACCTACCGGGCCAAGCAGGCCGGGGCCTCGATCGTCGAGGTCCCGATCCGCTTCATCGACCGCGAGGTGGGGGAGTCGAAGATGTCCTCGGCCATCGTGGTCGAGGCGCTCGGGCTCGTCACCTGGTGGGGCCTCGGTCGGGTGCTCCGGGGAGCGGGCACCATGGCCAGGAGCCGGCGAGGCACCCAGGCGCGGGTCCCGGTCCCCCCGAGCTGAGCCTCGGGGCTTCCCCGGACGGTCCGCTTCGCGGCCATCTGCGATCATGGAGGCGTGCTGCAGAAGGACCGGATCCTGGTCGTCGACGACGAGCCGTACATCACCGACCTCCTCTCGACCGGCCTCGAGTTCGAGGGGTTCGCCGTCGAGGTGGCCTCGACCGGCACCGAGGCCATGCAGAAGGTCCGGGCGACCCGGCCCGATCTCGTCCTCCTGGACGTCATGCTCCCAGACATCGAGGGCATCGACGTCTGCCGCCGGTGGCGCGAGGAGGGCGAGGCCGTCCCGGTGCTGTTCCTGACCGCGCGCGACGCGACCGAGGACAAGCTGGTCGGACTGGCGCTCGGCGACGACTACGTGACCAAGCCGTTCTCCCTCTCCGAAGTGGTGGCCCGGATCCGGGCGGTGTTGCGGCGCAGCCGAGACGAGCCGGGCGACGGGCCGCTGCGGTTCGCCGACCTGATCATGGACATCGAGTCCCACGAGGTGTGGCGCCAGGGGGTCCTGATCGAACTCACCGCAACGGAGTTCAACCTCTTGCTCTACCTGCTCGAGAACGCCCGGCGCGTCGTGTCGAAGTTCGAGATCCTGGACCAGGTGTGGGGATACGGGTTCGAGGGCGATCCGAACATCGTCGAGACCTACATCAGCTACCTGCGCAAGAAGGTCGACGAGTTCGACCCGCCCTTGATCCACACGCTGCGGCGGGTCGGCTACACGCTCAGGCTGCCGCGACCGTGACCTCGGCACGCGACCGGCACCAGCGACGGCGGGGCTGAGCCGGTGAGTCTGCGTCGCCGGCTCACGCTCACGATGGCGATCGTCCTCGTCGTCGCCCTGGCCGTCGCGAACCTGGTGACCTACAGCTCGCTGCGGTCCTTCCTCTACGGCCGCCTCGACGACCAGATCGACGGCGCGCAGCTCCAGGCGTACAACTTCTTGATCTCCGCCCACCGGCACGGCTTCGAGGCTCCGCACCGGCTCGCCCTCTCGCTGGACAAGCGGGTGAGCCCCGACATCTACGTGCTCTTGGTCTCCCATTCGGGCCATGTGATCTTTCCGGTCCCGTCCGGTCCCCCGAAAGCGCCGGACCCCCAACCGCTCGTGCCGCCGTCGCTGCGCCCCGACCCTTTCCCGCGCTCGCACCACTTCGGTGCGCTCGGCGGCGCCTACCGCGCCGAGCCCAACAGCACCGACGTCGGCAGCGTCGGCACGTCGGGGACGCGCTATCAAGAGACGACCGTCGACGTGCCCCAAGGCGTGCTCGTGGTGGCCGAGTCGCTGAACTCGACCACCGACACCTTGTCGTCGCTGCTCCGCGTGCAGATCGTGGCGTCGTTGGCCATCCTCGCCGTGCTGTGCGGCTTGGTGCTGTTCACCCTGCGACGGGGGTTGCGCCCGTTGGAGACGATGGCCGAGACGACCGACGCCATCGCGGCGGGCGACCTCACCCGG
>Ga0182018_10004945_pt1 | contig 10948 bp, 13 predicted proteins | sample 812P2MmetaG_FD_120490 | JGI IMG/M metagenome (GOLD analysis project Ga0182018, IMG submission 120490) | Permafrost microbial communities from Stordalen Mire, Sweden - 812P2M metaG | ecosystem: Environmental > Terrestrial > Soil > Wetlands > Permafrost | place: Sweden: Stordalen | collected... | reverse complement strand
GCGAACTATTATGACTTGGCTCCGGCCCAGACAGAACGCCCACCACTTATCCCCGCGCGGTAGCTTCGTCCTCAACCCGTTTTTGGTGTTTGGGATCCGGACCATGGTAAGCGGTTCAGTGAGGCGTAGACACGACCTCGGTGTCGGCTCGATCCTCTTGTTTCAGCCCTGAGCATGTGGCTTAAGAGGGCGACAATCAGTACAAGCAGGCGCTTAGGCAACATCTCATCGATTTGGGGGTACCTGACCCCGGGTAGCAGTTTCAATAAGTTTTCTGGACATGCGCCAGGCTTTACGGAACTGCTTGGGGACGATCAGGGTGCGTCTCCGCACACTTAGACTTCGTTGCTTAAATGCAACTTAATGAGCCTCACATCAATCCACAATTCGGTTCCTCTGACTTGGATAAAGCAACTTATCTAGCGGTGACTCTGCGGGTCTTCCTGTCTAGGTACGTTTCTGATACGCAACAATCAACAAATCTCGTTCAGTATTCCAGTAGCATTTGTACAGCCCACCTGCGCTAGCGCAGACTGCTCACAGTGCCTTGCGAGTTTCCAACATTATGCACATCGAGCCCGCATAACGGTCTTTCTTTGTAGGCAGGTGTGGTGTGAGATGCTAGATACCGTATGAGCCGCCCCCCTATTAACCGGTCTCGCTCCCCCTCCGTCGATCCGGATCAAGAACTTCTACAGGACGCACAGAGAGCCCCTGAGGGGGATTTGCGAGCCTTCGAGCAGTTAGTCCTGCGGTATCAAAGACGGGTCGTTGCCAACTGCCGGTACATCACGCGTGATCCGAACAACGCTGAAGATCTTGCTCAGGAGGTTCTAGTAAAAGCGTTCTTCAGAATCCATGGGTTCGAGGGCAAATCTTTGTTTGCGGACTGGCTACAACGAATAAAGATTAAGCATTGCCTTAGCCATCTGAAGAAACAAGCAGGCCGATCTTACGTTGGAATCGAGGAGGCCGACGTCGACAAGTTCGAGCAACTCAAGGATCGAGCCACGGCAGAAACAATGGCGGACGCCATCAGCGATAAGCGGCTGATCGGCGAAGTTCTGGATTCGCTACCAAGCATCCTAAGAATCCCACTCCTTCTCTGCGATATGGACGAGCTGTCGTACGAAGAAGTAGCCCAACTGCTAGGTATCAACCTGTCAGCAACCAAGATGCGCATCAAACGCGGCCGCGAGGAATTTCGGGAACGATATCACAAGTTGCAAACGGCAGGCGTGGCTAAGGATGCAAAATGAGCGATGACCCCGAAGACTCAGAAATGCAAGATAGCGGGAAAATCGACCCGGGAGAACCGATTGCAGCGTTGGCCGGGTTTGAGCACGACACTTCGAATGACCTTGTAGTGCGGATTCGGCATACCATTCAGCTTCGTACAACCGTCGGCTAGTTGACGTCTTTCTCAGTGAGCACGCCGTTGGTAGTGCTCAGAGAGCTCTGGCTTATTTTGGGCAACCAACTCGATCCAGTAGGCACACGAAAGGATGCTAGCCATGGAGGAAAAACTTCGTGAGGCCTTCGCTAGCCTCGGCAACTCGATCGCCTCGGCGATCCCCAAAGTATGTGTTGGAATCTTGCTCGTCACTCTTGGCCTGGTTGTCGCCAAGCTGGTGGAAGTCGCGCTGCGTGCCGTGTTGATCCGATTGCGCTTTGACAGCCTCATCGAAAAAGCCCGCGTCACCAAACCACTTCAAAGGATCGGGTTGCGTCAACAGTTGAGCCTCTTCATTCCAAAGCTCGCTTATTTTCTGGTTATCTTTCTGTTGGCCAAAACGGCAAGTGACGCCTTCGGCTTGGTCGCGATCTCTGATGCAATCGGAAGCTGCCGCGCTTCTGCTTTTGATCCTGGGCACTACAGTTGGCCAGTTTGCCGGGCAGATGGCAACGCAGGCCGCCGAAAGCGCAGGAAGTCAATTCTGCTCGGGCGTTGGGGAAACTAGTGGACTGTAACAACTGATTCAGGAGTGATTCGTCGACTTGGATCGAAGTATTTCCACTTTACGGTTTTTGGATCTTTGTTGTACTGACGGATATAGCGCATGAGTTTTCTCTTGAGATCCGGAACCGAAGTTAAATACACCGCGCGCGATGACGTCGCGTTCAATCTTGGCGAACCAAAGCTCAACCTGGTTGAGCCATGAGGAGGAGGTCGGAGTGAAATGCAGATAAACCTTGGGATGGTTCTCAAGGAAGTCCTTGACCGGCTGACTCTTGTGAGCCGAAAGGTTGTCAGCGATCACATGGATCTCCCAAGAGCTACTGGAGAAGCATGGTTACTGCCCTTGTTAATGACGTCTCGGCAATGATAAGGTGACTTTCGACGAGCGCTTCAACGATCTCGCTTGTAACGTGTTCATGGCGTTGACCATTGATCTCGATGGACCAGTCCAGCCTTTCGTCGTTGTGCCACAGATTAATTCTGATTTGCCACATACGATTCACCCTCGACAGCCACGCATTTAGAAAAGCGTTATCGGATGCAACTGAAACGGGACCATCACCATCCCATACCCCTGTAGGCCCGGTCCACGGAGTCGGCCGCGGTTGGATCAGGTCGAGGAGATGCAAGGACGAGCAAATTAAATCGACGTATATGGGGTTATCGACTTCGCTTTATTGTTTTCCTTAGCCGGAAAGATAAACCAAAGAGGTCAGAAAGTCATATTAATTAAAATTTATGTTTTGGATGCGTACGACTAACAATTCCGGAGGGGTCCATTAATTAAAAGTTATACTGTGGACATTCCGTCCCGCCAGTGGGCACAATCAAACTATTCCGCAAAGTCACATTAATTAAACTTTAAGTGCGGAATCTACACAACCGTACTACTTCCACAAAGTCACATTAATTTGGCTTATGTTTGGTTACTGACGCCTCTAAGGAGTGCCCTCGGGATGCAGGAGCATGGAGCGCCTGGCCAAGTACTGGGTGCGGCGATAAAACCTTGACCAAGGAAGAGTCTCGTTCGTTTCGCCGAAGAAGAGACTGGTCGTTTGAGGCGGTAATCTCCTCCACTACATTGAAGGTATCGGTATTGCGCCCACCACGGCATTAAACTCCCATTGTGTGCGAGTGCCAACGCAAAGGCGTCGAGATACCGTGATCAGTAGAAATCGAGACCGCATGACGCGCTGCGATGCTATTCGGTTCTTTAGGGCCATGCGTCCAACACAAGTCGAGCAGCTACGGCAACCGACTAGAAATATTCGTCTTACCATGCGTAGATAGTCAGGTCTTCAACATAGGCTGTAATCGACCCGCTAACCTCATTAGCGCCGTCCAGCTGGAAGTTAAGGCTAAGGTCGCCAACTGCCCAGCCCAGACTAAAGGCCGAAGGGCCAGCCGCATTCACGAAGTTCGTAGTTGCTCCATCCAGAGTCACCCAGTCATATGTTACATTCCCAGAGCTGTCGCGAGACGAGGCGATTTGAACTTCGTGCCAGGAGTTCGCGGTCCAAGTCTTAGGACTGCAGGGGATATTGGAGGCATACCAATGCGGTTTCTGGTCTCCGTCGTCCGCGACGGCAGTCGTGTATTCCCAGGTCCCCGAGTTGCTAGAGCATTGGGTGCCAAAGATCACCGTCTGCCCATTGGACATCACTTGATTTATGTCCAGCTCGACATTCTGTACCTGCGATGGGTCTACGAAGTAGATGTAAGTGTTATAGATGAAGTGGGTGACGCTCGCGCTCTTTCCAAAGGAAAGGGAAAAACGCTCGCCGCCGCGGTTCGAGTAAGTCATGTAAAACTGTCGGGCATCGTCATAGGGCCGGATGATTACTGGATATGCACTAGATCCCATCGATTTCCCCGGTGTGGCAGAATCGTGCACAGCTTTCCAGTCGGGTGCACCGTCCAGGCTCCCTGATGAAGTGGCAACGAGAACGTTAGTTGTTGCGGAGGCGGAACCGCCTGCCTGTTGATCGACGCTACAGGTCACGGTGATTATGCCTTCGAACGACCCCGGTGTTTCCAGGGTTTCGCTCGCGCTTGTTCCGCTGATCGACCCGGCAGACGCGCTGTAACTATAGGTTAGCGGAAGGTCTTGCCGGCTGTTCGCATCGGCGGTGATACTGGTGGTATCACCTGGCTTGATCAATGATGGATTCGCGGAGCAACTGACGGTTGGCGGCACCGGAGGAGGGGCGGCAAGTACTGTCAGTGCCCAAGGAGAAGCCGTGATGGTACCAATCACGGCCTCAATATTTACCGTTCCCGTACTCAGTGCCGTAACGTGGCCTAGAACGCTGATCTTGGCCACCGCATGGTTGCTGGTATTCCATGCAATCTCAGGGTCAGCTTCCGAATCGGGTAGGGGGACGACCGAACCATCCGAGTACGTGCCGTAGGCAGTGAACTGGAGCGTTCGCCCCATCACTATAGTGTGCGCATCCCCTTTGGCGACAAGATACGCGCTCACCAGAGTCGGTGGGGCTGTTGAAGTGACAGCGGTCACAACAGTCTGGTCCGGAACGTTGGCTGCGCTGGAACGAATCGTGGCGGCATAGGTTGAGACGAACGCCGACAGGCCGATACTCATGAGAAGGAAAACGCATAGCTTGTTCATTGTGTCCTCTCGATACTAAGCGTGGGTGACCGTTCAAACTTGGACTGGACGGACAATGGTTGCGCTGACTAGTTCAGGCATAAGGGTATAAAGCGTAATGCGAAGTCGTCCACACCGCCCGGTGCCCGGCCTAGGGTAGCTTTGAGCCGCTTCCCGGGCGGATCAGCGCAATCGTTGCAGTACGACGCCTGCGAAGCATAAGAGCGTCTGATGGAAGACGTTCCAATTGACAAGCGACGGCCAACGGGTACAAGCCTCATAAATCACGTCCTCGTTGCACTCTGCTGCCCTTTGGGTCGGATGTCAGACAATGGATTCATCGACGGTGTTGACTCGGTGTTGAGAAGGCCCGATAGGTGTAAGTTTCAGAATGGTAACGAAACATAGCAGCCTCCCGAATCGGACACAGCGCGGTTATACAACGCCCCGGCTTATGCGGGTAGCGGTCGGCTGTCCTGACAAGGGCGACGAAGTCTTGGTGCATTCAACGCTCTTTGCTTTCTGCTTCCTCTGCTTACCCACCAAGGGCGCGCCGTGAGATTGCACCCGCCATCAGTCTCGGTTTGTACGGGGACTAACATGAAGCCTAATTAATATTGATGTCCAGGATGGGTTAACCGATATCTGTCACTCTACGACTGCATCTACTGCACTCCGATGCAACACCAGGCTATTGCGTGGCTAAATCGGGTGCTAACACGAAGGAGAGCGTGTGGAAAACGGCGGCTTAAGACTAGGGCGCTTTACGTGTGATAAAGAGGTCTTGATCCTCACGAAACACTGGCGAAGGCGCCTCCGGAGTGCGCGTAGCAAACGTTGGCCGCGAGGCGATCGAGGCCTTTCAGGAGCACTCGATGAGGTCGAAGTTGCGCATTGCGCTCCGAAGCGAGTCCATCACGGGGGTAGCCGAAGCGTGTTCTGATGATCGCGAGCGACTGTGCCGCGAAGAATAGGCTCGGCTGCGGGCCGTGATGTGTTTGGGTCCTTTGTCTTCCAGGCAGCGGCTGCCGTCGCCGTCGCGTTATGCTGGCGTCTCCACATTCTCGTGTGGTAGTGTTCGCAGTCGACGCCGCTCAGGCCGATTCAGGTCAGGATGATCCTAGGCAACACATTCCTGAGTCAGAAACCCTATAGCTTGCGTTCCGGATCGAGGCCCAGCTCCAACCCAAGATGGTAGTCCTCTTTTCTTCGTATTTGAGTAATTTCCTGTTGATCATTTAACGAATACCAGCTCCGAAAAGCCCTATCCCATGAAGCCCGGTCGCCAAACCGTTCCCAGGAAGATCCCTTTGGCAGCCAGCCGCTTTGAGATCCCCTCACGACGACGTGGGCCGCTTCCTCGTCCGGGGCCTTTGTGCCGATGTCGCCCTCCTCCGCAGATCTGGCGCGGCGTCGGCGGGCGCATAGGTCCCGCAGTCGTTCGCTTAACACAGCACTGGCAAGCGAGGCGCAAAGGTGAAGGCGGACAGACTTACGGATGGTAGAAACGGTGGACTGCGCTATATCCAGAATCAAGGAGATTTCCTTGTCCCCGTAAGATTCGAAGTAATAGAAGGTAACGACAAGGCGTTCGCGTTCGGGCAGATTGCGAATGGCCTCCGTCAATAGGTCCTTCATCTCGGAACGGAGGCAACGATGAAGCGTATCATCTCCGGACTCGCTCGGCACGTAAACCAGCTCCTCCTTTCCCGAGCCCGCCGTCCGGTCTGTGTAGAGCGTACCGCTCCCAAGATCTTTTAGGTAGCACAGCACCTTCCAATAGGTTCTCAGATCGATGCGCAGCTCCTCGGCGACCTCAATCTGGGTCGGGGCACGGCCGAACTTGGCGGAGAGTGTCTGAATCGCTTCCTCGATGTCGGGAGCGCAAACGTGCCACGTACGTTGATCTTGCGGTGGAGCTAACGCCTGTGGCAAACATCGTTGAGTGTCCTCCGCTTCAGCAGTCCGGTTAGGAAACAGTGGAACGCTCTCACGCCGGTTCGGCAGATAGGCCGCCTCGTCTTCGATCTTCAGATCGTCCGGGTTCTCCGACAATTGTCCGGAGTCATCCGGCCCGATGTACAGCTCCCCGGCACTTTCAATCTCGGTCGGGTCGCATCTAAGCCCTGTGGTCAGGGTCTGATTGACCCGTTCAATATCGCAAGTGGGAAACTGCAAGGGGTGGATGCCCTGCGGTGGCGCTACCGTTTGCGGGGAGCGTGTCTTTGATTTTGTGTTATCGCCATCGTCTTTGCCCGGTATGCGAATCATTGACCGCAGCCTCGGTAGTGTGTACGGGTTTCGTTTGGCAACGGAGCCGGTTGCGGTTCGCCATACGAATACGCTGCGTGTGGCACGCGCGAGGGCGTGAGATATCTACCAAGAATTGGCTTACTTGATACTTCAATGCCCCAGTGCGGGCCAACTAGTCGCTAGTTTCTTTTCCTCCCATCAAGAGCTGAATATTACTCAGAACGAATTAATTTTTCGAAAGCACACCATTAATTAACCCTCATCTTGCTGTGGAGAACTTCGGGGCTAAACAAGCACGAGACAAATACGAGTGTTGGACGGATTTCGGCCCGCGCCGACTCAGGTCCGTGCGAAATCAGCGCCGAACACTCACTTTTCACAAGCCCGCGGAGTATCGTCACAGTTCGTGCATCGACAACAGGTGCGCTTCGCGCTATCTAGGTTGCGGGTGCCACAGCGGATTATCGTCCGCGCGGTATCCATTCGCGCATTCCGTCGTCAACCCCCATTGTCGCCGCCGGGAGTGACCGTTGCGGCACGTGGGCATCTGTTGAGTAGTTCTCGTCGCGGGATAATCGCTTGGCTAACAGCACCCTGTCAAATTCTCGCATAGGCGCTTCTCATTTCTCCGTCGAGGATCGACGACCGCACTGAGAAGGAATTAGGTCATGGCGCTCCGGCCATGAAGCTGACACAAGAGGCCGAGCTCACCTGTGTCGATCGGTGCGGATGGGGACGATGCCGAGCGCCTGCTATTCAGACGAGGAAGTATTGGCCTGGTGGGGCTATGCTCCTCAATCATTTTGCTTGGGTGCGGGTTTACTATCAACTCTGCCTCTCGATCCCCGCGACATTGATATACGCCGACGGGAAGATGACTTTTCCTGCCCCCCACGGCGATGATATTGCGCAGTACATCTGTGTTCATCGCGCGGGACCGTAGGCTATGGGACCTCCATAAGGGCCAAGGGCAGCGATAAGAATTCCCGGCCCGAATTAGTCAAGACATTGTCTTCAATGCCGCCCTCGAGAGCATCAGCGAGAACGATGGACGTCCAGAGAGTGTTGTTTATCGTGGGTCGGGGACACTTGAAAACATGCTTCGCATAGGGGATCCATTGAGTCTGACGGGCAGCTAAGGGCTTTCGGGGCTTGCAAGCTACCGGCCCATGTTCCAGATGGTTCTTATACTACCTCCAGGTACCGTCGTGGCGTTTCCAGTGGACAATGTACTTGACTGGAACAATCTAGCCATCTCCCAGTTGTAAGCTCGGCGCTGCCAATCTCGACAACACTGTCCCCGACTCGCGTCGATCCGAAACGGAGCTCTAAGTTCCAACTTCGAACAGCATGCATTGTGAGTCAGTATTTCCTCGATACCGAGGTTGCTTCCCAAGGGGCGTTCTGTCACCGTTTGGCTAGATCAAATGGACCAGTGACTCGCATCTTCGGATTCTCGGCGTCTGAAGCATTTGCTGCTCTGGCTTCCATCACCCGTGATGTAAGTGAGAACTGGAGAACCCTCTCCAACTCTTGAGGAGGACCCTGAATGAAAGCCTTTAGTCCGGTTTCCGAGAAAGCACGCGATACGGTTGCTTTGCTGGGGATGACTTTGCAACCGAAGTCGTTACCGCAATTGAATTTACTAGTAGAGCAGGGGATTCGCGAGCGCCGAAAGTGGATTATCACGAACCATAACCTGCATAGCCTTTACCTCTTTCATAGGCATGCCAGATTGCGTGAATTTTATTTACGCGCGCACTGGGCTCATATCGACGGTATGCCGCTGGTAGCGCTGGGACGTCTTTACGGCTATCCCCTAGAGCGCAAGCAACGTGTGACTTTTGTCGACTGGACTTACCCGCTGATGGGGCTGGCTGCCAACAGAGGCTGGCGGGTCTTCTATGTTGGGTCGTCGAGAGGCTCCGTCGAAGGGGGGGCTGCGCGGTTACGGAAACTATACCCAGCCCTACAGATAGAAGTAAGCGAAGGATATTTTGACGAGCGCTATGGCAGCTCGGAAAATGAAGCCTTGTTGCAGCGTATCAATGCCTACGGGCCTGATCTTTTAATGGTGGGGATGGGCATGCCACGGCAAGAAATCTGGACTCACGAAAACTTTGCGCGGTTGAATGCGCATGTAATTCTGTCGTCGGCGGGAGCAGCCCTCGAGTATGTTGCCGGTTCAGTCCCGACGCCGCCACGTTGGTCGGGCCAGCTTGGCCTGGAATGGATCTTCCGGCTGGCAAATGAACCCCGCCGCCTCTTTACTCGCTATCTCGTAGAGCCCTGGTACATCCTGGCCCTGCTGATGCTGGATTATCCGCGCAACCGCAACCGCGGGAGGGCGGAGAGTTCGCGCGCAACTAGAACATTGACCCTTGGCGGTGTCCGGGAAAGGACAACACTCTTCTGCGAGAAGGACGAGAAATTCGTTTGAAGCGTGAGGCTGGGATGCAAACCGCCAATCAACCCGGAACGACCCACGAGGCGATCGCCCCGACGGGTGGCAAGACGGAAATGGATCGCAGAGACTTCGTAAAAGAGCTGGGCGCGATGGGACTGGCGAAGTGGGCCGGGATAGGGGCCATGGAGCAGGCTGCCGCTACTCCACTTAAACAGCTGGCCGCGAACAAGGGCTTGCTGTTCGGTTCGTGTCTGGCGTTGAAGTATTTCGCTCAGTCCGCGGCCTATCAGCGGCTGTTCCTAACGCAGTGCGACATCGCTACACCGGAAGTACATATGAAGTGGAACTCGCTGAGCAGCCAGCCCGGCGTATACGACTTCGGAAATGCTGACAAGTTTGTCGCATTCTGTGCAGCCAACCACATCAAGGTCCGCGGACACACGCTGGTGTGGCACGATGCACTGCCAGCGTGGGTGAGCGGACAGCTCACAGCGGAAAACGGCCAAGCGATGATGGTCGACCACATCCGCAAGGTTGCCGGACACTTCGCGGGCAAGCTGTACTCCTGGGATGTAGTGAACGAGGTGTTGGACCCGGGCAGCCATCGGGCGGATGGCCTGCGGGATAGTCCTTGGTTGCAGAACGTTGGAGTCGATTACATCGAGCAGGCTTTCCGCGCGACAGCCGCAGCCGATCCAAACGCTCTCCTGGTATGGAACGAGAACTATCTCGAGCTGTCGAATGGTTTTGGCATTGCGAAACGTAGGGCAATGCTAAACCTGCTTGACGGACTGCTGGCCCGCGGTGTTCCGGTCCATGGTATAGGGCTTGAGGCGCATCTGCGAGGAGATCAGGCGAGCGTCTTGGGCGATGCGAGCTACGAGGCTTTTCTTGGCGAGTTGGAGCGACGAGGGATGAAGATCTTCATCACCGAGCTGGACGTGCAGGATGCGACCCTTCCTGCGGATACTGGGGCGCGCGACCAAGCGGTGGCGGAAATCTACAGTCGATTTCTTACCGCCAGCCTGCGGCAGCAAGCGGTAAAAGGGGTAGTTACATGGGGGCTGTCTGATGCCTTCAGCTGGATTGCCGGATACCGCCCGCGCAAAGACGCTTTGCCGGTGCGGCCGCTTCCGTTCGACGCGAACTGCCAGCCGAAAGCGGCGTACTACGCTATCGCCGCGACGCTTCAGTCAGCGCCGCATCGTGGTTGACGCGGCATTCTGTGCCGATCTCACACCGGTAAGGAATGAAGTCGAACGCGTCGTCACCGCAAGGAACGGAAGCCGCGAAGGAGTTGAGTTATGGTTCTCGTCTCTGCCGTGATCCCGACTCGCGGACGGCCTGAGCTGTTGCTGCGTGCGGTGCGAAGTGCCCTGGCCCAGACTCTGCGAGAGATCGAGGTGGTGGTCGTCATCGACGGAGAAGATTCTGCCACCAAGCTCGCCTTGGAAGAGTTGATGCACGAAGACGATCGCGTGCGTGTGCTTGCGTTGGCGACCAGCGTCGGAGGGTCGGACGCGCGTAACCGGGGTGTGGATGCGGCGTCAGGCGAATGGATTGCGTTTCTGGATGACGACGACGAATGGCTTCCGGGAAAGCTCCAGGCCCAGATCGACGCACTCAATGGCTCGACGTCGCCAGTGTCGATCGGTACCTGCAAGATGATCGCGCGCACACCGGGCAAAGACTATGTGTGGCCGCGGCGCATGCCGGCCAG
>Ga0182018_10004944_pt1 | contig 10949 bp, 8 predicted proteins | sample 812P2MmetaG_FD_120490 | JGI IMG/M metagenome (GOLD analysis project Ga0182018, IMG submission 120490) | Permafrost microbial communities from Stordalen Mire, Sweden - 812P2M metaG | ecosystem: Environmental > Terrestrial > Soil > Wetlands > Permafrost | place: Sweden: Stordalen | collected... | reverse complement strand
GAGGGTCTCGGGCGCGGCACGATGAGCGGGAACGCAGACTTTTGGTTTCTCCAAACGACCGTACTACGCAATTCCTGCATGATAATCTGGTGCTTCTGGTTCATTAAAATGCGATCCGAGCGGGCATCCGCTCAGCGCGCGGACTCGTGCTCCAGCCAGAAATCAGATTGGGAGAGGCAATGAAAATCGGAGTGTTGACGGGCGGCGGCGACTGTCCTGGATTGAATGCGGTGATTCGGGCGGTAGTACGCAAGGGGACCTTTCACTACGAAGACGGCTTCGTGGGTTTCATGGAAGGATGGCGCGGGTTGCTGGAAGATAAGACCATGGAACTCGACCTCGCGTCGGTCGGCGGCATCCTGCCGCGCGGTGGCACGATCCTTCGCACTTCTCGCACCAATCCCGGCAAGTATCCTGACGGCCTGCAGCGCTGCGCCGCGAACCTGCGAAAACATGGATGCGAAGCGCTGATTGCGATTGGCGGCGACGATACGCTTTCTGTGGCGGCGAAACTTTTCGACGCCGGAGTGAAAGTTGTAGGCGTTCCGAAGACGATTGACAACGATCTCTCCGGCACGGACTTCACTTTCGGATTCGACACGGCGGTGAACATCGCAACCGAAGCGATCGACCGCGTGCACACCACGGCCGAAGCGCACAATCGCGTGATCGTGGTGGAAGTGATGGGACGCGCGGCGGGATGGATCGCGACCTACAGCGGCATCGCCGGCGGAGCCGATGTCATCCTTATTCCAGAAGTTCCGTTTGATATTGATCAGGTTGCGGAGTTGATTCGCCAGCGCCACGCTCGCGGCAGATATTTCAGCATCGTGGTCGCCGCGGAAGGCGCAAAGTTTGCGGACGGCAACGAGAAGCATGATGGAACATCAACCCTGCAAGGCGGCCGCGACGAATTCGGGCACGCTCGCCTGGGTGGAATCGGCGCAACCCTGGCGAGCGAGATCGAAAAGAGGACCGGCTTCGAGACTCGCTCGGTGGTCCTCGGCCATATTCAGCGCGGAGGGTCGCCCACTGCTTTCGACCGGGTGCTGGCCACGCGCTATGGGTTGGGCGCGATCGACATGGTGCACCGTGGCGAGTTCGGACAGATGGCGGCTCTGCGCGGGAACAAGATCGTTTCCATTCCGCTGGCCGAGGCCATCGCGAAAAACCGCACGGTTGATCAGGAGATTCTCGACGCCTCGACCGGCATTCTGGACACGCTCGACTATCCGGCGCCGGGAGTTTCGTAAATCAGTATTGCAGTCTTGCAATATTGCAAGACTTCCACTTCCGGGTTCCCTCCGGCAGGCTGAGACGGGGCGTTGCTGGTGCAAAGTATTGCGCTGAGCCGCAGCGCAGGTATTACTTGGCATGGGCACGGGTTCGGGGCATACTAACTCAGCGCTCTCTGTGACCGGGTGCGGTTCCGGGGATGCTTCCGCGCCCATGTTTCATGACGAAACCAATTCCGAGAACCACTTGGAGCGGTCTACGCCCCTGCAGTCGCGACCCGCGCCGCCGGCCGCTGAAGAGCAGCGCAAGCGGATGCTCATTGCGCTCGGGCTGTTGTTGATGGCGCTCGCGGCAGTGGTGGTAAAAGATTGGGATTTCTGGTTTCCGCCGAATGAAGAGCAGGAAGCCACATATCGCAGCAGGAGCAAGACTCCGGTTGCGGCGCCTGCGACCGTGCCTTCGACGCCGGCGGGCGGACACAAGACAGTCAAGGCCGTGGCTCCCGCACCTGCTGCTGAAGCGCCGTTCTCCGCTACCACGGAGCGCGCTGTACTGCCCCCACTGCAGGTTGAGGTTGTGGCTGGAAACCGCCACATCGCCGTGCCCGCCAAAAGCAATGCCATCCATCTGGATGTGGACTCGGGCGCAACATCCTCCGCTTCGGGAGCTCCCGCAACCGGAGTGAACGCGGCGGGCACGCAACTCTCGCCGCAGGCGACGCAGAACGTTACCGTCTCGGTAGCGCCGGACTACCCTCTGCTGGCGCGGCAAATGAAAGTACAGGGCGCGGTCAGCTTGCAGGCGCTCATCTCGCGCGACGGAACCATCCAGGAACTGCAGATCCTCAGCGGTCCCGCCATTCTGGCTGCGGCTGCGCGCGAGGCGGTGAAGCAGTGGCACTTCAAACCATACCTGCAAAACGGGCAGGCTGTGGAAACCCAGGCCCGCATCACCGTGAATTTCACCATCTCCACAAATTAAATGGATTCGTAATTGGGTAATCCGACAATTCTGTAATGGAAGTCGCGAACCGCCGAGGCAGGCGCGTTTTTCAAATTACAAAATTAAACGGGCGTCCGGATTCTTTCGAACCCCTGACGCCCGGGCAGCCCTCCCCCAGAACTGCTCAACTGGCAATGTAAGGCGAAGCGCAGAATCTGCAAATAGCACGCGGGTGCCAAGCGGCTTCCACGAAAGTGCCAAACGGCAGATCGCAGATTACAAATTCAAAAAAAGGTGGAATCAGAATTTACGGCGCTTGCTCCTACTGAGCAACAACCATGCTTCCGGGCGGAGATTTGATAGAGAAAGGCGAGCCGTCGATGACCGTAAGCCCTCCCGTCGTTAGGTTATAGGTATAACCCACGACCGAGTTTCCGGAGTCACTTCCTATATACAAATAGCTGCCGGTGGTATCGAACAGCGCGAACAAGCCGCCCGCATTATCACTAAACGGTGAATTCGCCGCCAGAACGAGTTCGCCATTCGTGGGGGTGATGGTGAAGCACCAGATGGAATCGCTGGAACCCGGCGTTGTCGCGTAGAGAAACCGGTTTGTGGGATCGATAGCAATCGCCGAGGGCCCACCACCCTCGGCAACGGTGAAGGGTGAGCCGAGTATTTCAGTCAAGGCGCCATTCGTCGAGTCGATGGAGAAAGCGGAAATGTTGCCTTCGGTGGCCTGATAGGGTGGGGCATTACTGGCCTCGGGATTGGCGACGTAGAGGTATTGGTCGGTGGCATCGACTGCCAGAGCGGCGGCGCCGTCCCCGGAAAACACCGGAGTAGCAGGCAGAACGCTGAGCACGCCGGTGGCGTCGGCACACGCCGGTTGTGAAGCCTGGGGCGGACAAAAGGCAAAGCCGGTCACCATTCCGATGCCGGGATTAGTGACGTAAACGAAATTACCGGAATGGGTGAAGAGAATGTTCGTTGGATTCGCGTTCGCCGGGAAGGGTGAACCCGCAACCTCGGTCAACAAACCGCTGCCGGCGCTGATGGAATAAACGGAAATGTCGCCGCTGGAGGAACTGCTGCCGTAATTGTTGGTCACCAGCAAATACTGACCCGAAGGGTCGATGACGGCCATGTCCGGTCCGTTACCGGCTGGCGTTGCCGGGCCGATCAGGCTGAGGGTCCCGTCGCTGTTGACGCTGAAAATCGAGATGGTGTCCTGGCGCGAATTGGCCGCGTACAGAAACGTTCTCGCGGGCGTCAGAGCAAGGCCGGTAGGCGAAGTGTCCTCGACCGGAGGCGTTTGCGCTCCGGATTTAATCACGCCGGTGCCCCCGTCGATGAACAACTGCAACACCGATTGCTCGCCTGGCAAACTGACGTAGGCAATCGTGTCGGGCTCGGATGTAACCTTTTGACTATTACCGCAGGAAAGTGAAAGTCCGGCCAGTATGAGGACGACGATTGATGCTGCAGGCATCGGGCGAACACTCCTCTGACCTGCCAGTGCGGCACGTGCCGCCCATAAAAAGCTCATGTGCGAACCTGCTCCTCAAGAACCAGGGTAAGAACGAAAAAGGTCGTGTTGTCTATCGTGCATGAGAAGGCGTGAATCGCGCAACTGCCCGCTTCGCCGTTTCGCGCGCCGAAACGGGTCACCGAGTCCCAACCCGATGCCTTTGGCTTGGATGCGCACCGGGAGCTGTCTGGCTGCACCGGGTTATTCGGGGCGGCCGGTAATGCTGCGCCGGGATGTGTTCTAATCGATACGTCGCCAAATCGGGGCCTCGCAAATCGTTTTTGGGCGAGGCGCTTCCTGCGAATCGGTAGGACTAAATCAGCTTGCTCCAGTCGAAAATTGTCTCGTGATCGACATCCACTGCCATCTTCTGCCCGAAGTCGACGACGGTCCCAAGTCCTGGGACGTCGCCATTGAAATGTGCCGCATGGCTGCGTCTGACGGCATTACTCATGCCGTGGCCACACCTCACGCCAACGACCGCTACGCCTACAATCGCGAATACCTCTCGGGACTTCTCACTGAACTTCAAAGCAGGATCGATCCGGCACTGCAACTGACTCTGGGCTGTGACTTTCATCTCTCCTTCGAAAATCTGGAACGAGTGCTCGAGCAACCGCACACCTACACCATCGGCGAGACCAACTATCTCCTGGTTGAACTCAGCAATTACAGCGTGCCGACGAAACTGGCGGATTGTTTCTTCCGTCTCGGAGATCGTGGCCTTATTCCTATCCTGACGCATCCCGAACGCAATCCGATCCTGCAGCAGACCCCGCAACGCGTGCTGGAGTGGGCCGACCACGGCTGCCTGATTCAGGTGACGGGTTCGTCGCTGACGGGGTTCTGGGGAGAACGTCCGGAGAGCGTCGCCCGCTGGCTGCTCGACCGCTCCGCCGTCCACATTCTTGCCTCGGACGCGCACGATACCAAGCGGCGCATTCCGAATCTATCCGCGGCCCGCGCTGCGGCGGAAAAGATTGTCGGCGCCGAATATGCCGATGCGCTGGTCGATGGAAACCCAGGTGCGATCGTCAGCGGGCTACCGATTCCCTATTGCCCGCGTCCTGTAATGGATTAACCTGTACTCGATTAAAACGAAACCTGCGATCTGGCTCTTCATCTCCACCACACAGAAAAAAGCCGGCCCCTTGCGGAGCCGGCTCGAGTGCCTTACCGGAATGTCCGGTTCTTCAACTTCAACGAGCGACCGTAATGGCTACGGGTATCTCGTTGGTGAGTGATCCGGAAGTCCCGATCAACTCGATGGTTGTGGTTCCGGTAGGCGCGCGCCTGGAAGCGCTCCAGGTGATGGTCACCTTCACGCTGCCATTCGCCGGCGGCGTCACGGGGTTGGCCGAAGCCGTCGCCGATACGCCACTGGGGAATTCGTTGACACTCAGGTCGACGGCAGAATTGAATCCGTTGACACTGGTGACGGTGAGAGTGGTGGATACGCTGCCGCTCTCATCGATCGTGAATGACGAAGGCGACAACGACAGGGTGAAATTCTTCGTGCCCGTAGAAGCATTCACCGTGAGGGCTATGGTGGTGCTGTGAGTGAGCGAGCCCGATGTTCCGGTGACCGTCACCGTTGCGGTTCCGACGGTCGCCGTCGAGGAAGCAGTCAGCGTGAGGGTTGAGGTCGCGCTGCCGTTGGCTGGCGGAGTCACCGGGTTGGTCGAGAAGGCCGCCGTCACGCCGGTAGGCAGGCCGCTAACGCTGAGCGTGGTTGCAGAACTGAAGCTGTTCTGGCTGGTGACGGTGATCGTGCTGGTCCCGCTGGTGCCTTGGGTTATAGCCAGCGAAGATGGCGATGCGGCGATGGTGAAGTTTGCCGACGCCGTGGCCGTAACGGTGAGGGCCAGGGTGGTGGTTGCGGTCAGGCTGCCGGAAGTTCCGGTAATGGTCACCGTCGCTGTTCCGGTAGTGGCCGTGCTGCTGGCGGTCAGCGTGAGCACGCTGGTCCCGGTGGTGGGGTTGGTGCCGAACGCCGCGGTTACGCCGGAGGGCAAACCGGACGCGGCCAGCGTTACGCTGCCGGTAAATCCGCCCACGTCGGTCACCGTGATCGTGCTGGTGCCGCTGCTGCCTTGGCTAATCGACAAGCTGCTGGGCGAAGCCGAAAGCGTGAAGCTCGCCGTCGCCGCTCCCGCCAGCGCGTTGAGCAGGCTAGCTCCGTGTGGACTGCCCCAGCCGGTGGCTAAGTCGAACCCGGTGGTTGCCGGGAAGCCATCGCTGCCGCTGGTGATGTCGTGGAAATCGGTGTCATAGCTCGAACTCGCGCCAATCGTATAAATGGCCGGATTGATGAAGCCGAGCGTCTTGTTGCCATTCGCCACTGCCTGCTGGTTGGTAAGAGCCAGGTAGCCCGCCCACATCGGCGCGGCAAAACTGGTCCCACCGTATTCGTTTTCGGTGCAGGCTTCCTGGTCGGCGCAGACATAGAACGTGAAATTCGCGTTCGCGGAAACGTCAGGAACATCGCGATAGGTTTTGGAACAGTCGGAGCAACTCGCGGCCGCTGCCGTCTGCCAGGAAGGGATATCAATGTTGGTGCCCCATCCGCCGCCGCCGTCAGCCCACGCCGTTTCCGACGCCCACGGACCGGCCGCGCCGCTCGTATCTAAGTCCGTTCCTCCAACCGCAGTAAGATATGCGGCATTCGACGGCCAGGGAGAAGTACCGCTATAGCTGCCGCTGTCGCCGGTGGCTTGAAACAAGTTCTGACCTTGCGCCGCGAACTCCTCGAAGTACGGATCGTCGGTGGAAGGATCCGCCGGCGTCCACGTCCACGAAGAACTCAGTTGCGCGTTCAGCGGGCTATGCGTGGCCATGGAGTTAAACATCGCGGTATCGGTCGATCCCACATACATGATCAGACTCGACATTCCCGGAGCCATGCCGAGCGCCTGCGTCATATCCAGGGTCTGCTCCGTGTCATCGCAGCTGGGATAGGTGCAAGTGGTCGAAGTTCCGTCAGTGGACAAGAGCGTGATCGGAACATTGTTGGTTTGCCCGACGTTCTTGTAATACGTGGTCAGGTCCGCCAGGTCGGTGCCGTAGTACTCGAGCAAGCCGAGCGACTGGCCGGTGCCGGTGAGGGAGCCGCCATAATAGGCTGCTCGCATATCGCTGCCGAGAAACGAGGCCCCGGGACCGGATCCGGTCGTAGCATTCGACTTCGCCTGGGCATTGTTGCGGACGAACATCGCGCGCGGGATCGAGTAGTTGTCCAGGCCTGAGATGTGCCAGAGCTGGAACGGCAGGTCAACCGTTGGCTCCCGATCGGGAGAATAGAAAGTGCGGTTTTCCGTCGGGTGCTGGTAGACGCCGATGGTCACGTGGAAAGCACTCTCTATGTTCCCCACGGTGCCGGTGACACTCACGTTCATCCGGTTGGCGGATTTACCCACCACTCTCAATCCGTTCGCTTTCGCGAATTGAATCACGGCGTCGTAGTCTTCCTGGTTGGGACCAAATCTCGCCGTGAATTCCTCCACGGTAAGAAAGTTTCGGTACTCGGGGCTGGAGGGATCGTAGAGTTCCTGGAGAAACTTCTCCAGTTCGGGCTGATTGCGCAGCGGCAGAACAATTTCAAGTTGCATGGACTGTGAAGCAGGCAGCCGTCCTACAAGTTGGGCTTGGCCATTGAGAGTTGCTTCGCGCACATGGCGCGTCATGAGGGACTGCGCTTGAACTTGGGAGACGGCACACACGACTGACAGCATCGCGACGACCACGGGCAAGAATGCACTTCGTCTTCGAATCATGACTTCTCCTTAAGATTCTCCGTTATCCGGAATTTGCGTTTTCAGTCACTCCCGCGGCACCGTGATTGGCGCCGCCAGGGTCCCCCTTCTTGACTGCGAAAGCGGCATCCACTCTACAACGATTTCGTGTGCGCGCGTAAGTGGATTCTTATTCCTTTCGGTATCTGTAAAATACAAAGTTCACCCGATAGACGGCACAAATCCACGAGCGCATACTCTACATCGGCTTATTTGCGCTTTTCACGCAAGTCAGTAACTCGGATAGTGATTAAGGATAGGGATTAAGTAATTGGCTGGCCTAACCGGTTATTTTATGGCTGGGGCCGGATTATCGCTGATTATTGCTGGGGAACGTTATTTGTCGGTGGCGTTTGTTTCGCACTAGCCTTTGGATCCGCCGTTGCTCCGGCAGGGCTCGGCATCGTCATTGCGCTTTCGGGGTTAAGCAGGTGGTCGTGGCTCGGGCCTAATCCAAGTTTGATCAGTGCGCGCGAATCGGGAATCTGCTTCGACTGCCATCCCTGATCTGCCTGGTAACGCTGCATCGCGGCCTGCGTGGCGCTGTCCCACGCCCCGGAGGGCTCGCCTTGCATGTAGTGCTCGCGGATGAGCGCCGTCTGAATCTCGCGAGCGCGACCTGAGTCAATCACCTGCTGGCCACGCTTCTTCCCGACTTGCTTGGAGCCCTTCTTACCGTACGAACTCTTCTTCCGCGCCGAAGTAGTCCTGTGGATTGAAGTGTGCGCGGCGGCGGCGTGTGTGCCCGAGGATGGCTTAGCTGCGGATGACTTAGATGGGGATGACTTGGTCGAAGATGACTTGGTTTTGGCAGCGGAGGAGGTTGGGGTTTGGGTCGGCTTCGTTGCCGTCGTCGACGCGTTCGTCTGCGCGAGCGCGACCCCGGACATGGCGAAGCAGACCAGTCCGCAAAGACCTGCGCGGCACCATCGAATTGTATCTGCTCGATACATCGTCGATCTTAATTCCAACCCCTGAGTTCACATCCCCACAAAAAAGCGGCGAGACCGGCTGCCTCTATCCTCTCTGAAAATGAGGACCGAGCGCCAGTCTCGCCGGATTGTATATCAGTTACGGAAGTGTACCCGCCAGGAAGATGGTTCCATCCTGCGCCCTCGAGCCTCGCTGCCGCACCAGGAACACTACATCCTGCCCGCTCTTCAGCGAAGACTCGATCTTGGAAAAGTCTTCCGCATTGTTTACCGGTTGTTTGTTGACTTCCAGAATCACGTCGCCACGATTCAAGCCAACGTCTTCGGCGAACGATTGTTGTTTCACGTCCGATACCACCACGCCTTTGCCGGCGGCAATGCCGAGCCGGTCGGCGAGATCTGAAGTGACGCTGCGGACGGTAAGCCCGAACTTGCTGGCCTTTGGCGCTTCCGCTTCCTGCCCTTCGTCTTCGTCGCCGAGACGAGCAGCAAAGAGCTTCGAGCGATCGGCTATCGTAACCGTTGTCTCCTGCTTCTTGGCGTTGCGCACGAAAGCGAGCTTCGCCTTCGAACCGGGCTTGCGGGAAGCGATGTCGGCTACCAGATCGTCGCCGCTCTTCACGTCTCTACCGTCGACCGCGGTGATGGTGTCGCCGACCTTCAGGCCCGCTTCTTCAGCCGGACTACCCGACACCACCGTCGATACCGTCACGCCCGATCCGTAGATGCGCGCAATCGCCGGATTCGGCTGGCCGGAGAACTCAATGCCGATGGAGCCCCGTGCGACCCTATGCTCGGGCCCGATCAGTTGGTTGTAAACCTGCGCCACGGTGTTCGAAGGCATGGCAAATCCCACGCCCGCGTACGAACTGGTTTCGGTAAGAATCGCCGTGTTGATGCCGATCACTTCGCCCGCCATGTTCACCAGCGGTCCGCCGGAATTGCCCGGGTTGATGGCCGCATCGGTCTGTATAAAGGACTGGAATTGCTTGTTGGGAACGATGTTGCGTCCCTTGGCAGACACGATGCCTGCGGTCACAGTTTCCTGCAGTCCGAACGGACTACCGATCGCAAGCACCCAGTCGCCAACCTCCATACCATCGGAGTTGCCCAGCTTCGCAGCCGGCAGCGGTTTGTCGAAATCGATCTTGATCACCGCCAGGTCCGTCTCCGAATCGGTGCCGATCACTTTGGCATCATGGCCGGGCGAAGCGGGATTTTCATCCTGCAACTTCACGCGAATGCGGTCCGCTTTTTCGACCACGTGCCGATTGGTGACAATGTATCCCTTGGAATCGACAATCACACCCGAACCAAGCGAATGCTGGCGGATGGTACCCGGATCCTGCCCACCCTGGCCGCCAAAGAACTTGTCAAAGAAATCCTGGAAGGGGGAGTCGTCCTCGCCACCCTGATCGTCCTGATCGGGATCGGGACGCACGGAGCGCCCGCGACGATGCGGGTTCTTGATGGTCGACTCCGTATTGATGTTCACCACGCTCGGCTCAAGCTGCTTGGAGATCTGCGCGAAGGCGTTCGAGAGTTGCTGCGGCGCCGGAATCGTCAGCGGGGTCGCGTCGGATGATTTCTGCCCTTCCTTGCCTTTCACTCCATAAGAGACCACGGTCCCAATAAGAATGCCGACGGCGAGCGTTGCCAGAATCGTCAGGGTGTAGGCCCAGCGGTTGGCCCTGAAACGGGCCAAAAAAGCGCTTTCGCGCGAATCCATTTTTTCCTCCTGAACTTAACCCCTAATTATACCTTTGCCTTGGGGCGGGCAAGACAGCCTGATGGTTAGACGCACAAAACATGATTTGCGTTTCGGTTCATTTCAGTGGAAAGGGGATTGTGCGTTTTTGCTGCGTGCTGCTTCAGAATAAAGACGTTCGGCTATAATCTGGCGGCCATCAGCGCGAGAAATACTCCTGTGTAGCCGGCGACCACGAGCAGAACGCAGAGCGCTCCGAAGTTCAGGACGTTGAAAAGTCCCCAGGGTCTCTGAACCGCGCCCAGAGCGAGTTTCCACAATCCCAGGCTGCCGACCAGCGCGCATAGAAGCACGACAACGATCCCCAGCGCCCGTCCATAAGCAATCTGCGGGAAAACGATCAGGAAAGTGACGGATGGCAGAAACAACAGCGCCGGAACAACCGCCAGTGGAGCACCAATCAGAAACGCGCGTTCTCGCTCTCGCAGAGTCATCGAGCCATCTTGAACTCATCCGATTCTAGCTCTGAAATTAGCAACGATGCGACGGTGAGATGACCCGTGCTACTTCGCCTCGTACACGGTCTTGCCGCCGACCACGGTGCGCAGAACTTTCGTCTCCAGGATCTTCGGCGGCGGCGCGGCGGTGATGTCGGTATCGAGGACAACGAAGTCGGCCAGCATTCCTGGCTCCAGTTTGCCTTTTTGCTTCTCGGCGAATTCGGCAAACGCCGAGCCGGTCGTGTAGGCGGCGATGGCCTGCTCGATATTCAGTTTCTCCGCGGGATAGTAGGTCTTCTTCCCATCCTC
>Ga0182018_10004942_pt1 | contig 10954 bp, 17 predicted proteins | sample 812P2MmetaG_FD_120490 | JGI IMG/M metagenome (GOLD analysis project Ga0182018, IMG submission 120490) | Permafrost microbial communities from Stordalen Mire, Sweden - 812P2M metaG | ecosystem: Environmental > Terrestrial > Soil > Wetlands > Permafrost | place: Sweden: Stordalen | collected... | reverse complement strand
CTGACCGGAGCTGCTCACTTGGAAGCCGCAAAGATCGGCCTTCTTGGTTTCCGCACCTGGCGTTAGAAATGTGTAGTTTCCTAATCAAGCCTTTTGGTTTTGATGGCACGGTCACTCGCTCTTGATTCTTGAAGACTTAGATGCAACGTCATAAGACTGCAAAGGCGATCCCGTTCTTGTCGAGCAAGTCGAAACTCGGCTTCGGCGTTTTGTGCTAGCATGCGGGGCACTTCTGAAAGGAGAATCCAATGAGTGGCCCCCGAAGGTTGCTCTCATTTGTGCTGGCGTGCGCTTCGAGCGTAGTCGTGGCTCGCGCTCAGTCTCAGACAACGCCTAGCCCGGAAGTGAAGAAACTGGCAGTAATGGTCGGCAAGTTCATGGTCGAAGACGAACTGAAAGCCGGGGCAATGGGAGCGAACTCACCTGCGATGAAATTTACTGGCACTGACGATTGCAGATGGACGGCAGGCGGCTTCGCCGTGATCTGCAAGTCAGCACTCTATAGACCGGGAAGGAAATACTTGGAGGCTTCCTTCGTCTACTACGATCCGACTTCCAAGACATACCGATACCACGCCGTTGACAGTTCAGGTGATATAGAAAACAAGATTGGTACGGTGAGCGGCGACGTATGGACTTGGCTTGGGGACAGCATTTTTGGCGGGAAGATGTATCACACGCGGTACATCATGAAGGTTGTTTCAGCGGACTCCTACGAATATACCGACGAGTCGGGCGAAAGCGAGAACTCCATGAAGGTGTTCGTGAGCGGGAAGGAGACTCGGATCGCGCCAGCCAAGCCCCTGAAATCGCAACCAACGCAATGACGGCGTCGAGTCATGGTTCCAAAGCTAAACGGGCACTTGGAACTCAATGTCAAGTGGCGGTAAGAGGCGATTTCGCAAGTGTGCGCCGTTTGTTCGCCCCTTCATCCGCTTCCCATCTACAAAGCAGCCAAAGCCGAGTACGCGAAGCCGCAATAATGCGGTAGCCTTGCAATCGGGGGTCGCGTCGCATGACTAAGAGAAAACACGTCGCTCCAGAAGTTCTGGATGCGAGCTTGGTGCCCAAGCAGCGCAAGCCTATTCCTCATGCGTTCGTGCTTGATGCGGTTTCCACACTCTCGCCGTACACCCGTCCGATGTTTGGCTGCCTTGCAATCTATGTAAAAGACAAAATCGTGTTAATCCTGCGGGACAAGCCCACGAACACTGCGGATAACGGAGTATGGCTCGCCACTACCCAAGAACACCACCAGAGCTTGCGGCGCGAGTTCCCAAACATGCGGTCGATTCAAGTATTGCGTAAGCAGGTAACGGGCTGGCAAGTCCTACCAGTCGATGCGCCGGACTTTGAATCAGCGGCCGTGCGGGCGTGCGGGCTTGTGCTGGCTGGAGATGTTCGGATCGGCAAGATTCCGGGCGCACGAACGTCGAAGCCCCGATCAAAAGCGGCTGGAAGATCGCCGAAGCAGGTCAAAACCTCGAAGAAACATGGGAGCACGATTAACTTCGATAGCGTGCGGAAGATAGGCTTGGCGTTGCCGGGCGTCGAGGCGAGCACGGCATACGGCGCACCTGCACTCAAGGTTCGCGGAAAACTGCTGGCGTGCGTGCCTACTCATCGTTCGGCTGAGCCGGGTTCGCTTGCCGTTCGCGTCGGTTTCGAGGACCGCGCCGAACTGCTCGCAGCGGCTCCCGATGTTTACTACGTGACCGACCACTACCTCGGCTACAGCGCCGTGCTGGTTCGCGTTTCCCGCGTCACGCCCGATGTCCTGGGGGACTTGCTCGGCATGGCTCACAAGTTTGTGACCGCGTCTGACGCAGGTCGTTCGTCATCTCGCAACCGCCGCAAGCCTGTCTGATTCTGGCTGGCTTCCGAGCAATCCGAGAGGGATAGCGGCTGATAATTTTGCAACAAGCAGTGATCGTTGCGGGTTGAAACCATGACTATGACCGTCGCATCCACTACGAGCGTTAACGTCAAGCAGGCGGTGCCCTTTTTCGGCGTGACCAACATGGAAGCCTCTCTGGGGTTCTATGTTGACGGGCTTGGTTTCAAAATGAAGCGCAGGCGGATTCCGAATCGAGAGCCGGACAAGCCAGACGGTAGGATTCGTTGGTGCTGGCTTGAGCTGGGGGATGCTGCCATCATGCTTCAGGAGTTTTTGCCGGAACGGCAACCGAAGGAGACGCTGGGCACTGGAGCATCGGTCTCTTTCATGTGCGAAGATGCGCTGGCGCTCTATCGCGAGTTCAAATCGCGTGGAATTCAGACGCGGAAACGCCCATTCGTTGGCAATCGTCTTTGGGTAGTACCGCTCACCGATCCCGATGGCTCCGCATTGAGTTCGCAAGCCCAACCGATGCGCCAGAGGAAAGCGAACTAGCAGAATAGCAGCGGAAACATAGGAGGCACCATGCGTCGAGAACGGGTATTGAAGATCGTGTTGGTTGTGGTGGGATTGTTGTTTACGGCGGGAGTTGTTCCGCTGACAATGTTTTTCTCGCGAGAGCCTGCGGTGCCCATGATAATGAGCATCTATGTCACACTCGGAATCTTCTTGCTGCTGGCGGTGCGCGACCCAGCGGCGAACCGCAGTCTGATCGCCTTCGGCGGATGGGCAAATCTTGCGCATGCTGGGGTAATGGCTGCGCAGGAATACCGGAATGTGATCGAGCGCCGAGAACTTGCGGGAGTGGTGGTGTTCGCAATCGTCGGTGTAGTGCTGGTCGCGCTGGCTCCGGCAAAGAAGTCAGTGGAGCGAGCCTCTGCGGTGATGGCGCAGGTCGGCAGTTGACAACCAAGACCCCATGATCGCCGCAGCCATCGTAATCATCGCCATCGCCGCCACGGGCGTCCTGATGATGCGATTCCGCACGCGTTGGCTGGCGAAGATCAACATCATCCTTACGAACCGGATCACCAGCCTATTCGCGGGCTGGCTTCCGGGTTTCGGAATTCTAACGCACGTGGGTCGCAAGTCTGGGAAGGTCTACTACACCCCGGTGAACGTCTTTCGAGCGCCCAATGGATTCATCATCGCCCTCACCTACAGCAGCCAATCGGAATGGGTGAAGAACGTGCTCGCGGCAGGCGCGTGCGAACTGAAAACTCGCGGCAAGAAATGTCAGCTTTCCGCACCACATGTGGTGCATGATCCTACGCGGCGTCGATTCCCGATTCCCGTGCGGCTGGTGCTGAGAATCGTGGGTGCAGACGAGTACATGGAGCTTTCGATCCTTTGATCTGATTGATGTAGCATTACGCTAGAAAAAACGGTAGTCCATTCCAGTTCTTGGAGGAGCCTATCGATGTCTGTCTTGGGAAGCTAGCGAAAAACAAACCGGACTATTCGGGGATTCTCATGAAGCTTAGCCTTGGTGCTTTGCGAACCCGGCAAATGGCTGCGGATTCGAGTCCCGCCATCCCCGCCATCCTTCGTCAATGCTTTACCAACTGGCTCTTTCGGGAATTTGGGTGCATTTGAAACGGCGGCAATCGCCTGACAAAGAGAACCTTGATACAATTCGCACTGCTGATTTACGCGACTCCCGGAAGCCTTTGCGGCACTTAAGAATCAAGAAGACGACGGGTACATCGGACGCTTGTGGCGGGCTTGCTACAAGGCGCTACTCGAAGCGCGCGGCGGCGCCCCCGTTTAAAGGGTTGCTGAACACGATGCTGCCATGATAGATAAACCCGCAAACCCAGACACTTCTAACTGTACAAGGTCGGCAAATGAACACATCAACATTTGATCCCGTGCGTTACAAGGCAACGACCAAGGAGCAGTGGGATACTGCCGCCGAGGCCTGGGATCGGTGGGCGCCAACATTACAACAATGGCTTGGCACAGCCACCGAGTTGATGCTGGACATGGCTAACGTCAGACAAGGGAGCTCCGTATTGGACGTGGCCGCCGGTGCCGGCGATCAGACCCTACATGCCGCCAAGCGCGTCGGGTCAGAGGGATTTGTTCTTGCCACAGTGGTTTTCATCAAATTAAGGAAGAACGGGTCGTCGCGCCGTTGAAGATGCCTTCTGCCTCAGAATGCCTCAGATTCGAGAAAGAATCATTCGGAGCTTTGCACACCATGCTCGCTGGACTCGATGAAGCGAGCAAAGAGGCCGCCTGGAAGGAGATTGAAAACGAACTGCGCAAATTCGAACGCCCTGCCGGGTTCGAAGGACCTTGTGAGCTACTCGTCGTCTCGGCGTCTGCTTGATGAGGATTTCCCATAGTTAGGACCTAAAAATGCCAAACACTACTTCTTTGCGCTACGTAGATCTGAGTCACACGATCGAACACGGAATGGTCACTTACAAAGGGTTCCCTGGTCCGGTAATTTGCGACTTCATGAGCCGCGAGGCTTCGAAGAAATTCTATGCAGAGGGCACGTCGTTCCAGATCGGCAAAATCGAGATGATCGCGAACACCGGAACGTATGTCGACAGCCCGTTTCATCGCTTCGAAAATGGAAAGGACATTTCTGAGATGCCGGTCGAAAAGTTTGCTGATCTATCTGCTGTAGTTGTTCGAGTCAACAACATGACCGGACGGGCCGTGGATCGCGATGCTTTCCTAAAGACCGATGTGCGCGGCAAAGCGGTGTTGGTACATACGGGATGGGCGCGACATTGGCGTACGGAGCAGTATCTTGAAGGCCACACGTTCTTGACTGAAGCTGCGGCTGTACACCTGAAAGAACAGGGCGCGGTATTTGTGGGAATCGATTCGATGAACATCGATGACACATCGGGAGGTACCCGGCCCGTGCATACCGTTCTGCTCGGAGCGGAGATTCCGGTCGCCGAGCACCTCTGTGATCTCGAACGGTTGCCGCTCTCCGGCTTCATCTTCAGCGCAGTACCAGCAAAGGTGAAGGGGTTCGGAACGTTCCCAGTCCGAGCGTTTGCGAAATTGTAGTTTATACTCTCACCCGAAGTATTACTGGTTGGTCTCACCTTCACTGCATCGATGCGGGGACAAAATAGGCTGGGGCCGGTGCCCAAACTCAGATAGAGGCAAGCAGAAAGCTGTGCTGTCGGCAAACAAGAAGTAATTCCGTCCTTTCCGGCGGCGTAGGTTCTTCGCGACCTGTGCAGCAGCGTCAAGCTGCCAAGAAGCGACCTCCGTATTCGAAAGGGTACTGAATTGTCCTCAGAAAATGTGCTACGCTCCATCGCTTGCTTCCAACAACGCGCAAGACCGCATGTTCATTGACTCCAGCGAAGTATAGCAGCATGTCACTGCTCTCTGCCTCGCAATAAGCATGATGTTGCCGAAGCTGTAGTTGCGGAACTTGGCCATTGCTCCGAGATACTGCGTGAGGACTGCACTCTGCCCGGACTCCAGCCCGCCGCTGGTCGTTTACATGTAAACGACGTGTTGAGTCCTCAGTTTCCCTAGCGTACCGCAGGTGGAATCTCAACTTCTGTATAGACGACCACTCCGCAAGACCGCCGAGGGCATAGCCCTGACTGTCTGCGATCTCCTCTACGTAGGAGTATCTCGGTCCAGTGCGTCGAACATGTGGTGTAATCTGAAGCAGCCAATTGCTCGCTTCGTACCGCAAAGAGGATGGAGACTCCGAACACCGTGCACAATCGTTTGGCTCTGGTGGCACTGAAATACGGAATTGCCGCCGTTGCGGTGCGGCCATTTTCTCGCCAGGAGGTCATCGGGCGCTCGTATTCCTCGCACTTGCCTACGGCGGAGTTCTGTTTCAGCAGCCAAGCCTTTGCGCTCTTTGCCTCGACGTAGGCCGCAAAAACGCCGGTGCCGTTTTTGGCTTTATGAACACTGCGGGTAACGCCGCGTCCGCCCTTTCCGGGGTTGTCTTTGGCTACCTGGTGGGCTATTTCGGCAACTACAACACACCGTTCATTCCGATGGTAGCCTTGCTGTGCCTGGGCGCGCTGCTCTGGTCCCAAGTGGACCCTACCCGCGAACTGTTCCCTGAGCCGCTTCCCGCCGAATCCGCGGCGAGCCCTAGAAATCATGCCTGAACTCGATGGCAGAGCCTACGAGAACTTACCGGTCAATCCTCCGTCGACAACCAGCAAGGCTCCGGTAATGTACTTGGCTTCGTCTGAAGCCAGAAACAAAGAGGCATATGCCACGTCCCACGCGTCGCCCATTTTCCCCATGGGAACGGATTCGTCACGGCGGCGTATCATTTCCTCCACCCCGCCCGGGCCATACGTATTCTTCAATGGCTGCTGGATCATCGGTGTGTTCATGAGGCCCGGCAAAACACAGTTGGCGCGCACGCCCTTGGGTGCATACTGTACCGCGATATTTTGTGTGAGTTGGTTGACTGCGCCTTTGGATGCGTTATACGCCACGGACGGATAACCCGTGTAGCGAATCGACGCAATGGAAGAGATGTTTACAATTGCTCCTTGTCTCTGCTTCACCATGAAAGGCAGGACATATTTGCAAGTCAGGAACATGCTCTTTAGGTTCACCGCGATGAGCCGGTCCCAAACCTCTTCGGAAATCTCCTCCGGTCCGCCTACAGCCAGAATTCCGACATTGTTATGCAGGATATCGATGCGGCCATAATTTTCGATGCAGTGCCTCACCAGAGCTTGGACTTCTCCACTCTTGGAAACATCGCCAGCACGGCTGATGCACTCCCCACCCTCTTGCTGGATGATTTCTTTGGTGTCCTCAGCCGCTTCGGGGCGCAAATCGACGGCAAAGACTTTGGCACCTTCGCGGGCAAACAGAACCGCTGTTGCCTTTCCGTTTCCCCAGCCCGGCCCGCCTGAGCCCGCCCCGGTGACGATTGCAACCTTATCCTTAAGCCGCCCTTGATGGTTCATTTTCAAGTTTTCGCAAAGGTCTTTGCCAAGATTCGTCGCATATCAGAACTTACAGAAGCGGCCAAACACAACTCCCTAAGTGCCCGTAGGCCCGCCACATGGGAGTCAACAGACCTTGGTCAACGATTTTCATAAATTCCGCGTACACCTTGCGCCATCTTTCATAATGCTTGGAATATTCAGAGTGAGCGCCTTCCTGGAGTTGGAATTCTTTCTCAACCCTGACCCAGCATTCCACTGACTCTGCAAAGGAATTGAAGAATCTCGCGCCGAGAGCCACACGCATCGCGCAGCCGAAGGCGGTGGCTTCTTTCATCATCGGAACCTCACCGGTATACCGATAACATCTGCGGGGACAGGCGCACAGTTGGGAATATATTCCGATTAGATCGCTGCAGCAAATGTAATCTTGTGAATCGTGCACTTCATGAAGGACTCATGTCCGGCGCGGTATTCCGCTGGACTCTCGGAGGTATTGACGGGCTTTGAGAACTTCTGCCGTAAGCCCAACGTCATCCTCTGCCGGCGCGATCTGCGTTTCGTCCCTATCGAGATCGAGCTTCGGTCGCTGGTATCGTGCTCCGCTTGCGCCGAGGCCGGGCGGGCGCCGGATGACAGCACGCAACCGGCCAGCAGCATGATGCAGAATGCCTTCATCGAGTGACCTCTTTCACCGTGCGCAACCATTCCTTTTCGATCGTCAGCCAGTGAGGACCGTGGGATTGCAACTACGGCAGTTTGATATAAGGGAGGTGATTAATGAGCAGAAAGCAGGCAGCATTTGAGGATCAATGGCTAGATGTCGTTGTCGATGCGTCCGAATATCTAGAGTTTATGGAAACACTGTAAGCGTCCGCCGGAGCCCGCGACGCGTCGCTCCGTGCATCCGACCGATGGGACTGTGAGCGTTATCGCGATATTACGTCAACAATTGGCGTAGTTTCCGGCAGCCGACGATCAGCGGTCTGGATCACGCTGCTCGCCACATACCAAAGTAACCCGATGCTCTCACCCCGTCCTGCCGAAGGTTAAATAGAGTCAGATCAGGAAACGTTCCGCCACCTGCTTCGGCAGTGAATTAAGGAGGGTATCTGTGCTGAAAGGCGGAATCAGGACTCGCATCGATTGCGCGCTACTCATCCTGGCGCTTGTTCCAGCCTCCAGTCGGGCGCAGACGGCCAGTCCCAGCGACCAGGAAACCATTACCCAACTGGTAGAGCAGATCAAGCAGTTGCAGCAGCAAGACCATGATCTGCTGGAGCGGATTAAGATTCTGGAGTCCAAGCAACTGCCTGCTTCACCCGCGGCCGAAGTCGGCCCCTCACTACCGCAGTCTGCAGAACAAACCGCGCCACCACCGACGCCGGAGGCCCTGCCGCACGAGTGGCATGACGTGCACGGCATTCGTTGGCGCGGCTTTGGCGAAGTCGACTACCAGGTTCTCAACCAGCGCAAGCCGGAATTGGGAACGGGCGGGTTCGCCCCGGGTTCGCAGGGGAACTTCTATACAAACGAGTTTGGTCTATTCCTCACTTCAAGACTTACGGACAAAGCCAGCGTGCTCTCCGAGATTATTTTCGAGGAAGGCGACGCCCAAAGCTACAGCGTCGATCTGCGACGGATGTTGCTCAAGTACGACTGGAACGACCACCTGAAATTTTCCTTTGGCCGTTACCAGACCAACATCGGGTATTACAACTGGGCGTTTCGCAGCGCCGCCTGGCTGCAAACAACAGCAGATCGGCCGCTGGTGATGCAATACGCCAGCGATGGCGGGTTGCTTCCCACGCAGGCAATTGGGGTTTCCGTGACTGGCGCGATTCCCTCGGGAAAGCTGGGGCTGAACTACATTGCTGAATACGGCTCCTCTGACACCATTCGGCCTGACCTCAACGGGAGCGGTCAGGTGACCGATGAGAACAATGGCAACCACGTGAACGCTGGTTTCTTCCTTCGTCCGGACGCCGTTCCCGGGCTGCAAATCGGAGCTTCTTATTACCACGACCAGATCAGCAATAACGACCTGCTTTCCGGCGCTCCGGCTCCTCTGCTTCCGGGTGTTCTCGGACCGTCTACGAGGTACGGCCAGACGATCGTCAACGCCTACGTGGTCTACGTGGCGCATGGCATTGAATTTCTGAACGAGGGGTTCCTGATCCGGCAAACCGTTATCGGTGGTTCGCTCCACTTCGACCAACCAGCGTTCTATTCGCAGTTCTCCAAGCAACTGGGGCGGATGCGGCCGTTTTTCCGCTATCAGTATGTGAACGCGAACTCCAACAGCAACGCGATCCTCGACGACGTCGGCTTGCGCTATGGTCCTTCTTTCGGCGCTCGCTTCGACTTGAATAACTACATTGCCTTTAAGGCTCAGTTGGACCACACCGCGCGCGGCGGCGAGCCAGACCTGAATGGCCTGCAATTGCAGTTCGCGTTTACTTTTTGAAGCGGGAGAGAGCATGGGAGTCAAGTCGATAACAACTCTGCTTCTCCTGGGACTGGCTGTTCTCTCCCTGGTCTCCAGAGGGACGGCCCAGGCCGAAGACATCGCGGTAGTAGTCAGCTCCAACAATCCAGCCACTGATCTCAGCCCCGGAGACCTGCGGAAGATATTCGCGGGTGAGAAACGCTCATGGCCGGGTGGCCAGCCCATCCAACTCGTCACGCGCGGTTCGGGATGCCCTGAACGCGTAGTCTTGCTGAAGCTTCTCGGGATGTCGGAAGGAGAATACAAAATGTATTGGACAGCGCAGGTGTTCCGTGGTGAGGCCGATGCCGAACCTCTGATCGTCCCCTCCGTCGGCATGCAAAAAGAGGCCCTGCGTCTCTTTCCCTGGGCCATCAGCTTGGTGAATGTCAGGGACGCTAAGTCTGGAATGAAAGTTATCAAAATCGACGGCCGGATGCCGGGCGCGTCCGGATACCCACTCCACTGAATATCGCAGAGTGTGAATTTCTTTTCCATCCACTCCGCCTAGCAACCTTGTGTGAATTATGGCGGCAGCTCTTCAAAAGAGAACCGCCGCCTGAAATCCGAAAAGATGCTGCCTGGACAGTCGCCCGACCCGATCTTGCCGCGCAGGCCGGAGCAGGGATGGCCGCGCACAATCTGTGCTCGGCTTCCTTCGTAGCAGGTCTCGATCCCGACACGACGTTTCGGGAGCTCGTTCAGCCGCTGGTAGGAGGTCCGATCGGGCGGTTCCTGCGCTATCGGGTAAACCGAAAAGACAAGACCGTGGAGACTTCGTTTGCGTGGACAGCCCATGCCCGTGCACCCGAGAGGCTTGGTTTCGCTCTGGAAGGGATACAGCGGAGGGCCAATTTGCTTCCTGGCGGCAAGGCAGTAGAGTAGGTACTGCTATGCCCGTTTCGATGTCACCGGACTGCCTGAATTAGAAGTGACTTGGGAAAGGCGTTGAGTTGAACAGACGTGACAAGTTCACCAGTCTTCGGACGGGCTTAACCGAAAATTATTCCGGGCCAGAAGTCGGCTTGTAGGAAGTTGGCTGCCTTCCGACGACAAAGCGATCTGAGAGATGGATGTCTCCCTTCCTTAACAATAGGCAGAAGTTGTATAACAAAGTACAAGCAAGAATTATTGAAAATCTTCATTTATTTACCTTTTTGCGAACACAGCCTGCAGAGAGATTTTTCGCTTTGGACTGCGCGGCAAGCACGCAGTCACGTGCAAAACCCATTTGGCCGCTCGGGAGGTGTCGGCAGAGACCACTTTCAGCCACACAATCGCCACGGCTTCGCCTCTAGAAGTTTCCCGAAACCGCACTGTTTAGCATGTCGAATGGGGAGCAGGCGGTCTACTGAGAATTTCTGAACCAGTTGATTCCGCGCAACTTACGCAAACGTCGGCTCTTACGCCATTCAGACCTGTACCGAGGGTTCGAATCCCTCTCCCTCCGCCACGCAGTCTGAACTGCAGAGAAATTCCCCTCGCTCGGCGCCGAAATACGCGAATAATGCCCGTATTTCGCGATTATTGGCAGACAAACCGGACTGCAGAGAACGGACTGCTCGGTAGCAAAGGGGCTACGGTCCTGGCTTTTCTCTGGAGGGCACACGCGCAGTCCGGTTTCCAGTAGGGCGTTAGGCGAATGCAATG
>Ga0182018_10004941_pt1 | contig 10954 bp, 7 predicted proteins | sample 812P2MmetaG_FD_120490 | JGI IMG/M metagenome (GOLD analysis project Ga0182018, IMG submission 120490) | Permafrost microbial communities from Stordalen Mire, Sweden - 812P2M metaG | ecosystem: Environmental > Terrestrial > Soil > Wetlands > Permafrost | place: Sweden: Stordalen | collected... | reverse complement strand
GCATTACTGGAAATATTCGAGCGTGAGACGTTATGGTCGGCGCGGGCAATGATGCGTGGCACAGTGCCGGTCGCGCCAGCGGGCAGGGTTACATTCAAATCGTCATTCCAGCTTGAGCAATCAATATGCACGCCTATAATACCGCGCCTTTTTGACGCCCCCCGGCTTACCGCTCCCTTCGTCTAGAGGCCTAGGACACGGCCCTCTCAAGGCTGTAACACGAGTTCGAATCTCGTAGGGAGCGCCAATAAATCAAGTACTTAAGAACATTGTGCTGTCTCCGTAGGAATTTGTACGGAACACAGATAGGCCGGAGAGCCAGGCTTATTTGATAGGCAGCAATTTGATCGTTGGGGATGGCGACGGCCGCGGTCGCGGCGCGGGCGCCGGCGGGAGGGCAGCATTCGCCGGCACGCGCTGCTGAGTTACGGCACTCGTCGAAACCCGACGCGGCGCCGATGCCGCCGCGGTGTGGGACACCGTCGGGTTTGGTACAAGCGCCGCGTGACCGACGCCGGATGGAATGCGGGGCGCGGCGTTGGGGCTCGGTTTAAATTGAATGCGCTGTGGTAGCGAGGGTAGCCGTGACTGAGCGGCGAGTCGCTCCTGAGCGGTCGGGACATTGATCGTGCCGCCCGGTCCGCCGTTGTAGCTTGCGCGACTGTAGCCTTCGTGGCTGACCACGGGCTCGTCATAGACATGCCGGAAAACGTTGGCGTTCACGTTGTTCACGGCACGGTTGTACGCAAAGGCATTGCCGACCCAATGTCCCCCCACGTAGCCGATGCCACCATACCCGAAGCCGTAATTGATGCCGCCGTAGAAACCCACTTGCGGGCCCCAGTAACCACGATGAAATACAAACACGGTGCCGGCGTAGGCCCAATAGCCTGGTGTCCAGAACACGCCCGCACGCGGCGGGGGAACCCAGGCTCCGGGCACCCAATAGTACGCAACCCCGTCCCACGCCCAGTAGCCTGGGGTCCACAGGTCGCCCTCCTCGGGGCACGGCGGTTGATCGCTCGTGGGCAGGGGCGGCGGTGCCGTGGAGGCACTTATGCCCGCAGCGACACTCTCGTCATTCCCCGGCTGCGCCTCCACCGCCGAATTCGACATATCCGGCTGATCGCTGTAGTTCACATGACCCGTGGCGTCCACGGACTTGTAGATCTCCTGGGCCCATGGCGCCGCAGGCCATATCAACAGGGACAGTGTCAGGCAAAGCGCTTGGCGCCAGCGACAAACGCTGGCAGGCGAGCCCAATAGGGTATCCATCCGCACACTCTAGCCCGGAGCGAGCTGCTGACCCGCGACGCCGTTCGCATGCGGCGCTGGTGATTCTTCGTGCAGGCGAGCGCGTCGCCGATTGTGAACTCGATCACCGGTCGGCTCGCAAAGGACGCGTACGATTCGGGCCAATGAGTACCGGGGGACTGAGAGCGATAGGCAAGCTCCACGAGAGCGGTGTCGTTGCTCGCCCTAAGGTTGTGCGGGTGCGGACACGTAGCGTCCTGACCGCCAACGAAATAGCCGAACTTCAGCGCCTTTTCGACCTGATAGCCGATACTTGCGATGCAGGTAACATAGTGCTGGTCAATGGCTCGGAGCTGAAGCGGCTCAGAGACCTGGCCGAGCGCGTTGATGCTTTGCTCAATGGCGCGAAGTCGGTTCTCGGCTGCAGCAGCTTTGCGAGAACCAGAGAGGTCGGCCGCCCGATTTTTCGGCCTGCCTGTGTGCCTTGGCTCAAGGCGCTTGAATAGAACCCCGAAGTATCGCTGCAGTCCTTAGCGATTAGCAGGGCGTCTTGTTTCTGCCTTCCGGCGCTCACTGATGCCAAAGAGCGCGCCGCGCTGTGTAGAGCCGAACATCCTTCGATCGTCGATTGCCCGTCGATCGGAATACTTCTGGTAGCGGCATTTACACCGTGCCGGCATCGTGCAGGTTGCCAGAGGTAGCGCCACGCCTTGCGTTACCAACAGACGCTGACCCTTAAGGGACCGGGTTGCCTCGCAGCACGCCGAACCACCGACAATTGAGACCGCCCGAACGTCTTTCATTTCTCCCCACCACGAGCACGTGTGCTTGATCGCCTATTCAAGGCTATCGCAGCCGCAGCTCGAACCGGGGTCGTTTCAACTTAACGGCGGCCGATGCCCCGGCCTGCTGGAGCCTTTGCCGGCAAACTGCGCTCCAATACCGCTCGAGCCAACCTGCCAGAGCGACTTAACATATTCGGGGCCTGGAAATTAACGTGCTCGAGAAAGAGGTTCGTGATATGAGTCACGTTAGTAGGGATGTCGGCACTCTCGAGCAGAAATAACGGGGATCAGCAAATGAACACCAGCTCTAAGTGGCTTTTGACTTTTGTTTTGCTTGCAGCGCCCGTAGCGGCCATTGCGACCATAGCTACTCCAGAAATTGACCCGGCTTCGACCATGTCGGGGCTAACGTTGTTGGCCGGTTGCCTTCTTGTATTGCGCGGACGTAAATCGCGCAAATAGACCCAGCGCGCTCCCTTTTCGTGGATGAGAAACTCGGCCATGCGCCGAGTTTCTTTTTACAGCTACCCTGACGTCGACGTACGTTCGTGCGTTCGATCTGCCCGCCCGCAAGGGGATCACTGCCCCGGCGATGTATCCTGCACGGCTGCAGGCTGACTGAAATCAAGCTTCATCGAAGCGGCCAGCGCCTGCAGCTTGCCCTTGGCACCGTTGCCGTCGGCCATCGCCTCTTCAAATCGGCTGGCCGTGTAAGCCTGCTGGGCGTTTGACCACAGCAAGGTCGCATCCCCGAGGCTGCCTCGAGCCGCGTCGAGGTCTACCCCGGAGGCCAGCTTCCTGTTCCGCGGCTTGCCCAAGAAATCGATGCGGCTCTGAATTACGTTGATGTCGCCAGGCACCTCTGCGGCCAGTGCGGCCCACTGCAACTGCAGCTTCTTTGTTTCCTGTTCCTTCTTCACGGCGCTCGAGGTCGCAAGCGACTGGGCCGCGGCCAGGACGGGCGGCGCTGCGTTGACGACCGCCTTGTAATCCTTCTTATCGAACGAAGCTTTCAGCTCAGCCGCCTTCTTCTGCACGTCGATCAGATCGTCGGGAACGTATTTCGCGGCGTCCGGAGAGGCAGCGCTCACCGCAGCATCGATGTCGTTGATCAGTTTCTGCGCAGGATCCCTCTGTGAGCATGCCGCCAATATCAGAGCCGAAAAAACGACCCAAAGTTTTGCATCCTGACTCAAGCGCATAGTGCCTCCCTGGCGGTTCACTCAATGCCGGACCGTAGCGCCCGCGCGCGCCGGACCCGAGCTGTCGCTTCGACCCTGACACCAATTCTGCCCGGCAGTCTGTAGTCGGTCACCTTCAGATGTTGCAAGCGTCGTCTCACGGCCGGCGGCATTGACGTGCGCGGCCCCAGCTTCGATCCTGTAGCCATGTGGATCGTCAGAGTCGCGCTGCAGCGCCCCTACACCTTCATCATGCTTGCGGCGCTGATCGTATTTCTCGGCGTCTTTTCGATTATCAACACACCCACGGATATCTTCCCGAATATCAACATCCCGATTACGGCCGTGATATGGCGCTACACCGGCCTGCTACCCGAGGAAATAGCCGATCGCATTGTCTTGTTCTCGGAACGCACCGCTCAAACCGTGGTCAACGATGTCGAGCACACCGAATCGCAATCGGTCAATGGCACCGCCGTAGTCAAGTACTTCTTCCAGCCCGGCGTAAACCCGAATCTGTCCTTCGCGCAAATCACCGCCGTATCACAGACACAGCTGCAGACGTCTCCGCCCGGGACGAGCCCGCCGTTCATCCTCTCGTACAACGCCTCAACCGTCCCCATCCTGCAACTGGCGTTGTCGAGCAACACCATCACCGAGCAGGAGATCTTCGACTTCGGCAACACCATCCTGCGCACGCAGCTAGCCACGGTTGCCGGGGCTTCATTGCCGTATCCACTCGGAGGTAAGCAGCGGCAGGTGCAGGTCGACCTTGACCCGCGCGCCCTGCGGGCACGCGGCCTGTCCGGAAATGATGTCGTGAACGCCATCGCCTCCCAGAACCTCATCCTGCCGGCGGGGACGGAAAAAATCGGCACCCGAGAATACTTCGTCAAGCTGAACGCGAGTCCGACCGAGATCGAAGCCATGAACGACCTGCCAATCAAGGTCAGCAATGGCAGCATCGTGTACGTGCGGGATGTAGCGCACGTGCGCGACGGCTATGCGCCGCAGACCAACGTGTCACGGGTGAATGGCAAGCGTGCAATCCTGATGAACGTCCTGAAGACCGGAGACGCATCGACCATTGATGTCATCAACGGCATCAACAAAAAGCTCGACTCCGCCCGCGCCATACTGCCGCAGGACCTCAAGCTGGTCGCACTCAGCGATCAGTCCATCTTCGTCCGCGGCGCCATCTCAGGAGTTGTCAGGGAAACGGTGATAGCGGCAGTGCTGACCGCGTTGATGATCCTTCTGTTTCTGGGCAGCTGGCGCAGTACGTTGATCATTACGCTGTCTATTCCGCTGTCCATACTGGCCTCGATTGCCTGCCTGGCGGCACTGAACGAGACCATCAATATCATGACGCTCGGCGGTCTGGCGCTGGCGGTCGGCATCCTCGTCGACGATGCCACCGTCACGATCGAGAACATCAACTACCAGCTGGAACAAGGCAAGGACGTCGAGCCTGCGATCCTCGACGGCGCAAAGCAGATCGCGCTGCCCGCCCTGGTGTCGACGCTGTCAATCTGCATTGTGTTCGTACCCATGTTCCGCCTGGCAGGAATCGCGCGCTACTTGTTCGTGCCGCTGGCTGAAGCCGTCGTGTTTGCCATGCTCGCCTCGTACCTGCTCTCCCGAACCCTCATTCCAACGTTGGCGAAGTACCTGCTTAAAAAGCGCGAAGACCAGTCAGATCAGAAGAATGGTCAGGCCACTGATCGGCGCAGAAATTTCCTGTTCCGGCTGCAACAGGGATTCGAGCATCGCTTTGAACGCCTGCGGCACGGGTACCGCGAGCTCCTGAGCATAGCCATCGACGGCGGCGCCACTTTTGCCGTGCTGTTTCTCGTTGCGATGGCCGCAGCGGCGCTACTGGCGTTTCCGCTCGGCCCGCTGCCGGGTCTGGGGCAGGATTTCTTTCCCGCCGCGGATGCGGGTCAGCTCAAGCTGCATTTTAGGGCGAGCACCGGGACCCGGATCGAGCAGACGGCAATCATCTGCGACCAGATCGAGCGCACGATCCGCTCGGTCATTCCTGCCGACCAGATCACCAGCATCGTTGACAACCTGGGACTGCCATACAGCGGCATCAACCTGGCCTACAGCACTTCGGCTCCCGTGGGGCCCGGGGATGCCGATATCTTTATCAACCTGACCAAGAAGCACACCTCGATCTTTGATTACCAGCGCACGTTGCGCAGCACGCTGGTCGCGACGTATCCGGACGTGCAGTTCGCCTTTCTGCCCGCGGACATCATCACTCAGATCCTGAACTTCGGATTGCCCGCGCCGCTGGACGTGCAGATCGTCGGGCCAAACATCGAGAAGAACCGGGCTTGTGCGAAGGCGCTGCTGCAGAGGATCCTGACGATTCCCGGTGCGGTCGACCTTCACATCCAGCAGCCCTACGACTATCCACAGTTGAATGTGGACGTTGATCGCAGCAAAGCGCAGTTGCTCGGCCTGACGCAGCAGAATGTCGCATCGAACCTGCTGGTGTCGCTGTCAGGCAGCTTCCAGACGACTCCTTCATTCTGGATTGACCCGAAGACCGGCACTCAGTACAACGTGGTGTCGCAGACGCCGCAGTATCGGCTCGCCTCGCTCAACGATCTGGGCAATACGCCCCTGACCCAGACCACGGGTACGACGCCTGCAGCAAGTGGCACCTCACAGATTTTGTCCAGCGTGGCAGCGTTTCACCGCAGCGCCGGACCCTCCGTGGTGAGCCATTACAACGCACAGACCGCCTTCGACATTTTCGGTAGCGTGCAGGACGCGGACCTGGGATTCGTCGCCACGAAGATCAAGGCAATACTCCAGGACAGCGCTCGCGATCTGCCGAAGGGCTCCCAGATCGCGCTCAGAGGCCAGGTGCAAACCATGCAGTTGTCCTTCCATGGCCTGCTGCTCGGACTCACGGTGGCGATCGTTCTGGTCTACATGCTGATCGTCGTCAATTTCCAGTCACTGCTCGACCCATTGATCATCGTTTGCGCGCTGCCGGCAGCATTGGCCGGAATAGTCTGGATGCTCTTCCTGACGCATACCCCTGTCAGCGTGCCAGCGCTGACGGGCGCAATCATGTGCATGGGCGTGGCGACCGCCAACAGCGTCCTCGTTATCAGTTTCGCGCGCGAGCAGATGAATGAAGGCAAGGACGCCGCTGCCGCGGCCCTCGAGGCGGCCTTCACGCGGTTGCGACCCGTGCTCATGACTGCCCTCGCGATGATTATTGGCATGATTCCCATGGCGCTAGGCCTGGGGGAGAGCGGCGAACAGAACGCGCCACTGGGACGCGCGGTGATTGGCGGACTGGTGTTTGCCACTTTCGCGACGCTGTTCTTCGTACCAAGCGTCTTTACTCTCTTCCACCGTCGCGACCGGCGAGACCGACCATGAGTGCTCAGGAGCCTGCGCATCAAAGGCCCGTTGACCGAGCCGGACTGAAAAGAAAAGCGCTGCGAGTCCTCGCGATTGTCGGCGCGCTCGCAGTCGTCCTCGCGATCTGGGGCATAGCCAGCCGACTGGTGCAGCGCTCGCACGTGCAAAAGAGGACCTCGGAGGACGCCGAGCTCACGGTAGTCACCGTAAAGCCCGAAGTCAGTAGCGCCGACAATGAATTGATCCTGCCGGGCAGCGTGCTGGCCTACATGGAGGCACCCATCTATGCGCGCACCAGTGGCTACCTCAGGAGCTGGTACACCGATATCGGTGCGCGCGTGCACAAGGGCCAATTGCTCGCCGAGATCGAGACTCCGGAGGTCGACCGCGAGCTTGGTCAGGCGCGCGCCGACCTTGATACCGCACACGCAAATGCAGAGCTGGCGCGAACGACGAACGTGCGCTGGCAGGCCCTGCTTGTCACGCAGGCCGTTTCCCGGCAGGACGCGGACGAGAAGGCCGGGGACGCAGCCGCAAAGGCCGCGGCCGAAGCCTCGGCCAAGCAGAATGTCGCGCGCCTGCAGGATCTGGAATCCTTCAAGCGCGTTCTAGCGCCTTTCGATGGAGTCGTGACGGCGCGCAACACTGATGTCGGCGCACTCATCAACGCGGGGGAGTCAAGCGGCGCCGAGTTATTCCGCGTAGCCGACATTCACAAGCTGCGCGTCTACGCCCAAGTGCCCGAAGCCTATGCCGCCGCCGTCCGGACCGGCCTCAAGGCCGAACTGCACTTCGCCGAGCATCCGGGACAGGCGTTCTCGGCCGAGGCCGTTCGAACGTCAAACGCTCTGGACCCCACGGCGCGCACGCTGCAGGTCGAGTTGCAGTTGGACAACCGGCAGCGCGAATTCTTCCCCGGAGCGTACGCCGAGATCCATTTCAAGCTGCCAAGTCCGAATAAGACTTTCCGCGTGCCCTCCAACACCGTGCTGTTTCGTGCCCAGGGCCTGCAAGTGGCCACTGTCGATGATTCGAACAAGATAAAGGTGAAGAACATCATCCAAGGCCGCGACTTCGGCAACACGATCGAGGTCTTAGATGGCATAGACGAAAATGACAAGATCGTGGTTAACCCTTCCGATTCGATCGAGGACGGAATCGCGGTTCGCATCGCCCCTGCCCCGCCCGCGAACAGCGCAAAGGCCCCCGGCCCATGAGGCGCCGCTGGCTGCCTTTCGCATTGAGCCTGACGCTTGCCGCGGCTGGCTGTTCGTTTGCGCCGCGCTATGCGGTGCCGAAAAGCGCTGAGGCCCCTGCGGCGTACCGGGAATCCAGCGAGTGGAAAGTGGCGCAGCCGGGGGATCAGGTGTCCAGGGGTGCCTGGTGGAATGTATTCGCGGACCCGTTGCTCAGCGATCTCGAGGAGCAATCCGAGCGCGCGAATCAGACGCTCAAGGCCGCCTTCGCCCGACTCGAGCAGGCCCGGGCCGACACTCGTATCGCCCGTGCCGACCTCTTTCCCAGTCTTTCCGCCACGGCGTCCGCGACGCGCACCCGGGTGTCCCCGAATTCACCCTCGTACATCCCGGGCTACCCCACTGAAGGCAACGATTTCATCCTGCAGGGGGATCTCTCCTACGAGATCGATCTTTGGGGCCGGGTGCGCAACGAAGTGGCCTCCGCTCGGGCCAACGAACAGGCCAGCGCGGCGGACCTCGCATCCGTGCGACTCTCGATCCAGGCGGAGCTCGCTACGGACTACTTTGGGCTGCGCAGCTTTGACACTCAGCAACAGCTGCTGGATAAGACCGTGCTCGCCTACGCGAAGTCGCTCGAGCTGATCCAGTCGCTCTTTGATGGAGGGGCGGTGCCACTGTCGGATGTTGCACAGGCACGCACGCAATTGCACAGCGCGCAGACCCAGGCTGCTGATATTCACCTCATGCGCGCCCAGCTCGAGCACGCCATCGCGGTCCTCATCGGCGCCAATCCTTCGATCTTCAGCCTGGCGGTCGATCCCCTGCCGCAGGACGCAACGCCGCCGGTGATCGACCCCGGACTGCCGTCGGAGCTGTTACAGCGGCGGCCCGATGTCGCAGAAGCCGAGCGCCGCGTTGCTGCGGCCAATGCCCAGATCGGCGTGGCGCGAGCCGCGTATTTCCCGCAGTTTTTGCTCACCGGCGCCGGCGGCTTCAACAGCGTGCGCGCATCGGATTGGATCGATGCACCAAGCCTGTTCTGGTCCATCGGCCCGCAGATCACCATGCCGTTGTTCCAAGGGGGGCGACTGGTGGCGCAGACAGCGCGCGCCAAGGCTGCTTACGCGGAGCAAGTGGCGCTTTACAGGAACACCGTCCTGACTGCCTATCAGGACGTCGAGGACAACCTCGTAGCCCTGCGGCAGCTGGAGACGGAGACCGACACTCAGTCGCAGGCGGTCGAAGCGGCCACGATCGCGCTCGAGCTGTCGCTGGACCGTTACCAGGGTGGAATCGTGACCTATCTGGAGGTTGCCACGACGGAAACCGCCGCACTTCAGGCACAACTCTCCGCCATCAATATCAGGACTCGCCGTATCAATGGCACGGTCCTACTGGTCAAGGCGCTCGGTGGCGGGTGGCGCTAGCCGCTCCCACCTTATTCCATGAACCAACCGTGACTGACTATCAGCGACTGGCCCGTCAACGCATTGCTCGTGGCGCCGGCGAAATAAAGCACCGCCTCGGCGACCTCCTCTACGCTCGTGAATTGCCCGTCGAGGGTTCCCTTGAGCATGACGTTTTTGATGACCTCGGCCTCACTGATGCCGAGTGCCCTGGCCTGCTCGGGGATCTGCTTTTCCACTAGCGGTGTTCGCACGAATCCCGGGCACACCACATTGGCACGCACGTTGTGCTTGGCACCCTCCTTCGCGACCACCCGCGCCAGGCCGAGCAGGCCGTGCTTCGCAGTCACGTATGCGGCCTTTAGCGCTGAGGCCTCCTTTGAATGCACCGAGCCGATATAGACGATCGAGCCCGAAGCGGCCGCATACATATACTTAAGACACGCCCTGGTGGTGAGGAACGCGCCATCGAGGTGCACGGCGAGCATCATTTTCCAGTCGGCAAGCGGGAAGGATTCGACCGGATGCACGATCTGGATGCCGGCGTTACAGACCAGAATGTCAACGCTACCGAATGTCTCAGCAACGGTAGCGACCCCCGCCTCGACCGCGCGCTCATCGGTCACATCCATCGTCACGGCCAGCCCGCGCCCACCGGCACCCTTGAGCTCGGCAAGCACCGCATCTGCCGCGGCTCGATTCAGATCCGCGACGGCCACCGCGGCACCTTCGCGCGCGAAGGCCAGCGCCAGGCCTCGGCCGATGCCGCTGGCGGCTCCCGTAACAATCGCGGTTTTGCCCGTGAATCTCACTGGACCTCTGCAGTCGCGTCCGGTACTCGAGTCATTTTGTGTAAACCAGATCGACTTGGGTACCGTAACTTGTCGATGAGCGGTGAAATAAACCCACTGGGTCGAATCGAAAACAAGAGATTGACATAAGCGCTTGAGAAGACTGGTTTAATACAAGATCAGAGTCCGCTGCGCGACGATCATCGCCCGACAGCTGGCCTCACCTGGGGACTTGCTGACGGACGACGCCGCGCAGATCATCACTGCACCCTAGGGGACGCCGAGTCGCTGCCTGATATGAGCACGCATATTCCCGAAGACCTGCTGACTGCGTATGTCAACAATGAGCTCGAGGGCGCCGAGCGCACGCGCGTCGAACAGGCCATCGCCCGGGATGCCATGCTGGCGCAGCGTGTTGCCCGGGAGCGCGCTGTGCGTGAACGCGAGCTCGGCCTGTACAGCGATGCGTTGAATGAACCGGCCTCGAGGCGCCGATCGGGCATCCGACCGCTGGCTGCTCCATCCGCCCCGGCGCAGATCATTGATCTGGCGCGCGCGCGCGCCGCACGTGCCCGGCGCGTGGAGCCGAGACGTGCGTCCATTCCGGCCCGCGGCATGATCGCGGCCACTCTGGGCATCGGTTTGTGCGTGGGTTTGCTGATCGAATACGTGTTCTCACTCGGCGTGCCACTGGAATTTCGTGACGGCACGATGCTCGCGCGAGGCTCGCTCGAGCGGGCGTTGAATCAGGAGTTGTCCAGCGCGGTGCCGCCAGCGGCAGGCGCGCACATCGGCCTGAGCTTTCGCGCGCGATCCGGCAGCTATTGTCGCACCTTCGAGCTCGATGGCCGCCGCGCGCTCGCCGGTCTGGCCTGCAAAGAGCAGCAGCAGTGGCGGATTGCGAACCTCGTAGCTATCGATCCGGCCAAATCCCCGCCCACAGCGCTG
>Ga0182018_10004940_pt1 | contig 10954 bp, 9 predicted proteins | sample 812P2MmetaG_FD_120490 | JGI IMG/M metagenome (GOLD analysis project Ga0182018, IMG submission 120490) | Permafrost microbial communities from Stordalen Mire, Sweden - 812P2M metaG | ecosystem: Environmental > Terrestrial > Soil > Wetlands > Permafrost | place: Sweden: Stordalen | collected... | reverse complement strand
CGTCCCAGCTCAAGTGGACTTCCAGCATCCCCAGCGTGGCCACCATCAGTGCCACTGGGCTGGTCGCGGGCGCCGGTCCGGGCAACACCACCATCACGGCGGAGTTGACGAACCCCGACGGCACCGTAGTGACAAACACCGCGTCCGTCACGGTGTCCATCTCTCCCGCGCCCGAGCCTTTGCTCTCGCTCACCATCATTCCGGGTTCCATTACGGTCCTCAATCTCCTGGGGACCGGACAATTCCTCGCAATTGGAACCTATTCGACCCCACCCTACGTCCGCGACCTGACCAACTCGCCCAACCTCGTCTGGATCTCGGATGTGCCCAGCGATTTCACCGTCGACAGCAACTCGGGTGGAAACTCGGGAGCGACTGCCGGGCTGGTCACGGCCTATGCGTCAGGAAACGCCACCATTATTGCGGAAGCAACCAATCCGGCCGACGGCACCATTCAGACCGCGACCGCAAGCTTCAACTGCCCCTATGACCTCGCCAATCCCACTGGCAACCCGCCCACCCCGGGCACTTGCGTTCCAGGAACGCAGGCCCCAACTCTCTTGTCGACCCTCACCGTCTATAACGAGGGCTTGAACACCACCAATTGGCTCATTACTGCCTCCTCGGCTACCGGAACTCCCGACGTCATCCACTGCGGTCCAGGCTGGGCGGCTAACGGCAAGACCGGTGGCTCGGTCTGCGTGGCAACCTACCCGGTTGGGACCACCGTAACCTTGACCGCCCCGGCCAATGGAGCGAACTTCGGCGGATGGTCCTACAACTGCTTGGCGCAGGGCGCCGTCACCGCGGCCGGACCCAACACCTGCACGGTTGCGTTGACGGTCGACGACACCGTCGGCGCGATCTTCAACTAGTCCGTCGTGCCCCTTCCGCAGCCGGACCCTCTCCCACGCTCCCATATGCGGACAGCAACCCGAATGGCAACCCCCGATTTCTCCAGTTTTCCCGTAACAGGCCAACCATCAGCAACTTAGCTCCAACAGAGAGTTGGTACAGAGTTCTGACCGAACGCGTACAATTAAGGTAGTAAGTAAGAGACAAGAAGCCCCGGCCATCGCGTCGGGACTTCGTCTTTAACCTGAGGGGTGGCCATTTACGCCTGAATCGCTTCGGATTAGGAGGTGTAGTAGAAAGTCGACAGAGGCGGCGGCAAAGTATACACATAACCCCTCTGTTTTCAATGCACGCGTGGGACAAGTATCGGACACCCCAGACTCAAGTCAGACTCACCCGGACTCAAGTCCGAGTCTAACCCCAATCGGTTCTAGACTTTGATACCAAAAGTACGGGGGGGGAGGGGGGTACGGCAACCTGGCCCGCGTCGATGAGAAAACAATCATCGGCCCCATCAAAATTTGTGAAACATGAAGAACGCTCCGGCCACCAGGCACCCGAACGCCGCCGCATGGTTCCAGTGCAGCTTGTCGCCGAAGTAGTAAACCGAGAACACGCCAAACACACTCAGCGTAATCACCTCCTGGATCACCTTCAGTTGGTCCGGCGAGTAGACCTGCGAGCCCATGCGGTTCGCAGGCACCTGCAGGCAATACTCGAATAGAGCGATCCCCCAGCTGACCAGGATTACCTTCCACAGGGCCACTTCCTTGAACTTCAGGTGCCCATACCATGCGAAGGTCATGAAGAGATTCGACCCAATCAATAAGAACACCGGCCACACACGCGCTCCCATTCACTCGCCTCCTGAAAAAGCTGCCTAAAAACCAATAAGATGCAAGCAGTATGCAAATCGTTGAAAACCTTGCCCGCGTCCGGCAGCAGGTCGCGGACGCCTGCCGGCGCGCCAATCGAGCCGAGGCGGAAGTTGCGCTGATGGCAGTCAGCAAGATGCATCCCGCCGAAGCGTTGATCGAAGCCTTCGCCGCCGGGCTGCGCCTCTTCGGTGAAAATCGGGTGCAGGAGTGGCAGGAAAAGTCCGTTGCCCTTGCTCACCTCGGCGAGGCTCAGATCCATCTGATCGGTCCGCTGCAGTCGAACAAGACGGCGCGCGCCGCCGAGCTATTCAACGCGATCGACTCGGTCGATTCGCTGAAAATTGCGACGCGCCTCAACAGCGCAGCGGCCGCGCTCGGCAAGAAACTGCCCATCTTGATCGAGGTGAAACTCAGCCACGAAGAATCCAAGCACGGCGTCTTGCCCGCCGAACTTCCCGCCTTGCTCGCGGACCTTGGGCCGCTCGAATCGCTCATCCCAGCGGGCCTGATGACGGTGCCGCCCTGGTCCGAAGACCCCGAGCCCGCGCGTCCCTACTTCCGCGAACTTCGCCGCCTGCGGGACATGTCTCTTCCTGCATGTCCCACCCTGATTCAGCTCTCCATGGGTATGTCGAACGACTTCTCCGTCGCCATCGAAGAGGGCAGCACCTGCATTCGCATCGGCACGGCGCTCTTCGGCAAGCGGCAATATCCGGCCGGCGCGCCGGCGAACGAATGACCCTGGCCATCGCACTTCGCGACACCCCCGGCGGTTGCGTGCTGCCCGTGCGCGTGCACCCAGGGGCGCGGAAGAACGCCATCACGGGCGTCCACGACGGCTTGCTGAAGATATCGCTCACCACGCCACCGGCCGATGGCCGAGCCAACGACGCGTTGATCGCATTCCTCGCGGAGCACCTGCATATACCCCGCGCTCGCATCGCCCTCCTCACTGGAGCGACTAGCCGCGGCAAATCACTGAGCATCGCTGGAAAGAGCGCGGCCGATGTCCAGGCCGCGCTCACAGGGCCTTACTAGCGCCGCGGCGCGTTCTATTTCTCCGATACATTGGCGGTCGGCGCGATCTTGATCTCTTCGCCCGTCTCCGCCTTCACCGTAACGCCCTCCATAACAACCGTCGCGTAGGCAATCTCCAGTCCCGTCTTGCCTTCCAGGTGAACGTCCTTCATCGTCAGCCCCAGCACCGGCGCTTCGGGCAGCCCGACAATCGAACCGGCAGAACCGCTGTCGGTAGCCGTAACGTTTTCGATGGTGATGTCGTGGAACTTCGGCGTCAGGCGCGTGATCGGCTCGGGCGGAACTTCGCCCTCGGGCGCATTGTGCGGGTAGTACTCTGTGATCAAGATCGCCGTCTTCACATCCACCATGGTGATGTCTTTGTAGGAGATGTTCGAGACGACGTTGCCGCGGTCGCGCGCCGACTTGATCCGGATCCCCTGGTCCGTCCCTTTGAAGCTGATTCGTTCGACGTGAACGTTCTGCACGCCGCCCGCAATCTCGCTGCCGATCGATATCCCATGCCCGGCCTCGAACGTGCAATCCGTGATCGTAATATTCTTGCTCGGGTCATCCGGCCCGGGCGAGTTGATCTCTCCACTCTTGATTGCGACGTTGTCATCGCCCGTGCTCGCAAACACATGGTCGATCAAAACATTGCTGGAACTGAATGGATCGATCGCATCCGTGTTCGGCGCATCCCTCTGCGGGGCCAGCACGCGGATATTATGGAAGACCAGGTCGTCCGAGTAGTACGGCACGATCTGCCAGAATCCCGAGTTCTGCACCGTCACGCCCTCCATCTTGATGTGTTTCGAATGATCGAAGACCACCAGCATCGGCCGCGGTTTCGAACTCCCCAGAATGCCCGCGCCCGCGACTCCCTTGACGTAGTCCCACCACACGTGGCCGTTTCCGTCGATGGTGCCTTCGCCATCGATCAGGATATTCACCGCATTCAGCGCGCTCACCAGCGGTTGGATGGTCGGGTGGCGCGCAAACGTCCCCATCGGATAGTCCGGAATGTCGGGCGAGCCGAGCAGTGTCGCCGCCTTCTCCAGATGCAGCGTCATGTTGCTCTTCAGGTGAATCGGAGCGATCACAAAGGTGCCGTCCGGCACCTCAACCGTTCCCCCGCCCTTGCCCGCGGTGCAGGCATCGATCGCCTTCTGGACAGCGACCGTGTCCTTGGCCGTGCCATCGCCCTTCGCGCCATAATTCCGCACATTGCAAATCTTTCCGGCAGCAATCGCCGGGGGGACCACCATGCCCGCCACCAACGCCCCACATGCCACCGCCATCAAACGCACTCCGCCGCACATCCTCATCGCATCTCCTCGGTTTAGGGTCCCGAAGCATCTTACGCCACTGGTCTAACCACTTGCCAGATGCACGGCCGTCCGCGTTGCGTTCGACCGCATTGCACTATGAATGGCGCGGCAGCCGGGGCGTATTCAAACAACGCCGGCTACGGCTGGCTCGCCTCGAATGTCGCGAACCTCCGCTCGAGTTCCCACTGCTGTCCCGCCTTCTCGCTCGACTTCAATAGCGTCTGGCAATTCACCGCCGGCGATGCCGCGCCCGCCGCTTGTCCCGCGCACGCCGCCTTCATCCGCGTGAAGAGATCCTGCTTCTCCCACAGGCTGTCGCCGGGCAGGAAACTGTGCTCCAGCGAAGTGCGGGCCATGCGCTTCAGGTCAGCATAGCCCAGGCCCTGTTCTTCGGCGGCCCTCATAAACTCGTTCGTGATGTCGATGCGCGAAACACCCTCATCGTCCGTGGAGAGCGCGACCGGGACATGTGCAGCCATGTAGGCGCGGAGCGGATGGCGGTTGCCTTTGACGCCGAGGATGGCATCGTTGGAGGTAAGGTTGATTTCGACCATGATGTGCTTCTGCGCCATCTCTTGCATCAAGCCTGCCGAGTCAGTCTCGTAGCCAATGTCGGTGCCGTGGCCAATGCGCTCGGCGCCGGCGACTTCGACGGCCTGGCGGATGTGGTCGCGCAGGGCTTCAGGAGGAACCAGGCCGAGGGTGAGTTCGCCTGCATGGAGCGAGAGGTGGGTGCCGGGGTATCGCGGACGCATCCACTGAAGAATCCTCATGCCCACCCGATACTCGTCGAGAGCACCGCGCCAGTCTTCGGCGCGCAGATAATTGACGCCGACCACATTCGGATCGACTTTGGTCACCTCATAGGCGACCAGGGTTTGCACGAATATCTGCTCCGGGGAGAAGTCGCGCAGCACGCTGTCGATCCAACACACGGTAACGCCGCAACCCGGGGCCGCCTGAGCGGTGCCGCAATGCTGCAGCGCAGTGCGGGCTTGCTCCATCGTGTCGAACTCACCCTTGGCCTCAGCGACGACAGCAGCCAGACCGGCGGCTTCCGCATCCTGCTTCAGTTCGGCAAGCTGCGCGTCGCTTTCGCCCTTCCAGTGGAGCTTGGCAGCAAGGCCCAACTCCGAGCCCACAGCTGGAACGTGCATCACTTCGACGTACTGTTCGTTCTGAGCGGCAGCCCGTGTGGTGATCTCGTCCAGCCATTCGCCTCCATGGGCCGTCGCTGTCAAGGCTCCATCTTTAAGGAAGGTGGCGAAGAAATGGTCGTGTTCGCTGAAGCCCGTATGGGGGACATACGACCGTATGGAGTAGGCGTCGATCAACTGGTCCCAGAGGGCCTGGTCGGCGAGAGCTTTGGCGGCGGGAAACGCCTTTGGCGGGCAGGCAGGGCCTTTCGCTGGACTCAGTGCGAAGCTGTCGGGATCGACGCAGAGATGGTCGGCCGCGGCCTCCCGGATCATGCTTTCCGCATAAACGGCGCCGCTGAGGTGCAGGTGCAGGTCCCCTCCCTTTGGCATGTTCCGGAGGAACGCGTAGAGACCAGGTTCGCCCAGGACCTCGGCGCGCCCGAGTGCGTCGGCGGTGCGACCCCTTGCTTCGGAAGTCGCGGACGCGATATCGGTGTCGCTGGAGCTCCGCCACAGGAAAAATGCGGCCAGGGCGAGCAGAAGAATCAGGATGACCATCGGCCAACGCCGTCGTGTGATGCCCTCTCCCTGAACCATTGTCATATCGCCTCGTCCTCATCCCGAATGCTACGGTGTTCCATGCCGGATGCTTCAGCATACTGCGAAGCGGCTGTGGCGTCGGAGATGGGCAAGTTGGATAGGCGCGTTGGGCCAGCAGGTTTGGCGTGGGCGGCGCTGATTGCTATACTGGGTGTCGACGTTCCGGCGGCCGGGCGCATTTCGCGCTGCGGGTCAAATCCCTCCTTCAGGCAGGCGATTCGAAACGAACCAGCGCATGGCGCACTTGGCAGCCCCTGCGTTCCATCTCTCCTGCCAAGGCCAGATAGCTCAGTGGTAGAGCGCGGCCCTGAAAAGGCCGGCGTCGGCGGTTCGATCCCGTCTCTGGCCACCATCTTCAACTTACAAAGTGATTCCAGCCGCGTTCGCGCTGAGCACATGCTCAGTGGTACGCCCGCGGCCTTCGAAAAGGCCCCCAGTCGGCGGTTCGATCCCGTCTCTGGCCACCATCTTCAACCACAATCAAAAGTTGGCCTGTGTCCCTGCGGACACAGTGTGTGTTTCACCGCACAGAATCTTCTCCCCTGACTCTTCCATAAGTCATTTCATTTCACATCATTGAAGTTTGGCTGCACCCTTGCAATCTCCTGTTGCGAAAGCAATTCAAACCGAGATCAGGGGTTAGCGATGAACAACAGCACACAGAATCCGACCAAACAGATTTGGACAGCAGTTTTGATCGTGGCGACATTGGCCACCGGCAACGCCGTGGCGCAGGCCAACCCAGCCCAGACTTTGCAGCCAGTCTCACCGGCAGCCCAGGTCCAGGCACAGCCCGCAAGCGGACGCCTGATCGTCGTCAGCATTCCGGATCGCAAGCTGGTTCTGATCGAAGGCGGCGTGGCCAAGCGAGTCTATCCGGTGGCCGTGGGCAAGCCGTCTACGCCCAGCCCCGCTGGCCGGTTCACCATCGTGCGGCAGGTCAGTAACCCCACCTACTCCCACAACGGCAAAGTGGTGCCTCCCGGTCCGAGGAATCCAGTCGGCTCGCGCTGGATGGGTCTCAGCGCGAAGGGCTATGGAATCCACGGAACGAATGAGCCGAACTCCATCGGCAACGCCGCGTCGCACGGATGCATTCGCGTGGGCAAGGCTGACCTCCAAGAGCTGTATTCCCTGGTCGCCGTGGGCGACGCGGTCGAGATCCACGCCCAGCATGACGCCACCGTAGCCATGGCGCTTGGCGAATCCGCCCCCGCTCTTCCCGCTGCGCCTGCCACAGCAACTCCCGCGAGCGCGGTCCTGCTCGCCGGCAACGCAGTGATCGTCGATTCGGGCCGCGGTCAATAACAAAGCCGGAGGGTGCCATGGACGTTCTGAGCCATCTGTTTGCAGCGCTGGGGCGACTGCTACTGTCAGTCTCCTCAGTCCTGGCGATCGAGGAATTGACCCTTGGAGGGCTGGCGCGCCTGTTGCTGGCCATGCCGTATGACTCACGCGCCAGACGCAACAAGACCGCGAACACGGCCGCATCTGGCCCCGCGCAACGAGGTTGGAAGTAGACAACAAAAGAAGTGCAAGGAGGAGCGTCATGCTCGCAATCAAATACATGCTGATGGTGGCCGGATTCCTATTGCTGGCTGCGGGAGCTGCAATCGCGTTGTACGACTTGTGGCGGATATTCGAACGCAGCCGAAAGGCTGCAATCGATGTGGAGGGATTGGAATCGGAAGTTGATACTCCGGCTGAACCCGTACGCTGGCGCACCTCGGTTGCGCTTGCGCTGGTTGCGTGCCTGCCGCTGCTAATCGCCATGAGCATCGTCGTTGTGCCGAGCGGGATGGGCGGCGTGTGCATCAGCGACACGCGTGGAACGCTCCCCGGGACGCTCTACTCGGGTGTGCATTTCATCGCGCCGCTCGGCGAGCATGTGCAGACGTTTGACCTCCGCGATAAGGTCTTCACGACCGCGATGTCCGGCGAGGAAAAGACCACCCCTGCATCTGCAAAGGAGCGCGGACCGAAGCCGGAAGATATGACCGTGCAGTCGAAGGAGGGCCTGAGCATCGGTCTTGCCATCGCGGTACGCTACCGGCTCGATCCGCATCGCCTGGACTATGTGCAGTCGCACCTGCCCCAGCCGCTCGATTCCGAATTGGTGGCCCCGGTGGTCGACAGCGCATGGCGCGAACTCACTCCCAATTACACAGTGCGCGAAATCTTCAGTTCCAAGCGCGAAGAGGTGCGGCATCTCGCGGCCGAACAAATCACGAAGAAACTAGCCTCCGATGGAGTCCTGGTGAATGAGGTGATGCTGCGGGACATCCAACTGCCTCCAGAGTACGCGAAGGGCTTGGAAAACCTGCTGGAGAAGGAGCAGCAGGACGATCAGATGTCGGTCGAGACCGAGATGCAGCAGAAGCAGGTGGCCATCGCAGGCTTCCAGGCCGACGCCGACAAGGTGCAGAAGGTGAAGCAGGCCGAGGCCGACGCGGAGTCGAAAGTGGTCGAGGCGAAGGGCGAGTCCGATGCAATGCAGTACACGTTGCCGTTGAAGGAGAAGCAGATCGAACAGAGCAAGCTGGAGGCCCAGGCCCGCAAGGAGTCGACCATCGAGAACGCCGAGGCAGAGGGCGAGGCTAAGGTGATCGATAGCAAAGCCGAACTGCAACGCCGCAATATGCTGGCGGACGCGGAGGCAAACCGGATCAAGGTGGTCGCGGTAGCCGATGCGGAACGTGAGCGCAGCGAAGCCGAGGTACTGAAGCAGTCGCCTCTGCTCATCAACAAGATCATCGCCGAACGTCTCTCCGACAAGATCCAGGTGATGATGGTGCCGAACGATGGGAAGTTCTTCTTCGCCAGCGACGTGCTTCATGGCTTCAACACCAACCCTGCCGCGCAGCAGGAACTGGACGGAGACGCTAAGGCCCCCGCGCGGGCCGGCGCGAACTAAACCGGAAAGACAAAGGGGGCTGCTCGCCATCGGGCAGCCCCTTCTTGTTGAGCGGATCGCGGAAGGCGGGAAGAACCATGACGACGGCGAGTTATAATCGGCGGCATCGAATGATCAACTGGTGGACTAGGGCGCGGGCGTCGGCATCTCTTGCTTGCATTGGCTTGTTGCTCGCGGGTACACCCGTTTGCATGGCCGCCGGCGCCTGGGACGTCCCCGCCGCCGAACTGGCCCATCAGATCGTCGCGCTCACCGGGCCAGGCACAGTTTCGCTCACCATCCGCAATAACTCGTCGGTCCCCGTGGATGATATTCCGGCGATCCGGCGGTCATTGCTCAATGGCCTCAGCGCGCTGGGCGTAACCGTCCGACAAGGAACCGATGCCGCCACAACTGTGCGTGTGACGCTGTCGCAGTCTGCGCGCCAGGACCTCTGGGTCGCCGAAGTGCAGCAAGGGCCGGAGCTGCGCGTTGCCATGGTGAGCGTGCCCAATGCCGCACTCGCAGTGAAACCCCAGGCAACACCGGTTCTGCTGCGCAAGACCCTGCTCTTCTCGCAGTCCGAACCGATTCTCGATGCGCAAGCAATCCCGCTCAACACCGATGCACCCGCCGCGCGCAGCCTGGTTGTCCTGTCGCGCGAAGAGATTGCGATCTACCACGGCGGCGAGAACGGTGGCGCGTGGGTCAAGGACCAGACCTTCGAGGTCGCTCACGGCAGGCCCTACCCGCGCGATCCTCGTGGGCGGCTGCAGGCGCAGCCGGACGGTATGTTCAAGGCCTACCTTCCCGGGGTCGTGTGTTCCGCGTCGCAACAGACCTCAGTCTCGGGCACAAGGCTCGCAATCGATTGCGCGGACAGCGACGATCCATGGCCTGTCGGCGCACGAAGTGCGTTCTTCAACTCCAGCCGCGACTACTTTACCGGGGTAATGGTCCCCAATTCAGGCGGCGATGCGGCCCCGTTCTATTCAGTAGCCGAAGTGCTGGGAAAGCGCGGCGCCGCAATGGTGTTTAGCGAGGTTGGAGGACAGGTCCGCGTCTCCGACGGTTCCGCCCTGAAGCCCTTGGCCGGCTCTCGCGACTGGGGAAGCGATGTGGTTGCTGTCCAGTCCGAGTGCGGCGCCGGCGCGCAGTTGCTGGCCACCGCATCTGGCGATGCAGCGCAGGACAGTCTGCTCGCGTATGAGGTCGCGGGGCATGACGCCGTCGTCGTGAGTCAGCCACTGCCGCTCGATGGACAGGTGACAGCACTCTGGCCTGCCACCGGATCGGCCGCGGCAACAATGATTCTTAAGATGGAGCAGCCGCTCCAATATGAGGCTTACCGTGTGTCGCTGGTCTGCAATCAATAGAGCAATGGCCGTACTGTTGCTTGCGAGCGCAGGCGATGCGTCTGCACACACCCGCCCCCATTACGGCGGCACGCTGCGCGTGGAGACGCTGGCCGACCCGTGGCAGCCGTCCGACAGCATCGGCCGCCACCTTGTCTTCGATTCCCTCACCCGCATCGACAGCTCTGGCGTGGTCCAGCCTGCCCTTGCGGTGCTCTGGAAGGCGCAGAATGCCGACCATCGCTGGCAGCTCTGGCTGCGTCCCGGAGTGCATTTTCACGATGGATCGCCAATGACAGCGGACAGCGTTCGCCAATCGCTCGAGCGCTCCTGCAGGCAGTGTCCGTGGACCTCGGTGCGCACGCTCGGCGATTCGCTGGTCTTCACCACCGCCTCTCCCGATCCCGTGTTGCCGGACGAACTGGCGCGAAGCGAATTCGCAATCTCCACACAGGACGCCTCCGGAAACCCTGTCGGCACCGGCCCGTTTCGCTTCGTCTCGAACGACAACTATCTGCTTACGCTGGCAGCGGTCGATGATGCGTGGCAGGGCCGTCCTTACGTGGATGCAGTCGAGATTCTTGGGCGCCGCACCGTGCGCACGCAATGGCTGGACCTGATCGCCGGACATACGGACCTTGTGGATGTTCCGGTAGACACGGTGCGGCAGGCGCAGCAGGAACACCTCAACGTTGTCCAGTCCGCGAACTGCGATCTGCTCGCACTCAGCATCGCACGCAACGGTGTGCTGGCAGAAGACACTCAGCGCGAAGCCATCGCGCTGGCTGTGGACCGCGCTGCCCTCTACAACGTGATCTTTCAGAAGCAGGGAGAGATGACGGCCAGCCTCTTGCCCGACTCGCTCACCGGATACGGATTTCTATTT
>Ga0182018_10004938_pt1 | contig 10959 bp, 7 predicted proteins | sample 812P2MmetaG_FD_120490 | JGI IMG/M metagenome (GOLD analysis project Ga0182018, IMG submission 120490) | Permafrost microbial communities from Stordalen Mire, Sweden - 812P2M metaG | ecosystem: Environmental > Terrestrial > Soil > Wetlands > Permafrost | place: Sweden: Stordalen | collected... | reverse complement strand
GGGGCTACGGCGACGCGTGGTGTTGGGTGCGACTATATCTATTTTGGCGGATGAAGCAAGCGATTCGTGAAGTCAACAACGAGGGCGGATGCGCGCGTTGGTTCACCTGTTGCCGTGGTGGAGTCGGACGCAGCCCCTAGAAGCTCAGGGTGATCAGGAGTATCTGCGATACTTAGTGGCCCAAGAGGTTGGATTGGAGGACGAAGCTTAGAACTTGGTTGGGGAATAGGCCGAAGTAAACGGTGCCGGCAGCGGTAACGACTAGGACGACATTTACCGGAAGCGGGAAGCCAATTACGGCCGGGGCCGGACCGGCCTCGAGGTTGGGTTCGCGCATGTACATAACGACGATCAGGCGGAAATAGTAGTAGGCGCCGATGATGCTGTTCACCGCCATTAAGACTGCCAGCCAGATTAGGTGGGAGTTTACGGCGGCCTTGAAGACATAGAACTTGCCGAAGAAGCCTGCGGTTACCGGGAGGCCCAAGAGCGAGAGAAGGAAAAGGCCCAGGGCCGCGGCTACGACCGGTTGGCGGCGGCCTAGGCCAGCGTAGTCGTCGAGAGAGAGGTGCTTTTCACCCGCGCCACCTAGTTGGGAGACGATGGTGAAGGCACCCAGTTTTACCAGCGCGTAGCTCAACAGGTAAAAGAGGACTGCGGCGTAGGCGGCGGCTCCGCCCGTGTCGGAGTTGCCTTCGAGGTACGTTACGGCGGCGAAGGCCACCAGGATGTAGCCCGCGTGGGCGATGGAGCTGTAAGCGAGCATCCGCTTGACGTTGGTTTGGACCAGGGCGCCGAGATTGCCGACAAACATGGTGAGCACCGCGAGAATCCAGAAAGCCCAGAACCAGAAATGAGTGGCAGCGGGGACGTCGGCGAAGATGCGGAGGAGCAGGGCGAACGTCGCGGCTTTAGGTCCGGCGGAGAAGAGCGCGGTGACTGGCGTCGGAGCGCCTTCGTAGACGTCGGGAGTCCAGAGCTGGAACGGAGCCGCGGCTACTTTGAAGCCCAGGCCGATGAGGATCAGGGCCAGTCCTAGTTTTAAGAGATTGCTGGTGTTGTCGGCGGAGCCCATCTGGGCGAGATTTGTTGTGCCGGTGACGCCGTAAACCAACGCGATGCCGTAAAGGAAGAAAGCTGTAGCGAACGAGCCGAGAAGGAAATACTTCATGGCGGATTCGCTGGACTTGATGGTGTCACGGCGGTATCCAGCCAGGATGTAGCTGGAGATCGAACTCATTTCGAGGCCGATGAAGGCGGTGAGGAGCTCTTGCGCGGAGGAGAGGACGCCCATGCCCGCAGTGGCGAAGAGCACAAGGGCAAAGAATTCTGCGGACTCCAGATTTTCGCGTTCGAGATAGGGGCCGGAGATCAGCATGACGAGGATCGAGACAGCGCCGACCAAGAGGTGGAAGAAGATGCTGAAGGCGTCCAGCTGGATCAGGCCATGGAAAGCTGACCCTGCGCCTACGGTGGTGTAGGCGTAGATCGTTGCGCTGGTGCCGAGGATGGCGCCCAATAGTGCGAAGAAACTCAGGACGTGGCGATTGCGAGTGAAGGGTTGCAGGAGCATCAGCAGGACGCCGAAGATGCACCAGAGGGTTTCTGGGAGGACGCGGATCAGGTCTTCGGGGCGGGGGATCATTTAGCGCGAGCCCGGCCTTTCCGTGGACGTATTTGCGATCGTGGTTGAAGCGGTCGCCGGTGCCGACATTGAGGTTCTTTCCGGCCGGTGCGGAATCCCAGATCGCACTTCCTTGTCGGATGTCGTCAGAATGACAGCGTTTGTTTGGACCACGTGTTGCGCTTGCGCGATCGGTTGTTCGAGTAATGTCCGCCAGTACGCGGCGGATGCGGCGCTGCCTGGGCTGGCGGGGGCACAGGCAGGAGTGCCTGTGCGACCCAGGCAAGCTTCCTGAGGATTGGAGCGCTGCATTTGGTCCAGAACGTTTTGGCTGGAGGCGGCGAAGCGATGGGTGAAGAATGTCGAGCCTAGGCCCATCCAGAGAGTGATTACCGCCATCGTTGCGAGAATTCCGAGTTCACGGTTGGAGGCGTCGGGCAAGGCGCGATTTTTCTCCACCGTGATGTCGCCGAAGAAGACGCGTTGGTAGGCCCAGAGCAGGTAGCAGGCCGAAAGGATGACGCCTATCGCCGCCCAGCTCGCCCAGTCGGCATGCATCTGGAACGTGCCCAGGAGGATCAGGAATTCGCCTACGAAGCCGTTGAGCATGGGCAGGCCCATGGAGGCGAGGGCGATGAACAGGAAGAAAGCGGCGAGGTGCGGCATCGGCGTGGCCAAGCCGCCGTACTCGGTGATCTCGAACGTGTGACGGCGGTCGTAGAGCATGCCGACCAGCAAGAACAGCGCGCCGGTGGAGATTCCATGGGCAAGCATCTGGTACACCGCCCCCTGCATGGAAATATTGTGAAAAGCGAAGATGCCGAGAACTACAAAGCCCAAGTGGCTGACGCTGGAGTAGGCGACCAGTTTTTTCAGGTTGGGTTGGACGAGCGAAACTAGCGCGCCATAGATGATGCCGATGATCGCTAACGCTGCCACCCACGGTGAGGCGCGGTGCGCGGCGTTGGGGAACAGCGGAAGACAAAACCGGATCATGCCGTAAGTGCCCATTTTGAGGAGCACTCCCGCGAGCATGACCGAGCCTGCGGTGGGGGCTTCGACGTGGGCGTCGGGGAGCCACGTGTGCAGAGGGAAAAGCGGGACCTTGATCGCGAAAGCGCCGAAGAACGCCAGGAACAGGAGCATTTCCTGCTGCGAGGTTAGCGCGGCGAACCGGCCGTCTTGCAGGAGTTGCTGAATCTTAGGGAGGTCGAAGGTGCCGGTCAGGTTGTAGAGCCAGATGATGCCGACGAGCATGAGGATCGAGCCAGCCATCGTATACAGGACAAATTTGATGGCGGCGTAGATGCGGCGCTCATGGCCCCAGATGCCGATCAAGAAGGCCATGGGGATCAGCATGACCTCCCAGAACAAGAAGAAGAGGAAGAGGTCGAGGGAAAGGAAGACGCCGACAACGCCGACCTCGAGCATCAGGAGCATGACGAAGAATTCTTTTACGCGGTGATTGATACTCTGCCAGGAAGCGAGAATCGACATGGGCGTCAGGAACGTGGTCAGGATGACAAGGAAGAGACTGATGCCGTCCACGCCCAGGTGGTAGTGGATCGGCGGGTTGGCAATCCAGTTGTAGTATTCGACCAGGCTGTAGCCCGCTACGCCCGTGGGGACGCGCGGAATGAGCAAAAGCGAGAAGATGAATTCGACCAGGGAAATTGTGAGCGCGAGGCGGCGAATCCAGACGTGATCCTCGCCGCGCAGGAGCAACAGGGCGAGAGCGCCCAGCGCGGGGAAGAAGATCAGAACGGAGAGCAGGCCGGGAAGCATCAGCGCACCATCCCGATCGCGGCGGGCTTTGAGGGCCAGAAGAAGATAATCGCGATGACTACGATGGCGCCAATGATGACCCAGACGGCGTAGCTGCGGGTATTGCCGGATTGGGCTTGGCGCACGTTGTCGCCGACGTCGAGCGCGCCGTGGGCTAGACCGTTGACAGCGCCGTCGATCATTTGCACATCCACGGTTTGCCAGAGGACTTTGGTCGAAAGCCAGAGCAGCGGCTTGACGACGACCGCGGCGTAAAGTTCATCGACGTAATATTTGTTGAGCAGCGTGGTGTAAGGGGCCTTCAAGGACCTGGCGAGTTCACCTGGCTTTTCGGGCTTGCGGATGTAGAGCCAGTACGCGATGCCGAGGCCGAGCGCTGCGGTGATTACGGCTACGATCGCCAGAGGGGTTTCGAGGGCGTGGGCTGCGGCTTCGGCGGCGCCGGCCTCGCCGGTGCCGCCTTGCGCGAAGACCGGCTCGAGAAACTTGGCAAAGTAATCGGGCCGACCCCAGAAAGCGGGGGCTGCCAGCCAGCCGCCGACAATCGAGAGGACCGCGAGAATCATCAGTGGCACGAGCATGGTTTTCGGGGATTCGTGCACGTGGACGTGATGCTCGTCGTAGTTCTGTTTGCCAAAGAAGGTCAGGAAAATCAGGCGGAACATATAGAACGAAGTGAGCAAAGCTGTGAACAGACCGATGGCGTAGAGAACGTGGCCGCCGTTTTCGCTTTGGAAGGCGTTCAGCAGGATGGAGTCTTTGCTGAAGAAGCCTGCGAGCGGCGGAAAACCAGTGATGGCCAGCGTAGCCGTCAACATGGTGACGTAGGTCCACTTTATCTTTTTGCTGAGGCCGCCCATTTTGAACATGTCTTGCTCGCCGCCCATGGCGTGGATAACGCTGCCTGCCGCAAGGAAGAGCAGGGCTTTGAAGAACGCGTGAGTCATCAAGTGGAAGATACCCGCGGAAAAGGCGCCGACGCCGCAGGCCAGGAACATGTAGCCGAGTTGGCTGACCGTGGAGTAGGCGAGAACTTTTTTGATGTCGGTTTGCACCAGGCCGATGGTGGCGGCAAACAACGCCGTGGCGCAGCCGATGATGGCGACGACCAGCATGGCGCTGGGAGCGCGCATGAAGAGAACGTGCGAGCGGGCAACGACATACACGCCTGCGGTGACCATGGTGGCGGCGTGGATCAGGGCGCTGACGGGCGTGGGGCCTTCCATGGCGTCGGGGAGCCAGACGTACAACGGAAGCTGCGCAGATTTGCCGGTCGCGCCTACAAAGAGCAACAGGCAAGCGACGGTGAGCGCGCCGTATTGTCCCATGGCGTCGGCGGGCATTGGGGCCGCTTTCGCGAACATGGGAACGAAGTCGAGCGTGCCGAACGTCTTGAAGAGCAGGAACATTCCGAGCATGAAGCCGAAGTCGCCGATGCGATTGACGATGAAGGCTTTTTTACCGGCGTCGGTAGCGGATTTTTTGAGGAAGTAGAGACCTATCAGCAAGTAGCTGCACAGGCCCACGCCTTCCCAGCCGACGAAGAGGAGAGCGTAATTGGCGGCGAGGACCAGGATGAGCATGAAGAACATGAACAGATTGAGATACGAGAAGAAGCGATAGTAGCCACTCTCGTGGGCCATGTAACCGACCGAATAGATGTGAATGAGCCAGCCTACCCCTGTGACGACGAGGAGCATTACTACGGTGAGCTGATCGACTTGCAGGTCGAAGCCGGCGCGGAAAGTGCCCGCGGCGATCCAAGTGAAAAATTGTTTCACGAACGGGATTTGCTCCGGCGAGAGCTGCGAAAATTCACGGACGGCTTCGAGGGCGCAAGCGAAGGAGAGGCCCGTCGAGCCAATGGCGACGTAATTGACGATCTTGTTTGGCCATTTAGCGCCGAACAAGCCGTTGATGGCCGAGCCGAGCAAGGGCAGGAGCGGGATAATCCAGAGATTGTCGAGTATCGGCATTAGAGTTTGAGCAAGTCCACGCGCTCGACGTTGAGGGATTGCCGGTTGCGCTGAATGAGAATGATGATACCGAGGCCCACGGCCGCTTCCGCTGCCGCTACTACGATTACAAAGAGAACGAATACCTGACCGTCGAGGCGGTTCCACGCCTGGCTGAAGGCTACGAAGGCAAGATTGACGGCGTTGAGCATCAGTTCGATGGACATGAAGATGGTGATGATGTTGCGCCGGAAGATGAAGGCGATGACGCCGAGCCCGAAAAGAATGGCGCTGAGGATCAGGTAATAGTGCGTGGGAATCATAGGTGGCTTTCCTTCTGATCGCGTTGGGCGAGCACGATGGCGCCGAGAATCGCGACGAGGATCAGGAACGAGGTCAGCTCGAAGGGATAGACGAAATCTTGAAAGAGCAGGGTGGCGAGGGCTTTTGTGGGCGCGGGCGCGCCGGTTTGAGCCGCGGCTTGCACGCGGTCGGTGGAGCGGGCGACAGCGGCGGCGAGGAATCCCATCAGGGCGATAGCCAGCGGAAGCCCGGCCCACCCCGCCATCTTGGAAATGTTGGTGCGCTCTTCCGAGCCGGCATTCAAAAGCATGATGACGAAGACGAAGAGCACCATGATGGCGCCGCCGTAGACGATGATCTGCACGGCGGCGACGAACTCGGCGCCCATCAGCAGATAAAGGCCCGCCAGGGCGACCATGACCACGATCAGCGAGAGGGCGCTGTGAATCGGATGGCGCTGCAGGATGAGGCTGATCGCGCCCAGGATCGCCATCACCGCCAGAACGAAGAATACGATGAGAGGAGCGTTCATCAGCGGCTCCTCAGCAGAATTACGGACGCGGTGATCACGACATTTGCGAGGGATACCGGCAAAAGCAATTTCCAGCCGAAGGACATCAACTGGTCATAGCGGAAGCGGGGCAGCGTGCCGCGCATCCAGACATAGACGAAAAGGAAGAAGAAAATCTTGCCCAGCAGCCAGAACGGGCCCTGGATGAATTCGTTGACGAATGGGAGAGCGATCAAGACTGCGCCGATCACGGTGATGACGGTACCAAGGCCGGGTAGGATGATGCGGCCGAAAATCGTTTCATAGCGGATGCCGTCCCAGACGACCCAGAGGCCGAACGGAATCAGGATCGCAGATGGCAGATAGTGCGTGAATGTCCACGAAGCGGGAAACGGGGACAGCCAGCCGCCGAAGAACAAGATCGCGCAGAGGCAGGATACGGTGATCATGCTGGTGTATTCGGCGATGAAGAACATCGCGAATTTGAAGCTGGCGTATTCGGTATGAAAGCCGGCGACGAGTTCGGATTCGGCTTCGGGGAGGTCGAACGGCACGCGATTGGTTTCCGCGATGGCCGCGATGAAGAAACACAGGAAGCCGAGAATCTGCGGGAAAATGTTCCAGCCGATAATGCCGCGCTCAGGGTGAATCGCCTGGGCGTTGATGATGTCGCGAAGGCTGAAACTGCCTGCCAGCAGAAGTACGCCTACGACCGACATGGTGAGCGCCAGCTCGTAACTGACCATTTGCGCGGAGCTGCGCAAGCCTCCGAGCAAAGGATATTTGCTGTTGGAGGACCAGCCCGCCAGGGCCACGCCGTAAACGCTGAGCGCGGTGATGGCGAAGAGCGCGAGGATGCCGATGTTGAGATCGACGATGCCGAGATAGATGTCGTGGCCGAGGACGCGGATCGGGTCGGGGCCGAAAGGAATGATGGCGATCGATGTCAGCGCGAGCGCCAACGCCATGATCGGGGCGAGAAAATAGGTGAACTTGTCGACGCCGGCGGGCGTCGGATCTTCCTTCAGCAAAAATTTCGCGCCGTCGGCGAGGGGCTGCAGCAAACCGTGCGGGCCGACGCGGTGCGGACCCCATCGCGATTGCATGTGCGCGACGACTTTGCGCTCGAACCAGGTGAGGTAGGCATTGACGGTCAGCACGATGAACAGCAGCAACGCAATTTTGACGAGCGTGATGAGGATGTCGGCGTGCAGGGCTAGGAAGTCGGTCACGGCTTGGCGTCGGCCTCCGAAAGGGAATCCATCATGGTGCAGAAACGGCCCAGGGTGCCGCTGGTGAACAGGGTGTCGTGCGCGGAGCGAATCAGGCCGGCGGGAACGTCATACGGCGCGTGGCCGTTCCGGCCGACGTGCACGTGCGTGGATTCCGCGCCTCCGGTGAGCAGGCCGGCGGGCTGCACGTCGTAACCTTGCACGGCCTTGCGAATTTCGTCGAAGACGGCGCTGGGCGTTTTGTAATGGAAGGCTTTGCCCAAGCCGATTTTCGCTAGTTGATGGGAGAGGATGCGCAGGAGATCGAAATCGCTGCGCGCGCCCATCACCTCCGCGGCTTTGCGTAGTAGTTGAATCTCACCGGAAGTGTTGGTCACCGTGCCATCTTTTTCGTAGGCGGAGGCCGCCGGAAAAACGATGTCGGCGGGGCGCGAGGTGTCGGTCGGGAACAACTCGTGAACGATCAGCAAGCTCAAATTGCCACGTCCGAAACCCAGGGTACCGAAATGCGTCAGCGGGTTTGCGCCGACGACGTAGAGGGCCTTGAGTTTTCCGGATTGCGCGGCTTCGATCATTTGTGGCGTGGTGAGCCCCGGCTTCGAGGGAATTACGCCGCCCCAGAGTCTGTCGAAGGTCTCGCGGATATCGGCGTTGTCCACGTACGCGTAACCGGGCAAACGATCGGGCAGAACGCCCATATCGGCTGCGCCGCGGGAATTGGCGTAGTCGCCGAGCGCCATGTAGCGCACTTTTCCCGGAAGTTTTGAGCCCAACGCGACGAGTTCCGCAATGGCGGCGCCGGAGATTTCCGCGCCAAAAACGATCGCGACTTCGGATTCTTCTTCAAGCGCGGCCTTGAGCTGCACGAGCTTTTCGACTAGCTCGGGAGCGAGACTGCCCTCTTCGCGGCCCATCCAGCGAATGGCCGCGAGCTCTTCGCCCTCCGCGACTTTCACAAACTGCGTAGCCTGGCGGTGCAGCTTGATTTCGCGCGCATTCAAGATGAAGAGTTTCGATTGATGGTGCCGGATGCCGGTGCGGATTTGCCAGGCGACGAACGGGTTCTGGTTGGTAGGGTCGTTGCCGATTAGCAGCACGGCCGGCGATTTGTAGAGTTGCTCCATGGTCAGCTGCGAATCGGCGGCACGATCGCCGAGCGCGGTGATCAGGCCCGAATAATCGATGGTGCGATGGTGATCGATGTTGTTGGTGCCAAACGTGGCGCGAGCAAGGCGCTGGAGCAGATAATTTTCTTCGTTCGAGGTGCGATTGGAGCCGATGAAGCCGATCGAATCGGGGCCGTTGGCGTCGAGAATCTGCTTCAGCTTGGCGGCGGCGGTCTCGGAAGCCTCTTCCCATGAAACAGGATAGAGTTTGTCGCCTTTGCGGACCAGCGGCTGCTTGATGCGATCGGGATGCTTGGTGAAATCGAAACCGAAGCGGCCCTTTACGCAGAGAAAATCGCCGTTGATGCCGGAGAGATCACGATTGTTGGAGCGCAGGATTTCGTGATTGCGGACGCTGAGCGTGGTTTTGCAACCATTCGAGCAATGCGCGCAGACGGTGGAGACGTAGTGCATTTCCCAGGGGCGCGTTTTGTAGCGATAGGTGCCACTGGTGAGCGCGCCGACCGGGCAGATGTCGATGCACATGCCGCACTCTTCGCACTCCAGATGGTCTTCGCGATTGGGAATAATGACGCTGTTTGCGCCACGCATCCCGACTCCCAGGGCTTTTACGTCCATGCCTTCATCGCAGACGCGGACGCAGCGGAAGCAGAGGATGCAGCGAGGAGCGTCGTAGTAGACCAGGTCCGACCATTTTTCTTCGGGGCGGTGAATTTTTTCCTCGACGAAGCGGCTGGTGTCGGCTCCGTAGCGGAAGACCATGTCCTGCAGTTCGCACTCGCCGCCTTTGTCGCAGACCGGGCAGTCCAGCGGGTGGTTGGTCAGCAAAAACTCGAGCATGTACTTGCGGGCTTGGCGGACTTGGTCGCTGTTGGTTTTCACCACCATGCCTTCGGTTGCGACCAGCGTGCAAGCGGTCTGCAACTTCGGCATTTTTTCGACTTCGACCAGGCACATGCGGCAAGCGGCTTGTAACGAAAGCCCCGGGTAATAACAGAACGAGGGCACCTCGGTGCCAATGCGCCGCGTGGCTTCAATCACCAGGGTTCCCGGCGGAACCTGCACGTCGCGGTCGTTGATCTTCAGCGTAACCAGCTTTTGGTCTGTCATCGTTGTTCGATCTATTCGGGCCTTCGCTTAACGGCTCGGGCCTACCGCGAGCCGACGAGGGCTTCGGCGGATTTAAAAGGGCAGCGTCCACTCAAATGATCTTCAAATTCTTTGCGCCACTTGGTCACGATGCTGATGGTCGGCAGCGCGGCGGCGTCGCCGAGCGGGCAGAACGTCCGGCCCAACATATTTTTCGCCAGGTCGCCGACCAGGTCGATGTCTTCCGGCCGGCCATAGCCCGCGTGGAAGCGGTCGAGCATCTTGCGAAGCCAGCTTGTGCCCTCACGGCAAGGGATACACCAGCCGCAGGACTCGTGCGCGTAGAAATGCATGATGCGGCGCGCCATGTCCACCATGCAGGTGTCTTCGTCCATTACCACCATGCCGCCGGAGCCGAGCATCGAGCCGGCTTTCGCGACCGAGTCGTAGTCCATCGGTATGTCGATTTCGTCCGCTTTCATGAGCGGGCACGAACTCCCGCCGGGAATCACTGCTTTTAGTCTCTTGCCGCCGGGAATGCCGCCGGCCACTTCATAGATGAACTTTTTCATGTTCATCCCGAGAGGGACTTCGTAGATGCCCGGTTTGTTGACATGACCCGCGACGCAGAGCATGCGCGTGCCGCCATTTTTCGGCGTGCCGCGGCTGGCGTATTTTTCGCCGCCTTCAAGCAAGATCGCCGGAACGGTGCTGAGGGTCTCGACGTTATTGATGATGGTGGGGCAGCCGTACAGGCCGACCACGGCAGGGAAGGGAGGCTTGATGCGCGGATAGCCGCGCTTACCTTCGAGTGATTCCATCAGGGCAGATTCTTCGCCGCATTCATAAGCACCGGCTCCGGTGTGGACGACCAGATCGAAGTCAAAGCCGGAACCCATAATATTTTTGCCGAGGTAATTGTGCGCGTAGGATTCGTCGAGCGCGGTTTGCACGATATCGAGCACGTAGCGATACTCGCCGCGAATGTAGATGAAGCCCATCTTCGCGCCGATCGCTCGACCCGCGATGGTGATGCCCTCGATCATCTGGTGCGGGTCCATTTCCATCAGCGGGCGATCTTTGCACGTGCCGGGTTCTGACTCGTCGGCGTTGCAGATTACGTATTTTGGTTTCGGCGAGTCCTTGGGAACAAACGACCACTTCATCCCGGTGGGGAAGCCTGCGCCGCCGCGGCCGCGTAGGCTTGATTTTTTGACTTCGTCGATGATCGTCTCCGGCGTCATTTCGCGCAGTGCTTTTTCGAGCGCTTTGTAGCCGTCGTGCTGCAAATAGACGTCGATCTTGTGCGAGTCCTTGATGCCAAAGCGGCGGC
>Ga0182018_10004936_pt1 | contig 10965 bp, 6 predicted proteins | sample 812P2MmetaG_FD_120490 | JGI IMG/M metagenome (GOLD analysis project Ga0182018, IMG submission 120490) | Permafrost microbial communities from Stordalen Mire, Sweden - 812P2M metaG | ecosystem: Environmental > Terrestrial > Soil > Wetlands > Permafrost | place: Sweden: Stordalen | collected... | reverse complement strand
CGTTTCGCGAAGTTTCATCACCGCGCCCCATAGAACATAGGTCAGCACCAGACCGACAAAGTAAAGATTCTGGGAAAGCTCCATGATAAACAGGGGCAGCATCTTACCGTGCGACGATCCGGCGACGATCTTGATGGAAACGAGCGCCGTTCCGGCCAGGATCAGCATCGCACCGGCGCGGACGTATTTGCCCACGCCCAGTTCAGCGAAGACGTGAGCGTACAGGCCCATGAGAACGAAGAAGAGAAAGATCGTCATCAGGGCGTCGGTGTAGAAATAGAAATAGTAGTATTGGTGGGATTTGTAACCATATGTAGCCAGGATCGCAAAGCTAACGCTGGTGGCGAGGATGGACGTCACAAGGAACAAGCCGAGAGCGATATATCTTGTAAAAGATCTGGATCTAATCAGGCAAAAAACCGCGAGGGCGTCCATTAAGACGCTTGCTGCCCACAAAACATAATCAGCCGAACTTAACAAAAAAGCCTTTCGGGGGCTGAGACCGAAAAGCCAAGGCCAACTACGCCTTGATCATCAGCTTCAGCTCACCACCACTGCTGGCGGCGGGAACGGTGGGGGCGGCCCACCAAGTGTAGCCGTCAGTACAGGCGGCGGAAACGGTGGAGGTGGTCCACCGAGTGTAGCCGTCAGCACCGGCGGCGGGAACGGTGGGGGCGGCCCACCGAGTGTGGCCGAGAAAGCCTTCGCGCCGGAATGATGCATTGTCGCGACGCCGACCACACCTGCCGTTAGAACCAACATCACTGCTATTGAAACCACTGCGAGGTACTTGGGCATATAGCCCTCCAAGGAAAACCCAACGGAGGGACTATACACCGAATTGTTCCAAAATGGTACTAAAGTACTATATTTCTCTAAAGACGAAGACCTCCGGCTTTGGACGTCTTGGAGGGGTGTACCCCGCCCGGCCAGCCGGAATCGCCTGGAGTTGCACTCTCAGGATGGAATCGGGGGCTCGCACGGACAATAGTACGAAAGTCCTACGGTGGTGACTGTTTGGACTGCGCCACGCGCGTGGCATTCTTTCGAGTGCTGTACCGTTCTGAACCTACACGCCTAAATCGCGTCTTCGCCGCACCCGGCGATGGAGTTCGACACTGGCCGCGCTGAGCTTGAGGGTATTGCGTCGGCGATGCTCGCGCGGCGGCGGCTTGACAGTCACGGAACCGCGTCCGTACCATGTTCGAGGTCGCACGAATGCCGGCGTAGCTCAGGGGTAGAGCGAGGGTCTCATAATCCCTAGGTCGTGGGTTCGAGTCCCACCACCGGCACCATCCGCGATTTCTATCCCGGATACCAGATCTTTCGTGGGTCGCTTGCGGCGCGTTGATAGGTCCAGGCTTCTTCGATCAGGTGCGGCAGATCGAAGCGCGGTCTCCAGCCCAGCAGAAATTTGGCCTTGGTGTTGTCGAGCCACGTTGAGTGGAAGGGAGTTTTGATCTCGACGGCGGGAAGTCCGCGCGTGCGGCGCAGATAGTCTGCTACCTCTTTATAGTCCACCGGCTCGTTCATGCAAATGTTGAAGGTCTGCTGGCGGGCCTTCGGATTGTCGAACGTCAGCAATATAGCCTGAACCAGATCGCTCACGTGAACGAAGTTGCGCTTCACCGGTTGCGCGTCCGCACCGAGCATCAGCGGCACGGCGCCACTTTTCACGTAAGCATCCGCGCGCTCCGTTCCCACCAAGTCTCGCCAGCGCGGCCCGCCGAAGACGTCTTCCCCGAAGGAAAGCGAATATTTGAAGTCGTCCTTCTCCATGATCCAGGGCGCGCGCAGGCAGCATCCGGCGAGATCGTACTGCACGAAATATTGTTCGAGCATGACCTCTTCGAGCACTTTCGACAGCGCATAGCAGCCGGGATAGGCGGTGTGCTTCTGCTCTTCGGTGACCGGAATCGGGTGCGCGTAGAAAAAATGGCCCACCGCACCGTCTCCGCCGATCAGGACGATCTGCTTGAAGGTCGGGCTGGCGCGGCATTCTTCGAGCAGCCAGAACAGGCCCTTCACGGTGACATCGATCACTTCGCCGGGAGTTTCCTTGCAGGTGGCGCAGTGTAATACGTGCGTGACGCCATGCATGGCCTCGCGCACTACTTCCCGATCGGCGATGCTGCCGCGCACAATTTCGACGCGCTCGCGGGGACTCGCGACGCGGTTGTGACAAAGCGCGCGAATGCGCGCGTCGCGCCACTCATCGGCCTCGAGAATTCGCTCTATAGCATGCGAACCCACTTTGCCCGCCGCACCTGTTACCAAAAGGCGTTTCATAGCGCGCCAGTTTACACTCGTTTTCGCGGAAGACCTTCACGCATGAGTTTGGTTCCCGCCACTTGCGCCATTGATCCCGACAACAGTTAGAATGCTGGGCGGTTTGTGCCATGCCACCGCTGCCGTATCGAATCGGAGGTTCAGCAACATGATGCACAGGCGATCGCTCCACGTACTGAGCTGCGCCATTCTCTTTATCGCTTGCGTCGGCTTGTTTGGCGCGGCGGCGCGCGCCGATGTAAAGCCCTCCCCGCTGTTCAGCGATCACATGGTGCTTCAGAGCGCCATGCCTGTGCCCATCTGGGGCACCGCCGATCCCGGCGAAAAAATCACGGTGAAGTTCCTCAAGCAAAAGAAAACTGTCACCACGGGCACCGATGGCAAATGGATGGTGCGCCTCGCGAAACTCAAGCCCGGCGGCCCGTTTGAGATGAACATTGCCGGCAACAACTCAATCACTGTGAAAGATGTTTTGGTGGGCGAAGTCTGGCTTGGCTCAGGGCAATCCAACATGGCGTTCACCGTGTCGAAGCAGCACGCTTCCTACGCCGGTCTGCTCAACGAGGAACAGGAAATCGCAGCGGCCAATTATCCCGAGCTCCGAATGTTCACCGGCAAAACGGCGAAGACCTACGAACCCCAGGCCTACATCGCGGGCCAGTGGCTGGTGTGCACTCCGGAAACCGTTGGCGATTTTTCAGCCGTTGGCTATCTATTCGCGCGCGATCTGCAAAAGGCGCTTAATGTGCCGGTGGGCATTGTGACCGAAGCGTACGGCGCGAGCACTGCCGAATCCTGGATCCGCCGCCAGACCATCGCTTCCGATCCGTTGCTCAAACCCATGCTCGATAAGTTCGACGCACTGGTCGCGTTCTATCGGCAATATCCAAATGGCACCACCGACGAAGCGCCGCCCGCGCCGCAAACCTTGAACGCGCGACCCGGCAAGCCGGGACCGTTGCGCGATCCCGTGCAGGACCAGCACGAGCCAACTGTTTTATTCAACGGCATGATCAATCCGGTCATTCCCTACGCGATTCGCGGCGTGATCTGGTATCAAGGTGAATCGATCGTCGGCGGGAAGGCCGGCGTGACTCTCTATCCGCACGTGATGGAAACACTGGTCGCCGATTGGCGCACGCTGTGGGGCGAAGGCAATTTCCCGTTCTATGTCGTGCAGCTTGCCGCGCTCAAAAACGTCAGCAACAACCCGATGGTGCGCGAAGCTCAGGCCGCGATTCTCTCGCTGCCGAACACCGGAATGGCCGTGACCATCGACATCGGCGATCCCGACAACGTTCATCCCAAAAACAAAGAACCGCTGGGCGATCGCCTTACGCGCATTGCGTTAGCCAATACTTACGGTCGCAAGATCGAATATTCAGGACCCGTGTATGAATCGATGGCCGTCGAAGGAAATGCGATTCGCCTGAAATTTTCCCACGCGGACGGCGGCCTGGTCGCCAAAGACGGCCCGCTCAAGTGGTTTCAAATCGCAGGCGCCGATCAGAAATTTGTCGACGGTAGCGGGACCATCGACGGCGATACGATTGTCGTGCGCAGCGCGGTCGTCAGAGCACCCGTAGCCGTTCGCTACGCGTGGGACAATTATCCCGACGGCTGCAATCTCTACAACGCCGCAGGCCTGCCCGCCGCGCCGTTCCGCACCGACCAGTGGGACGCCCTCGGCAAAGTCGCCGACGGATTCACCGGCAATTAATCACGCGGGCCAGTCACTTTAAGACGCTACTGGGAGTACAGCTGGGCAGATTGCGATTGGCCGAGCATCGCGATAGCACGATGAGCCGAGAGCGCGGCCCCTTCCTGCCAGCCGACGAGATGACTCACATGGTCGCCCGCGAAGAAGATCGGACCATCCGGCTGAAGCACGCGCTCGTATCCGGGATACTCAGCCGGTTCATCGATGTGGACCCACGAGCCCAGGTTGTAAGGAATGCGGCCCCAGCAGACGCAAATCGGCTTCGCCAGTTCTTTGGAATGCCCGGGATGCAAAGCCTCCACCGCACGGCGTGAAGCATCCAGTTTCGCCGCGATATCCATCTTCTCGAGCGGGCCACCGTTTTCCAGATTGTAGCCCGCGAGCAGCACGCCTTTTTCGGAGAAGAGCCGCGCGCTTGGGTACCAGACAAGATTCACCGGCCGATCGAGAAACGAAATGCCGCCGTAAATGGAATATTCTTTTTCCCAGAAGCGCTGAGATTCCCAGGCAATCTTGTAGGCGCCATCGTACTTCGCGCCGTCGATCACCTGTTTAACGTCGGGTGAGAAATCCGTGTCTATGTTCTTCAGAACCGAAAACGGCAGAGCGCAGATGCAGTAGTTTGCCGTGACGCTCCCCGTCGCTCCCGTTTTGCGATCGCGATACGCCACCCGCACGCCGCTTTCCGTCTTACGAATTTGCACGATCGGGCAGTTGAAACGAATCATGTGCCCGACGCGTTTTTCAAACGCTGCCGGGATCCGGTCCATGCCGCCAATCGGTTGAAACATGGTGGCCTGCCAGGGGAACTGGTCTTCGTAGAGCATTCCCTGCCAAAGGTTGGCGTCCAGCAGGGCGTGCATATCCAGGGGATCGCGAACCGCGCCGGCTTGATCTCCGGCTCCGGGCATCAGCACGTAACCCGAACGGTCGGAGCCCTTGTAGAAATAGTCCGGGGAGAGATCACCGTAGGTGCGCAAGAATTCGAGCATGCGCTCTTTGTCTTGCGGCAAAAGCTCCTGATCTAGTGAATCGCGGCGGATGGCTTTGGCAAGCAGTTCGGCGACGTGCCCGCGCGCGTCGTTGACCACTTGGCGTTCTTGGACCGGCTTGCCGCCGTTCAGTCGATCGCTCTGCATCAGCGCGCTGCGCGATGCGTTCACTTCCACTTCGAGCGGCACGTCGAATTCACGGCAGTAACCGAGCATCGTGGCGTGCTGGGAGGGCAACCGTGCCGGACCCGCATTCATGTAATTGGGATCGTCGAACGTGCACGTTTGCGTGGTGCCATCGGTCATTTCCACACGCGTGCCGTTGCGAATGGTCCAGTTGCGTCCGCCCGCGCGGTCCCGCGCTTCGAGAACCACGCAGCTATATCCGGCCTTGGAAAGCTCCCAGGCTGAGACGAGCCCGGCAATGCCGGCGCCCAAGATCACTACGCTCTTGCCCCGGCTCGAGGTCTTCGCCAGCTGAACCGTGCTCGCGTCACTGGGCTGCAGTGGCAGAAGCCCGAGCGATTGCATGATCAGATAGGTTGCGCCGAAACCTCCGGCGCGGCCCACCTGCGTGAGGAAGTCACGTCGCGTAGTCATGAGGGGCTCGTTGTGACCTGCAGCGAAGGGCTAAGGTACTGACTCAAGCCCTGCGAGTCAAATATGTTTGACGGATCGACCGAATCGCTTTCGTGCCCGCAGGTCCACCTTAGGCGTAATTAGCCGCGCAGTCTTGTTCGCGCGCGGGCGAACGATGCACCAGCCGACCGCGCCGGAGGCTTTTGGAATCAAGCGTACGTGATCGTGTTCAAACTTCCGGCCATTAAGTTGATCTCGGTGTGCACGCTCGAGAATTTGTCGGCCATCTCCTCGAAGGTGATTTCCTCGTCGCCCTGCGTGCCGATGAGCACGACTTCGTCGCCCAGGCGCACTTCGGAATTCAGATCGGTGACGTCGATGGTGAGCACGTTCAAGGAGACGCGTCCAATCACCGGGCAACGCTTGCCGTGGATCAGCACAATACCCTTATTGAACAATGCGCGGGGATAGCCTTCGCCGAAGCCGACCGGCAAGGATGCAATCTTGGTGTCGCGCGACGTGGTGAAGAGACCGCCGTATCCCACCGTGCGGCCCTTCGGGACATTGCGCAACTGCGCGACCCAGGTGCGAAATGACATGATGGGTTTGAGCTCGGGCGGATTCTCGAACTCGCGCGAGGTGCGCACGCCGTAGCAGGCCGCTCCCGAGCGCACCATGGCGCGGCGATGCGCCGTGAGCCGCACCGTCGCCGCGCTATTGTGCGTGTGCACCAGCACGTCGTCGGCAAGGCCAAGTTCGGCGCAGAAGCGCTCCATGCGTTCGATCTGCGCGCTGGTCTGTGCGATGTCGGTGGCGTCGGCCGTCGGGAAATGGCTCATCACGCCCGCGATGCGCAGGCCCGGCAATTTCATCACTTCGCGGATCGTGTCGATTTGCTCGGGGAAAAATCCGCTTCGCCCCATCCCCGTATCGATGTCGAGATGCACGTCGACCGGTCGGCCGCGCCGTACGCCCGCCGCTGACAAATAGTCCGCCGCTTCGCGGCTCCCCACCTGTTCTTCAATTTCGAGCTCGCGAACCGACTCCTCCATTTCTGTTTCGAGCGCCATTCGGAGCCGGAGCAAGGGAATTTTGAAGCCAAGGCGGCGAATCGTCTCCGCTTCGGGATTGGTGCAAATGCCGATCATGTCGGCGCCAGCTTCCACCGCGACCGGAGCGAGTGCCGCGAGCCCGTGACCGTAAGCGTTGGCTTTCATGACCACGCAGAGTTTTGCGGGAGCGACCAGACGCCGCACACATTGAATGTTATTGAAGAATTTTTCGCGCGAGACCAAAACTTCGACGTGATGCTGAGCCATCGTCACCTTCTTAGGGTGCGGGCTCGACTCGGAGCACGCCAAGATCTTGATGGGCCCCATTGGGACCGGGCTTACTGCGGCGATCACTTTGCCCACTCAAGGCGCGACGCGGACTTTTCACGTGGCAAAGTCTCGGCAATCTTAGCGCGGCTTGCGACGCCTGGCTAGGAGCTTGCACGATTTTACATTTGATTTAGGGCCCAAATGAATCGTCGCTAGCCGCATTGGGACTGATACTTCGCGAACTCGGAAAATGGGACGTGCTCCGGTGCGCGGATGCAAAATCAACGCCCGGCCCGAATGGCCAGGGCTCGACCGGTGTACTGAATCGTTCGGTCGGGGTTGCTTGCGACCTCGACGCCGTTGCCGTGACTCGCACTTACGAATACGACATTGAAGGTTCGCTTCCGCAGCATTCCCGGGAATGATCCTTTTCGCGCGCCGATCGTAAGCGTCTGGGTCGCCTCGTTCCAGGTGATCGGAATGGTCGCGTAGACGCCTTTCTCGTAGTGATAGGTGTCGCCTTCGTCTTCGTACAAGGTGAATGCGCCGTTCGCGCCGCGGTAGACGCGGAGGTCGATTGGATCGGCCGGCTTCTCGCCGACGTATTGCAGCAATGGCCCCATGGGAATGATGGAGCCGGCGCGGACGTATAACGGCATTCGGTCCAAGGGCGCGGGTGCCTCGATGGACTGGCCGGAAGCTTCGGTGCCGCCTGTCCAAAAGTCGTACCAATCGCCCTGCCCGGGAAAGTACACCGGACGTGAAGACGCGCCTTGGGTCGTAACCGGATTGACCATGATCGATGGTCCATACAGATACTGGTCGCCGATATTGAGGACTTGATGGTCTTCGGCGAAATCCATCACCAGCGGCCGCATGATGCTGCCGCCGGAGCTGGTCACCTGCCATGCGACCGAATACATATAGGGCATGAGGCGATACCGAAGATTGGCGTAGGTTCGCCAGATGGATTGGGTGGCATCATCAAAGCGCCAGAACTCTTTGCCTGGACCCGTGCCGCCATCGGGCGCGCTGCCGTGAACCCGGAACATTGGGCAAAACGAACCAAATTCAAACCAGCGCGCGAAGATTTCCGCATACTTTGGGTCCGAGGGATTCGCATCGCTGAAGAATCCGCCGATATCGGTATTCCAGTAAGGGATGCCACTCACTGAGAAGTTGAGTCCCGCGGGAATTTGATCGCGCAAAACCTCCCAGGTGCTACGGATGTCTCCCGACCAGGTGACGGCGGAATTACGCTGCTGGCCCGCATAGGCGGAGCGAGTGAGAATCACAACGCGCTGCTGGTCCGTCTGCGCGCGCTGGCCTTGGTAGATTCCGGTTGAGTGCATCAAGGGATAGGCATTGTAGACGCGTGCTCCTGGACCGGCAGACGTGCGGAAGGTGCGGAACTCGCCCCACTTCCCGGAGAGCTCGGGCTCGGGCGCGTCAAGCCACCATCCGTCAAACCCTTTTGAAAATATTTCAGAGGAAATTTGTTTCCAGTAAATGTCGCGGCCCTGTGGGGCGAACGGGTCGTACCATTTGCCCTGGCCTGGAGGAAAGACGTACGGAATCACAGGATCGAACATTGCGCCGGCCTGCTCCAACTGCTGAAAGTTGGCGGTGCCGAGATCGAACTTCGGCCACACCGAGATCAGGATGTGGTAGTGCATGTCGTGAAGCTCTTTGGTCATCGCGGCCGGATCGGGATAACGAGCGGGATCGAACTGGTGGGAGCCCCAGGAATTGTCGGGCCAATACCGCCAATCTTGAATGATGCCGTCGATGGGCACTTTGAGTTCGCGATAGTGCTTGGCTATGTCGAGAACTTCATCCTGCGTGCGATACCGCTCCTTGCTTTGCCAGTAACCGAAAAACCATTCAGGCATTAAGGGAGCTTCGCCTGTCAGAGCGCGGTAGTGACGGATGGCGGCTTCGGGCGTGGGGCCGTAAATGAAATAGTAATCGATGGCGTCGCCGACTTCGGAAGTCCAGCGAATGACGTTGGCCCCCGCTGGGACGGCTTCCGCCAGATTCGTCGCGGAAATCTGTGCGGGTTGCGTTTGCTCCGCAACACCCACGTCGACGGTCGTAACTGCCGGATTGTCCCAAAGCAGGCTATACCCTTTGCTCGAAAGAATTACGGGAATGCCGACCTCTCGATTTTCCTGCAAGAGACGCACTGTGTGGCCGCGGTAGTTCCAGATTCCCTGCTGGTGTTGACCGAGGCCATAGATGCCTTCATCCGGCGCGAGCACGAAGGATTGGCGCACGAGCGTGCCTTGAACGCCGGCTTCGATTGCGGGCGAAATCTCCCTGCCGTCAGCGCTTTCGGCGAGGATCAAATGGCCGGCCAGATCCAGAAATGTCACGGCGCCGGTCTTGCGATCGACGCGAACTTTCACGAACTGGGTCTCAAGCACCACAGCATCGGGGGTCTCATGCATTTGCCACTTTATGCTGACGCTCGGCTTTAGGATCACCGAGTAACTCGAAAGTTGCGGGAGTTGGCCGCCGGCGGCGTAGGCTACGCGAATCACGGCGTCGGACATCACTTGTAAGCGCAGCACACCCGGCTGCATCGTGAGCAACACGCCATCGGCTTCTTTACTGACGCCGGTTACCGGCATCGCCCATACGCGAGCCGGGACAAGCGTACCAATCAGGATCAATAGATATGCAAGCGCGCGCGACTTCATTGGTCATTCCTTGTGATCGATTCGAGCACCGTCTCAAGAGTAGTCACTTCTGACAGTCCTTGACAATAAGCGCCGCCACGTGGACCGCCCGATCTTTTGTGCCCGCCGCGCGCACGTTCCCTCACAGGCTGCCTTTAAAGGCAAACGCCACCGCTGCCAGAACGCACAAGAAGCTCGCCAGGTAATTCCATTTCGGCGGGACGCCGAGATAGAAATACGCGAACACCGCGAAGACGCAAAGGGTGATCACTTCCTGAATGATCTTTAGCTGATAGACGGTGAATTCGCCGTAGCCCCAGCGGTTTGCCGGAACCTGAAAACAATATTCGCCGAACGCGATCACCCAACTGAACATGATCGCCTTGTACAAAGGCAGGCTCGGATATCTCAGATGCCCGTACCAGGCGAAGGTCATGAATGTATTGGAAACGCACAACAGGAGAATCGTTCGCATCGCACCCCCTCGGCATTTGCGCCACCGAATGATCCAATCCTAGCGCAGCAGGGCCTCAGAGCGGCAGTTTCAACATGCTAAAATCGACGCGCTAATTGCGGCTCGATATCATTTCAACATCGGATCGTGCGGTGCAAACATATTGATATTGAAAGGCAAGGTCTCACGGACATGAGCGAAACAAACGGACGGGCAATTCGCGGCAATCGATTTCCAGTTCTCGCGGCACTTCTGTGCTCGGCGCTGCTCACGCACGCGCCGCATGCGCGCGCACAATTTGGCGCTCCCAGCGGAGGCACGGCACAACCGGTGGCCACTGAACTTCCGCTCTCGGGCCGCACGGGACAGAGCGGCTCGGTTGCCGCTGCGGACCAACCCGTGCCGGGCACCACCACCAGCGTCGACACGCTGAACCCCACGGTGCAGGTGTCCGGTCCCTACACCGGAAGCGCCAGCAGCATCGCGAAGATGCCGTTCTCCGGCAAACTTTCGCTGCGCGAAGCGCTTGCGCGCGGGCTCGCGTACAACCTCGGCGCCGTGGGCCTTTCGCAAACTGTGCGCCAGGCCGAAGGCCAAAGCCGCGTGGCGCGAAGCATGCTGCTGCCGAACCTGAGTGGCGACGTTGCCGAAACGTTTGAAACCGAAAATCTAGCGGCGCTCGGGATTCGCATCAACGTTCCGATTCCCGGCTTCTCATTCCCCACCTTGGTGGGACCGTTCAACTACATGGACGTGCGCGCGCGATTGTCGCAGACCGTGGCGAACATGACGGATGTGAACAATTATCGCGCGTCGAAAGAAACCGAACGCGCCGACCAGCTTTCGGCCGACGCCGCGCGCGATTTGGTGGTGCTGGCGGTCAGCGGCGCGTATCTCGAAGTAATTGCGGCGGAGGCGCGCGTGCAAT
>Ga0182018_10004935_pt1 | contig 10971 bp, 13 predicted proteins | sample 812P2MmetaG_FD_120490 | JGI IMG/M metagenome (GOLD analysis project Ga0182018, IMG submission 120490) | Permafrost microbial communities from Stordalen Mire, Sweden - 812P2M metaG | ecosystem: Environmental > Terrestrial > Soil > Wetlands > Permafrost | place: Sweden: Stordalen | collected... | reverse complement strand
TGCTGGATCGCTATTCGCATCACCTCGGCATCCTCGATCTGCAGCTTGCGCATCGTCTTTCTCCCAGAGAAAAGATCCGCGCAATCATATCATAATGCTGCATTACTTATGTCGCTGTGTTTATATGCTGCGCAGCCTGCGGCTAGCCTGATGACAAGTGCCGCACACGCCGCCGCCACGTCTGCCGTCTTGTCTGGCGTCACGTCAGATGTGCCTGGGTGCTAGTCACTGAAACGTCCGGGGGACGGGAAAATCGCAACGCACATTCAGCATCGAGCTGTGGTAAATCAGCGGGCCAGTACTCTGTGAATTAACGTCTTATCTCCGTGTATCTCGGAAAAATATACCACAATTGAAGACGTAAAAATCTACTGCAATCAAAGCCGTATGCCGATTTTAGCCCCGGACTGAAAATCCGCGTGTCGGTGGTTCAATTCCACCCCTGGCCACATCAATCAAATACTTGCGCGTGGTCAAATGATCGCGGTGTGGTAAATAACGTCAAATGCGGTAAATCGTCGCGTCGGCAAATCCAACTCAATCAAGCGGTTAACCGGATTGAGTAGCGGTCAATTGCTCCGCGCGTCGGTTGTTCAATTTCATCGTCCCAGACTCGACGACATTGGGCCGATCGTGGGTGGTAAGTAAATAGGACCTGTCGTGCGGGCTTTCGACGAAGTGCGGGACACGGATCAATGATCATTGTGACAAAGCGGTGTTTCTGAGCTACGCGTCGCAGGATGCGGGTGCACGCGTGGGATCAGATTCTTGCCGCCATTTCCGAAGAACTGGCTCTTCGGAATGGGGGAGGCGGGCTCACCTGATCGGCTGTCGAGCGGAAAAATCCCTGTCTTCTGTACGTTACCGCCCGGACAAAACACGTCGTCGGCTGGTTCAATGCCGCCTTGATTTCCGTTCCAGGACTTTGTCAATGAACGCATCACTTTCACAAGGTCCATCGACATGGTCCGCGATTCATTCCCTGACCGCAGAGGACAAGGTCGCTATGGCGGCCCTGCGAAGTGAGGTCGAACCGCTCAAAGGAAAGCTACAGGGGACGTCAGCTCGTCAACCGTTTGACGCAATCATGGAGCGTGTCTCTGCGCCCAAGGACGTGAGCTTTGAGGCGGATGCCATAGGCGGGATCGCTGGATGGTGGTGCCGCCCCAGCCGCGCCAAATCTGGGCAAGTGATTCTTCATCTGCACGGAGGCTGGTTTAACTGGGGCACAGCACATGCATACCGGAACTTCGTCGGTCACATCGCCGCGAGCGCTGGCGCCGCCGCCTTCGTTCCAGACTACCGGCTCGCACCAGAACATGTCTTCCCTGCCGCAGTAACTGACGTGGAATCCTGCTACGACGGACTTGTTGAACGCGGTTTCGGCCGGATCGCAGTGACTGGGGATTCCGCGGGCGGCGGCTTGGCACTCGTATTATCCCGTCTCGTGACGGAGCGAACTGCGAACGTTGTGGCTCCGGTCGGTGCGGTCGCCTTGTCTCCGGTGACCGATCTGACACTCTCCGGACAGAGTTGGAAGACGAGGGCGGCTGCTGACCCGTATTTCGTTGAATCTCAGGCACGCAAGCTGGTCGGCTCGTATTTGAACGGCGCCGACCCGACGGCTCCTAAGGCTTCCCCACTAAATGGTGACCTCACAGGCGTACCGCCGGTCCGCGTGCATGTGGGCGAGGACGAGGTGTTGTTGGACGACTCGCTGCGCTTTGTCGCGCGTGCCGTGGAGGCGGGAGTGGATGCCAGGGTCGATGTTTGGCAGGGCATGGCACATGGATTTGCATCCGCAGTCGGAACACTGGCGGCCGCGACGCAGGCGGTGGCCGCGATTGGGGCGTTCCTAGCTGGGCGTCTGGACGCGGCTGACACCGGGAATGACCCGACTGCTGGAAAATTTCGCCGTTACGCAGACTAAGACCAATGGCTGATTACACCGTTGACATCAGGGAACCCGGCCCGGGCGATCGCCGGAGGAAACGTGAAGTGATCGAGCGCCCGCCCGGGCATGTGAGTCGGGGTGATATTTCCCAGGCCGCGCTCCTGTTAGGACCCGACTGAGGACAGCGCCACTGCTCTCGGCGGCGGCATTCGATCAAGTGCTTCTACCATGGCATCGGGCAGCGCTTTCGCCTCGGAAAACTCGCGGGTCACGCGCATCGGCGTGGGATGTATCCCGCTCCGCCGATATTCCCAGTGACGCCTGCCACGAAGATCCTGAATGAATCGCAGATTAAATCGCGGTAATTACTTGCCGGTGCATGGGGTTGTAGCCTAGGCGGCCAGCAGCGGGAACGCGTTGCCCGTGAAAGGGAAGGTGTCGAGTCGCAGGTATTGGAAGGAGCGGCTGGAGAAACTTTTGGGATCATTTGGTCCTTCGCGGGCAATGGTGGCGACCGGTCTCAGTCGGCGTCAGATGCCGTTGTTCAAGAGTAGTTATCGACCGGCGGGTGGCAGCAATGCGGGGCGCAACTTCAATTTGTTGCGAAGTTCGGCGAGCTCACGGTCTCGACGCTCAAGCAGACTCGGAGTCTCCCGGTAGGCGGCGAAGTAATGATCGACAAGGGCAGCGAGCTTTGCGATATCTGCACGCAACCCGATGTTCTCGGCGCGCCGCTGCACGGCGGAGTTCCGCGCCTTTGCGATCTTTCGCAGACCACGTCAGCCAGCCTTGAGGTGACGGGCGGCCGCATCGGCGGTATCTTCGGGCCGCGTATTGAAGGCGATCGCTGCTTTTGGCGCCGCGTTGTGAATGATGTTCACGACTGTCTCAAATAACATCAAGCTTTTTGGTGGAATCCTGAGGCCGCCCCCGATCACCACGCAGTCGTAGGCGGACCCCTTTAGCGCTTCCTTGAGCATGCCTTCGCCGGCCGCATCGGGCGTAATCATGCAGGTATCTCCTTTCCAACCTCGTTCCTGGATCTTTGCGACTGCCACGGCGATTCCGGCGTTGATCTTTTCAGCATTGAAGCCGGGTGGTAAAGACGGGTCCGAAAAGTCGACGGTTTCGGGCTTTTGGCCTATGAACAGGATGCGGGTCATATGGTTTCTCCATTCAGTCAGTGTTAAGGGGATATTTGTGGCAGGTGATTCAACGGGCGAGTTTGCGCCGCAGGAACTCGTCGCGGCGGGCGACGCGTGTGCAGGGGACGACGGGTTAACCGTCGTCCCTACCGCGACATTTTTGACGTCGCATGTACGCCCAGGCCATTTCCTCCTGTTGGAAGTTACGGCCGGGTAGAGCGAAGCGTAGGCAGCCAGGTGGCGATCTGCCGCCCGATCAGGTCGGCATGATCCTCCTGGACGAAGTGACGACCCGGTCCGAGGGGGACGGAGGAGCAGTTCTTTAGCTGAGCTTGCAGCTTAGCGGCACGTGCAGGCGATATGAATGCCCCTGGGTCGGCGTAGAAGAGCAGCTTGGGTGTTTCGGTCTCGAGCAGCCAGGCGTAATAGGCCTCGGCCATAGCCCAGACATCGACCGGCGCGCCCGCGATCGGAAGCTCGTTGGGGAAGCGATAGACCGGCTCGCGAGAGTCAGGATCGAGAAATGGTTTGCGATATGCCGTCATCTCCTCGTCGGTCAGTTTCCGTACAACCCCGCCAGGCAAATTCTGTTCGATGAATCGGTTCTCCTCAATGAGGAGTTTGCGGCCCTGGTCGGATCTGAATCCGCGAAAGACTTCGGCGCCTTTGGGATCGATATCGAGCCAGGTTGGGATCGGGGAGATGAATTCCATAAGCGCGAGCCCGCGCACCCGATTCTCGTGCCGCCGCGCCCAGTCCAGGCCGAGCGCAGAACCCCAATCGTGCAAGACCAAGACTATGTCTTTCAGGTTGAGCGCTTCGGTGAATGCCTCGAAGTAGCGAGCCTGGTCCTCTACGCGATATGCGATTTCGGGCTTGTCGGAGGCTCCCATCCCGATGAGGTCAGGGGCGATGCAGCGCGCGTGGGGCGCGACAAGGGGAATGACATTGCGCCAGATGTACGAGGACGTTGGATTACCATGCTGGAAAAGCACCACCGGTCCTTCCCCCGCTTCGATGTAAGCCATCTGTGAGCCAAGAACCGCGACGCGCTTTACCTGATGTGGAACCATCACGGACCTCCTGTTTAGAACTCTGTGATTTACTGAAGTGGGGAAACTGGGGTTGAAACTGTCGAGAAGACTGACCTATCTGGTTAGCTCCAGCGACACCGGATCACGACGTCGCCACGCGAGTTTCTGTGCCTCGACGTTGCCGAACAAAAGAATAGTTAATATGAGGCCCTGCTCATCGAACGTGAGAATGTCATAGCCGGATAAACCGGCATCACCCTTGGCATCAACCAGTTGCCACTCAGCCAGCGCATGGGTGCCCCAGCCGATCATGTTGTTCATTCGGAAGGATCCGCCTGGAGTGCGCAGCTGAAAACCTTCCAGATGCTCCACCACCTCGCGCATGCCGCGGCGGGCGTGCTGTGGATTCGTAAAAACGATCCTCTCGGAGAGACTCTCTCGGAGCATGCGCGCACGCTCTGCGTCAGGAATTGAGGACCATGCTGCGAGGTATAGATCGTATGTTTACGCCCGCTTGTCAGACATACTGGAGCACTTCTGTGGTGAAAGTGAGGCGCTGACCCTAGCCCCGCTGTGCGGCTTCCAGGATTAGCGACGCGATTTCCTCTGGATGGGAGATCAGCGACAGGTGGCTTGCCTTCACTTCGATGGTCTTGGCACTCATGCGCTTGGCCATGAAGCGTTCAAGATCTGGATTGATGGTGCGGTCTTCGGTCGAGACAGCGTAGAAACTTGGCTTGGACCGCCAGGCAGCCTGGCTCGTCCTGCCCGTCAGCAGAGCCTTCTGAAACGGCTCCTGCACCGCATAAAGCACCTTAGCCTTGGCTTCCGGCAGGTCGCCTGCGAAATCCCGCAAGAACGCCTCTTCGCTGAGGCGCCCTTCATCGCCGTCGAAAATGATGCCGGCGGAGGCCGGCGGCGTGGGAAATTTCTTGGCCAACGCCGTGTAATCTTCGTCCGCGTCCGGCGCTCGTGCTGCCACATAGACAAGAGCCGAAACATTTGGATGAATACCCGCTTCGGTGACGATCATTCCGGAAAAGGAATGCCCGACCAGAACTGTCGGACCGTCCTGCCGTGCCAACACTCGCTGGGCCGAGGCAACCGCTTCAGGCAGCGTCGTCAGAGGGTTTTGAACGGCCGTGGCATTGAGCCCCGCGGCCTGCAATCGTCCGATCACCTCGGACCAACATGATCCGTCGGCGAAGAGCCCGTGCACTAGGACGACGTTCCGCGCCTTGGTCGGAGTAGCGATAGCGGTCGTGTCGCGGGCCGGTGTCAACGAAGCGGCGGCGCCTGCAACGAGGGCGGCGGAAAAAGTGCGTCTGTTAATCATCATGCGAATGTCTCCTCGACCTACTGTTCATTGCGTTTTTTGAATCGATGGTTCGGTTCCGCGAGCTCGCAGGTTGAAACCCGGCGGCCGCCGTCCGGAGTCATTCATGATCGAGTGACCTGCCGAGCCGCATAGCAGGCACGTTTAGACACGATCGCATTCGAAGCTATTGGATATTTTCTCCAGGAGCGCTAGCGACTCGTTCATCCGGGCTTTGGACTCTCCGGCCGCCGCCGCCACCTCGATTTTTACTTCGGCGGGAATCTGTAAGACTTCAACGGCTTGACCGAGTGAAAGGATTCGAATATCGACGAGCATGCGCGTCTGGCGTACGTAACGATCCGAATCTTGAACCCATCCCTGCTCCGCAAGCATAGCCCTTAGATCCGACCTGGTAACCGGGGAAACTGATAGTGCAACAGATCCTTCGCACTTTCATTCATGAGTCAGTGGCTGTCGATCCGATTGTCACGCTGCTACCGCCCTACCTCCTGCTTTGTCGCGTCGAGAAGCGGCTTCATAGCCAGGTAGCGCCGCAGATCGAGGTCACTGCCATAAAAGTCCGAAAGATCTGCAGTACTATCCATCTCGCGACCAAACAGCGTTTATTTTCGGCTGATGAATCTGGGGGCGATTCAAATTCCAGAACTTCGGCCACCGACGTGGTGGTGTGCCGAGGGCCGCGAGATGTACTTCGCGAGTTCGATATCTGTCTACGGCCCGATCGATGAACGCCACGGGCGAGGGCCGCACGCTGAGCACTGAGCTGTGGTAAATCAGCAGGCCAAAACTCTGCGAATCAATACCTTATCTCTATGTATCTCCGAAAAATATACCACAATTGAAGATGTAAAACGCTATACTAATCACTGCGTTATGCCGATTTTAGCCCCGGACTGAAAATCCGCGTGGCGGTGGTTCAATTCCACCCCTGGCCACCAGGCCACCACTCGAAGAAAAATCAAACACGTACCTTCGTTTAGTTTAGTAGTGCCGTGAGCTGCGTGTGACCGAAAAATCCGGTGCTCTGGCGCCGGAGCACAGTGCTCTCAAATCAGTGAGTTGTGACATTACCCGAGGACCTGACCAAAAATCCGGTTGTCGGCCTGCACGAGATCACTCGCTCTTTGAGTTCAACAAGTTGCGTAGCAAGTCCGGTGCTTATGCCGTAGCTGTGCCAAGGATGAGTCCGATGTCACCTTGCTGAGCAAACCTCATAGGCACCAAAGCCAAGCACGGTGAGGCGATCGTGATGTCACGAACAAGTCTGAAGCGCAAAAGGTCCCAGAAGGGTCAAGACGCCGAGCGCGGCGTAGATTGCCGCCGCGACGACGACGAACGCCTTCGCAGACCAGCGTCGGGTCCATCGCATTCTGGAGGAGAGCGGCCGCGCCGAGATCGACATCCGGCCGATTGATGTTGCGTGCACCCTGCCCAAAAAGGAGTTGGTCAATTATCTTACCTGGCTCGGTGCATGTTGGTACACACCGCATCAGATCTGCGCCGTGCCACCGTCGACAAACAGCTCGATTCCGGTAATGAAACTGGAGTCGTCCGAAGCGAGGAACAGCGCCGTGCTCGCGATCTCTTCCGGCTGTCCGATCCGCCCCATCGGCACGAGAGACACGAACGCGTTCTTCATTTCCTGCGGAACACCCGCGAACACGCCCGTCTCGATCGGGCCGGGGCTGATGACATTCACTCGGATCCGTCGGGACCTGAGATCATTGGTCCAAGTGCGCGCGAATGAGCGCACAGCGGCCTTGCTGGCGTTGTAAAGGCTCATACCCTCGAACCCTTTCACGCTCGCGATGGAGCCAGTCATGATGATCGATCCGCCGTCCCGCATGAGCGGGAGTGCCTTTTGCACAGTGAACAGCGTGCCGCGTACGTTGAGGTCGAATGTCTTCGCAAAACTTTCCTCTGTTATCATTCCGAGCGGGATGTTGAATTCGCCCAGGCCCGCGCTGGCGTAGAGCACGTCGATATGACCCTTCTGGTCCTTGACCGTGTGGTAGAGGCGATCGATGTCAGCAAGATTGCTTGCGTCTCCCTGAACACCCGTGACGCTGCGGCCAATCGCCGCGACAGCTGAATCGAGTTCCTTCTGCCGACGTCCCGTGATGAAGACGTACGCGCCTTCCCTGACGAAGCGCTTGGCGGTCGCCAATGCCATTCCTGAGGTAGCGCCCGTGATTACTGCGACTTTGTCTTGAAGCTTGCCCACGAGGATTCTTCCGCTGCGTTGTGTGATCGGTGGATCACCGTGGGCGATAGTGTGAAACGGTTGCGGGGTGCTGATAAGTGGGTCTAAATTGATATCATTCATAGGCGAGAAGTATGAATTGGTGGCCCCTGCGCGGCCGTGGGCAGGCCCGACCGCGTTAAGCCCTCAACGACCGGAGATAGCCGTGGATCGACTCGCTTTGATGACTTCCTTCGTCCGCGTGGTGGAGACCGGGAGCTTTTCTGCTGTGGCGCGAGAGCTGGGGACTACCCAGCCCAATATCAGCCGGCACATCGCATTGCTCGAGCAGCATCTCCGCACCCGGTTGCTGCATCGCTCGACGCGCAAGTTGACTCCGACCCCCGAAGGCGAGCGCTACTACGCTGATACCCGTCGCGTGCTCGATGCGATCGCCGAAGCGGAGTCAAATGTTCGCGGCCGGGAGATACCTAGTGGCGTGCTGCGTGTAGCTTGTCCGACGCTCCTGGGACGCACATACCTGCTGCCTCGCGTAAAGGCATTTCTGAATCGTTACCCAAAGGTGGAGCTGGATCTGCAGATCGGCGACCGCTTTATCGATCTCATTGAAGAGGGCGTGGACGTAGCGATTCGCATTGGCGCGCTCAAGGACAGTGCGCTCAAGGCGCGTCGTATTGGCACGGGTGAGCGCGTTTGCGTCGCTACCCCGGAGTATGTGGCGCAACACGGGGCGCCAAACGTACCGACCGACCTTAAGAAGCATGACTGCATCCTCTACACATTGTTGTCGTCTGGTAATGTCTGGTCATTCAAGGATCGCGACGTCGCCGTGCAGGGTCGCTTCAGAGTCAACACTCCGGATGGGATACACGCTGCAACCTTGGACGGGCTCGGAATTGCCTACTCGCCGGTGTGGTTGTTTGAAGACGCGCTCCTCGATGGTCGAGTGCAACTGCTTCTGGAGGACTATCCTGGACCGCCGACTCCGATCCAGATGATCTATCCCGAGCGGCGGCTACTGCCTCAGCGAGCGAAGGTGTTTATGGATTTTGTTGCGGATGAATTCGCCCACGAGCCGGCGCTGAATGAGGGGGCAGTTGCCCAACTGAGAAATCGCAGGCGGCGCCCCACCAAGCGCTGACAAAAAGATGAGGAGCAAATGACTGGTCCTCGCGAGCGACGCCAAACCTAGCCACCAGCATCGTTGCAGATTGATTTGAACCGCCAGTTCAAGCGCAAACCGACCGCATGCGCACCCGTTTCCGAGGAATTCACCACGACTACGGAAATAACTGCTCCTCACCGCCAGTCGCCTGCGCCGCACCTCACTGCCGCCGTGCGAAAGGGGGCAAGATACTCAAAGCCTGGACCCGTGACACCTTAGATTTGAGGGATTAGCAAGGCGTGGACCGAATCCCAACCCTTGCGCGCTTCTACGAGGACCGGACACGGTTCGAGACGGCTTCCGTTGCTCGTTGTCCACCAGCTCAGATCTTCCATGGCCTTAGCAGGGCCACCCTCCGCGAAGACGCACGCGATCACCGAGCGTGTCGGCACGCGCCAATGTCTGTGAAAGCGAATACCCACATCCCTGGCGGCGTCGTTTACGGTGGCGTTGACCGCGCGCAGTGCCGCGGCCGGAAACGTTTCGGCGATTGCGAGTCCGAGTTGCCGCGTGCTCGCGCTCTCGTGCTTGCGCAGCGCGAGTCTGGCTTCCACGAGAATGCATGGGACGGGGAGTGCTTTGACGATTCCGATCGTGGCGGCCTGGACAGACGGGGCGTTGCATCACTCGAATCGCGCGCCCTGGGCATCAGCAGCTTCGCGACGAGCCCCGTCCAGCCCGTCTGATGCGAAGCGCCCACGCCCCGACCCGAATCACCATGGAAATACTCATAAAATAATAGGTAGTCGCGAAAATGTGGGTCCGTCTGAAGCCGCGGATCCGATCCGAAAACCGCGCGCTTGCTAGTCGCGTCGCGCAGGAACAGCCGCGTGAGGCGAGCGGAGAGCTCCGCTGCGGCAACCTCGAGCGTGATAAGCCGCCCTGAGCCAACCGGGCACTCGATAGTAAAGTCCTCCCCGTAGTAGTGATGGAACTTCTGCAGCGACTCAATCAGGAGGAAATTCACCGGAAACCAGATGGGGCCGCGCCAGTTGGAGTTGCCACCGAAGACCCCGGAGTCCGATTCCGCCGGCTGGTAGTGCACCGTAAGATCGGTGCTGTCGACATTGAAGACATACGGGTGCTCGGCATGCACACGGGAGAGCGCCCGAATCCCATAGTCCGACAGGAACTACCGGACCCCGGAGGAGCGATGAGTGTCGTCGCCGAACTCATGCCGCACATCGGGCTGAGCCAGGCCTGTCGGGTCTTCGCGCTGAACCGTGGGTTCGTGTACCGCGACCGCCACCGGCGTCGACCGACCGTGTCGCGGCGTGTACGACGTGGCCGTGCTCGGCCACCGCTGGCGTTCTCGATCGCCGAGCAGCGTTGCTGCTCGGCCTTCTGGGCAGCGAACGCTTCCTGGATATGGCGCCGGCGGCCGTGTTCGCCACGTTGCTCGACGAAGGCCGGTATTACGGCTCCATCCGCACTATGTACCGATTGCTGGCGGCAGCGAAACAGACCGGCGAGCGCCGCCGTCAACGCATCCACCCGGTCTATGCCAAGCCCGAACTCCTGGCGATTGCTCCCAACGAAGTGTGGTCGTGGGATATCACCAAGATCCGCGGTCCGGTGAAATGCTCCTACCATCACTTGTATGTCATCCTCGATATATACAGCCGTTACGTGGTCGGCTGGATGGTCGCGTACCGCGAAACCGCCGAGCTCGCGGAACAATTGATCGCCGATACGGTGGTCAAGCAAAGCATCGCCCCGGCAACTCTCACCCTGCACGCCGATCGGGGCACCAGCATGCGCTCCAAACCCGTGGCCGCCTTGCTCGTCGATCTGCAGGTCGCCAAAACACACAGCCGGCCGCATGTCTCGGACGACAACCCGTACTCCGAGGCGCAGTTCTAAACCCTAAAATATCGGCCCGACGTCCCAGAGCGCTTCGGCTCGATCGAAGATGCTCGGGCCCACTGCCAAGCTTTCTTCAACTGGTACAACACCGAGCATCATCACTCTGGCATCGGCCTGATGTCACCCGACACCGTGCATCACGGTCGCGCCCGGGCGCTCACCGCGCGTCGCGCCATCACGCTCGATGCCGCCTTCATCGCCCATCCAAACCGCTTCAAGGGCGTCGCGCCCCAGCCACCCAAGCTGCCCGATGCCGCCTGGATCAATCCACCCAAAAAGGACGCCGCTCAACCCACAATCACCATCGATTGCTCTCTAAACTCAT
>Ga0182018_10004934_pt1 | contig 10972 bp, 9 predicted proteins | sample 812P2MmetaG_FD_120490 | JGI IMG/M metagenome (GOLD analysis project Ga0182018, IMG submission 120490) | Permafrost microbial communities from Stordalen Mire, Sweden - 812P2M metaG | ecosystem: Environmental > Terrestrial > Soil > Wetlands > Permafrost | place: Sweden: Stordalen | collected... | reverse complement strand
TACGCGCTCGCTGCCCCCCTGGTGATGGTTTTTCTTTTCGGCGGCGCCATGCGCTCAGGAAGCTTCGGGCACCTGCGCGCGCAATATGCGCTTCCTCTGGCACTCGTCTGGGCCTTCCTCGGCCTCACGCGCCTGGTCACGAACAACCTCGGCGGCGACGGACAAGGCCTCTACCTCTACTTCCTTTCGCCCACCCCCCTGCGCTCCGTCATCCTTGGCAAGAACGCGCTGCACCTGATGCTCTTTCTGCTGGAGGCTGTTCTCATTACCGGCCTGGTAATCTTCCGATTCGGCCTGCCCGCCCCCAGCGTCGCAGGCGCCACACTGGCCTGGATTCTCTTTGCCGTGCCCGCCAACTTCGCCATCGGCAATCTCCTCTCCATCCTCATGCCGTATCGCATGAACATGAGCCGCATGCGCAAAGAGCCCGGTGCGCTCGGCAACGGCCTGCTCAGCACACTCACGCAGGTTGCAGTTCTCGGTATCGCCGTGCTGGTCTATCTCCCCTGCGCAGCCTTCGATCACCCCTGGCTGGCAACGCCCATCCTGCTGGCCCTGGCTGCCGTCAGCACCTTTGCTTATCTGCGCATCCTCGCCAACGTCGATCGCCTCCTGCAATCGAAGCAGGAATCGCTGCTGCTCGAACTAGCCAGAACCGCCTGATACTCGCGGCTCCACCAGGCCGGGCTTTTGCTCTTCTACTCCCTACTGCCTATTGCCTACTCCCTGCTCTTAAACCATCTCGTGTCCCGCGAAGAAATACCCAATCTCGAACTTCGCCGTATCCTCGGCATCCGACCCATGGATCGCGTTCTCTTCGATCGAGCTCGCGTACTTCTTCCTGATCGTCCCCTCTTCCGCATTCGCCGGATTCGTCGCGCCCATCAGCTTCCGCAGATCGGCAATCGCGTTGTCCTTCTCGAGAACCAGCGCCATAATCGGTCCCGACGACATGAACTCCGTCAGCGACCCAAAGAACGGCCGCTCCCTGTGAACGTAGTAAAAACCCTCGGCCTGCGGCTTCGTAATAGACAGCTTCTTGATGGCGACAATCTTGAATCCAGCCTTCTCAATATCGGCGAGAATCGCGCCTGCATGGCCCTTCCGAATCGCATCCGGCTTAATAATGCTGAACGTGCGCTGTGACATTTTAAGCTCTTAGCCTCTAGCCCTTAGCTGTTAGTGTGCCGTCTGATTCTTGAAATTAGCCGGGATGTCTTGCTTAGACGACGCCAATCCCGTCGTTCCGATTGGTCGGCTGGACTTGCACCAGCATTTGCTCCCGGCCCCTTTATGTTCTCATGCTGCCGCTCTCGTCCTCGCACTTCAAAGCGAGGGGAGCTGCGGAACAAGCTAACAGCTAAAAGCTAGCAGCTAATAGCTGCTTTTACGCCCTCCCAATCACCCGAGCCACCGTCTCCCCAATCGCCGCCGGGCTCTCCACCACATGAATCCCAGCAGCCGTCAGCGCCTTCATCTTCTCCGCTGCCGTCCCCTGTCCGCCGGAAATGATCGCTCCCGCATGCCCCATCCGCCGCCCCGGAGGCGCGGTCTGCCCGGCGATGAACCCCACCACCGGCTTCTTCACATGCTGCTTCACGTACTCAGCCGCCGTCTCCTCCGCCGTTCCGCCAATTTCGCCGATCAAAATAATCGCCTCAGTCTCCGGATCCTCATTCAGCAACTTCAGCGCATCCACGTGCGTAGTCCCGACAATCGGATCGCCGCCAATCCCAATTGCCGTCGATTGCCCAATCCCGCGCTGCGTCAGCTGATACACCGCCTCATACGTCAATGTCCCCGACCGCGAAACGATTCCAATCGACCCTTCCTTATGAATCCGTCCCGGCATAATCCCAATCTTCGCCTTGCCCGGCGAAATCACGCCCGGGCAATTCGGCCCAATCAGTCTCGAGCTCGAATGCTTCAGCACGCTCCACACCTTCACCATGTCGTTGATCGGTATGCCTTCGGTGATGCAGATGATCAGCGGCACTCCCGCGTCATTCGCCTCCAGAATCGCATCTGCTGCAAACGGCGGCGGCACAAAAATCACCGTCGCATTCGCGCCCGTCTTCTCCACGGCTTCGTGGACGGTGTCGAAAACCGGCCAGCCCTCATGGACCGTTCCGCCTTTCCCAGGCGTCACGCCGCCAACCACCTTCGTCCCATACTCCGCGCAACCCTTCGCGTGAAACGTCCCTTCGCGCCCCGTAATCCCCTGCACGATCAGCCGCGTATCTTTGCTTACTAAAACAGCCATCTCTATGCGGCTCCTTTCGCCGCCCTAACCACTAACTCCGCAGCCTCCTTCATGGTCGAACCCACGAGGAACTTCAATCCAGAGTCCTTCAGAATCTTCCGCCCTTCCTCCACATTCGTTCCTTCAAGCCGCAAAACCACGGGCACCTTAACGTTCAGGTTCTTCGCGGCCTGCACAACGCCTTGCGCCAGCGTATCCACCCGCAAAATCCCGCCAAATATATTGATGAACACCGCCTGCACGCCCTTATCCGACAACAGAATCTCAAACGCATGCTCAATCTGCTGCTGGTTCGCGCCGCCGCCCACATCCAGAAAATTCGCCGGCATCCCGCCCGCGTACTGAATAATGTCCATCGTCGCCATCGCGAGGCCCGCGCCGTTCACCATGCACGCAATGTTCCCGTCCAGCTTGATGTAGTTCAGCGCATACTTCGACGCCTCGACTTCCAGCGGATCTTCCTCCGCAATATCACGCAGCTCCTTCAGCTCCTTATGGCGGAACATCGCGTTGTCGTCGAAAGTGATCTTGCAGTCCAGCGCGAACAGCTTGTCGTCCTTCGTCGTGATGAACGGATTGATCTCCAGCAGCGATGCATCCATCTCGATGTAGGCCCGGTAAATCCCGGTCATGAACTTCACCGCATCGCCGACCTGCGCAGGCTTCAACCCCAGCGCAAACGCCAGCTCCCGCGCCTGATACGCCTGGAATCCCACCCCTGGATCGATGTACACCTTATAAATCGCCTTCGGATCCTTCGCCGCGACCTCTTCGATCTCCATGCCACCCGCCTGCGACGCCATAAATACCAGCTTCGCCGCCGCCCGATCCAGCACAATGCCCAGGTAGAGCTCGCGATCGATCGCCGCCGTCTCTTCGATCAGCAGCCGTTGCACCTTCTGTCCCAGCGGCCCCGTCTGGTGGGTCACCAGCTGCATGCCCAGAATCTGCTCGGCATACTGCTGCGCCTCGTCGATCGTCTTCGCCACCTTCACCCCGCCGCCCTTGCCGCGACCGCCCGCGTGGATCTGCGCCTTCACCACCACGCCCTTCGCGCCGCCGCTGAACAGCCGCTTCGCAACCTCCAGCGCCTCATCCAGCGTGTTGGCGACCTCGCCGTGCGGAACCGCTACACCATACTTCGCCAGAATGTCTTTCGCCTGATACTCGTGAATTTTCATAGGTATTTTTACGCAGAAACGTAAGCCAACCAGAGACCGGCTGGTAGATCGGTGCCTCGCACGCCTTTGCGACAAACGCCTTCAGGGCCGAATGCTCAGTGTAGCGAACGAATCCGAACCGGAGCAAACCGGCGCCTGGTTCCATCGATAAACAAATTCCACTCACCATCGATCTCGCTGCGCTACACTGGCGCTCTCCCCTCAGTTCCTCCTCTCCCGGAAGCGTTCGATTCAGCTGCCTCTCAAGCGGGCAGTCACAGGTTTTCAGATATCAGGAGGGAAAATGAATCTCAGCAAAAGTCTCCTCGCAGAGTTCCTCGGTACCGCATGGCTCGTCTTCGGCGGATGCGGCGCCGCTGTCCTCGCCGCCGCTTATCCCGGCCTCGGCATCGGTTTCGCCGGTGTCGCCCTGGCATTCGGCCTCACCGTGCTCACCATGGCCTTTGCCATCGGCCACATCTCCGGATGCCATCTCAATCCCGCCGTATCCGTAGGCCTCGTGGCGGGCAAGCGATTCCCGCTCGGTCATCTGCTCCCCTACATCGTCGCGCAGGTCCTCGGCGCCACTGCCGGCGCGGAGATTCTCTACGTCATCGCCAGGGGTAAGCCAGGTTTCGTCCTCGGCAGTTTCGCCGCCAACGGCTACGCCGCGCATTCGCCAGGCGGCTACTCCCTTGAGGCCTGCTTCGTTGCGGAAATGGTCCTGACATTCTTCTTTCTCATGATCATTCTCGGCTCAACCGACATCCGCGCCCCCAAAGGCTTCGCACCCATCGCCATTGGACTCGGCCTCACGCTCATTCACCTCGTCGGCATTCCCGTCACCAACACCTCAGTCAACCCCGCGCGCAGCACTAGCCAGGCACTCTTCGTCCGCGGATGGGCGCTCTCTCAACTCTGGCTCTTCTGGGTGGCGCCCATCGCAGGCGGCCTGCTTGCCGGCCTCATCTACAAAGTCTTCTTCGCGGAGACCCCGGCGCCTGCATCGCACGCGGTGCCCGCCAAGCCGGAATACGAGCCGCTGCCCGGAACGGCCGCCGGCGACTGAAGTCTGAACGCCGATCAGGCAATCCCTCCGAGAGGCGGCCGCTTTTCTCGCAGCCGCCTCCCGCTGTCTCTGTCCAGTAGCATGGAAACATCCCATGCCCGCACTGCAGGCTCTGCTCAAACAGATCGCCGAGGAGCATCGCCCTCTCACCCGCGAAGAGGCCCGCAATGCTCTTCACCTGATCCTCACCGCCGATCCCGATTCCACCCTCTCTTCCGATACAGACCTCGAAATCGCCGCCCTGCTCGCGGCCATAGCTGTCCGCGGCGAGACCGTCGATGAACTCACCGGCTTCGCCGAAGCCATGCGCTCGCTTTCCATCCCCATCCCTATCACCGCCAGCGAACGCGCTGCACTCGTCGATACCTGCGGAACCGGCGGCGACGGCCTCGGCACCTTCAATATCTCCACCGGCGCCGCGCTCGTTGCCGCAGCCGCCGGAGCTAGAGTCGCCAAGCATGGCAATCGTGGCGTCACCTCGAAGTGCGGGTCAGCCGATGTTCTCGAAGCCCTCGGCGTTCCCGTCGCCCTCACGCCGCAACAGTCCGCAGACTGCCTGCGCGCCACCGGATTCACATTCCTCTACGCGCCCGCTCTGCACCCGGCCATGATGCGCGTCCAGCCCATTCGCCGCGCACTCGGCTTTCGCACCATCTTCAATCTCGCCGGTCCGCTCACCAACCCGGCAGGCGCGCCCGCCCAGATCATGGGCGTCTATTCGCCCGCCAAACTCGAAATCGCCGCCGGAGCCATGGCGCGGCTCGGCATCCGCTTTGGCCGTGTGGTCCACGCCCGCAACGGCATCGATGAAATCGCGCTCTCCCCAACCGACACAATTCTGATCCGCCCTCTCTCTGACCACGACGCGCCTCATCCGCTTCCCATCCTCGTGAACCCCGAAGACGCCGGCCTTCCGCCAGCCGGACTCAGCGAACTGCAAGGCGGGGACACGCCGCAACAAAACGCCGCAATCCTGGAATCCATCCTCGACGGCACGGAGATCGGACCCAAACGCGATGTCGTTCTTCTCAACGCTGCCGCCGCTCTCGAAGCGGTTGGCATCGCCTCCGATCTCAAAGAAGGAGTCGACCACGCTGCCGATGCCATCGACTCCGGCGCTGCTACCCGGATCCTCAACGCCCTTCGCGAATTCGGCAGAAGCACAAGAACGATCGTCGTCAGCTGATTGCTGCTTCCTTGAAGCGAACGCGGCGACCTCCGGATCGGCTGTATGATCGGTCGCTCACTCTTCTGGGTAATTCAGGCGTAACCCGCAGATGCTATTGAATTTGGGGCCTTCCATCAGTTACGGTGGTAATCTGGTCGATGAGGGTATACAAGCCGATACTGGATATGTATATTCGACGGCACAGCGAAAGTTCTTGCTGCCTCCCTCGTATACCCGGTGATCCAATCAACGTCGGAGTGTGAAATGAGCGAAGCAATCCCTCTCCACCCCCTCGTCTTCACATTGCAGAACGCCATCGAAGGATGCGGCTTCTTGGCCGGCATCACCACCTATGGCAAGGCCGTGATGGAGCAGGACGAGAATGAGCAGTGGTGGATGTATGGCGTCTGTCCCGGTGCAATCGCGGCAGGGGGCAAAACGACCAACGAGGCTTTTCTGAACTTCAGAAACAGATATAAGGACGTGCTCTTCGACCTCGCAGAGGAATGTGGAAGTTTTCTCGCGTTCAGGAACGCAACGGAAGCGTTCTTCAAGGCGGAAGACCCCGAAGAAAGCGCGCGTTGGGAGACCGCTTTGGAAGTAGTTCGCAGGAGTGGCTCTGCGCTCCCCGAACCATTCACCGAACTGCCGCGGAAGAAGGCGGAAGACTTCCCAGTGGGTATCCAGATCGAACGACTGGAGAACAAAAAAGGCAGCCAGTTAAGGCCCGCCAACAATATCCAGGACTCAATGTCGCAAGCGGCCTGATGTCTGCCTCTGCGGATTTTGCCACCATCGAGAAAAATGCTCAAGGACTGCGCACCCGGCTCAACGGTTCGCTTGGCGAACCACAGCCGGGTGGTTCGTTTTGCGGGAAAGGCTTATCCGTCGCTGCCCAAGTTCGACAACATCGAATACGGCCACGTTAGAAAACTGGTTCGCTTTCTCGGTATCAGCGTTGACTGCGCAGCGAAGTACCTTCCCACTGTCTTCAAGCCTGAACCCAAACCTAAGCCGTCGAAGACTTCCGGTCCAGCAAAATAGCCAGCCCCAACAAATAAGACACTAAATTCCAGAGCCGCCACTCCCTCCGAAGTAGCATTGTTCCGCCTCCCACCTCCCGGTTACCCTGAGCTATCTCCCGAATATGGCGGGTGTTACATGCGTGCGGTCCGAACTTTCCTGTGCTGGATCTTCGCACTGGGAGCCGTCATCTTCCTCCGTTCTTCGCTCTTCTCGTTCCTTGACATTGCTTCCTGGCCCGATGCCCATCTGCCGCAAACGTTCCTGAGCGCCGGGATTCGCGCCGCTCTTCCTGTGCTTGGAGTGGTTTACGGCTTGGCCTGCTGGACGTTCTGGACCGGCAGATCCTCGGCCCGCGCGTGGGGCCTCACCGCAAGCGCGGCCAATGCCACCCTCGGCTGCCTGTTCCTCTACATGGATCGGCGCTTCCTCACCGCGCCCGCCACTGCCTTTCTCAATCCCGATGCGCTGCTCCTGGGCTTCGGAATTGCAGGCATCGTCGCTTTCCGCCGCCGTGACGTAACCACTGCGGAGAAATTCATGCAGCCCCTGCCCGGGGACGGAACCAATGCCATTGTCAACCGCGCCATCTGGATTGCCGGAACCGGCGGATTCGTCGCCGGAATGAGCTGGTGGTTGCGCTGGGCACATCGGAACGGCCTCCACTGGGTGAGAGAATCCTTCCTCCATGACCTGGCACTGCTCCTCCTGCTTGAGCTCCTGATGGTCGCGATTCACGAGTTTGGTCACGCAGCCGTAGGAACGGCACTCGGCATGAAATTGAGAGCCTTCATCGTGGGTCCCTTCCAGTGGCGGGTCCGCGAAGCCAAATGGGAGTTTCGCTTCATCCTCTCCGGCTTTCTTGCCATTGGCGGGGCCACTGCAGTCGCTTCCACCGATCGCTATCGCCCGGTCTGGCGCGACATTTGCATGGTAGCGGCCGGCCCCGTCATCAGCCTGGCTGCCGGCCTTTTCGCCCTTCGGGCCACCCTCACCGCGCCAGGCAGCCCCTGGCAACGGGACTGGCTTCTCCTGGCCGTCTTCTCCACCCTGTCACTGATAACGGGCGCGATTAATCTCATTCCGTTTCGAACCAAATCCTTTTACTCCGACGGCGCGCGAATCTACCAGGTTCTGTCCCAGGGTCCATGGGCCGATCTCCACCGTGCATTCTCCGCAGCAGCCGCCACCACCGTCACGCCGCTCCGCCCCCGCGATTACGACATCGATGCGATCGAGCGTGCCGTCTCCTCGATATCCACCGGGCAGCAGGCTCTTCACCTCCGCCTCCTGGCCTCCTCTTACTATCTCGATCGGGGCCGCAATTCTGACGCGAGCCTTGCCTTGGCCGACGCCGAGGCAGTCTACCAGGAGTCGGCTTCTGACATACCCGCCGAATTATGCACTCCCTTTGTCTTCGGCAAGGCTTACCTGCAGCACGACGCCGCCGGTACCCGCCTGTGGTGGGAGCGCATGCAAGCGAAAAAACCCATGCGCCTCAACGCGGACTACTGGATCGCCCGCAGCGCCTTCCTTTGGAGTGAACATCGCCTGAATGAGGCGCGCGAAGCCTGGGAAAAAGGCAATGCTCTGGTCCAGCAGCTCCCTCACGCCGGAGCCTATGAATCAGACCGAGATCATTTCGCGCTCCTCCACAAGGAGCTTGAGTTATCCACTCTCGTCAGTTGACGCCCTGCTTCAGGTCAGCCCATCTCCGAACCGTCGCGCTGAACCGCGTGGTAGTCGACGGAATGGCCCGGGGACCGGCCGCTGGGCTCCACGCGCTGGATGCTCTCGCGGCTGAGCCCGCGCTGACCAACTATCATCTGTTCCTCAGTGTCAGGGGAGATCCGTTGGTGAAGCTGGGACTATATGCCGAAGCTCGCGAAGAGTTGCAACGCACCCTTACGATGACGGAGAACCGTCGGGAGCATGAATTGCTGACGAAAAAACCAAAGTTGGCGGGTTCATCTATTGAATGAATGAATGGGTTTGCACAGATGTGAGATGCTGAGCACTTGCCAGCCGAAAACCTCTCGCTCAGCCCCGATTAGTCCTGGCAGATGCGCCTCTCGGTAACGATTCGGATCGGTGAACACAAGCCGATTTGCCGGTACCAATCGGGGTCAGCGAGTGCATAGGCGAATTGGTGTCCATTGAAAATTGTTATCGGAATAGCCGCGGAATTTTTGGATCTTCCCGGCGCCGAATCGTCTCGGATGATGATCGGGGTACTTAGCCGCTGCGGCATCTAAAGGACCAGCATGAAGAATGGATTGCTCTTGGGCGCGGGATTCTCATGTGACCTGGGAATGCCCCTCACATCCGAGCTGACAGAGTTTTTTGTGAACCTTTTCCCAGTTGAAACGGTGAAGCGGCTGGGAAACGCCATGTCCCAAATACAACCTTATGGCCAAGATCGGCCCATGAACCAGAATGCGATTATGGGCGGCCTGGCGTTACTGCTCGATTTTAGGAAAAACGAAGGCAAGAATTACGAGGCCTTTCTTGAGAAGCTTCAGAATACGGCCGGACTCTCCAGTCCGACTCAGTCCGATCGCGATTCCTATCATTACCTCTTCGACTATTTCTACCAAGTGATTCATCTTGCGCTCTGTCTCTATCAAGAAGTCTCATATGACATCTTGTACAGTCGGAACCGGCAATGGTTTTCTGGGCTCAAGACCTTTCTTTCTGATACAGAGACCTGGGTGTTCTCGCTCAATCACGACCTCTACTTGGAATATCTGGCGCTGGATCTCAAGATCCCGATCACGTACGGGGACGATCAGACTCTTGAACTTCCCGTGAACAACCTCGATCTCGCTCGGAGGATCGCGTTTTCCTACACAGAACGCAAGGGATGGAGTGCTGATCATTCTGGCTTTCTGAAAGGCAAGCCGGGCTTCAACTTGATGAAGCTGCATGGAGGCCTAAGCGAGTTTAGGTACAAAGATGGCACTCTCTTATGCAACTTGCAGCTTGATAAGCAATCGTCGCCGGGGCTAGCTCGTGAGTTTGGGCTTTGCCGACAGATGGCCTATTTCGAAAACGGAGAGCCCGTACTTGACGGACAGGATCATGGAATAAGCGACCTCGATGGCAACTTTGACCTCATTTCGAGGCCGATGCTTACGGGTGGAAGAAAATACAGTGGCACGTCCAAAATCAAAGACGGCGAAGAGAAACTCCAGATCCTGGACTCCATATTGAGAGGGCTCGATGAACTCACGGTTATCGGCTACGGGTTCGGTGATGAGCATATAAATTTCAGACTCTCGAACGCGATGCTGACATGCCCCCGAATTCTCATCCATTCATAACTGGAGATTCTCGGTTGAAGTTTGGCTTCGAGATCGTCTCGTCGCCGCCGAGGCTGTGCGGATGTGGGAAGCGCGAAGCGGTTTCCACATCTGCATAGCCTGTTGTTGCCCGCCGGAACTCATCCGGCGTGCGATAGCCCAGCGAACTGTGCGGCCGCTCGCAGTTATACTCCCGCCGCCAGCCTGCCAGTGTAACCCGCACCTCGTTCAGCGTGCGGAACCAGTGCGCGTTCAGGCACTCGTCGCGCAGCCGCCCGTGGAAGCTCTCCACATGCCCGTTCTGCATCGGCCGGCCCGGCTGGATGTGCACCAGCGCGATCTTCCGCTCCTCGGCCCAGCCCAGCATCCGCCGCGAGCAGAACTCCGGCCCGTTGTCCGACCGCAGACTCTCCGGCCGGCCATGTTCGGCGATCACTCGATCCAGCACACGCGTTACGCGCCCACTGCCCAGACTCACGTCGGCCTCCAGCGCCAGACACTCCCGCGTGAACGCGTCGACCACGCTCAGGATGCGCACCATCCGCCCGTTCGCCAGCCCGTCCACGATGAAGTCCATCGCCCACTCCTGATTCGGCCGCGTCAGCCGCGCCGAGGCCAGCGGATCGCGCACCAGCCGCTTGCGCCGGCGCCGCCGCACCGCTAACCCGGCTTCCGCATACAGCCGATACACCCGCTTCACGTTTACCACCTGACCGCGCCGCTCGAGGATCGCGTGCAGCCGCCGGTATCCGAACCGCGGCTTCTGTCGCGCCAGTTGCACCAGTTCCTCGCGCAGCTCCGCGTTGCGGTCCGGCCTCGGCTCATAGCGGTAACTCGATCGATCCACACCCAGCAGCTTGCAGGCTGTGCGCTCGCTCTGGCTGAACTCCGCCGACACGAACGCCACCTCTTTCCTCAGCTCGGCAAGCTCCAGCCGTTTTTTCGGATCACCGCCTTCAGCATCTCCTTGTCCAGGCTCAGATCCGC
>Ga0182018_10004933_pt1 | contig 10974 bp, 8 predicted proteins | sample 812P2MmetaG_FD_120490 | JGI IMG/M metagenome (GOLD analysis project Ga0182018, IMG submission 120490) | Permafrost microbial communities from Stordalen Mire, Sweden - 812P2M metaG | ecosystem: Environmental > Terrestrial > Soil > Wetlands > Permafrost | place: Sweden: Stordalen | collected... | reverse complement strand
TGTTCGCGATTGGATTTGTTCCAGACCGGCACGACCTCCGCGCCAAGTTCGGTCGCGAGGATGCACGCGCGCAATTGCGCGTTGCCCTGATGCGCGAAACGGTCGCCCATCCCAAAGGAAAATTTGCCCAGCGGCAAAAAATTATTCATAAACGTCGGTTGAATACCCGCAATATAACAAGTATTTGCTGCAATGTGCCATGCGAGTTCTGCAATTCTATTTGATAATATTGCACCCGCAAAATCGCCAAAACTGGCTATGGTGGCAATCGAATAATCGTTCTATCCCGCACAACATCCCGGCTCGCGGAAAAAATGGATTTATCCTTTCGGTCGCAATATTTTCCACAACCAGCCGAGCGGATCGTAAAATTCATCAACGACGCGCTCTTTCAACGGAATAATCGCGTTGTCGGTGATGGTGATGTTTTCGGGACAAATTTTTGTGCAGCACTTCGTGATGTTGCAAAAACCGATGCCGTGCGCCTGCTTGAGTTCCGGCAACCGGTCTTCCGTGTCGAGCGGGTGCATTTCCAGCGCAGCGGTATAAACGAGAAAACGCGGGCCGATGAATTCTTCGTGCTTGTGATGGTCACGCAAAACATGGCACACGTCCTGACAGAGAAAACATTCGATGCACTTGCGGAATTCCTGCACGCGGTCAATGTCCTCCTGTTGCATCCGCCATGTGCCGTCCGGCGCGTCGGGTTTGCGCGGATTGAATTTTTTGATCTTCGTTTTGACGCGGAAATTCCAGGAGACATCCGTCACCAGGTCTCGGAGGATCGGAAACGCGCGCATCGGTTCAATCGTGACCGGCTTGTCCGTCGGCAAGGTGTCCATGCGCGTCATGCACATGAGTTTCGGGATGCCGTTGATTTCCGCCGAGCACGAGCCGCATTTGCCGGCCTTGCAATTCCAGCGGCACGCGAGGTCGTTCGCCTGTGTCGCCTGGATTTTATGGACGGCGTCCAGCACGACCATGCCTTCGGAAATTTCCGTGCCATAATCCACGAACTTTCCGCCGCCCGCATCACCATGCCAGATTCTGAATGTCACCGTTTTGTTCATTTCATTTCCTCGATGACTTGTTTCAATTCCGCCGGCATTTCGGGAATCGTTTCGCGCCGCACGTCCATCGTGCCGTCGGAATTTTTTTTCACGACGACATTTACCTTGCCGAAAGCAGCATCCCTGTTCTGGAAATCCTCGCGGAAATGGCCGCCGCGACTTTCCTTCCGCTCAATCGCCGAGCGCGTGATGGCTTCGGAAACCGTCAGCAGATTTTTCAAGTCCAGCGCCGTGTGCCAGCCGGGATTGTATTCACGGTGGCCGTGGACACCGGCCAGTTTTGCGCGTTCCCAAAGTTTGCCGAGGCCGTTCAGCGCGCGAACCATTTCGTCCTCGCGCCGCACGATTCCGACGAGAGTTTGCATCATGTCCTGCAAATCATATTGCACTTGATATGGCCCTTCGGCGTTTGACGATTTCGCACCGCGCTCAAACGGTTCGAGCGCGATTCGTTCGGCCTCTCCAATTTGCGCGTCGTTGCCTTTTCCGGCGGGATTTTCCCTGGCAAATTTCGCGGCGAATTCGCCCGCGCGTTTGCCGAACACGATCAAATCGGAAAGCGAATTTCCACCGAGCCGGTTCGCTCCGTGCAAACCGGCCGCCGCTTCGCCTGCCGCGAAAAGTCCGGGCACGCTGGACATCTGCGTCTCGCCGTTCACGCGGATGCCGCCCATGATGTAATGCGTCGTCGGACCGATTTCCATCGGCTCTTTGGTGATGTCCAGATTCGCGAGCTGCATGAATTGATGATACATGCTCGGCAATTTCTTTTTGATGTGTTCCGCGGCGTTCGGAATTTTTTCCTTGATCCACGAAATGTCGAGATAGACGCCGCCGTGCGGACTGCCGCGACCGGCCTTGACTTCGCGCATGATGCAGCGTGCGACATGGTCGCGCGTGAGCAGTTCGGGCGGACGGCGCGCATTTTTGTCGCCTTGCGTGTAGCGCCAGCCTTCTTCGGGATCACTCGAAGTTTGTGATTTATAATTGTCCGGAATATCGTCAAACATGAACCGCTCACCATCCTTGTTCCGCAACACGCCGCCTTCGCCGCGCACGGCTTCGGTCACGAGAATGCCCATGACGCTCGGCGGCCAGATCATGCCGGTCGGATGAAACTGCACGAACTCCATGTCCATCAACTCCGCGCCCGCGTGATACGCGAGTGATTGACCGTCGCCGGTGTATTCCCAGGAGTTGCTCGTGATTTTGTAGGCGCGACCAATTCCGCCGGTCGCGATGACAACCGCCTTTGCGCGAAAAAGTTTGAAACGCCCGCGGTCGCGGTCGTACCCCAACGCGCCGACGACGCGCTCACCGTCTTTCAAAAGCGTGACGACCGTGTGTTCCATGAAAACTTCGATGCCCTGATGAATTCCGTGGTCTTGCAATGTGCGGATCAATTCGAGGCCCGTGCGGTCGCCGACATGCGCGAGACGCGGATAACGATGGCCGCCGAAATTGCGCTGGAGAATTTTCCCGTCCTTGGTGCGGTCAAAGACCGCGCCCCACGCTTCGAGTTCATGAACACGAGCGGGCGCTTCCTTCGCGTGCAGTTCGGCCATGCGCCAGTTGTTGACGTATTGGCCGCCCCGCATCGTGTCGGCGAAATGCACGCGCCAGTTGTCGCGGTCGTCCACGTTGCCCATCGCCGCCGCCATGCCGCCCTCGGCCATGACCGTGTGCGCCTTGCCCAAAAGCGATTTGCAGATCAGCCCAACCTTGACGCCCGCCGCCGAGGCCTCAATGGCCGCGCGCAAGCCCGCGCCGCCCGCGCCGATGACCAGCACGTCGTATTCTTGAGTTTCGTAATTGGCGGCCATGATGGGCTGATTTTTCTATTCCGAAATTTCAGTTGGTGAAATTAGTCATTTACGCGCGCGATTGATTTTAAAAATGCCAGCTATAATCATGCAGTGTGCCCGTCGCACATAGGCGGACGTAAACGTCGGTGAAGCCGACCCAGAACAAACTGATCCACGCCCACATCATGTGCCGCGTGTTCAGGCAGCTTACGCAGTTATAGGCTTTCGCGCAGGTTGGCGCTTTGGATTTTGAATCCAAAAATCCGCCGATCAAATGCCGGAGCGAGTGGCAGCCGAAAGTATAGCTGGCAAGAAAAACGACGTTCAAAGTCAAAACAATTGAGCCGACACCGACGCCGAAATGTTTTGGGTTAGCGGCATCGGTGAACCAAAAACTTTCCCACGCATCGTAACCGAGAATGAAAATGAAAATCACCGCGACATACATGAAATAGCGGTGGACGTTTTGGATGATGAGCGGAAACGAGCGTTCACCCAGATAACTTTGGCGCGGCTCGCCGACGGCGCAATTCATCGGATCGGCCCAGAACGCCTTGTAATAGGCACCGCGATAATAGTAACAGGTAAAGCGAAAACCCGCCGGCGCCCACAAGACCAGAAATGCCGGCGAAAACATCAGCCACGCCGGCCACCAAGCCGGCTGAATCCCAAACCACGCGTGGCTGGCGAGTTCGGGACACCGGGCTGGATAGAAAATTTCCGGCGAAAAAAAAGGCGACAGGTAATTTGCGCCGTTGCCGTTGAACCAGTAGGCGCAACTTCCATTGTAAAGCGGATGAAACGCCGCCCATGTCGAATAGACGATGAACGCGGAGAATCCAAGGAAAACCAGAATCGGCTGCAGCCACCAGGCATCGGGACGGGTCGTCTCACCGAACCGGCGTTGTTTCGCGAGCGCATCAGCGTAAGCCATAGAGGCATTAACCTTAATGACTTGCCGGTGAAGCGTCAACGGACTTGGACAGGTATAAGCGCCGCTTCGGCAAAACTTGCCGCCAACTTATTGCCGCGCGGAGACCGGTTGCGAAATGGCGGTCCATTCGTTCAACCCGCGCTCGCCCTGGCCGGCGGGTGAAAGTCCAAGCCATTCCAGTGCTTCCCCGACAAGATAAAGCGATCCGGCGACGACCACAAAACCGTCGGTGTCGGTTTTTTTCAGCGCTTCCTCCAGGCTTGCGCAGGAAAAAATTTCCGCCGCCGGATTTGTCGTGCGGCACGCGGCAGCCAGCTCCTGTGGATTGGCCGTGCGTTCGCTGGACACCGGCACGGTGAAAATCCGCGCGGCCAGCGGCGCGAGCGTTTCGCAAATCTGCCGCCAGTCCTTGTCCTGCAGCACGCCGAGAATCAACGTAAGTTTCGTTGCGGGATAATTTTTCTCCAGCGCTTCGCGCAGGACTTTCACGCCCGCCGCATTGTGCGCGCCATCCAATAAAATTTTCTGGTCCGGTTGTTTTGTGACCAGTTGCAATCGTCCCGGCCAGTTGACGTTCGCCATTCCTTCGCGGATTTTTTCTTCCGCGACCGGAATTTGTTTTTGCAAAATGTCAACCGTCGCCAGCGCGAGCGCGGCATTTGATTTTTGATGTTCTCCCGGCAACGGTGGGGCGCGCGTCCCCGCGAGCCACGATTGCACATCATTCGCCATCACAATTTTCAGCGGCGCATTTTTATCCCATGCAACTTTTTCAATGACGGCCAATGCCTCCGGTTCATTTGTCGCCGTCACAACCGGAATTTTTGGTTTGATGATGCCGGCCTTTTCCGCCGCGATTTTTTCCAGCGTGCCGCCAAGCCATTGCTGGTGGTCGAAGGCGATGTTGGTGATGACGGTGGCCAGTGGCGTGACGATGTTCGTCGCGTCCAGCCGTCCGCCGAGACCGGTTTCCCAAATCACCAGATCGCATTTTTGTTCGGCGAAAAATTTCAGCGCCATGACCGTCACGACTTCAAAAAAGGTCGGATGATGGTCGGCGGGAAATTGTTTGAGCAGAGGCTGTAATTCTGCGACGAGCCGGACAACTTCATTTTCAGGAATCAAATGACGATTAACCTGAATCCGTTCGCGAAATGAAACGAGATGCGGCGAGGTAAATAGTCCGGTGCGCAAGCCCGTTGTGCGATAAATGCTTTCCAGCATCGCACAGATCGAGCCTTTGCCGTTCGTGCCGGCGACGTGGATGAAGCGCAGTTTCACATGAGGATTGCCGGCGAGCGCGGCGAGCTTGAACGTATTCTCCAGCCCGAACTTTGCGCCGAACAAGCGCAGGCCGTAAAGGAATTGTATGGCTTCGGCGTAGTTCACGGCTCGCGCCGCGTCACAGCGGCTTGTGATGGATATACTGGTGCGCGGCGGCGATGAAACCCTTGAACAGCGGGTGCGGCTGGTGCGGCTTGCTCAGAAATTCCGGGTGGAACTGGCTGGCGATGAAAAAGGGATGGCCTTTGAGTTCGATGACCTCGACTAATTTTCCATCCGGTGAAAGGCCGCTGAACACGAAGCCGGCCTTCTCAAATTTTTCACGGTAGGCGTTGTTGAATTCGTAGCGGTGGCGGTGGCGTTCGTTGATGACGAACGAGCCGTAAAGTTCCGCCGCCCGGGTGCCGAGCGCCAACTGGCAGGGCTGCGCGCCGAGGCGCATCGTCCCGCCCTTTTTCGTCAGCCGCTTTTGTTCGTCGAGCATTGCGATGACCGGGTTGGGCGTGTTCAGATCAAACTCGGTGGAATGTGCCTTGTTCAATTTCAAAACGTCCCGCGCAAATTCAATCGTGGCGATCTGCATGCCGAGGCAGAGGCCGAGATACGGAATCTTGTTTTCGCGCGCGTATTTCGCCGCCTGGATTTTTCCCTCGATGCCGCGCTCGCCAAAGCCGCCCGGCACTAAAATTCCGCCGAGACCGCGCAACATTTTTTCCACGCCGTGCTTTTCGATTTCCTCGGCGTCCACCTGCACGATTTCCACGCCGCAATCATTGCCGATGCCGCCGTGGATGATCGCTTCGTAGACCGATTTGTAGGCGTCCTGCAGGCCGATGTATTTGCCGACGACGCCGACGCGCACGCGATGTTGCGGCGCGATGAGTTTGCGGATGATTTCCTGCCAGTGCGCCATGTTCGGCGCGGGCGTGGTGAGATGCAGCAGGCGGCAGACGAGGTCGTCGAGGCGCTCGCGCTGGAGCATCAGCGGCACTTCGTAAATGGAATGGTCCACGTCTTTTTCCTCAATGACGGCTTCGAGCGGGACGTTGCAGAACAGGGAGATTTTCTGGCGCAAATCCTTGTCGAGCGGACGTTCGCAGCGACAGACCAAAACGTGGGGCATGATGCCGATTTCGCGCAGCTTGGCGACCGACTGCTGCGTCGGCTTGGTTTTCAGTTCGCCCGCCGCCTTGATGTAAGGCACAAAGGTGACGTGCATGAAAATCGCGTTGTTGTAGCCGACTTCCAGCGCGAACTCGCGGATGGCTTCGAGAAACGGCAGTCCTTCGATGTCGCCGGTCGTGCCGCCGATTTCCGTGATGATGACGTCGGCCTTGGATTTTTCGGCGAGAACGTGGATGCGGTTTTTGATTTCGTCCGTGACGTGCGGAATCACCTGCACGGTCTTGCCGAGATATTTTCCCTCGCGCTCGTTGTTGAGCACGGTCTGATAAACCTGACCGCTCGTGAGATTGTTCAGGCGCGTGAGCTTGACGTTCGTGAAGCGCTCGTAATGGCCGAGGTCAAGGTCGGTCTCCGCGCCGTCATCGAGCACATAAACCTCGCCGTGCTGATACGGCGACATCGTGCCTGGATCAACGTTGAGATACGGATCGAACTTTTGCAGCGTGACTTTGAGGCCGCGATTTTCGAGCAACGTGCCGAGCGCGGCAGCAGTCAGGCCCTTGCCCAACGAACTCACCACACCGCCGGTTACGAATATGAATTTCATTTCAAAATTATTTTAACCACGGATTAACACGGATTAACACGGATAAAAAATTTCATTTGGCTCTAATTTCTGAAATTCGCCGCTTAACTTTATTCCAATGCCGAGCATACATCCAGCTATGTCTTAATACAAAAAACGACCTAAATCTTGGACGTTTTCCAAAACGCGGAGCAATTTTCTCTTTAAGCCATTCTGGATGAAAACCCGCCCATTCGCCAGCAATTGAAAACGCATTAATCCTACAAACAGGGCAAACTTCGCCAATCAGAATTTCTTCAATTTCATTTTCTGTGTAAGCAGACGCTGCCAATGTTTTTGCAATGCGTTCGTGATCATCCGGCTGTAATTCAGTATCGAGGAAAAATTCGGATAGAGCATCCCAAACTGGAAAACGCTCTTCGATTTGTGCCTCGGTTGCTTTCATTTGTTTCAAGCATCCGTGTTCATCCGTGCCCATCTGTGTTCAAGTTGTCAAAACCCTTGTAAATACAGGGTTTCTTGACCGGATGGACGGCCACTGTCAGCAAAAGTGTCAGTCACGGCGCGGATGATAAAACAATTCGCCGAAACTGGCTAGAACTTGCTGAAACTTCGCCACAACGCGCGTTCACAAACGCGGTTGAAACGGGACTGGTTTCTCGATTCAGAGAAATCCAGTTATGAAAACGAAATACAACCTGTTCCGGCGCGGCGAGGTGTTCTACATGGAGGACACGGCCACTGGCAAGCAGACCAGCCTACGCACCAAAGACGAAACCGAGGCCAAGAGCCTGTTAAACGCCCGTAACGAGGCGCAACGCCAGCCGGTGCTAAACTTGCATCTTGCCCGCGCCTACCTGACCGCCAGCGACCCCGCGTTTGTGGAACGCACATGGCAAACCGTCATGGAGCAGTTGCAATCACGCGGCAAGGACAGCAGCCGCGAGCGTTACAAGACCGTGTTCAAATCATCCTGCTTTGACGCCTTGCGAAATAAAAAATTGCTGGAAACGACCGCCGATGATTTTTTCGCGGTGTTCAAGGACGGCAAAGTGTCCATCGTCTATTTTTTGAAACGGCTGCATAACTTCGCCTTGAGTTTGGGCTGGATTGCGCTGCCAGTGGTTGCGCCCTACCTGTGGCCGAAGTATGAGGCCAAAGAGCGGCGTGGCATCACGCCGGACGAGCAGGAGAGCATCCTAGCCATTGAGAAGAAAGCCGAGTGGAAACTGTTTCTTGAACTGCTTTGGGAAACCGGCGCAGCGCAAGGGGACGCCGCCGCCATGACCGCCGAGGACGTTGATTGGCAGAGCCGGACAATTACTTACTTCCGCGCGAAAACCGGCTCGCGGGCGCAATTCACGATCAGCAAGACGCTGGAAACGGTTTTGAGCCATCTGCCTACAACCGGCGTATTGTTCCCGAAGCTGTCCACGTTTTCCGCCAACGACCGGGCAAGCCGGTTCCGCCGCCGTTGCGAACGAGCGGGCGTTTCTGGCGTGACGTTGCACAGCTACCGCTATGCGTGGGCGGAACGGGCAAAGATTGTCGGGATGCCGGAACGCTTCGCGCAAGCCGCGCTAGGCCACAACAGCAAGGCGATTCACCGCGCCTATGCGAAGAAGGCGCAAATTATTGTGCCGTCATTGGAGGAATACGAAATGAAGGCGGCGGCTGGACTGCAAATGGCGAAGGCGAGTTAATGACGCCGCCGAGGGAAGCCCAGGGCGAGGCAAAAAGCCGTTCTGTGAATCATCCACAGAACGGCTTTTCTTGCGGCGTTTTGATGCTGGCAATTTGCGTTGATAACACTTGATGGAAATTCGCAAGCCTGCTTTCATAAAGCCATGCACATGCCAGCGCGATTGCCCGTAACATTAGGATCAACCTCCGCATTTGAGGTTCAGACATACTTGGCCGAGTCACCAGAATATGCCGTTGCACAGAGCACCAGTGGGGACATAGGCGTAACGTGGAACCCAGACCCCACGGAGAGGCCGAATGGTTTTCCGCACACCTATAGTCATCAGCAGTGGTTTATTTTGCCAGCCCCACTCGCCCAGATGATTCTTGCTGGCGCGACGCTTTTTGATGGTCAGTAGATTGAAAACAAGATCACCGTGGAAACCATAAGAGGCACTCGCCTGTAAACGGCAAAAGCGAATTAGCGGGAAGCTAAATCTGCCAGTAAAGTATGACCATTCTGCGACGAGTTCGGAGAATGGTTTTTGTTGCGGGCGTTTTGGTGCTGCCAATGCTGGCTGATGGTGTTGGTGACTTTGACGAGCCAAGCGCGGTCTTTGGCGGTTTCGAGAACGTCAGCAGTCGCAAAAAACTTGGTGCTGTTCTGCGCGGGATTGCCGAGCGGCTTGAGCAGCCGCGCCGAAATCAGCGCGGGAATGTCGTGGGCTGGACACGTTCGCACGCTGCGCTGGCTTTAACGCTTCGCGCCCTTTCCGCGAGACGGAAAGGAAAATGTTGGGGAATGGTTTCTCACATTGCGCTTTGCAAAAGATTACAGTTGCCGCATTTTTACGAACATCTATGAAATACTACTGCCCAGAGTGTGCCATCCGCCTCAATGTTGTGAACCCCATTGACGCAGCCACACAGAACTTGACGGGGAGTATCTACCAATTTGAAAAGTATGTTAAACACACCGCACCGATTGAATATAAAGGGATCGTTTCAGTTTTTTTTTGGCAGGACTATCCGCTTTATCGTGCTTTTACGATTTCAGGGTCACTTTCTGGAATCGTTCAAATTGATGACCTGAATCGTAGAAATTTGATTTGGTATGCAGGCCGAGACATCGGAATTACATACGAAAACGGCATTTACAAGCAGCCTAATGATGCTGTGAAAGTTGTCCTGTCCGACAACCCGACCGGGATTCATGCTTACCCCGTGAATTATGAGCTTCAATATGCAACACTTTGCCTTGGATGTTCCCGCCCACTTCCATCATAGGAGCGGAATTTTGCCGCCCGTCGCGGCGGCGGAGAGCGACAGATGCACCGTCTAAATTTTGATCGCGCGTTTCGCGCCTCGTTGATTCACACCCTAAAAGCCGGTTTTCAACGGTGGTTTAACGCCCCAAACACTTTTCCTTTTCCCCTTTTCCATTCCTGTTGAGGCGAATAATCAATTAGCTGCTCGGCAATCAGTGGTAAAATATTTGAAAAAGTCGTCAAGGCTTTGCGCGTGGCGTCATACATATTTTCGGCTCTTTTTCGTTGAGCGACGATTTCAGGCGTTTTTTCCTCCGTGGCTTTGACCTCCAAATCATGAAGTTCAAAGATGTTGTTTTGACACGCCTCTTGGATGCTGGCGAGTGCGTCTGACAATTCCTTTGTCACATCCAGCATCCCGACGTGCATCGCGGAAATTTTGCCGAACTTGATTTGTTCCAGTGCGCCTTTGATCGCGCCATAAATCGTCTGGACTGTGTAAGCGGCTGATCCGATTCCGCCGTCACATTGCGTCAAGTCAACCGCGCCTAGTTTTTCCAAAATCTCCCCGGCCAGAACTCTTGGATTTCTTTTGATCTCGAATGTCATGCTCGCTCCCCCTACGATGATTAAAATGAAGCTCGGAAACAACGATAGCAGAAATCCGTTTACAATCGGTTAAAGCATCACTGTCAGTGAAAGTGTCAGTGAAAGGTCAAAAAAATTATGAAAAATAGTGACGAGTTGGCGCGAATTTCCTTTGTAAATACAGGGGTTTTTGCTATTTTATGGGCATCTGGATCGGGTTTGCAGACCGTGCCCATCCGTGGTTAAAATCTTTTCCACTCGCAGCACGTCTTCCGGCGCATCCACGCCGATGCTATCGTAATCCACTTTCACGACCGCGATGCCGATGCCGTTTTCCAGCGCGCGCAACTGCTCCAACTTCTCCGCGTTTTCGAGCGGCGACACGGGAAATTTCACCAGCCGCAGCAGCGTCTCGCGCCGGTAACCGTAAATGCCCAGATGCTTCAAAAAAGCAAACGCCGCCAACTGTTCGCTCGTCGAACCACTGGCGGCCTCGCGCAGATACGGAATCGTGCGCCTCGAAAAATATAACGCGCGACCGGCGGCGTTGACAACAACTTTCACGACGTTCGGATTGTCCAGTTCGGCGGGATTTTTGATGCGCGTCGCGGCGGTGGACATTTCATTTTGC
>Ga0182018_10004932_pt1 | contig 10975 bp, 4 predicted proteins | sample 812P2MmetaG_FD_120490 | JGI IMG/M metagenome (GOLD analysis project Ga0182018, IMG submission 120490) | Permafrost microbial communities from Stordalen Mire, Sweden - 812P2M metaG | ecosystem: Environmental > Terrestrial > Soil > Wetlands > Permafrost | place: Sweden: Stordalen | collected... | reverse complement strand
TCGTCTTCCTCGACACGCCCGGGATCCACAAGCCGAAGACGGCGCTCGGCACCCGGCTCAATGCGACGGCGTCGCACTCGATCTCCGACGTCGACCTATGCGTGCTCATTGTCGAGGCGAGCACGATGATCGGCGCCGGGGACCGCTTCATCGCCGGCCGGCTGCCGGCGGGCACGATCGTGGCCGTCAACAAGGTCGATCGGGCCAGCAGGTCTGAAGTGCTCGAGCACCTGGCCACGGCCGCCAGTGATCTCCGCCTCGTCGACGCCGAGTACTTCCCGATCTCCGCACTCACCGGCGAGGGCGTCCCGGAGCTCGTCGAGTATCTCGTCAGTCGTTTGCCAGAAGGTCCCCGCTACTTCCCGCCCGGAACGGTGACCGATGTGCCGGAAGCGTTCTGGGTCGCCGAGCTCGTCCGTGAGCAGCTCATTGCGCACGCCCACGAGGAGCTCCCGCACTCGATCGCCTGCCGTGTGACCGAATGGGAGTGGCCGCGCGTCCGCTGCGAGATCGTCGTCGAACGGGACTCCCAGAAGGGGATCGTGATCGGCAAAGGCGGCTCGGTCCTGAAAGCGGCCGGCATCGCCGTACGCGAGCAGCTCGACCCCGGCGTGTACCTCGAGCTCTTCGTGAAGGTGGAGAAGTCGTGGCAGAGCCGGCCGGAGCTGATCGAGCGCCTCGGATACTGAGGACGACCTCCAGCATTTAGCAACATAACTGTTGCTAAATACGAGTCATCGGCGTACTGTGATCGTGATGACCGAGACGATCACAACCACGAGTGTGCGGGTCGGCACCTTGACCGAGCTCGCCGAACGCGGCTGCATGACGACAAAGGTCGGCAACCGCCCCGTCTGTGTCTTCTTCGACGACGGCGAGGTCTTCGCCGTCGAGGACCGCTGCCCGCACATGGGCTTCCCGCTGCACCGGGGGACGGTGGAAGGCGGGCTCCTCACGTGCCACTGGCATCATGCGCGCTTCGATCTCGCCTCGGGCGGCACGCTCGACCCCTTCGCCGACGACGTCCCCTCGTTTCCCGTCACGGTCATTGACGGTGAGGTACACGTCTCGGAGCCAACTGACTCCGACCGGCTGACGCGCCTCTATCGCCGGTTAGAGGAAGGGCTCGAGCAGGGCATCACACTCGTCACGGCAAAGGCCGTCCTGGCGCTCCTCGAAGGAGGCGTCGAGGCAGCCGAGATCGTCGAGGCGGGGGTGGCTTTCGGGACGAAGTACCGCGCCGAGGGCTGGGGTCCCGGGCTCACGGTTCTCGTGGCCATGGCGAATATCCTGCCGAGCATCGATCCCGCCGACCGCCCGCTGGCGCTCGTGCACGGGCTGGCGTTCCTGTCCGGCGACACCGTCGGCCGATCCCCCCGCTTCCCTCTCGCCCCGTTGGATTCGGCCCTTGCCATCGACAGGTTGACCGCCTGGTACCGGCGCTTCATCGACACCCGATCCGGCGATGCCGCCGAGCGCTCGCTTGCCACGGCCATCGCAGCCGGCCACGGGAAGGTCGCGATCGCCACGATGCTGTCGGCTGCTGTCACGGACCATGTCTTCATCGACGAGGGACACACGATCGACTTCACGAACAAGGCGTTCGAGTGCCTCGAGCACATCGGTTGGACAAGGGCGGAGGAGGTGCTGACGACACTCGTTGCCCAGACGGCGATGGCGCAACGGCACGAGGAGGAGTCGGCTTGGCGCCACCCGCTGGATCTGGCGGCGCTGCTCGCTCGATCCGCCACAACCGAAGTGCTGCACGGCCGCTTGGGCGCTGCATCGGGTCGCTCGGCCGGCGCAGGCACCGCGTTTGACGACGAGGCCGTTGACGAGCTGGGGTGGTCGGTGCTGTCCGACGACGCCGTCGGGATCGTGGGCCGCCTGGACGGCGCTCTCGATGCCGGCGCCTCGCCGGAACAGCTGGCTCGGGCAGTCGCCTATGCGGCTGCACTCCGCATCGTCCGGTTTCACACGCAGAACGATCACGGAGACTGGAACGAGGTCCATCACGCGTTCACCGCCGCCAACGCCGTTCACCAGTCGATGCTGCGCGCTCCATCGGTCGAGCTCCTACGCGGCGTCTACCAGGGGGCCTTGCGGGTGTACCTGGATCGTTTCTTGAACGTGCCTGCAGCGAGGCTCCCCACGGTCGGGCCGGACGAGGCTCACGGCAACGCCGGCCTCGACGATCTCCAGGCGTGCTGGGACACCGAAGGCAAAGTGGACGAGGCGGGCGGGATCGCCTACCGGTTCCTCGCCACCGGTGGCTCGCCGGATGCTCTCGTGGCCGCCCTCGGTCACGCCCTCCTCGTCGAGGACGCCCAGTTCCACTGGTTCCAGATCTACGAGGCAGCCGTCCGCCACCACCGCGCCTGGCCCGAGGGCAGCGAGCAGGGGAAGCTGACGCTCGTCGGAGCGGCCCGCTTTCTCGCCGCCCACACTCCGACGCGCCGCGAGCGCTCGCAGATCGTGCGCATCGCCACGCGGCTGCGGCGCGGCGAGCCCTTGTACGAGGAGGACGGCCAGTAGGGCCTCAGGCGCTCGCCGGCGTGTGCATCGCCTCGAGAAACCTCACCGCCTCCGCCTGATCCCTCGTCCGCCGCATAGGCGGCAGCGCTCTCACGAGATAGCTCGAGTAGCTGGCCGTAGCCAGTCGGGAGTCGAGGACGGCGACAACACCGCGGTCGGTCTCGGTCCGGATCAAGCGCCCGGCACCCTGAGCGAGCAGCGTCGCCGCCCGCGGCAGGTCGACCGTCCGGAACCCCATCGCCCCCGCCGCCTCCCGCCGCGCGGCGGTGAGTGGCTCGTCCGGGCGGGGAAAGGGCAGGCGGTCGATCACCACCAGCGACAACGTCGGCCCAGGCACGTCCACGCCCTGCCAGAAACCCATCGTGGCGAACAGGCAAGCCGCCTCCTCCGAGCTGAACGCCTGTAGCAGCGCCGTTTTGGGAAGGTCGCCTTGCACGTGCACGGGCCAGGGGATGCGGGGGCGAAGTGCCGTGGCCGCCTCCTGCATCGCCCGGTGGCTCGTGAACAGCGCCAGGGTCCGACCCTTGGCCGCGTGCACCAGCGTCTCGAGCTCGTCGTGGATGGCGCGCTCGGCGCCGGGGCGGCGGCGGTCAGGCAGGCGGACGGCGCAATAGACGAGGCCGTTCTGGCGGTAGTCGAATGGGCTGCCGACGTCGAGCTCGGTGACGCCGCCAGGTGCCGCCCCGAGGCGCTCCGCCAGACCTGGCGGCAGCGTGGCGCTCGTGAGAACGACGGGCATATGGCTGAACACCTGGACGGCGAGGATCGAGCTCACATCGAGCGGCGCAGACTTGAGGGAGATCCGCTCGCCACCCGTCACCCACACGACCTCGTCGCCGCCAGCGATGAGGCAGGACTCGAGCTCCTCACGGCAGCGCTCGGCGGCGAGGAGGGAACGGAGGCTTCTCTGGCCCGAATCCGTGTCCGCATGCTCGGTGGCGGCGGTGCTCTCCGGCTTCGACGCGGCTCTCAGCTCACGCTCGAGCTGGACGAGTCGCGACACCGCCAGGCGGACGGCGTCGCCGATGTCCTCGCCGAGACCCGGCGGCAAGCGCTGATCGCGACCCGAGCCCAACGCCTGCTCGAAGCGGCCGGCTGCGCTCAGCAGACCGTCAGGGGCGGAATCGTCGGTGGTTTCTTTACTGGCGGGCCGGCTGCTCCTCGGAGTACCACTCGCCGGCGGGCCGCCGAGAGCCAACCGTGCCCCGGCGGCAATTCCGCGAAGGCGGCCAGGACTCACGTCGACACCGAGGCAGGCGGCGAGCACGTCCTCCAGCTCGTGGGCTTCATCCACGACGAGCGCCTCGTGCTCGGGAAGCACCGCACCACCGCTGCGTAGATCGGCACCGAGGAGGTGAAGGTTGACGATCACGATGTCGGCGACACCCGCCCGGGCGCGAGCCAGCTCGGTGAAGCAATCGGCACCCGACGGACAGCGGTGCGCCCCGGGGCACTCGTCGACGCCGACGCTGACAGCCGACCAGGCGGTCGGGTGCGGCTCGAAGTCGAGCTCGGCGCGATCACCCGACTTCGTCGTCCCGGACCACTCGACGAGTCGGGTGACGTGATCGGAGATCGAGCCCGGCGGACCGGCCCCGGTTGGGCTTCCCGTCTTTGCGCCCATGTCGAGGAGGCTCTCCTGCCGGCCGGCCTGCTCCATCTCTACAAGGCGTTGGCGGCAGAGATAGTTGGACCGACCCTTCAACACCGCCCAGGAGATCGGACGACCGAGCTGCAAGCTCCTGGCCACGAGGGGCAGATCCTTCGTCGCCAATTGGTCCTGCAGGGCCTTGGTGGCTGTGGCGACGACGACGCGCTTGTGCGACATCAACGCCGGCACGAGGTAAGCAAACGACTTCCCGGTGCCGGTCCCGGCGGTGACGGCGACATGGTTGGTGCCGGCGAGGCACTTGGCGACGGCCACGGCCATCACTCTCTGCCCGTCGCGGACCTGGCCGGCCGGGAGCTTCGCCACGACCCGGCCGAGCTGATCGGTGACGGACAGCCCAGGCATCTCAGGAGCGACCCTACCTACTGCGTCCGGAGAAAGGGGCGCCAGCGCCACGGCCGCTCGCCGGGCTGCTCAGAGAAACCACACCACCGCTCCGTCGAGCCGCTCGGTCGGCCGCCCGAGCAGGGGCCGGAGAGCCGCCAGGACCACTGCCGACCCGCTCGTCGAACCCAGCACGACGAGCGCCATGATGTGGTCCCGCGAAAGCACATCACGGATCGCCACGTCGGCGGATGCACTGAGCGGAAGCTTGAGGGTGCCGAGAGCCGCCGCCGTGAACACGAGTGAGAGAGCGTCGACCGGCGGCTTCTCGGTGGCGCGGCCACCATCGCCGGGAACGATGGCATAGCCGTCATCCAGGTCGTAATTGATACCGTCGACGGCCTGCCACAACAGGGGTGCGGCGTCAGCGACGAGCACGGGCGGGTACTCGCGGACGATGCTCCCAGGCGCCGCCGCCGTGAAGCTCCGCTGGCGCAGGACCGGCGGCTCAACCACATGGCGCACAGGGTATGGCCACGGCGGCAACCACAGCAGGGGAACGACCGCTACGACGGCGACGGCTCCGGCAACGGCGGCCAGGGGACGGCGCGTCCCGCCGACGGCGACGGCGCCGGCAACGGCGGCGGGCAGGGGAGGGAGGGGCCCGGACCGTGCGGCATCGCGACGCTGCAAGTGGCGGGCGAGGGCGCCGAAATCGCCGGCGTGTACCCGATCGAGAACGATGGCGAGCGCCATGCCTGCGAAGAAGTCCACGAATGCTCCGAAGCGACTCGGGACGATCGAATCGAGCAGCGGCAGGTGCTGGAACACGGCGGAGGGCAGGGGGATGCCTGTGCCGCCGCGTGTGACATACAGCCTGGGTCCGAGCGCGAGGACGTACGCCATCGCAGCCATGGCGACGGCGAAGCGCAGCGCCGGCTCGCGCCAGATCCACAGCGCGGCCACGAGCAGCAGCAAGAGGGGGGCACCGAGATACGAGCCGTTGCCGCCCGAGACGAAGAGCACCCCGAACCGTTCACCGTGGGGGACGACGGCGGCCGCCAGCGTGGCCGTCAAGTTGTCGAGGTTCTTCAACGCCGGGCCGGTGATGTGTCTCGGCCCTGCCACGATGACCCACATCGGGTAAGCGAGGACCACCAGCGAGAGGGTGAGCGCCGTCAGCACTCCTGTCAGGGCCAACCGCGCCCGGGCCGGAGACTCCCGCGGATGTGTGATGGCGAGCAACACGATCCCGATGAGAGCGACGATGACCGTGAGGGCGAGCACTTCGGTCGATATGAAGAACTGCACGATGGTGAGTAGGCCGAGCATCACACCGACGCGCACCGGCCCTCGCCGCTGCCGCACGAGCAGCTCGTGGAGCATGATCAAGATGAGCGGCGGGACGACGAGGAACGTGAGATGGAGGTGGCCGAATCGCAAATCCGTGGCGACGAAAGGACTGAAGCCGTAGCACAGGCCGCCGACGAAGGCCGCCGGCCGCCACGAGGCGAGACGATTGACAGCGAAGAAGGCGGCGAGGGCGCTCGCAGCCGGAGCGATGGTCACGGCGACGTTGAAGGCGACGATCGGGCCGAAGAGCGCTGTCACCGGTGCGAACAGGACGCCGAGCGCCAGGATCGACGGGTTCACAAGGAGATTGACGCCCTGTCGTGCATAGAGCGCCTGGCTGAAGAACGGGTTGTCGCCGTTCACGAGGGCGTGCAACGCCCATGCGAGAAACCAGACATCTTGCTCCGGATCCCCCGATCCTCCGGGAATCGAGCTCGACGGACCGCCCGACCATGCGTGCCACCAGAGCACCACTCCCAGCGCGAGGTAGATCAGGAAAGCGAGCAGCCATCCCGGCGGTCGATACGACCGACTGGCGGACGTCGTCATCCCGTTGCCCCGAGCGGGTCCACCGGCGGGAGCGTACTTCGGCGAGTGCCGCCGCCCCTACTGGGGAACGAGGCCGATCCGAGCCGGCTCGCGGCCGTCCACGGTCGATGCTCCCGTTGCACTTGTGGCCCCCGCGGCGGTGGCCGCCTCGACGAGCTCGCGGGACCCCGAGATGACCATGATCTCGGTGTTTCTCAGATGGGAGACCGAACCGACCTTGACGCCGCTTGGGCTGTGGATGCCGATCTGGGCGCCCACGTAGCGCTTGGAGTCGAAGGCGAGCACTGCAACATGGCCGCGCCGCGAGCACATGTCCACGAGGTCCTCGAGGGCGAGCCAGGCCTCGTCGTTGTAGGACACGACCACGAGGCTCGCCTGCACGCCGGCCACCACGGCCGCAAGCGCCCCGGCCATTGAGGCCCGGCGGTTGAACGGGCTGTGCGAGGAGGGCTCCTTGCAGTCCACCCGCTTGCAGGCGATGCCGTAGTGATCGGGGGCGTCCCAGCGGACAAGGGTTTCCCAGACGTGGTAGTTCGAAAAGTACCGGTGCTGGTTGTAGGGCGGGTCGAGGTAGGCGAGGTCGAACTCGCCGAGGTCGCCCGATGCCGCCGCCTCGAGAGCATCCGCCTGCAGGGCGACGCCAGAGCCGTCGATGAGCGCAGGAACCCGCAGCTCGAGTGGCTTCAAGGCCCGCGGGGCCCACTGCTTGAGGTACGCCATCTGCAAGCCCGTCGTGGAGTCGACCCGATCGGCCGCCTCGAGGAGGCTCGTCAACAGGATCGGATACAGCAGAGAGCCGGCGTACCGCTCCTCGATGGCGTCGCGGACTGCATCGATCCGCTCACCATTGTCGGGATGGAAGTAGCGGGACTGCTCGCAGAACACTCGCGTGACGTAGCCGCGTCGCGGCGGCAGGGAGGCGAGCTCAGCGAGCGCCGCCGCCAGCTCATTGCCGTCGACGGCCGCTCTGTCCGCGGCGACGTAGGTACGGGCAAGGACGTTTGAGTAGCTCGCCGAGTCGACCGCGGTCACCTGGGCGCCGTCGCGCTTGAGCGCCTGGGCGACTCGAGTCGTCCCCGTGAATAGGTCGAGGGCTTGCCGTGTCCCGACGGCGCGGGCGATTGAGGCGATCGACGGGACGAGGCGGCGCTTCGAGCCGAGGTATTTGATCACGCTGCGCCCGTGACAAGCGAGCGCACACGTTCGAGAACGGCGGCAAGGTGCGGGACTTCGAGCTCGATCGGCTGGCCCGGCGGGGAGAGGAAGACGAGCACGCACCGTCGGACGTCGAGGTCGGTGGCGTCCTGGAGGGCGAGCGCGTAAGCGGCCGCCTGGAGCCAATAGTGCTCGGCGGAGGCCGCCACCTCGGCACGATCTCGCACAATGTCGGTCTTGTAGTCGACGACGACGAGGCCACCGTCCTGTTCGAAACAGAGGTCGACGTACCCGTCGAGAACCACACCACCGATCGTCGTGGCCACGTACACCTCCCGATGGAGCGACCGGGACGCGAATGCCGCCTGCACCGTGGGACTCGAAAGCGCTGCCGCCGCGAGGCGCTCGACATCGCCGGCCCGGTCGCCGATGCGCTCGGTCCGCGCCTGCGCCTCGGCGAGCTGCCGCAGCTCGGGTCCGATCCCGAGACCGGCAGCCACCTTCCCGGCGCTCTCCTGGCCGATGGATTGCAGCGTCGCGTGAACGGCGCGACCGAGTTGTGTGCCGGCGCGGCCTCGGCGCTGGGGGGCGTCTTCGTTTGCAGCGTCGACCATCGTCCACGTTGCCGCGTCTTGCCAGTCGCTCGCGGCTCGTCGGGCGGAAAGCGGGCCAGCTGCGGCAACCGTGACGTCGAGGTCGAGTAGCTCGGCCAATGCGGCCAGCTCCGTCGCCCGGATGCTCCTCGGCCGACGGACGCGGCCGAGCAACTCGTCACGCTCGTCACGCCAGGCGTGCCATTCCTCCGGCGACGACGCCAACCGAGCGAAGCGTTGGGCGACGATGCCGGCGCCGGAACCGACGATGGCGGATACGTCGAAGAGGCTGCCCTGCGCGCTCGCCCTCTCCCGGACCCGCCGCCGACCGGACAATCTGACTGGGGCGAGCGGCGGGCTCGCCACTTCGGCCCCTGCGCCGGTCGAGCCTTCAGTCGGGTCGATCGCTTGCCACAGCCCGGGCCGGCGCTCTCGCGCCGCCTGTGCTGCTTGGTAGAGACGTTGTCCCAATGTGCCCTCGCCGGTCGCCGGTACGTGGTGACCGCAGACGACGAGGTGATCGCGGGCTCGTGTGGCGGCGACGTAGAGGACCCGCACCGCTTCTTGGCGATCGAGCTCGTATTCGGATGCTTTGAGACCGGCGTAGCCCGACGTTTCCCGGTTCGCGCTCAGGTGCACCTCGACGCCCCCGGTCGGAGTCCGCAGTACCCGACGCCCTGGTCCGCGGGGCACGTCGTCGGACGTGCCGAAGCCTGCGAGCACCGTGATCGGGAACTCCAAGCCCTTTGCCGCGTGCACGGTCAGGATATGGACGACGTCCTCGTCCGGTTCCGGCAGCACCGACTCGACGGAGCGGAGCCCCTCTGAGAGCTGCTCTTCCACCCAGGCAGCGAACTCCCGCAACCCGCCGCCGCCGCCGCCGACGAACGCCCGAGCCCGCTCGATCAGGAAACGCACCCGCCGCCACGACTCCCGCTCCCGCGGCGATCCGGCCGCCAGTTGCAAGAGCCGCCTGTCCCGGACCGCCCACTCGAGAACGCCGACCGGCCCGAGCTCGAAGCGCCGCGCACGATAGCCCCGAAGCACCTCCATGGCAGAGGTGACGACGCTGCCGTCAACGCCGGCCGCAACCTCGCCGACCGCCGCGCCCTCGCTAGCCGCCGCAACCTCGCCGACCGCCGCGCCCTCGCTAGCCGCCGCAACCTCGCCGGCCGCGACATCCTCGATCGACCAGACGCCCCCGGCTGCGCGGAAGGCGAACAGCTCGTCGTCTCGGCAAGCGAAGGCCGGCGACCGCAGGGCCGCCAGGAGCGCCACCTGGTCCCCCGGATCGTCGATTGCCCTGCACAAAGCGAGAAGATCCCGAACCTCCTGGGTCCGGTAGAGCAATGAGGCGCTCTCCACCCGGTACCCGATGCCGCCGGCGTCGAGGGCCGCCTCGAGCTCGTCCAGTCCTGTCCGGCGAGGCACGAGGATGGCGACATCGCTCATTCGGGCCGGCCGCAGGCGACCCGGATCGCCAACACCGCCGGCCTCGTCGGCGACGGCCCAGCTGTCGGTGCGAACGGCTCGGTCGATGACGGCCGCACACGCCTCCGATTCGACGACGCGCTGGTCATGGCGCCTGAGGGAGCTCTGGAAGGGGCCGCCCACGATGCGCACTGCCGGCTCCGGGGACACCGCCGATCGAACGGCGTCCAATCTCGAAAAACCTTCACCCATCAATGTTTCGAAACACTCGTTCGCGAACTCCAAGATTCCCGGGACCGACCGGAAGTTCGAAGACAGCGGCACCGGTCCGGAGGGTGCGAGACGCTCGCGGGCGACTTCGTAGGATGCGAGATCGGCGCCCCGGAAGCGGTAGATCGACTGTTTCGGGTCGCCGACGAAGAACAGCCGACCCGCCTCGATCTGTGGGACCGCTCCCCCGCGGCGAGGGCTCCCTCCTCCGATCAGCTCGGCGATCTCGAGTTGCAGCGGATCGGTGTCCTGGAACTCGTCGATCAGAAGGAACCTGAGCTTGCGGCGGACGCTCTGAAGGACGACGGGATGCTCGACAAGCAGGTCGCGGGCGAGAACGAGCAGGTCATGAAAGACCAGGGTGCCCTCGGCGCGACGCGCCGCCGCCGCTTCGCGCGCGGCGGTGTCGAAGGTCGCAACGAGGGCCGGAAGCACGACGTCGCACACGTCGGCGAGGAGGCGCTCCAGCGCCTCGTGGGCGGCGTCAAGCAAGCCGCGAACGTCGTCGATGTCACAGCCCCAGGAGTCCTTGTTGCCCATATAGGCGCCCTTGACCCACGGCCTGTCCCCCGCGAGCGCAGCCAGCCGGTCCTCGGTGGCGGCGACGTCGCTATCCGCCGGGGCGCTCGTGAGCCGCTCAACGAGCTCGCGGGCGACACCGAGTCGACCGAGCAACCGATCATCGGGGTCGGTGCAATGCGACTCGAGTTCGAGTGCTCGACCGACGGTGGACGTCACGGCGTGCGTCGCGCGCTCGACTGCTCCCTCGACAGCAGCCAGCACCGCCGCGACGTCCGCACCGGACCGGCCGCAACGGTCCCACTCCTCACCGACCTCCCGTGCGATCAGTTCAAGGTGTGCCGGTGTCACCCCGACCAGTGCGGCCACTCCGAACAAACGCCGCATGCCGTCGTCCTGACCGAGCCGCTCGAGGAGCGCTGACCACTGTGCCCGCCACTTGAGGCTCTGGCGCACCTCGTCGAGAATCTCGATCCGCGGCGGCAAGCCCGCTTCGATGGGATGGTCCGCGAGCAATCGCTGACAGAAGCCATGAATCGTCGAGATCGCCGCCTCGTCGAGGTGGTCGAGCGCGGCG
>Ga0182018_10004929_pt1 | contig 10985 bp, 10 predicted proteins | sample 812P2MmetaG_FD_120490 | JGI IMG/M metagenome (GOLD analysis project Ga0182018, IMG submission 120490) | Permafrost microbial communities from Stordalen Mire, Sweden - 812P2M metaG | ecosystem: Environmental > Terrestrial > Soil > Wetlands > Permafrost | place: Sweden: Stordalen | collected... | reverse complement strand
CAGCCGGGGGGGGTCTGTGGGTTGCCCGGACCGGCGTCGTTGGCGGCGAAGGGGATGGGGTCGTTCTCTGTCGGGCTCAGCGGCGAGCCCGCCTGCACCCCGAGATTCACGAACGTCGTCTGCGTGCTGCTGTTCGCCGCGCAATCGGCCCCGCCGGCGCCGGAATCCCCCTGTCCGTCGCTCGAGTCGTCGCCGGCCGCTCCCGAGCTTCCCGAGGGAGGGGAGGACGAGGAGGACGCCCCTTGTGAGCTCGACGAGCTTCCACCACTGCTGCCTTGGTAGCCGCCGGACGAATTGCCGGTGCTCGAGTCGAGCTCGTTCGACAGCGCGGCGGGCGTACCGCTGGCGGCGCAGTGGGTGAGCACCGCGCTGACCATGACCATCCCCAGGCCGACTCCAAGGCTCCTGTTCATATGGGCGGAGGTCAACGTCCGCGTAATGTGCCTCGGGCGGCAACCCCTGGCGTGGCCAAAGAATTGTCATTACAGGCCACGGGCGTCCCCTCCGGGCTACACTGTGGGGGTCATGTCGCCGCAGGTCACACCGCCCGGCCTTCCGGGCAGTCACGTGCTCCACAGCTTGAAGCTGTACCAGCGCTGGGGCGTCACCGAGCGGGAGCTATTGCAGGGCTCGGGGCTTCGCCCGGAGGATTTGTCGGATCCCGAGGCGAGCATCCCGATACCGACGGTGATCTCGATCACCGAGAACGCGAGGGTCCTCACTCGAGAGCCCGCGCTGGGCATGTACGTAGGCCTCCAGATGGCCATCTCGGCCCACGGATTTCTCGGCTTTGCCGTCATGAGCGCGGCAACGCTGGGTGAAGCGCTCGAGCTTGCGGTCCGGTACGCCCCGACGCGCACGACCGCCCTGCGACTGCACCTGGAGGTCGCGCGCCGCACAGCGGCGCTGATCGTCGACGAGTGCGCAGACCTCGGCAACGCACGCGACGTCATTCTCCTCGCGGCGCTCGTCGGCATCTGGCAAACCGGTAACGCCTTGCTTGGCCGAGAGGTGACCGAGTCGACGGTGCACGTCACGTTCGCCGAGCCCGCCTACTATGCCCGCTTCAAGCATATCGCTCCGCGCGTTCGTTTCGGCCAGCCCGCCAACAGCCTCGTGTTCGACGCATCGCTGTTGCAGGCACCGCTCGTTTCGGCCGACGACACGTCGCTTCGCCTCGCGCGCGAGCAGTGCGAGCGGTTGCTTGGTTCCATCCGCTCGAATTCGCCCTTCATCGATCGTGCAAGGCGGCTCGTTCTCCGGAGCGGCGGCGGCCTTCGCACTCTCGAAGAACTCGCCGCGTCCGTCCGGACATCATCGAGGACGCTGAGAAGGCGCCTCGCACAGGAGGGCGGGTCTTACTCGACGGTGCTGGACGAGGAGCGCCACGCGCGCGCCCTCGTCTTGCTGCGTTCATCCGGGCTGTCGGTGAAGGACGTGGCGCAGCGCCTCGGCTACTCCGACGTTGCCAACTTCATGCGGGCATTTAAGCGCTGGACGGGTCAGACTCCAGGCGCTTTTCGCGGCGAAGGGACGATGAGGGCGTGACGGGGCGACGGGTTTGACCCGCGGCGCGTCAACGGGCTCGTCGTCACACGGCAGTGAGCCCACGCTCGGCGCGGCACAGCGCCCGCTATTTGGGGACGCGCACCAGGTTGCCGAGCGCAGTCGTCAGGTAGGCGTAGGTCGCGTCGAACGCTAAGGTAGTTGGCGCGCCCAGCGCGCTCGACGATGCGTCGTAGATCATGCCGGGAGTGCCCGCCCCGCTGGTGGCAACGCGCATGACCGTCGTCCCGGTAATCTGGACCCCGCCGTCGATCGGCGTCCGGTTTGCCGTGATCCAGTAGACGTTGCCACTGTCGACGTAGAGCGCATTGAGTGTGGAGGACGGGATGCTGGCCAGTATCGTGCCGGACGATCCATTCGGCGGAACGAGGAGCACCTCGGAGGTCGAAGCGCTCAGCCACTCGAGTGCGTAGGCATTCGTCCCGTCTGACGCAAGCCCCACGGGAACGGGCCCCGTCAGGTTCGGTGCGAGCACTGGGAAGCCGCCCGTGACGCCCGCGTCGAGATTGAAAACGGCTCCGCTCTTGGGAATCCTCGTCACGAACGCATTGGCGAAATTGTCGCCGCTCTCGTTCCAGTAGATGTTCCCGCCTGGACCCGGATCGGCGCCCGGGAAATCGAAGATATCGAAGGTATCCCCTCCTCCATCTGGGCATGGCGCCGTGACTTCCGGAACCACGGTGCTGGGAGCGCCACCGTCCAGCGGCAAGCCGAGCACTCCGAAATACTGCATGCAGGGCGGGCCCCTTTCGCCTCCGTACCCCCCGAAGAACATGGTGCCATCGAACGCCCATGAATCGTTGGCATAGAGCGCCCCGTTCGTGTAGCTCGCGATGGGGCTCGCGTTGCCTCCGGAGAGCAAAGCCCCGTTCAGGGTGATCGTGGTATTCGCGCCGCCCGCGCCTTCGTCGATCCAGTAGAGGTGCGTCGCATCGGCGTAGAGGCCCGCTGAGCCTTGACCGAAATCGCACAATGGATCGCACATCGGCGTCACGACGGTACCTATCGTGGCGGGCGTGCCACCCGTAACGGGCACGCTCTTCAGAGCGAGCGACGGGTCTGGCTGTGCCTGGGTACCGTCCAGCGTAGTCGGAGCGCTGCAGAAGAAGACCTCGCCGCTGGCCACGAGCGGCAGGCATCCGCCATAGTAGAGACCCAGCTCCGTCGCGATGACGGTGGCCCCGCTCCCCGCCTCGCTCGCGTCTGCGGTGGGCCCGTCCGTAGCGGCTGCCGCATCCCCCGCGTCCTCACCCGAAGGGGCATCGAGGACAGAGGCATCGCCGCCGTCTGGTCCCGCGGGCGCGTCACCGCCTGGTGCATCCGGCAGGGTCGAATCGACGCTCGCGTCCTGCTCCACGAGGGCGTCGTTCACGGGAGGCGTGGAGGCATCGCTGACACGGAAGGCGTCGGGAGACTCTCCTGAATCGATGCCGCGACCAGAATCGACGCTGGCGTCCGGGGCGGAATCGGACTTGCTACCGAAACAGCCGGAGAGCGACAGCGCGCTCGCGGCTGCCATGACCGTGACTGCAGATGCAGCGCCCACTCTTCCCCTCGCGTCCACGCGACCTCCGTTCCCCGAGGCGGGACACCCCGCCCGATCCACGAGCGCTACCACGAGCCTGGAGCTCGGTAAACGGGCCTATCGCTGCAGCGGGCGTCCTTGGTAGTACCCGCGCCTTCACCCCGTGAGTTCGCTCGTTATCTCGATCTTCCCCGTGAGCGTCCTGTGCACAGGGCACTTGTTGGCGATATCGAGGACCCGCGCGCGCTGTTCGGCGTCGAGGTTGCCATCCAGGTGAATCGTGCGCGTGATCGCGTAAGCCTGGTCTTTGCGCGCGCCTACGACGTCGACGCGCACGCTCCGGAGCGGCCACCCCTTGCCGTCAGCGTACAACTTCACAGTCATCGACGTGCACGACGCGAGCGCGGCGAGAAGGTACTCGTGGGGATCGGGGCCGGCGTCATCGCCCCCTCCCTCCGTCGACTCGTCGCCGATGAGGGTGTGATTGCCGACCGTGATGCTTTGCCGGAACTTGCCGGGAAGGGCCGTAGAGGCGCTGACTGGGCGGGACATGAGTCGATTCTAGACGACGGCGAGCTGCGCGTCGCAGAGGGCGATGGCGACGCGGAGTCGGTCGCGGAGCGTGGTCTCGGCCGCATAGCGCGCCTTGTCGGCCACCGGGCAAGGGAGGTTGGCTATGACGAGGTCGGACAGGCGAACCGGACCGCCGATCGAGTCGATGAGGGCGACGACGCGCTCGGGCTGCGGCATCGCGCGCGCGAGGCGGTGGGCGCGTTCCCGCAGCTCCTCGAAGAGGGACTTGCGCTCGGCATCGGGGAGGTCGTCCGTCACCTGGAAGGGACGGACGCGAACGGCGGTGAACGCTTCCCCGCCCGGGGGCTCGCACGATTCGAGGGAAGCCCACCAGCCTCCCTCGACCACGATGAACGTGCCGGGCTCCGCCGTGAGTCGCTTCTTCAAGAGCGCAACGCAGCCGACCGAGTAGAGGTCCGCCACGCCCGGCTCGTCGGCGACCGCGTCCCGTTGCGTGAATACGGCGATCAAGGGAGGGGTCGACGCGAGAGCGGCGTCGACGGCCGCCAGCGACGAGGCGCGGCCCACGTGGATCGGCGCGACGGCCCCCGGGGTGAGGATCGCGCCGCGAAAGGCGAGGAGCGGCAGCACGGCGCCACGCTCGGTATCCGCAGGCTGCGAGACGGGGGCTCGCGCGCCCCACGCTTCTGACAGGGCGGCGGTCACTTCCGCGGGCAGCGGTCGGCCGGCGAGCGCGCGCAAGAGCGAGTCGGGTACGCCTTGGCTGCCACGCCGCTCGATCTCGGCGCGCAGCTCGCGCCAGCTTGGAAAGCCATACTCGCGCGCCACCACCGACTGCGCGTCGTGAAGCGCGAAGGGCGCGCGCGCGGCGTCCTTCTCGCTCACCCTCGCGAAGGCGGGCAGAGAAGCGACGATTCGCGCGAGAGCCTCGGCGTCACCGCGCCGATGGCCGTCGAGCAGGTCCTTTGCTTGCTTCTTGAGATGATCGATGTGGGGATGACGGGGCAGCTCGTGTCGCATGGCAACCTCTTGCCTTCGACCCGCGGTCCGCAATTCGGGCAGCAAGAAGTTGGTGGAGACCCAACGACTGAGGGGGGGTTCAACCCTTCCCGCGGACCCGGGGGCGCCCCGAGCGCCTGACGAGAGCGTGGATCCGGACGCGCGCGCGGTCAAGCGCCCAGACAATTGCCGACACTTGCCGTCACGAGGGCAAGGCCTAGCCTGAGCGCATGTCGATCACCCTCTACCATCACCCCTTCTCGCGCGCGGCGAACGTCATCTGGGTTCTCGAGGAGCTCGGCGTTCCGTACGAGCTTCGCTTCGTCGACATCATGAAGGGCGCGCAGAAGGCGCCCGACATCGTCGCGCTCAACCCCATGGGCAAGGTGCCCATCCTGACGGACGGCGACCTCGTCGTGACCGAGTCGGCCGCCATCGCCCTCTACCTGGCGGACCGGTACTCGCTCGGCAAGCTCGCGCCGTTGCCCGACGATGCGGCACGCGCCGCGTACCTTCGCTGGTCCTTGTTCTCGCCGTCCGTGATTGAGCCGGCCGCTTCGGCCAAGACCGCGGGTGCGCAGTTCAAGCCGGGCCAGGTCGGCTGGGGCACGTACGAGAGCATGATCGCCGCGATGGAGAGCGCCATCGCAGGAAGAAGCTACGTCCTCGGCGACCGCTTCTCGATGGCCGACTGTATCTTTGGCGGTGCGATCCGGTACCTCTTGCGCTTCAAGGTTCTCGAGGCGACGCCCACGTTCACCGCATACGCCGAGCGGCTCGCGGCTCGGCCGGCAGCGCAGCGGGCCGACGCCAAGAACGCGGCAATCGCCAAGGAGCACGGCCTCGGCGGCTGAATCAGCTGCCCCACGGGCCGCCACGCCGACCTGCTGCGGACGAAACGTCGTAGCCCGCAGGCGCGCGCCGCACACAAGTCCGCGGTATTTCATCGCTCGGACGCGCATCTCGTACTCGCGCGCGTCTCCCCTCGGGAGAGGCGCGTGAATGTCGCTCAATCGTGCCCATCCCTTTTGGGGAGGCCCACGCATCTCGCTCATTCGCGTCCGTCCCCTTTGGGGAGGCCCACGCATCTCGCTCATTCGCGCCCATCCCTTTTGGGGACGCCCACGCATCCCGCTCATTCGTGCCCATCCCCTTTGGGGACGCCCACGCATCCCGCTCATTCGCGTCCGTCCCTTTTGGGGACGCCCACGCATCTCGCTCATTCGTGCCCATCCCCTTTGGGGACGCCCACGCATCCCGCTCATTCGCGTCCGTCCCCTTTGGGGATGCCCACGCATCCCGCTCATTCGCGCCCATCCCTTTTGGGGACGCCCACGCATCCCGCTCATTCGTGCCCCTCCCCGCGGAAAGGATGCATCCTTGCCGCTCAATCGCGTCCCTCCCCTCGAAAGGGGCTCACCCCTTTCGCTCATTCGTACGCGCTTCCGCGAAAGGGTCCGACCCTTCGCGCTCAATCGCGTCCCTCCCCTCGGAAGAGGCTGACCGCTCGCGCTCATTCACGGGCGCGTCCGCCGAAGGGACGCACTCATCGCGCTCATTCTGTTGCCTCCCCGCGGAATGGATGCCCGGTGGTCCGAGTTGGTGCTGACATTGCCGGCCGTCTTGCCTTGCAGGACTATCCCGATCCGCCCGAAAGGGTCTGGCGCGCCCTAACCGACCCCGAGATCGTCCCCTTGTGGACCTCCACGGGACAGGGTGGCAAGCCCGTCGGGTTCGCGGCTGTCGTCGGAACGCGCTTCAAGTTCGTGGGCAAGCCTACGGTGGGTTGGAATGGCGTCGTGGATTGCGAGGTGCTCGAGGTGCGGGAGCCGTCCCTACTTCGGTTCACGTGGCGCGGGGGCAAGGACGACGACCTGACAACGGTCACGTGGCTGGTTGAGCCACACGAGGGTGGCGCGCGCCTGATATGCGAGCACGCGGGTTTCACCGGTCTTCGCGGCTTCATGATGGCGAAGCTCCTCGGCTAAGTTCGGAGAAAGATGCTCAACGTCGGGTTTCCCGCCGCCCTGAGCAAGATTGAGCTTCAGCACCCTGCTAGGGCACGAGCACTACGGGAAGGGTGCTCGAGCCGACGGGCCCCGAGGCGTCGATGGGTGGGACGTCGCACCAGCCGCTGTATCCGCCGCCGAGCAGAGTGGCGGTCAGGTGGATCATGACCGACGTTCCCGCTGCTCATGCACCAGCGCTTCCTCTCAGCCTCGCGGTTCGATGGGCGCACGGCGCCATCGGCCCCAAAAGACGAAGAGAGCGAGAACGACGAGCAGGAAGTTGAAGGGGGTATTCGCGGCCTCACCGCGCGTGACGTGGAAGACGATCGCGCAGACCTGGAGCGCCGCGCAGCCCAGGGCCGCGAGCACGGTCAGACCGGGCTTGATGCGAGTGATCGCGGGCAGCGCAATGCCGATTCCCCCCAACAGATCGACCACGGCCGTCGCCTGCAGGAAAGCACTCGATACTTGCCCTGCCCAGGGGATCGCTTCGGCGAGCTTGGAGATGGGCGTGAGCAGCTTCCACAGCCCCGCGCCGATGAACGTGATGGCGAGCAGGCCCTGGACGACCCACAACCCCACGTGAAGTCCTTTCGACGGCCTAGCGCCACTGGCCACTTGAGCTGCCTCGTTCATCGTCGCTCCCTTGGATGTTGGCGGTTGCTTCCGCGTGCCTGGTCGCTTCCTACGACTTAGAGCACGCCAAGCGCGAGGGCCTAGAATCACCCCTATCAACGGAGACGCGGACTACGTTGGCACTCGCACGCCGAGCATCTGGCTTTCAATCACGAGACCACCGACGCCGCGCAATACTCCCGCACGACGGAGAGGAGCCGATCGAGCTCGAGCGGCTTTTGCAGTACGCGGGTCACGCCGGCCGGCGCGAGCGCCGGTGCCGACGAATGCACGACGACGGGCACCTTGGCGAGCTCCGGCCGCTTTCGCATCTCCTCGAAGAACTCCAACCCGTTCATTCCAGGCATCAGAAGATCGAGAAGCACGAGGCAAAGCTGCTCGATGCGCCCGATCGCTTCAAGAGCCGTTCGACCATCGTCGGCCGTGACGACCGCGTAGCCGTTCCACTCGAGGGCCTCGCGCATCATCTCGCGAAGATCTGCTTCGTCTTCCACTACGAGCACCGTGTGAACCATCGTCGCGCTCCCTCTTCTCCCGCTACTCTGACGGAGAAGTGGTTGTCCTGCGAGGCAATGTTACCCAGAACGTCGTTCCTTCGGCTGAGCTGGATCGAACGCCTATTTCCCCGCCGTGCTTGGCCACGATGGCGTGCGAGATGTAGAGCCCCAAGCCAAGGCCAGCCGTGTGCGCCGCCTTGCTATCAAGCTCGCCCCGCCGGAACGGCGTGAAAATCTTGGCCTGGAGCTCCTCGGAAATGGGCGGCCCCTCGTTGTGCACCTCCACCCGAACGAGCCCGTCAGGAACCTCTTCGCGCGCCGCGAGCGTGACGGGCTTCTCCACGAGGCCGTAGCTGATCGCGTTTCCGACGAGGTTCGAGAACACTTGCTCGAGGCGATCTCGGTCCCACATGCCGATCAACGTCGGCGGACATCGCAACTCGATCGTCCGAGAGGGGTTCGCCGCTCGCAATTCGTCGACGATCGCCGAGAGCGTGACGCAGAGATCCGTCTCCGCGACCCTCATCTCCAAACCGCCCGCGATACGACTGCGCGTGAGATCCAAGATTTGCTCGATCATGCGCTCCATTCGGCGCGCGCTGGCCTTCATGCGGTCCAGGACTCGTGTCGTGTCGGAATCCTGGGCCCTCTCCGCGCGCTGACGGAGCACGCCTGCCCCCATGTCGATCGCAGAGAGCGGGTTTCGCAGGTCGTGGCCGAGGATCGCAACGAAGCGCTCCTGAAACTCGAGGACCGAGCTCAGGGTGGAGTGGGCTTGTGCGTTCTCGATGGCCATTGCCGCACGACGCGCGAATTCCTCGGCAAAGGAGAGGTCGCTCTCCGTGTAGCGACGTCCGGAGTCTGCGTAGATGAACGTCATCGCCCCAAATACACAGTCACGACCGGACAACGGCACCACCATCGCCGACTCGAGCCGAAGCGCGCGAATGATGCGAAGATGCTCGACGTCGCGCGCGCCCGCTTCGAGCAGGGCCGCGGAGAGCTCGGGATAGAGCTCGGACTTTCCGCTTCGAATAACCTGGGGTGCGCCCCTCGGCGCATTCGGCTCGGGTGGGTACCGCTCTGCCAGCTCACGAGCGTAATGGACCTTGCTCGGATCCGCGTGCGCGAGCGCTACTTGCGACGGACCCGCTGCACCCGGCTCCAGGAGCTCGACCGAGCACCAGTCGGCAAGATCGGGAACCGCCAGACGGGCAACCGTTGCAAGCGTCCCCCGATAGTCGAGCGTCGAGGCCATGAGCGCCTCCCCTGCCTTCGCCAGAAACTCGCGCCGCACCCGTTGTTCATTTTCGGCAGCCGCTCTCGCCTCGAACGCGGCCTTCTCCGCGGCGAGGTGGCGGAGCTGCGCCTCGTTCTGCACACGTGCGGTGAGGTCTCGCGTGACCTTCGCGAACCCAACCAGCGCGCCCGACTCTGGGTCACGGAGCGCCGTGATCGTGACGTTGGCCCAGAAGCGCGAGCCGTCTTTGCGCAGACGCCAGCCCTCGTCCTCGAGACGCCCCTCACGCGTCGCGACCTCGAGCTCCCGTTCGCACTTACCCGCGGCGACGTCCTCGGGTGGGTAGAAGATCGCGAAGTATTTTCCGATGATCTCCCCGGCCGTGTAGCCCTTGATCCGCTCGGCGCCCGCGTTCCACGTCGCGACAAACCCCTTCGGGTCGAGGATGAAAATTGCGTAGTCCTTCACGCTCTCGACGAGCAGACGAAACCGCCGCGCTTCCTCCTCGGTCGCTCTCCGCTCGGACTCAAACCTGTCTCTCGCACGATACAATTCGGCGAACACCGAGACCTTCGCCTTGAGCACCGCGGCTTCGAGGGGCTTCTGCATGAAGTCAACCGCGCCGCTGCTGTACGCGCGCAATATGCGCTCTCGATCAATGTCGATGGCGGTCACGAAGATGATTGGAGCGCGCCGCCCGAGCTTGGTCGCGCGCTCTCTCATTTTTAGCGCGGTCTCGACGCCGTCCATGGTCGGCATCTGGAGATCGAGCAAGATGACCGCGAACTCCCGTCGTTCGAGCTCGGCGAGCGCGTCCACGCCCGACGTCACACTGACGAGCTCGTATGCTGGGGAACCGAGCACGGCCTCGAGCGCGAGGAGGTTCGCGCGTTGATCATCCACCAGCAGGATCGGCGTCCTCGTGTCGCTCACTTCCACGCGCCCGGTCCGCTCGTAGGGCGGCAGCCGGGCGTCAGTGCAGCGGTCCCCATGAAACGCTTAGGGAAGCACGTTCAAGAAGGTTTGGCCATCGACGCAAGCGCGATTTGAAGCCGCAGCGCGGCACATCCGGGCCGACTTCCTGCTCGACCAGGGCGCCGATCTTCGCGCGGTCGCGTACAACCACGGGCACAAGCTGCTGACGACGACGGACAAGTACCTGCGACCGAGCAAGAAGGGCGCGGAGGCGATGCTGGCGAAGGCGGCGGAGCGTGCTGTTGCGCGTTCTGACGCGTCTGTGGAGGCTGGCCGGAGTTCTGGTGGGTCTGCGGCGTCTGGTGCGTGTAGCTGCAACGCCGCGGGGAGTGCTTGACGAGGCGCAAGTCAGCGATTACGCAGCGAATCCCACGCGAACGTGGCGGAATTGGCAGACGCACCAGATTCAGGTTCTGGCGCCGTAACTGGCGTGAGGGTTCAAGTCCCTCCGTTCGCACGATCTTTCTTCGACGCCGCGCATGTCTGCGTCGTCCTCTACGCAAATGCTCATCTCGAAGCCCGACGGCAAGAAGTGGAGAATGGAAGAGGGGACCGCGAAGCTCGCCCTCCGCGCCACGCTGCCCGGAGCGCGCGTCTTCGATCTGGCAGCCGAATCGCTTCGCAAGGCGCGGGAGTCCGGTCTGTCCACTCTCGATCGGCTGCCCCTCGCGCTCCCCGCCAGCTGGTGCGTCAACAGCCCGGCGCCATCGACAGTCCTCCGGCGATGGGCCCTCACACCTCAACGCGAGGTATGGGCGTCCCTGATCGAGGTCCTCGAAGAGCCCCACCATGGCCCAATCGACGCCGAGTCGACCGAAGCGCTCCTCGCCGGCATTCGAGTCCTTGGGCCCGAGGCGTTCGGGGTGGAAGCGATCAGCAAGGTCCTCGCGCTGCTCGTTCCACAAGCCGTGCCGCTGATGCCGCCTCCGGCCCGCGCGTTCGTCCTGGGAGATGCAGGCCCCCAGGGCGCGGAGGCGTTCGTGGCCATGGTCGATTGGTTCGGT